>WNFD01012958.1_pt1 | contig 10764 bp, 10 predicted proteins | sample 5400491 | NCBI WGS metagenome assembly WNFD01 (sample SAMN13153343, study PRJNA577476) | soil metagenome | isolation source: 120 cm saprolite under Douglas fir tree site 2 hole 2 replicate 2 | place: USA:California | collected 2015-04-18 | reverse complement strand
TCGCGGCTCCGTTGCTGTTCCTGATGTCACAGATGTCGAGCTACGTCACCGGGCACGTCCTGGTGGCTGACGGCGGCCTCACTAACTCGGTCCCGCATCCGGACGTGTTTTCCTGAGCGCCGGCCGCCGATTGGAGCACGCGCATGATCGATGGCATGTCAGTGATCGACGCTGTTGTCCACCCGTACAACCTCCGGGAGGACAACTTCCGCAACCAGTACGCACGCTGGATCACGGACCTGGTCTCGGACGGCAACCGGGACAGCGGGCCGGCCGGCTACCGGATGCCGAAGGACGCCTACGAACGCGACTGGTCCATCGAGGAGGTCGCGAACATGTCGTTCGTGGAGAGCTACGCGGACCTCGCGGCCTACCATGTCGTCCCCATCCGGGCCTTCTACGACGGCATCTGTTCAGTCGAAAAGGCGCTGGAGGCCAGGCAGTGCACTGAGGCCCAGGCCAGTGACCGGAAACCACGAGCCGATCCGCAGCCGTTACGCCGATGTCGGCGGCATCCGCACGCACTACCTCGACGCGGGCGACGGCCCGCCGGTCGTGCTCCTGCACTCCGGCGAGTTCGGTGCCAGCGCCGAACTGTGCTGGGAATTCAACATCGGCCCGCTCGCCCGCGAATTCCGCGTGATCGCACCGGACTGGCTGGGCTTCGGCGGGACGGACAAGCTGCATGACTTCGTCTCAGGCTCGGACCGCATGATCCGGCACATGAGCGCCTTCCTGCGGGTCATGGCGGTCCAGGAGGCCGACTTTGTCGGGGCCTCCATGGGCGCGACGATGCTGCTGCGCGAAGCCGCCCGCCCGGACTGCCGGTTCCCGATCCGCCGGCTGGTCGTCAGCAGCGGCGGCGGGTTCGTGCCCGACAACACCGAACGGCGCCGGCTGCTCGACTATGACGGCACCCATGAGGCCATGCGCACGCTGCTGCGGGCCAATTTCCACGACCAGTCCTGGGCCGAGGACGATGCTTACGTGAAACGCCGGGTCGAGGCAAGTCTCGCACCCGGCGCCTGGGAGGCGGTGGCCACCGCCCGGCTGAAGCCGCCCACCAGGCCGGCCCGGTCGAACTTCGGGCAGCCGGACACGATCGAGTACGAACGCATCGGCTACCCGACGCTCGCGCTCGCCGCCGCGCAGGACAAGCTCCGCCTGCCCGGCTACCATCAGGCCCTCACGCGCATCCCCGGCTCCCGCGTCGTCGTCCTCGAGGACGCCGGGCACCTGCTCAACATCGAGCAGGCCGACGTGTTCAACGATCTCGTCCGCCGGTTCCTGCTCGACCGCGACGCCGATGCAGGGGCCAATGAGCCCGATGCAGGGGCCAATGAGCCCGATGCAGGGGCCAATGAGCCCGATGCAGGGGCCAATGAATGAGACCGGCGAGGCCGGCCTCGATCCGCTGCGCACAGCCCTGCGGCGGGTTGTCGATCCATGCAGCATTGCCACCGGCGTGCCGATCGACCTGATCGACATGGGCCTGGTGAAGGACCTCCGGCTGGAAGCCGGCATCGCACGGGTGGAACTGATGGTGACCAGCCCGCTGTGCACGCAGATCGGCCTGATCACGGGCCAGATCAAGGACGTGCTGGCGGGCGTGGACGGCGTCGATGCGGTCGAGGTCACGGTCGATGCCCGGGCCGAGTGGTGGCCGGACATGATGGCCGCGTCGGCGCGTCAGCGGCTGCGGGCAGTGGCCGCACTGCCAGTAGTGCCCTTCCCGGCAGTAGCCGGGAAGGGCCGCCGCTGAGTCGCCAGGCTGGTTCCCCGAGGATGTCCTGACTAGGTCAGGACGCCATTCGGGCATTTCGCGGCGTCGGATGGCCCTGACCGGCTGCGGAGACGCGCAGGGCCCAGGTAGTAACTACCTGGCGCCTCGCGCGCGGCCCGCTCCTCAGTCTGGCTCCCGCCACGCCGCTGGCCGGGGGCCGGGTATCAGCGGCTCCGCCCGTCAGCGGAGGCCGAACGCGTAAACCTTGTTGTTGTTGGTCAGCGGGGCACCCACTATGAGGCATGCTGCGCCACAGTACCCAGAGCCCCAGTAGACGGCGCTGCCGACGATTGACGCGCCGCCGGACACCGAGCCCCCGCTGGCGAAACTCCACAGGATCTTCCCGCCGCTGGCCTCGAGGGCGTACATATTGGTCCCCTTGCTAGCCAGCGATCCTGCGTAGACGACGCCGTTGGCGGCACTCACGAATGAGGTGTCGTACGCGCCCTGGGGGTCGGGGGTCTGCCAGAGGATCTTGCCGGTGGCGGGATCGAGAGCCGCCCAGGACCCGCCTGTGACGGTCTGCCCGGCATACGGCCCGGATCCGCCGAGGGTGTAGGGCTTGTTGGTAGTGTCGGCCTCAGCCACGTAGATGCGCTGCCCGTCGGTGGCCGAGCCCCACTCGATTCCCCCTGTGCCGCCGTTGCCTGCTGGGCCGACTACGGTCTGCCAGACGACCTTCCCGCTGGCGGGGTCGACCGCCCAGTAGACGCCGCTCTTCTGACCGATGCCTAGCAGCTGCTCCGTGCGGCCGGTGGCCGGGTTGGTGGTGGTGAACAGGTTGGGGCCAGCGCCGAAGTCAAAGTCCGGCCCGGTGGGCTTGGGAACCGTCCACAGGTCGCTGTTCAGTGTGTGATCGGCCCAGGCGAGCGCGCCACTACCGAGCCTCAACGCGAGGATCGAGTCCACGTAATCGGTAGCGGCCGGCTGGGTGCGGCCGATCTGGCCTGGCGACGTGCAGACCCCGGAGGGAACCGTGTAGTTGTTCCCTGTGCCCACATACAGCAGCCCTCGCGTCGGGTCCACCACCGGGGAGGAGGCCCACACCGCGTTGCCGCTGTAGTAGCCGGGAAGGTTGGAGTCGCTGTTGCCATTATTCGATGGCACGGTGTAGGTCTTCCATACCATCTCGCCCGTCGCGGCGTTCAGCGCGACGATCGCCCCACGGAACGTGCCGGCTGAGCCCGCCTCCCCCTTGGAGGAGATGCCCAGATAGGCGACGCCGCGGTAGACCACCGGGGAACCGGTGATGACGGATGCCGGGTCGCTGTCCACCTGAGTTGACCACAGCAACTTGCCCGTGTGGCGGTTGACGGCGAACACGCGGGCGCCGGTCGAGGCGGAATTGAAGATCCACCCGTCGCCCAGGATGAGCTCGCTGCCGTAGACGGTCGGGCTCGTGCGGGACAAATCGCCTGTCACACCGGTGTAGCCGGAGATAGTGCTCGACCAGAGCACCTGCCCGCTGCCAGCGGCAACCGCCCACAGCTTGCCGCCATAGTCGGGAACGTAGACGGCGCCGTCGTACACCGTGGGGGTGGCGGACACAGCCCCGGCCGTGGTCAGCGTCCACTTCGCCGCCAGCCGGCTCACGTTGGCCGGGGAGATCGCGTGCTCGGCGGCCTGGAAGTGAGTGTCATTGATGTTCTGCCCGGCCATCGGCCATTGCCCAGGCGTTATCGCCCCAGGCAGGGCACTGGCAGCGGCCGCGCCCGTCGCGAGCATCGTGGCCACGGCTGCCGTCACTGCGGCCGCCCGGCCGAGGCCGACCCGCAGCACCCAACGTCTCGTCATATCGCAACCTCTCCTTCCCTGACAGGAATCTCTATATTTGCTTGACAAAGCATATATCTAGTTTTTGCTGTGTCAAGCAACCTTCTGTCAGGCTCGGGTCACCGCTCGGTCAGAAGAGAAGTCGGCCGCCCAATCGACCAGGTAGGGGCAGTCCGAGTCGGCCCGAGTTACCCGCGGCAGGGGCATCAGGACTGCAATCGGTGGCCGGTGTCGCCGTACTTGGTCACAGAAGTCCCGAGGGTCATCAATATTGCTCAGCCAAACAAGTAAGCTTGGTTCATGAAGCGGCGACCGTCCCGTGTTGCCCCGCTGGACGCCGATGAGGAGGCGTTCTGGCGAGCTTTCATGAAGGCGACCACAGTGGTGCCCCGGGTGCTCTACGCAGATCTTGAGGAAGCGGAGAGCCTGGACGGGAGTGAGTACAAAGTCCTCCTGAACCTCTCCGAGGCCAAGGGTCGCCGGTTGCGCATGAGCGAGCTCGCGACTGCCGTTGCTTTGTCTGACAGCGCGATGACCCGGATCGTCGACCGGTTGGCCACCTCGGGGCTGGTGAAGCGAGTCCGCTCTGACGAGGACAGCCGTGTGGTGCTCGCCGTCTTGACCGATGTGGGACTGCGCCGGCTGAAGCACGCGTACCCCACGCACCTGGCAGGCGTCCGCCGTTATGTCATCGACCATCTAGCCGGGTTCGACCTGGGAGCCCTGGCCAAGGCCTTCGAGCACTTCGGGGAACCTGCAGGCACTGACAGTCAAGCCGCTGGTTCGGATAGGCCCGGAAGCACGACGGGCGCGTCCAGGTAGAGGCTGATCCAGGTCCGTCCGGCCCGGTGAGCCCGTCCGGCTGCTCCCTGCCCGCTGGCCCGGGCTGAGCGAGTGCCCGCTGGCCCGGGCTGAGCGAGTGCCCGCTGGCCCGGGCTGAGCGCCTGGCTGCTGCTCCTCACTCGCACCACTAGTGCCATTCCAGCGGAGGGTTGTTTGACAAAGCAAATAAATAATGCGAGGATCTACTTGCTAACGAAAGCAACTGTGTGGGCTGGGGGGCTGCGAGGCGATAGGGCTCGCTGCGCAGGACCGGGAGGATCCGGGTGAGTGTGGCGGATCATCACCGCACTCCAGGCTGGGACCGTCTGAACTTGCCCAAGCCTGAGAAGAGGAAACCAGAGAAGAGGAAGAAGGAACGATCATGAAGATCATCGAGTTCGACCAGTTCGGCGGCCCCGACGTCCTGCACGCCGTCGACCGTCCCGAACCTGTCGCCCGGGACGGGCAGGTCCTCGTGCGGGTCGAAGCCCGCTCGGTGAACGCACCGGACGCGGGCATCCGTGAGGGCCTGTTCGCGGACTGGACTCCGCAGCGCACCTTCCCGATCGTGCTCGGCGCCGACTTCGCCGGGACCGTCCTGCGCGACTCCGCCGCCTTCGCGGCCGGGCAGCGGGTGCTGGGCATCCTGCCGTGGTTCACAGACCAGGACGGCCGCGGCTCCTACGCCGAGATCCTCGCCGCCGAATCCGACTGGCTCGCCCCGCTTCCAGCAGGCCTGGACGCCGCCGCCGCGACCACGATCCCGCTGAACGGCCTGACCGCGTTCCAGGCCGCCGGCCTGCTCCACCTGACCCCCGGAGACACCGTCCTGGTCACCGGGGCCAGCGGCACCGTCGGCGGCTTCGCCGTGCAGGCTGCGGCCGCCACCGGCGCGACCGTCTACGCGATCGGCTCCGATGGTGACGGGGAATATGTTTCCGCGCTCGGCGCCCGGGACCTCGTGCGCCGCGGCACCCCGGACGAGATCGTCTCGGGCGTGCGCGAGCGACTCCCCGAGGGCGCGGACGCGGTCCTGGATGCCGCCCCGGTGGGGCCGGGCATCATCGGGGCGGCCCGCGACGGCGGCCGCTTCGTCACCGTCCTGGCGCCGCTCGCTCCCCAGCCCGAGCGCGGCATCACCGTGGACACCTTCTCCGTCGCTCTCGACCCGAAGCGGCTCGCCGACCTCGCCGTCCAGGCCGCCGACGGCACGCTCAGCACCCGCGTCGCCGCTCGCCTGCCCCTCGCCGAGGCCGCCGCCGCGCACCGGCTCCTCGCGGCCGGCACCGCGGGCTTCGGCCGCATCGTCCTGCTCTAAGCCCGGCCGCGCCCCGCCAAAGCGCCCGCGCTGACCCGAAAATCAGTCATATCTGGCCGGCGAAGAAGCCGTGCCGGGCTAGCGGACCGGTGAGTTCGCGCTCCTCGTAAGCGAAGTGGGAGAGGAGCGTGTCGGTGAGCACGTCGATCGCCTCGGTCACCGGGCCGAGGTCGGCTGGGTGCTGCACGAGGTGGATCAGGGCCGCGTCGATTTCCTCGAGCACGTCGTGGATCGCGTGGTGCTCGGTGTCCAGCCGGTCAAGCACGTCCCGCAGGTTGTGCTGATTCTGGCGCAAGTGCGGGAAGATGGCCGCGTCCTCCGTGCCGTGATGTTCGGTCAGGGCGACGCACTGCATCTGGCATGCTCCGCCGAGCGTCCAGTCGTTGGCGCGGATGGTAAGCCGGTTCAGCTCGCCCCGCGCCTGCCCGGCGGCGGTGATCCCCTTGGCCACCCGGGCCAGCAGATCGCGCACCTGCTCCAGCTCCGCGCGATAGTGATCGTGCACGTCGATCAGGTGCTGGCCCACCGCCAGCCCGCGCCCGCTGAAGGTGACGTCCTCATCGGGCTCGGGCGCCGAGGGACGGGTGTCCTCATCCAGCACCGACCGCTTCGTCAGCCGGGTCGCCGGCGGGGCCGTGGCCACCAGCCCGGTGCGCCTGGTCAGCCAGTGCGCGCTCACTGGACCTCCCTCCCGGCCGGACGAGCGTTGCCGTGAGCGGGGGAGGCCGCCGTCACCGACGCCGCCGGGTGGCTGGCGGCGTCGTCGGTGGCGTCGGCTGGGAGCGGTATCCACTTGTGCGACCATCCGATGACCGCATCCAGTACCGGCCCGGCCTCGCGGCCCATCTGGGTGAGGTGATATTCCACGTGGACCGGCGAGGTCGGCATGACCCGTCGCTCCACCAGCCCGGCGTCTTCGAGTTCTCGCAGCCGCCGGGTCAGCATGATATCGCTGACGCCGGGAATCGCGGCCCTGATGTCCGCGAAGCGGTGCGAGCCGGTGAACAGCGCCCGCAGCACCGCCCCCGACCACTTGGCGCCGATCAGCTCTATGGCCGTGTGGAAGCGCGCACAAACAGGATGAACATCGCTCATGCCAGGCTCAACAGCACCGTGTAGCTTAACATTCCTGTGTAACTAAGGAATATTTAGTTCAGGCCGTGGCTTTACCGGGGCATCGACAATCGCCGGGAGGCATCATGGACAGACTGCAGTTCGGGGTGTTCCTCGATCCCCGTGCCGCTGACATCGGACGGCTGCGCGACTACGTGCAGGAGGTGGAGGCGGCAGGCTTCGACTACGTATCCATCCAGGACCACCCCTACGTACCGGACTTTCTCGACACCTTCGCCCTGATCGGCACCCTCATCGGCGAAACCAGCCGGCTGCGGTTCATGCCCAACGTCGCCAACCTGCCGCTGCGCCCGGCGCAGATGCTGGCCAAGACCAGCGCCAGCCTGGACCTGCTCTCCGGCGGCCGGTTTGAGCTGGGCCTCGGCGCCGGCCGGGCCTGGGACCAGATTGCCGGGCTGGGCGGCCCTCGGCGCACCCCCGGCGAGGCCGTGACCGCCGTCAGCGAGGCGATCGACGTGCTTCACGCCATGTGGCTTCCCGGCCGGACGGTCAGACTGCCTGGCCGGCACTACCCCCTCGCCGCGCAAACCGGGCCCGCCCCCGCGCATCGCATCGGCATCTGGCTCGGCGCCGTAGGCCCCCGGATGCTCGATCTCGCCGGCCGCAAGGCAGACGGCTGGATCGCACCGCTCGCCACCGGCTATGAGGCCAAGCCGGCGGCCCAGGACCGCATCGACATCGCCGCCCGCGCGGCGGGCCGGGACCCGGCCAGCATCCGCCGTGCCATCCAGCTGGTCGGCATGGTCACCGACACGCCCTACACCACCAGCCGGCCCCGCTCCGGCCCCGGCGGCCAGCCGATCCGCACCACCCCGGACATCTGGGCTACGATCATCGCCGAGTTCGCCGCCGGGCAGCGGTTCGACACCGTCAACCTGGTCCCCGAGCAGGCGACCGGCGAACAGCTACGACTGTTCGGCACCGAGGTCATACCGCGCGTCCGAGCCGCCACCCCACCGGCGCGGGTGACCTGAATCAGGGCATGCACCACGGTCCGTTCGGAAAAATAGATCTTTTATCCGAACGGGGTGAAGTGTTACGCCTGAGCACCAGGGCTTGCGACCCGGCCGGCCGGGTCATCGGTGGCGTTGAGCTGCGTATCCGGCTGATAGGTGTACGCCGCCTCGCGCACGGTCTCATGGGTCTCCAGTGCGGCACCGAGCGCACCGCCGAGCGTCGCGATCGAGGTGGCGAGCCAGGCCGACGAGCTCGCCCAGCACCCCGTTGCGCCTCCCGAACTCCTCGGCGCGCTCCTGGCCCATGTACCGCGCCGCGATCACGGTGGCGGTGCGGAGCAGTTCGGCCGGGTCCTCCGACAGTTCGGCCTCGCCCTGGACCTGGACGAACCCGAACGGCGGTTCCTGCAGGTCCACGCACAGGGTGGCCCGCGGGTCCCGGGCCAGCGCGCGGCCCTTGGCCGTGTCCTTGCCCGTGTTGAACACCAGGCTGTCGCCCTCGACGACGAACCAGACGGGCGTGACCAGCGGGCGTCCGCTGGCGGCCAGGTAGCCCACCTTGCCGGTCCGCGTGCCGCGGGTGAGGAAGTCCCTGACCTCGGGATCGCTGAGTGAGGCCACGTCAGGAGCCGATGGCGTTGCGGAAGCCGAACACCCGTCGTTCCCGCCGCAGCGCCGTGGCCACCACCCGGTCGCGCCACGGCGTGCCGATCGCCGCCCGGTACAGGGGTTCCTCGAGGACCTCGGGCCCGGCCAGCTCGTGCACGGACAGGAAGTCAGGCGCGGGCGCGTCCAGGCTCCTGGTCAGCCGGAACCTCCGGATCCGCCGCCACCCGGGCACCTCGAGCAGCATCGGGATGTGCTCCTCGGCGTACCAGGCGTCCAGGTCGTCCTCGGCGCTCGCGGGCACCGACATCGCCACGGCGAGCAGCACCGGCGCCGGGTTGCCGGAGGCCGGGTCGCCGTCCACGCTGATCTGCTCGTAGACGCGCCGGTCCAGCGTGGCCAGCCCGGCGGTGACAGACTTGTCCCGGTCGCTCGCCGTCGCGCTGAGCGCCTTGTACTCCGGGCTGTCGATGACCTCGGGGCTGTCCAGGTCGTACTGGGCGAGCCACGGCGGCTTCAGGTCGTCGAGCGCGTGGTACCGGTAGGCGCCGCGGACCCTGGGAACGGTCAGCCGGACCGGCCCGTGCTCATGGTCGTACCAGTCGTGGAATTCCGCAAGGTCGACGGAACCCGGATCGGTATAGACGTAAAAAAGGCCTGCGGCCATCGCGAGCGGACCTCCCGGTAAGCGACGAAGACGTAAACGATCGTATGCCAGCCCCTCCGCACGACGGCGAAGGCCCCGCCGCAGACCGGCGAAGGCCCTCCGCAGACCGGCGAAGGCCCCGCCGCAAAGACGGCAAGGCCCGCGCAAAGACGGCGAAGGCCCCGCGGCGCGAACCGCCGCGGGGCCAAATCGCCAGGCCTCAGTCGGCCGGCGCCGCCATCGGGTTGACCCCGGCCAGGTCCTCCCGCTTGACCCGGATCGCGACCACCGTGATGATCAGCGCCAGCAGCGAGATCCCGGCCGAGACCAGGTACCCCTTGGAGAAACCGACCGACAGCGCGTGGTCGCTGATCGCCTTTTGCAGCGCGGCCTGCTTGGCCGCGGACAGGTGCACGGAAGCGTGCTGAGCCGCCGCGGCGGCCGCGGCCGCCTGCGCATGGATGCTGTTCGCCACCGCGCTCCACGCCACCGTGCCGAGGATCGCGAGCCCGATCGACCCGCCGATCTGCTGGCCGGTATTGAGCAGGCTGGACGCCACGCCCGCGTCGTTGTTGCCCACCTTGGCCAGCGCAACCAGCGAGAGGGGCACGAAGATCAGCCCCATGCCGGCCGCGGTCACCATCATCGGCCCGAGCAGCCCGGAGACGTAGTGGCTGTTCTCGGTGATCCGGGACAGCCAGAACATCCCGCCGGTGGCAATCGCGCTGCCAGCCAGCATCAACGGCCGGGCTCCGATCCGGCTGACCAGCTGCGACGCCACCGCGGACGCCACCATGATCATGGAGACCATCGGCAGGTAGGCGAGCCCGGTTTTCAGCGCGCTGTACCCCCACACGTTCTGCACAAAGAGCGTGAGGAAGAAGAACATGCCGAACAGCGCGGTCCCCACGCACAGCATGATCAGGTAAGCCCCGGTCCGGTCGCGGCTGCGCAGCACCCGCATCGGCACCAGCGCGTGCTTGCTGCGTACCTCTATGAACCCGAACGCCACCAGCAGCACCACCGCGGCCACCAGCGACACGATCACCTTGGTGTCGCCCCAGTGCGAGACACCGTTCGGGCTGGTCGCGGCGCTCGATAGCCCGTAGACCAGCGAGGCGAGGCCGAGCGAACCGGTGATCGCGCCAGGCAGGTCGAAGGCGCCGCGCCGTCGCGCCGACTCGGGCAGCACCCGGGTGGCGAGGGCCGCGACCAGCAGGCCGATCGGCACGTTCACGAAGAACACCCAGCGCCAGTTGGCGTACTGGACGAGCAGGCCGCCGGCGATCAGGCCGACCGCGCCGCCGGCCACGCTCATCGCGGCATACACGCCCATCGCCCGGTTACGCGGCGGCCCCTCGGGGAAGGTGACCGCGATCAGTGACAGCGCGGTAGGCGCGGCGAACGCGCCGCCGATACCCTGCAAGACCCGCGCGCCGAGCAGCCACGCCTGGCCGGTGGCGAACCCGCCGAGCAGCGAGGCCAGCGAGAACAGCAAGATGCCGAAGATGAAGATCCGGCGGCGCCCCAGTAGGTCGCCGGATCGGCCGCCGAGCAGCAGCAGCCCGCCGAACGCTAGCGCGTACGCGTTGACGACCCACTCCAGGTTGGTGCCGGAGAAGCCGAGCGCGGTCTGGACGTGCGGCAGGGCGACGTTGACGATGGTCGCGTCGAGCACGACCATGAGCTGCGCCGTCGCGATGACAGCGAGCGCCAGCCCCAGCCG
>WNFD01008367.1_pt1 | contig 10765 bp, 9 predicted proteins | sample 5400491 | NCBI WGS metagenome assembly WNFD01 (sample SAMN13153343, study PRJNA577476) | soil metagenome | isolation source: 120 cm saprolite under Douglas fir tree site 2 hole 2 replicate 2 | place: USA:California | collected 2015-04-18 | reverse complement strand
CCGTTTCAGATATACCGCCTGTCTCATTGAACAAACGAAAGATCACTGCAAATATCGGCACACTGCTCGACCACGCAGCGATCACGAACCGGAATTTGGAACGGCGTGCCATCTTGCGACTGTCCGCAGGAGTAATGTCAGCTTTCCGCTCAATCCTGACCGCGCGAGATTTTACTGAGATACAAACACCAAAAATTGTGGCCTCTGCAACAGAGAGCGGGGCCAATGTCTTCAAACTTGACTACTTTGGACGAGATGCATACCTGGCACAAAGTCCCCAGTTCTATAAGCAGATCATGGTGGGAGTTTTCGAGCGTGTCTTCGAGGTGGGTCCGGTCTTCCGTGCCGAGCCGCACGATACAACACGGCATATTAACGAATATGTCAGCCTGGATGTCGAGTTTGGATTTATTGAGAATCATTTTACAGTCATGGCGCTCCTACGTGACGTGATTGCCAATATCCTGGAAACTCTCAAGGAACAGTATGCAAGTGAGTTGAAGTTGTTGCATGTGCAGGTGCCTGCTGTTCCTGAACGAATACCGCATATCTACTTCTCCGAAGCGCAGGAACTCATTTACAATCGCTACGGTACAGATGTGCGAGTTCCTCTTCGTCACTGGCTATCCAATGCGTAAGCGGCCATTCTATACTCACCCTGACCCTGAGCAACCGGAGTTTTCAAACTCCTTCGATCTGCTCTTCCGTGGAACTGAGTTGGTCACCGGTGGGCAGAGACTCTATCTCTATCAAGATTACCTGGCTGCTTTGGAAAAAGCTCATCTACCGATTGAACCTTTCGAGACCTACCTGGAAGCATTCCGTTACGGCATGCCACCGCATGGCGGATTTGCCATCGGCCTGGAACGCCTGCTTATGCAGCTTACAGGTGCTCCCAATATCCGGTTGACAACATTGTTCCCGCGTGACCTTGCGAGGCTTACGCCGTAAACAGCGCTTTGATTCAATTTGCTAATCGTCCTGATTATCTGTGATGTCTAGGCACTACACACCATGGTAGAAAGATGTTTGCATTACGTGATGAGCAGACAAGATGAGAACAGGTCGAGCAATAATAAAAAGCAACACGATGATTACAAGTTGGTACCGTTTCCGAAGATTCGCCGCGGACTGTCTATCATGTATCCTTCAGTAAAGCGCAAGCCCATGGTCCATGGCTTGATGGAAGTCGATGAAACCTATTCCTAATTATTAACAAACCTTGTACCAGTCCAACCAGCATGGTATGATCTTAGGGAGTGCAGAGGGCGAAGCCCTTTGCCGGGGTGTGGGGCCGCGCATCCGGGGGATGCAATAGCGGGCTCCCACATCACTCCTTTCCTCTCTCCCGTAGTGGGGGTATGAGTCGAGTACCTGTATAGTGACAAGAGATATGTGATATTACCTGAAAAATCCTGCATAGATTTTTGCCGTGAAGAAAGGCTCCAGGTACCTGGAATGGAATCCTCACCCAAACAGCCAGAGAACAAAAAAGAAGAACCTCAAGGCGTCTCAACTGCTGTACATTGGCTAAAGGAATGGATATTTGCTCCTGAAGAGCCTACCATCTCTAGCATAGGCGAATTTCTCCTCCCATACCTGCTTGGAGCGATGCAAGCATGCTGGATAGCAGCAATCCTAATCGGTCTAGCAAGCGCCGGTCTTTTTGAGTCATCTGAATCGTTGATACCACTTTGGGCGCCTTTTATCCTCATTCTCGGTTCCCTTTTCCTGTTTCATTACCTGGGGCTGCGAAATGCGAAAAAAGCTAGTAGTGATACCGGCGATGGCATAAAAGTCACCATACCTGAAACATCCTTATTTTTCATTCTGATCGGAGTACTAGTGTTGTTCTTTGTCTGGCTGCAAATATATAGCCAGACAGCATTTATTTTTGACCCAAAATGGGTGCTAGCACTGTTCAATGATGTTCTGCTTCTCAATGGCCATTTCTACGAAGCGGTCATTATTCTCGGGCTTTCTTGCTTGCTTGGTTGGCTGGGTATACGCCTCATAAATCGACACGTGGAACCCTCTGATGTATTTCGCGCTCTCTATCTGGGATTGGGCGTGTTTATTGTGGTGATTATTCTGCGAACAGGGCAGGCGAGCGCGGGAGCAGTCATTCATAATGATGCTGTCCTGCTCCTGCTGATACCACTTTTTCTGTTTCTCTCACTCATGGCTCATGCTCTGGCACGGGTCATCTTCGTACGGAAGTCACATCCTGCAGGATTACAAGGGAGTGTTGTTGCGCAAGAACGCGCGATTATAGCGCTAATAGGATCGCTCGGCCTGGCTTTACTGCTCATTGCATTATTGATAGGTGGAACCACTAGCCCTGCATTTTTAGCGAGTATTGGGCGTGCCTTAGCCTCACTAGGCGTGGTTTATAATTGGTTTGTAGGAATCGTTGCCGCAATTATAGTTATCTTAGCCACCCCCATCTTCTGGCTTATCTCTTTAATACATCCTTCCACACAGTTGCCAAAACCACCTAACATTCACAGGCCACAGGTCAAAGGCAACCCAATAATAACCCCACTAGACACAGCATTTACTCATACCATTCTCCCAATTCTAAGTATTGTTTTACCCATCCTTCTCATATTGCTAATGGTAATCCTTATTCGTTGGACTCTGCGTCGACGTCAACGCGTACGCAAACGTGTAAACAGGAGCAATCAGGATATACATGAAAGCCTGTGGTCATGGTCGCTCTTCTGGACGCAACTCAGAGCAATCCTACATGTACTCCTTGCAAGATTCATTCATCGTGATACTACAACTGAAGATGGTGTGGTCGTATTGGAAGAAATCAAAGGCGAGCCTGCTGCACGGAGTATTCGTGAGATCTACCGCGCATTTTTAAAGAAAGCAGCCAGGCGCGGCTATCCACGTAAGAGATTTGAGACTCCTTACGAGTTCAAGCAGCGCTTAGACGAAAAAGTCCCTCTTGCTGAACCACAGTTGGAGGTGATTACCGAGGCGTATGCCTTTACGCGCTATAGTGGTGATGTACCAGGTGAAGCGCAGTTAGCACAAGTACGCAGTAATTGGGTTGAACTGGATCAGAAATGGACTTAACATCTTAGGGCTTCCCCATTTACCACCGCGTACCTTTGAGCCTTAGCCAGAATCTCCTCAGGAAAACTGCCGAAATCGGTGGCAGTAATCAACACCTGTTCATGTCGTAGTACCTCGCGTAGCAAATGCTCGCGTCGCAGAGAATCAAGCTCACTGAATACGTCGTCAAGCAACAGTATCGGCTCTTCTCCGGTAACGGTGCGCATAAAAGCTAACTCTCCCAGTTTGGAGGCAAGTGCTGCTGTGCGTTGTTGACCACGTGATCCATATGTAAGCATGTTAACGCCATTCACCATAAACTCGAGATCGTCACGATGCGGTCCCAACAAACACACCCCCTGGCGGATCTCTTTCCGCCGCGCTTCAAGTAGCTGTGTGCGATAGTTTTGCTGGGTCTCCATTGTATCCCAGGCGGGGTCGATTTGAAATGACGGGTGATAGACAATCGTGAGATGTTCCCGTCCTCCGCTGATAATTGCCTGCAGTTCATCAACATGTTGATTGAGTGAGACCACCATACGACGCCGTTCGAAAGTAATCATGGTCGCCAATTCGGTCAGTTTTTCGTCAAGAAAATCCAGCATACGTGGGTCTTCCTGGTTTTCGCGGATGCGCTTGAGCAAGGCAGATCGCTGTGTAACGATCTTACGATACTTCTGCAGGGCCTGGCAGTAATGAGGCTGCATCTGGCAAAGCCCGCGGTCGAGAAACCGCCGTCTCTCTTCTGGCGAACCATCAACCAGGCTCAAATCGTTAGGTGAGAACAATACAACCGTCACCAATCCTATGAGATCGATAGCTCTTTTAGGGACGCTATTGATTTTGATGCGCTTACGTTGCCGATCATTTGGAGAGATAAATTGAACCTCTCTTTTGGCTGAAGAATCTTGTTCCGGCTGAGTTTGGTCGATAATCACAATCTCAATTTTCACTTCTTCATTGTGCCGCTCGACTGAAGCGGTAATGCGTGTCACGTGATCGGACGCATGCCAGTTGATAATTTCACGATCAGAAGAGGCATGAAAGGAGTTGGATGTAGCAAGCATAGCTACAGCTTCAAGCAAATTAGTTTTCCCCTGGGCGTTCTCACCCTGAAAGAGAAATAGACCCGGCCCTAAAGAGAGGTCGAGTTGGTTGAAGTTACGAAAGTCTTTCAGCGAGAGGTGAGAAAGGTGCATTTATATGTCCGTAAAGAAGAGATTTTTAGGAGGAAGCTCTTATTCTCCTGACAAGGTGGCTCATGCACTTTGACAAATTCATCCGGACACCAGTAGGGGCCGATTTATCGCGCCCTCGGTGGATTTCCCGCTATCCGGATTGTTTTGTTAATCTCCACAAGTCACCTTGTCTCTAAAATTATCGATTGATATGCATAGGCATGATCACATACGTATAGTCTTCTGCGCCTACGGGTCTGATCACGCCAGGTTTTGTAGTGGCATTGGCCTCAAGAGCCACTTCGGGTGTGCCAATAACGGTCAGCACCTCCGCGAGATATTTCACATTAAAGATGATTTGCAGTTCAGGCCCATCAACTGCAGCATTGACAGTACTGGTATTATCGCCCAGGTCTTCAGCCGTCGCCTCGACGGTAAGCGAACCTGGTTCCAACCCATCATTTTCACCAGGATTGATTTTGACGCGAGTGATATTTGAACTATCACGAGCAAACAGCGCGGCCCGCTTGATAGCCTCAGCGAATTGCTTCGTCTCAACGACTGCACGTGTAGCATGCTCTTTGGGTATAATTTGGCGGAAATTGGGGAAGGTACCATCGATCAAACGCGAGACAAGATCAAGGTTCTGCGTATGGAAGAGCACCTGGCTGCGATTGGGTGTCACAATCATTTCTACAAATCCCTCTGACGGCAAGATGCGCGCAAGCTCAGTCAAAGTTCGAGCTGGAATGAGAATGTCGCCGCGAGGATGATCATCACCGGGCAAAGGCGCAACGCGCACTGCGAGGCGGAATGCATCAGCAGCGGCAAAGGTAATTTTCTCACCACCTACCTGTACCAGCACGCCGGTTAAGACAGGTCGCGAATCATCATCTGCCGCGGCAAAAGCAACTTCAGCAATCATTTCTTTGAGCAGAGTTGCGTCGAGTACTACAGGAGGCTCTCCATCTTCGGCATTGGGGATGAGCGGGTATTCGGAGGCATCCATGCCCTTGATATTAGCATTGCTACCCAGGCTCTTGACATTCAGAGTATTAGTATCTTCAACTGTCGCGATATCAACCGGAGCCTGTGGTAGGCTAATGACAAAATCGGTGAGCAGTTTTGCGGGAACAGTTGTTGTCCCCTCTTCATGAATCTGCGCATCGACCCAGCAATTTATGCCAATTTCCAGGTTGGTAGCGGATAGCTTCAGACGGCCATGATCGGTTGCCAGTAAAATATTGGACAGGATCGGGAGTGTGCTGCGACTCGAGACGGCATGGCTGACCGCCGATAGCCCACGACTCAGGTCTTGCTGTTTACATGTAATTTTCACTGTGTTCTTCCTCCAAAAGACGCCATAGACCAGAAAAGTTCCTGGTTAGTATACAGGATTCTATTAGAGAGAACAAGGCATGTGGTACAAATTCGTTGCTCTAACTTATTCCAACGAGAGAGATGAGAAACGGAAGCGACGCGAATAGCCACTAGTGTAAAATCACTTCACGGCACTACTTCTCTTTTTCTGGGTTTCTTGGACTGGTGGGGAACGACCAGCTGTTTACCATCCTATCTTCGACTCCTTGATTTTTGGGGCTTTGGCTTATGCAAAATAATAATATGTTGATGTACTATATTTGGCACGAATGCATAAGGGTAACCATACGGGCGCAATCGCGTACCAGCCTGGTACCAGATAATATCTCCCTTGTTCTTAAAACCACAGCTCCGCGCTGCATTTGTTAGATCAGCATGAGTCATAATGTACTCGCCATCTTGATAGGCATCACGAACAATGAAGACCATATATTTGTCATTTTTAAGTAATCGGAAGCATTCCTCAAAGACAATGGTCATAGCAGCAAGATATTCTTCATATGAGTTGAGGTTTGCAAGGTCTTTTCCCTCCTCTGAGCGCATATTATAATCTGTCCGACGATTAGAAAACTCATTAGCATATCGATCGTTAGACATAGTTTGTTCGAGATGAATATTGTATGGTGGATCAGTGGCAATGAAATCAAATGTTTGATCTTTCATCTGTTGCATTGCTGTTATACAGTCACCTAAAATAAGTTCCTGAGATCCTAATCCCTCAGTTTTCCTGACCTGATTGTAAATCTCGATCCATTCCTGGTTAATCTCAATCCCTATCGCTTTTCTTGGAGGACGCGCAATAGTAGCACCTATCAATGTACCTCCTACACCAGCAAAAGGGTCAAGCACTAACTCATCCCCTTTCGTAAAGTATTCAATTAGAGTTTTCATCAACTGTGGAGGCTTGTTTGCTCCATGTTTTTTGCGAAGTTGCTGTCCATATTGAGCGGGGTAGGCAGTTGTAAGGAGTGTTTTGGTGAAATAAAGCCATTGACCACCTGGCAGTTCATTCAGTTTATTTTTGGGATGCGGTAATTCATCGGTATCAGGGAACGTTCCGTTTGGGCTGATAATCGGGCTTGCAGCCTCAGCAAATAGTTCTAACGTAAACGTTTCACCTTGTACTTTATCTGTCATGGCACGCTCCCTTTGTTAAAAATACGATGTTCTAATCGCTGATCTATAATAATTTCAGTTGGCAAAGCTACTACACCTTGTCATCATCTTCCCCCAACAAAGGCGGTGCCTTGTACAGCCTTGTAGGTGTCTCCGAAAGGTGTATAGGCGATCCTGAAAGCTTGATTCTTCCAGCCGTAGGATGTTCACATTCCCACACAAAACCTCTAGCCTGAATATGCTGATCATGAAAGCTCTGGCTGACAGTATTGATTGGACCACATGGTATACCTGCAGCACGCAACTCCGGTAGCCATTCCTCTGTCGTGCGGCGCAGAAACTCCTCTTGTAAAGCAGGCACGAGTTCCTGGCGATTACGAACTCGTTGTGGATTCGTAGCAAAACTTGGGTCTGCCGCAAGATCTTCGCGCCCTAGTAGTTGACAGAGCGCCTGGTAGAGACGGTCATTGCCACATGAGACGACAACATATCCATCCTTTGTATGGAACGCCTGGTACGGTACAATATTTGGATGACCGTTACCAAGTCGTGGCGCTTCTTCGCCAGAAATGAGGTAGTTCGATGCAACGTTGCTCAGAAGTGACATGGTGGTCTCAAGCAGTGAGATATCGATATACTGCACTACCCCGGTATGATCGCGAACCCGCAGAGCCGCTAGAATAGATATGCAGGCGTACATACCTGCGGAAACATCTCCCACCGGTGAGCCAACGCGCTGAGGGTCGCCATCGATCTCTCCAGTCACTGACATGAGGCCCGATTCGGCCTGTGCAACAAAGTCATAGCCAGGACGTAATGCGTAAGGGCCAGTCTGACCATAGCCACTAATCGAGCAATAGATTAATCCAGGATTGATAGCGCGTAGGGTTTCATAGCCTAACCCCTGGCGCTCTAATGCGCCGGGGCGAAAGTTTTCGACCAGCACTGTCGCTGTACTCAAGAGTTTCAGAAGTCGTTCTTTGCCCTCCGGCGTACTGAAATCGAGCAGAATGCTCTGCTTGTTACGGTTTAGTCCCAGGTAATAAGCGCTCTCGCCAGCAATATAGGGTGGGCCGAAATGGCGTGTGTCGTCACCTTTCCCAGGTTGCTCAACCTTAATCACGGTTGCTCCCAGGTCGCCCAGTATCATCGTACAGTATGGCCCTGCCAATACACGCGAGAGATCAATAACTATTACGTCCGAGAGAACAGCTTCCATAAAACCTCCTGATGGTGTTGTCACTTGATTATTTTGAATATATCACAAATGGCAAAAGTTAATTGGTGAGGATTTACGACTCTTAGGACCTCAGCAGCAGAAACAGCAATTGCAACAACAGATTATGCAGCTTGAACGGCAGTTACTGACCCTGCAATAGGCCCAGGCGGAGTGGAAAGCCCAACAATGAGGAAGCGAGACTTGACAACCCCTTAAAACGTTGCTATCATAACCGTGCTACAGTATGCCCACAAGAGCAATAAAATACAATGCTTTTGTGGTCCAATTCCCTCTATCTATAGAGTAAGGGAATCCGCTCCGCAAAAATCGAAAAATAAGACTCTTGCACGAGCATTTGATTGCTCTAACCAGGTATTGACTTCTCTTCTGAGTTTGTTAAATAAGCAAGAACGAGTTACTTCTGGAAAACGGAACTGTGAAGAAGGCTCTCCACCCATGCCTTCCACGTATCCATTAGAGTCTAACTCAGCGCGGGGATGGGAAAGGAGAATGACAAAAAGTCATGTTTGCAGTAATTAAAAGTGGTGGAAGACAATACAAGGTTTCCGTCGGCCAGACGCTTGAAGTCAATCGGCTTCCGGTTGAAGTCGGTGAGCAGGTTCATTTTAATGAGGTACTCCTGATCTCTGACGCCGGCAACACCATGATAGGCACTCCCCTGGTGGATAATGCTCTGGTGCTGGCAACTGCCACAAAGCAGGGTCGCGGCGAAAAGTTGATTGTTTTCAAGTACAAACCTAAGAAACGTATTCGTCATCGTCGGGGACATCGTCAGGAACTCACCATTCTTACGATCGACGATATTGTTGCCGGTGGCAAGAGTCTGATTACAGGCGCGGCTCCCAAATCCAGGGAAGAAGAGGAAGAGGAGCTTCCGGCCTTAGCAGAGGTAGAAACTCCGGCTGAGAGTACTGAGGTAGAAGCAGCAACGGGCGAAGTGACCGAGACTGCGAAGCCTGTAGTAGAAGAGAAAAAGCCGTCTCGCCGGCGCCGTACGACGAAAGCCAAGGAGTCTGGAAGCGAGGCAGAGGAATAAACCATGGCACATAAAAAAGGTATGGGTAGCTCCCGCAATGGTCGGGATAGCAAACCCAAGATGTTGGGTGTGAAACGCTATGATGGTCAGCTAGTTACTGCTGGCAGCATCATCGTCCGCCAGCGTGGTACGAAAATTAAACCTGGAGATAACGTTGGCGTAGGTCGTGACCATACGCTGTTCGCGTTAATTGATGGTTATGTCAAGTTTGGACATCATTCGCGCACACAACGTTGCGCGAATGTCTACACCGAATTTGCCGGTCGCCCTTCGTTGCTTCCTACAGAGAAGCAGCCTGCCGCCGCCGCAGGAGTCTAAATTTAGTTCTATTAAAAGATAAGCAAAAAGCCTTCACGAGCAATCTACTGTTCTTGAAGGCTTTTTTGTGAGATGATATGCTCGATAATGCCCATTAACAAAATAATCTGGACATCTGTAGGGGCCGATGTATCGCGCCCATCGCCGATATATCGGCCTTCTGCTATTGATGAGACACTGCTGATTGTTGTGTTTGTAGTGCGGGTACTGACATGTTTACCGTCAACATTGATTTCACCGCAGCATCTGAAAGTGCCTTGTTTGTCTGTGGATCAAACACCACATCGTCCCGCTTACAATAATAGAGGCTACGCCAGTTTGCCATAGCCTCATCCCAGGCAGGTAAATATTGCAGTGTTTGGTTGTCACCTCTTACAACACGCAGAAAGGCAACTAAGGAAAGTACCAGCGTTGTAACAATTCCTGCAATTACAAGCACGACCAGCAGAACTTGTACAGCCGTCGGCCAGCTTCCATATCCGCCCACCGTGGCAAATGTCAGTATGATAAATGAGCCCACAAAAACCAGTGCAAAGCCCACAGTTATGGGCTTCATCATCCCCACTCTGGATACAGGCATAGGTGGTGGGGCGAATCGTTGTTCGACCCCAGTTTCATAAGCCACTTGTAGTGGCAGTACTTGATCTGTTTGCTGGCATACTGGGCAGGGTGGTGATGCCTTGTGTAGAGAAGATGCCATAATTGAAACAACCTCCTTGCTCGAAAGATGACGAGCGAAAATATATTAAGGAAAGCATATCACGTTGTTACCCAATCGACAATGCCGAAGACTCTACTTCTATTATAGTATAAATGATCCTGATTTCAAAAATCAAAGTCATTTAATGATGGGATATGTTTGACACATACCTCTCTTGTGGCTACATTACTACAATCAGGCAAAATATAGAGAGGATGAGGCATGGCAATATCTACGGCAATAACTATCCTGGGGCTTGGACCGGGCCGCTGGGATGATCTTACGCTACAAGCACGAGCATTATTGGAACAGGCAGCATCAGACAATAGAACAGTCTTCTTTCGCACGCTCATACATGCTACTGTAGAACCACTCAAACTGGAATTACCCAACCTTCGCATTACATCCTTCGACTCTTTTTACAATGAGGCAACAAGTTGGGATACACTCTACCAGCGTATCGCACAAGAGATATGCACACTGGCTGAACAACAGCCTCCTGTGCTTTATGCCGTACCAGGGCATCCACTTATTGGTGAGGCTTCTGTGCAACTCATACTGCAACAGGCCCGAGATTGCGGCCTGAGTACCAGTATTGTTGCAGGCCTTTCCTTTCTGGAGCCCGTGTGTGCTGCTCTGGAACTTGATCCTTTCACATCGGGCTTGCAGATGATAGATGCGACCAACCTGGCAGCGCTCAAGCCGGACGAGATTGCAGGGAAAATCATTCC
>WNFD01022827.1_pt1 | contig 10766 bp, 6 predicted proteins | sample 5400491 | NCBI WGS metagenome assembly WNFD01 (sample SAMN13153343, study PRJNA577476) | soil metagenome | isolation source: 120 cm saprolite under Douglas fir tree site 2 hole 2 replicate 2 | place: USA:California | collected 2015-04-18 | reverse complement strand
CAGCCAGTGGTGCAAACGTTCCTGGCACGTGAGTTGCCGCGTTTCGTCGCAAATCTCTTCCAGGTCCGCGAGCGTGACGTGCGCTGCGGCGGGGAGCAGCGTGCGCAGTCCTGAAAATACGGCGCGCGCTTTGTCAGCGTCGGCGAGGCGCTGGCCGCGTTGTTTCGGCCGCTCCAGAAACGGACGCATCTCGCTCAGGTAAAAGCTGAGGAGCGGCGCACTTTCTGCTTCGTTCAGCAAAATAATTTCGGGAGCCGCAGCTACTGCTGCACTCGCGCCCGCGCTGACGGCGGCGGAAGTGCGCAACGGAACAGCGGCCGCGGAGATGGTGCGCAACGCGGTGAAGCCGCCCGCGCGCAGTGCTTCCTCGTTCGAATCTTTCGAGAGACCCAAATTGCCGCAGAGATTCTCGATGGCGCGACCGGCTTCTTCGCGCAGGAGCGCTCGAACGCGGCCGATTTCGTCGTAAATCGTTTCGAGCGGAACGTCCGATGTCATCACACGCGGAATGTAGTGCTGCAACGCGGCGCCAAACACGCCGCTGAAAACCGTAATGATGAGCAGCCACATCAAGACACGCGTAAGAGTGCCGCCGAATTGAAATCCACCGTGAAACAAAATCATTGGCAGCGCAAGAAGGCCGAGCCAGAGGTGGCCGCGCATCCAGGTCTGTGCGCGGCCGATGCGCCACGTGGGGACGCGTTTCCGAGCTCCAAGTAGCGCCGCAAAAATCATGAAGCCGAAACCGATGATGCCAAACGTAAGGCCAATAGCGCTGCCGCCGCGCGGGCCGTTCGCCGAACTGAGCGCGTAGTGGATGTAAAACGCTGCCGAAGCTCCAAGAATTCCGGCTGACGCGATAGACCAGACGCGATGGGTTTCGTCGATTCTCATTTGGTGAAGCCCTGGCCAAGCATGTCGGCGAAAAATGTGCGCGGGTCGACGCGATGCGCGGCGTCGTGCGGGCAGGCGTAGACGCAGCTTGGTTCTTTCAAGTGCGTGCAGAGGTCGCAGGAAGTCGCTTTTTGCCTGATGGCGGCTTTTTTGCGGCCGGATCGCTCCGAATCCTCAACTATCACTTCGAACGGGTGCAAATTAATATTGCCGTAAGGACAATTCTGCGCGCAGAGGCCGCAACCGATGCACCAATCCTCGATGATGACTTCGAGCGAATTTCTCCTTCGAATCGAACCGACGGGGCAGCCGACCATGCAAAGCGGGTCGCGGCACTGGCGGCAACTCGTGGCGACGAGATATTGGTCGAATCGCAAGCCATCGCGGACGAGGCGGGTGACGCCGTCGTGCGCGTCGGCGCAGGCATTGACGCAAGCGTCGCAGCGCGTGCAATTTTGCAAATCCAGAATCAGAAGGCTTTGCGCTTCCATCAATCCTTGCGAGAGGAATTGGTCAATCGGGACGTTGTGAGCCATCTGCATGCGCTGCTGATTGGCGGCGTGGCGTTCGGCGGCGATGGCTTCGAGTCCAGTTCGAACGCCGGGGAAACGCGCGACCATGTCGCGGAAATCGCCGCCGGAAATTCGAACGAGCTCGACGTGATCGAGAGCGGTGCAAGTGGCGGTTCGAACGCCGCCGCCGAGGAGGCCGATTTCGCCGAAGTAGTCGCCGCGGGAAAGATAGGCTAGAACCAGTTCGCCGCCGGGATAGTTTTCCGAAACTTTCACGAAACCGATGCGAACGAGATAGAAACTGTCCGCGGGGGCGCCCTGCTGAACGATGGCCTGGCCGGGTGCGAAACGCTGCAGCTCGACGCTTTCCTTGAGGTGCCCGATGAATTCCGGGGAAAGGTCCGCGAACATGGGCACGCCGCGAAGGTGATTTTCGAGGGCGCGGCGGCGATAGGTCTGGTCGAGCTGCGCGCGGAAGGTTTTGTTCTTGAGCATGATGTCGAGAACATTGCGCAGCATTTCGAAAGCGACGACTTCGGATTCCGCGATTACCGTGGCGGAGCGCGGATAAAAATTCATGCATGTCATTTCGCCGAAGAGGTCGCCGGGGCCGAGCTCGGCGACGGGATTGCCGTAGGCGAGATCGACGGAGGCGTCGATGGGAATGGTTCTGTCGCGCGCTTCCTCCTCGCGCTTGTCTTCCTCACGCGCGACGAGCGTGCTGGTCAAGCGCTTGAAAAAACCTTTGGTGCCGCCTTGCGTTTTGACGTGAGCGATAGGAGTGGAGATGGAGACTTTGGCTTGGCCTTCGAGAATGTAAAAAGCGGTAGAACCAAATTCGCCTTCGCGGCAGATGATTTCGCCTTTGCGAAAGCGACGCTTGACGATAGCGCCGCGATTGAGCTCGAGAAATGTGCCGGAGACGCCTTTGAAAACGGGGATCTGCAGGAGCGCTTCGGCTTCGAAACCTTGCGCGTCCGGACCGGCAGCGATCGCGGTGCCCACGACGCTTTTGTTGGTGAGCGCGCCGGTGGGACAGGAGACCATGCACTCGCCGCAGGAGATGCAGGTGGAATCACCCATCGGCGAGTTGAGATCGAAGGCGATGCCTGCGGAATAGCCTTTGCCCATGCGGCCAAGAACGAAATTGTTTTTGATTTCGTCGCAGCCGCGGATGCAGCGGTCGCAGAGAATGCAGGCGTCGTGGTCTACGGCGATGGCGAGGGAAGAATCGTCCTTGCCGCGGGCGACGGTGCGTTTTGCGAAGCGCGGTTGGGAAGCGCCGGCTGCCTTCGCGAGCGTTTCCAATTCGCAGTCGCCGGAATTCTGCTGGCGCGCGCAAGGCGATGGGTGATCTGACATCAACAATTCAAGAAGCGTCTTGCGGGCAGCCAAAACTTTTTCGGAATTGGTGACCACTTTCATGCCGGGCTCGGCCGGGCGGACGCAGGAGGCGGCGAGGACGCGTGCGCCGGTGTCCACGACGCAAAGGCGGCAGACGCCGACGGGAGTCTGGTATTGAAGGTGGCAAAGCGTGGGGATGTTGATGCCGTTCATGCGCGCGGCATCGAAGACAGTCGTGCCGGCGGGCACGCGGACGGGTTGGCCGTCGAGGGTGAGGTCGATCATTCCGGGAGGTGTTGTTGTCTCGCTCATGAAGAGTGGTAAGTCATTGGTTCTTAGTTTTTGGAAAGATCCGGGAAGCCATACTTTTGTTCTTTTTTTCTACGGCCATTTCGGTTCTCGCACGCTTTCATCTCAAGCAAGATTGATCCGTACTTCCGAATGAGCCCAGAACTGACAACCAATGACCAAGATCCAATCACCAATCACCAATCACGAAGAACCAAGAACCAAGAACCAAGAACCAAGAACCAAGAACCAAGAACCAAGAACCAAGAACCAAGAACCAAGAACCAAGAACCAAGAACCAAGAACCAAAGACTAAGAACTAAAGACTGTTACGGGCGAATGCCGACGCGCTGGGCTTCGCCGGCGCGGGATGCGGCGGTGAAGCAGATTCCGCTGGGACATTTACTCTGCAAAACGTGCGCATCCACTTCGGCGCGAAAATGTTTTAGCACGGATTGTATCGGCGCCGGCACGACCTGGCCGAGGCCGCAGATGGAAGTGAGGCTCATGGCCTGCGAGAGTTCATCGAGCAAGGCGAGATCGGCACGATATTGCGGTTCGGGGAGGCCGCCTTGGGTCCAACGCGCGAGCATGTCGGCCATTTTTTGCGAGCCGACGCGGCAGGGAACACACTTGCCGCAGGATTCGTTGCGATAGAAGCGCACGGCGTTGAGGGCCATGTCCAACATGCAGGTGGTGTCGTCACAGACGACGATGGCGCCAGAGCCGAGCATGGAACCGGCCTCGGCGAGGGCTTTGAAGTCGAGACGAACATCGATCATCGATGCGGGAAGATAGCCGGAAGATGGGCCGGACGGCGCGAAGGCCTTTAATTGACGGCCGCCGCGAACGCCGCCGGCGTGATTGAAAATGACATCGCGCATGGGCACGCCCATGGGGACTTCGAATATGCCCGGGCGGGAAACGTGGCCGCTGACGCCGACAAATTTCAAGCCGCGCGAGTTACCGGCTCCTTGCGCGACGAACCAATCGATCCCGCGGGCGAGAATTTGCGGGACGTTGATGAAGGTTTCAACGTTGTTGATGACGGTAGGTTTTTGCCAAAGTCCGATTTGACCGGGGAACGGAGGCTTGTTGCGCGGCTCGGCGCGATGGCCTTCGATGGCTTCGATGAGCGCGCTCTCTTCTCCGCAGATGTAACCGCCGGGGCTGACAAACACTTCGAGATCGAAGTCGAGATCACTGCCGAGGATTTGTTTCCCGAGAAGCCCGGAGCGATAACAGCGGCGAATCTCTTCGCCGAGGATTTCTTCCTGAAGATGATATTCGTGCCGGATGTAGAGGATGCCGCGCTTCGCGCCGGTGACGAGGCCGGCGATGATCATGCCCTCGATGAGCAGATGAGGCAGATTGGTCATGATGAAGCGGTCCTTGATGGTGCCCGGCTCGCTTTCGTCGGCGTTGCAGACGATGTATTTGACGGGATCGGGCTGCTTGCGGACGAGATCCCACTTCATGCTGGTGGGAAATCCGGCGCCGCCCATGCCTTTCAGTTCGGCGGCTTTGAGTCGTGCGAGGACGTCGTCCCAGGCCTTGGATGGAACGAGCTTGCGCACTACACCGTACTTTTCGCTCTCGCCATATGGATCGGCCTTGCAGGTGATGCGTGCCTGCTCGGGATGCGGCTCGTGAACATCGTCGCCGCGGATGGCGCTGCGGGCGATCTGCTCGGCATGCGCGGCGGTGACATCGGTGAAAATGTGATCGTTGATGGAAACGGCCGGGGCATGGTCGCAACGGCATCGGCGCAGACGCGAATCTCGGCTTTGGGCGGCGGGACGAGATGAAAATGAGGATAGAAACTCGCGACGCTGTGGATCTGGTAGAGCGGCGTCTGGGTGCGTTGGGAAAGACCTTCGAGTTCCGCTTTGGGCAGGAAGGCGTAGCGAAGCTGGATGGCCCGAAGGTCGTCGAAGATCACGGCGCCCCGTCTCGCGCGAAAAGCGCCGGGCATGTTTTCGTAGAGATGCGCGGCGCGAAGTGGCGTGCTGAATCCTCTGCATACTAATGGCAGAGAAGTCGGGTGTAAATAGCACGCGTTTGGCTTTTCGCGGCGCGGCGCGAAAAAGACAACGCGGCCCGTTGACTTCGGCGCGGCGCAAACGATATAAGCAAACAGACTTACCGACAAACCGAATGCGCAACACCTCCAACTGCTGCATGCTCCGCGTGGTCTTCTGCGCATGGTTCATGACGCTGCCGGCGCTGCTTTCGGCGCAGAATGAGCCCATCAAATACCTCGGACCGGGTTCGTGCGCGGCGACGAGTTGTCACGGAAGCGTAAAGCCGGTCGCGGGCAGCCGGATTTTGCAGAATGAATATTCGACCTGGATCATCCAGGACAAACACAGCCGCGCGTACCAGGCGTTGACCGGAGATATTGGCGAACGGATGGCGCGGATCTTGAAACTGGGCGCCAAGGCAGAAGAAGCGCCGAAGTGCCTGGCGTGCCATGCTCTGAATCCGGCGGCGGAGCAGCGCGGACGCGCGTTTGAAATTTCAGAAGGCGTATCGTGCGAAAACTGCCATGGACCGGCATCGGGCTGGCTGGGACCGCACACGACAAGAGCGTGGGCGCATGAGAAATCCGTAGCGCTGGGAATGCACGACACGCGAAACGTGATTCACCGCACTGAGAAATGTTTGGAATGCCATCTGGGAACGAAAAACAAATTTGTGGATCACGAGATGATCGCGGCAGGGCACCCGGATCTTTATTTCGAGCTGGATTCGTTTTCGGCGGTGATGCCGCGGCACTGGAAGGTTCCGCGCGAATCGGAGCCGGGCAAGCCGGTTGAAGATGCCGCGTGGGTTGGAGTGCGCGAGTGGAGCGCGGGTCAGGCGGTGCAGCTGCGGGCGGCGATGGAACGGTTGACGTGGCGCGCGAAGAATGAACGCACTGATAAAAAGGACGTGTGGCCGGAGTATTCGGAGCTTTCCTGCGTCGCTTGTCACCATGCGCTGGGGCCGGCGAAAGGCAGTTGGCGGCAGGAGCATGGATACATCGGGCGGCGTCCGGGCGATCCGGCATGGAACAGTTCGAGGTATGCGGTCTTCCGGTTGCTGGCGAAGCAGATCGACTCGGCGAACGCGCAGGAACTGGACCGCCAACTGCTTGCCGTGTCCGACGAGATGAGCAAGTTGAATCCCGATCGCAATGCTGTGGCTTCGGCCTCATCGGCGGCGGCGCCGCTGGCGCAACGGATTGCCGAACGATTGGCAACGATGCAATATGACCAGGCGGTTACACTGCGGATGCTGCAGCGCATTCCCGATGACGCGGAAAATATTGCGCTGGCGGACGAACGCGCGGCGGAACAAGCAGCGATGGCGCTGGATTCGCTGTATATCGCATACAGCAAGGACGCAAAGCCAGCGAACGCGACGGAGGTGCGCGCGGCGATTAACGGACTCTTCCAGCAGCTCGAAAACCCATCCTCTTATAACGCCGATCAATTCGCATCTTCGCTCCGCCAAATCCGTACAATGCTTCACTAAGTCAGCGCACTCGCGGTAGAGTTGAGAGCCCTCGAAGTCCTCTGAGCTATCGATGAATCGATTCGAAACGTGGTTTTGTGGGTCGTCGTTCTGGCGGTATGTGACGCGGCGGCAACTTCTGCCTTGGATTCTGCAAGGTTCGGAGCTGGGTGAGCACGTGCTGGAACTGGGTGCAGGGCCGGGCGCGGCGACGGAGGAGTTGAGGCACCTCGCTGCCCGGGTGACGAGTCTTGAGTACGACCAAGCGTTTGCGGCGAAGCTAGGTGCTCGCGTTAGGGGCGCGCGTGTGACGGTGATTCAGGGAGACGCTGCGACACTGCCGTTTGCGGATGGGACTTTTTCTTCGGCTATCGCGATCCTGATGCTTCATCATTTGCGCTCCGCTGAGCTGCAGGATCTAGCTTTTGCGGAAATTTGCCGCGTGCTTCGACCAGGCGGAGTGTTCCTGGCGTTTGAGATTCAAGATGGGTGGTTGCATAGAGTGGGGCACATCCGGAGCACGTTTGTGCCTGTGACGCCGGCTTCGGCATTCACGAGATTGACGGCCGCGGGATTTTCAAAAGTGACTGTCGATTTCCGGCGTGGCGGCTTTCGAATCCGGGCGCTGCGTGAGCGAGGAGCTTGAGAGCTTCCAACGCACGGCGCGTTGACGCAGCGCGGACGCGGGCATAGCATCATGCGATGTGGCGCGCGACTGGCAAGAAATTTCCCGCCGGCCCCTCCGAAGGGCTCAAACGATGGTCGCTCGGGCCGCTCAATAACAATCCGCTGGAATATTTCACCAGAATCGCGCGCCAGTATGGCGACATCGCGGGGCTGCGCGTTCTGAATTTCAAAACGATTTTCATCAATCATCCTGACCAAATCGAAGAAGTGCTGGTCACAAACGCGCGCAAGTATTCGAAAGGTAGGGTGCTGCGCGCGAACCGGCACGTCTTTGGCGAGGGCTTGCTGACCAGTGAAGGAGATTTCTGGCTGCGGCAGCGGCGGCTGGCGCAACCTGCGTTTCACCGCGCGCGAATCGCTTCCTATGCGGCGACGATGGTGGAGTACACGCATCGGATGCTGGACGGCTGGCGAGGCGGGGAAGAGCGCGACGCGCATCAAGAGATGATGCGGCTGACGCTGCAGATCGTGGGAAAAACGCTGTTCGACGCCGACGTCGAGCGCGACGCGCAAGAAGTGGGGAAATCGCTGGAGCTGCTGCTGGAAATCGGCGCCAATTTCCGGCGGACGATGTTTGTGCCGCACTGGCTGCCGACGGCCACGAATCTGCGGGTGAAGAAGGAAATTGCGCAGATCGAAAAAATTCTTTACCGGATCATTGCGGAGCGCCGCGCTTCGGGGCGCGATGCGGGCGATCTTTTGTCGATGCTGCTCGCGGCCCAGGACGAAGACGGTTCGCGAATGACGGACCGGCAATTGCGGGATGAGACGATTACTTTGTTCCTGGCGGGGCACGAAACAACAGCCAGCACACTTTCCTGGACGTGGTGGCTGCTGGCGCAGAATCCCGCGGTGGAAGCAAAGCTGCATGCGGAAGTGGACGCCGCTCTCGGCGATCGCGCGCCTTCTCTCGATGATTTGCCAAAACTTGTTTACACGGGGCACGTCATCACGGAATCGCTGCGGCTGTATCCGGCAGCTTGGGGAATGGCGCGACTGGCCGTCGAGGACCATGAAATTGCAGGCTACCCGGTGACAAAGGGAATGGGCGTGGCCATGGCGCAGTGGGTGGTGCACCGAGACCCGCGATGGTATGACGCGCCGGAAGAATTCCGGCCGGAGCGTTGGGAAGGCGATTTAATGAAGCGATTGCCGCGGTTCGCTTATTTTCCGTTCGGTGGCGGGCCGCGCCAGTGCATCGGGAATACGTTTGCGTTGATGGAAGCGACGCTGATTCTGGCGACGATTGCGCGGAAATTTCGATTGCGGCTGATCGCGAATCATCCGGTGGTGCCGCTGGCATCGATCACGCTGCGGCCGCGGCATGGAGTGCGCGTCAAGCTGGAATCGCGAGGGAAAAAGGAAGCAGTGGCCTCCTCAAACGGCAGGCAAGCTGCCGTTGCTGATTAGTTTCCTACTTGCTTGCCGTCAGCGGGCCGAGTTCGGAGCGCGTCTGCATCACGCGGAGGATGGAATCGCGCGTGACGATGCCAACGATCTGGGGCGCGCCGTCGCTGGCGCCGCTCACGACGGGCATCTGATTGACATCCGCGCTCAGGAGCCGCTCGAGCAAACGGAGGAGAGGCTCCTCCGGCGATGTCCAGAGTATTTTTTCGCGCGGAATCATGGCGGCCTGCACGGAGTTATGGGCCCACTCGTCGCGGGGGATGGAGTTGAGGGTGTGAACGTTCATCATGCCGATGAGGCGGTCGTCGTTAACCACGAGATGGCAGCGGCGGCCGGTGCGGAGCACTTCGGCGCTGTATTCTTCAAGCGTGATGTGCCCGGGGGCCGTGGGCACTTCCTTGCTCATGACGTCGGCGGCGCTGAGGCCAGCGAGGGTTTCCCGGATGGCCACCTGAGCGACGCTCTCCTGCGCGGCGTTCAAAATGAACCAGCCGATGAACGCGGTCCATAGTCCTTGTTGAACAAATCCGTTGAAGACACCCCACGCGCCAAAAAGGATCATCGCGTAAGCGATCAGCTTTCCGCTGGCGCCCGCGACACGCGTCGCCTTTTCGAAATTCTTGGTCGCACCCCAAACGATGGCGCGGAAAATTCTTCCTCCGTCCAGAGGAAAACCCGGCAAGAGATTGAAAACGGCCAGCGCGGCATTGGTCCGGCAGAGCCAGGTGGCCAGTGCTCCGACCGTCTGGCTGTAAGGGAAGAGAAGCGTTAAGCCAAAAAAACCGCCGGAGAGCAAGCCGCTGGCAAGCGGTCCGGCAATCGCGATATTGAATTCCTGAATCGCCTTGGAAGGTTCGCGCTCGATGCGCGCCAGGCCTCCGAAGAGAAAGAGGGTGATGGAAACGACGCGAATCTTGTAATGCTGGGCCACGACGCTGTGGGAGAGTTCGTGGAAGAGGACGGAGGCGAAGAAGAGAAGGCTCGTCAGGACGCCCACTGTCCAATGCTGTGTGTCGGTCCAAAGCGGGTGTTCCTGCTTGTACTGCGAGGCGATGATGTAGGTGATGGCCGCAAAGATAAAGACCCAAGTCGAATGGAGGTAGATGGGGATGCCGAGAATTCTTCCGATGCGCAAGCCTGATCCGCGGTTCATGGGTTTCCATGATTAGCCTAGCACAAGAGTTCGATGGAAGCCGGGCGGGAGAGCATATTGGCCAGGGTGCGGAAAAGCGATTCTTCGCAGATGGGCGAAAGACGAAAAGGAATGATTCCAGTTGTCGCTGGAGAACTTTTGTTGGAAACGCCAAGGGGACAACACCAACGGATCGCCATTCTTTTACTGCAGCCATCTTCCTTGGGCATCGCCACGGCTTCGGCGAAACAGAGGTCCAAGACCTGCGCGAAGAGGCTTAAGTCAGCCGGCGGGCGCAAGCGTCATGCCGGGACTCTGACAATCTAAGTTCAGCTTGATATCGATTGTTGAGTAGCTCTTCGAATGTCAAACCACAGTTGACAAGCTAATTTGCGTGTTATAGTTTGCGCCCCATGCCGCTCGCCTAGAAGAACCTATTTCGGCCAACCGCATGGCCTGTGTTGGTTGTTCGCCGAATAGGTTTCGGGCAGGGGCCGGCAAACGCCAATTGCCAAGTAACGAATTTCCAGATTAAGACACTATGAGATATCAGAAGAAGTTGTGAACGCTCGTCGGCTTTTTGCTCGGAGACAATCAAGAAAACCCAAACCGAAGGAGTGACACTATGCCAGGGTGGGCGCCCAGACTATCCCCCATATTGCACGCGGTTCTTTTGTTCTTCTGCGTAGCTGTGTCGAATCCAGCCGAAGCTCAGGACACGACCACGTTGCCTCAGGGTCAAGTGGGGAAGCCCTATGCAATTTCGATAGGGATCGACACCGAAAACGGAAAGGGCCAATTCACCTGGAAACTAGCCCATAGCGATTTGCCTCCCGGACTGCAGGTCTCTGCGGCCGGAAAGATCGAAGGAACTCCGACAGATACAAAGAGCGATTCGTACGTCTTTGAACTGAGCGTTTCCGACTCTTCTCAGCCTCCACAATCAGCCATGCTGCGTTTTTCGATCGTGACCCTCTCAGCTCCCCTTCGCATTAGAGCGGTTA
>WNFD01019137.1_pt1 | contig 10768 bp, 11 predicted proteins | sample 5400491 | NCBI WGS metagenome assembly WNFD01 (sample SAMN13153343, study PRJNA577476) | soil metagenome | isolation source: 120 cm saprolite under Douglas fir tree site 2 hole 2 replicate 2 | place: USA:California | collected 2015-04-18 | reverse complement strand
AATGAGGGTGTGCACGCATATCATGTGTTCTCTTGTGGACTGGGCCCATATAGGCTTCTGGCCTCTATTTATCCTTTCATTCATATTTCTCCATATAATTAGACCTTAGTTCATAACAATATATTAATGATAATAATTAATTCTTGGCTCCTCACCCACTGCCAGTGTGCGCGCGTACGTGCATTATCACCATTCATCGCCTCTCCATCATTATGTGGTGGCTTGCTAGCCTACCATCATATGGTTGCTATCTCCTCTCATGGATTTTTGCTGGACAATTGGAAGCTGGGATCGGAATCAAATCATCAAAAGCAGTCAATTGGCACTATTTTTATGTCATGTGTGTTAAATTTGAGTTAGAACGATCTTTTGAGGGTGCAATTTTTTCAGATACTCTTATTTGGCGTTTTAAGCTCAAATATGCATTTAATAATTTTTGTTGACTTTGACTGTCCAGCACTGTAGTACTGTACAGTGACATACTCTGTAAACATCCATTCTGTACTGTATTACAGTGCTCCAAGAATGCAGCACATCAATCTCGCACCTAAGACCCAGTTTCCATCACTGAAAATTCGCCATTCCCCCCAGGCCTCAGTGCTATCTTCAATGACAGTCCATCCTCAATAATATTAATATGATACTAGAACCAGATGGTAAAACATGATCATTATGCAGGCAGACGTTTCCAGCACATCAGGAAAACCCTGTTTTTACTTTTCATTCTTTTTCGTGCTTTTTTCACTTCCTGCAAGTACAAAAAGATTGCCTACTTAAAAAAAGAAATCCCCTCTACTTTTTGGGTTACTTTCAACTAGTACTTTACTTTTTTTTACTTTTTGTATGCAGTGTTACTGGAATATTATAACCGGCTACTTTTGAAAAGCACAGTATGTGCCAGCAGCACAGGTCCCACTACTTTTGAAACACATGGCACTCAGAACATACTTCTCTGAATAAACTGAACATCCCTTTTTTGTTGGTCATGCGAGTGTGAAAACAGACAAATCTATAAGTGAAAGAGCAGTGACAAGGTGGAAGGGAAAGTGCCAGTGAAAGCATCACGAAAACAGAGCAGAATGGAGGCAACCAGAAAATCAAAAGATGTAAAGGAAGCATACTACAGTGTATATCATCAAATTCCAACCTCTCAGCCACTGGGTTTTTACTCCAGCCTCTCCTCCCTCAAAACACAATCATTTCTTATGAAACTAAGCAAATTGTGATTGCATTTAGATGTAGTAATGAACTTATACATTAGTTTTAAAAAAAAATTTGGCACCTAATAAAAATTCCAAAATTTGAAACAAAATATGAAATATCCATTTTCCCATGCTTACAATCACTATGCAAGCATGAAAACATCCATAATGAAGTATTTACAATGTTTTAAAAGTGTCCTTGGCAGAAAGAGACTCAATAATTTCACTCAGAAGGCCAACCCTCTGGTGCAACTTGTACTTCTTATTTGCAAAGGCAGCCTGATGCATGTTAAGTTCTTTTCTGGAAATAGTGTTATCTAACTAATCTCATATGCATGGGAAAGCTCACTCACTAATATGTGTCAATATACCTCCATGCTTTCTGGAAGAACTTGCAGATTGTTATAAGTTCACATGAATCAAGACACTGTGGGACAAGAAGCTTTGCAGTCAGAAACTGTCCATCTGCTGCATTTTGATACCCTAGACAGCAAATGATGGATGAGTGTGCTGCATGCGAGAGGCATACTAAATGCACATATGATATTTCGCATAACCCCATAACATCTCAATCGGATTAAGTTTGCAATGGAATTGTGGCAGAAACAGGCATATATGCCTAGCCTCTTCAATGATACTGTCACCACCTAAGCAAGCAGATAAACTGCTGTGGTCGGAGGATTGCTGTAAGTGCGATCTTAAGTGGTGCTGTGTTCCACATGATGCCTGTTTCATTCATGACTCCTGCTTCTGCGAAGGCTCTGGTAGCTTTCCCCCAGTAAAACCCTCATGTCCATCTTGGTTACAGTTCTCGCACGATTGGTACGTTGAGTTAGCGTCTTGTCTCACTTTGCACCCCCACACCCCACTCTCTCGCTTTGAATCAGAGGTTGAGCCCCACATCTTCGTTATGCCCTGCTACTGCTCCTGATTGGCTCATTATTGTGAGTACCTACCCAGCCTATTGTTAGGCAATGGCTATTGTTCATACCACCTATTGTCTTGCTACTTGCTATTGTCTTGTACTCCCTGTAGTATGGACTATTGTCTCTATTGTCTCTCTACTTACTGCCTAGCACATATGGTAGTATAAGTAGCCCTTATATTCCTATGGGACTCTCTAAGTAGAGTCTCCTGTTAATCCTACAGGTTATACTCTCACTCCTAAAGGCCTTGCAGTGTGATCACTCTAAGGCGTACACTTCTAGGAGTCTACCCTCACTCTCCTGCTCATCTCTCACATGGCCTGCGTGCCTACAGTCATGACTTAGTGGGTTGCCATCTTGATGGTAACAGATACACTGAATGAGAGGCTTCTCTATCTAGAAGTCTTCCTGCAGGGCAAGCACATGGAACATACAGCACCATACATCATTGTTTACAGGTGGAACCTTGGTCTCAATATGTGTTGGATCTTCTGTTGAGACAGTATCTTCCTTCCCTATCTCTTCTGCCAATGCAGAATGATGCTCTGCATCTTTGTGCACCTGAGATTTCATGCATGATGCACACTTACCAACCATCTTCATGCAGCACACCTCACACATTAATGCAAATATGTCCCAGACCGATTTGCACTCCTGCAAGACCACCTTAATACCCTTTGCTTGCCCTCGGAGCTCTAGAACATTGTGATCTTTGGGGAAGCACATGTGCTGAACACACCCACATGTATCTTCTTCACCTAGTGCAGGACCTGGGTTATTGAGTGGGATGACAGTATCCCTTAGCTTCCTCTGCCTCCCTTCTGGATTCACATTCATGTTGTTGATATTGAGGGCATTTTTAGCAAATCCTTTGTGTGTGGATGACCGGTCAAACACAAAAACTGCAACACAGTTTGGATGCGAGTACTTGAAGACAGAGATTGTGGACCTAATTTGTCTGATCAACTGGGGGAGGTCCCACCATCTGTTGAAACCCTTTCCAGAGTAGATAATGTTTTGTGCTTCGAATGTAGAGAGACAGGACCTGGCTGGATGCTTGAGCTGCTCTAAAATCTGTTCCTCAGATAATTTAATTCATCTGATTGTCTCTGAAATGAAGTCAGATACATGGATTGCGTGTCTGTTGCCCTTCTTTCAGATTGGCTGCTGGTCGCATGTCAGCCATATGCGACAGCAATACTTGTTAGTGTGAAAGATGGTTTCATCTTGCATAACCAATACATGTTCTTTCTCTCCAGGTTGAAGTGTGGGTGGGATGCAATTGAGTGTTTTATCATCATAAGTCACCATTAAGCTGTAAATTGCGAGATCAGCTCTATTTGGTTGCTTGGAACTTGAATGCATTGCACTTACTGTTTATATCCATTCAAGATCTGGTCAATAAATTCAACCCTCTCTTTGATAACATCCAGACATTTGTGGCCATCCACATACATTCCCATTTTCACCTCCTTGCACTCATATCCAAGCTTGAATCTGAGCCATCAATGGGCAGTCAGCTCAGTGACCGTGCCTTGGATTCCGAGAGCTGGCAGGATAGTGTTATTAACGTGCTGACACAATGTCTAAGGGGTGACTGTGCCAAGACCTTGTATTACAAGGTATATGTGCACATCGTGCAATATGGCTTCATTATTAAGAAGGGTGTGTTGGCCATGGTGGGTATATTTCTTGGGTAGAGGCAGATGACAAAATCACAGGAGATGCAGCTCATTATGTCTGATCTGATGAGCCATATAAGGGCCCTTGCCCATTTGACGTGCAATGGCCAAGCTTGCATGGAGACAGGGCTGCTTGCAAGCCTTAAGCTTCTGGTAGCATGCTTGAAGCTTGATGTATTCAGACACAGCAATAAGCTGGCAAAGCATCTTGATGGCATGTTTGGTGGTGCACTTCTTAGCTTCTTTGATACGAGAATGTATGATGTTCATGATATCTTTTGGATCTGCATCAGAGTCGCTAACATCATTGTCCTCTTCTAGAACAAATAATGCCTGTGCAGCCTCAATATCAGGCCTTTGTAATGGCAGGGACTGCTGTTCTGAGCCCTCTGTCAACTCCTGATTGGCAGTCTTCATCTCCTCCACAGCGATTGTTATGATCTACATGTGCAAGATATCAGCATCCATGTGATCACCGCAGCATTATCTCACACCCTGAGTTCTTCCTCAAATGCTTCTGTGTCTAAGTTCATGTCCATGCCATCATTTCCATCACTCGAGCTTAGAGTCTTCACTACATGCCCAAAACAGAATGCAGCAAGCTGCTCTGTCAATTGATCTATTGGGTCATTGGTCAAAGTGTTTGGGGCAATGGCTATATTTGCCACTGATCGCGATAACATCACATCATCTTCACCCTCGATCGAAACATCTGAGTCCACTGCATCTGGCAAAGCAAACTCCTCCAATTGGGGTGTAGCTGGATTGTTTTCCGATTGTGGGTGTGGCGATGCATTGTCACAATTCAGGATGGTTGCCAAACAACCTCCTGTCAATAGGGCTCCTGCTCCACCTTGGGCATCTACTTCTGGGGACATTATCTCCTCCACTTCAATTGGGGAAAGGCTGCACTGTTGCTGTTGACGCTTCTGTCTGAGAATGAGACTTTGGGACAATTCTTTAGACATCACTATATACCTTTTTCACTATGAATGCATCAAGTGTTGTGCATCCATTTGCAGCCTTCTTGTGCACTGTGTTCTTTTGCAAAATTGTTGTGCATGAGTCTCCTATATACACAGCCATTTGGATTAATATCTTGTGGCGCTTTTCATGGGTCTTTGCCACTGCCTCAAGGTGCAGGTGGGGAGGGAGGAACACTGCATACAGACACTGTAGTGCCTCCATGGAGGTTGCAACTTCTTCATCTCCTTCTTGGTTATTGCTGCTTCCTACATCGATCTCTGATGCATCTGAACTATCGTTGGTGATGCAGTACTCAGAGCCAGAGCATTCTTCACTTTGTAGGCTTGTAGCATGCCTTGCAAACAATGTGCGTGCTCTGTGGTGCTTCTGCTTTGCACTTCTCGATCACTTGCTTCTAAGGGGCATATTGAGGCTATCACTGAGAATGCCTGGTGAAGAAGGGCATGCAAATGTGATAGAAATGTGAAAGGTGGGGACCATGGGGTTGAAAAACACAAGGTAGGGTATATACATGTAAGAACTGGTCCACACTGCCCTCCAGCATGGTATCATGTCCCCATTTAGTGGGAGAAGATCTCACAAAAAGGAAATCAGGAGATATTGGAGCCTGAATGCATGATGAGTGGCATGCGCAGGCAATGAAACCACACCAAGCGATGCCATAAGGCATAGATCATTGTGGCCAGATGCTGGCACATCCAAGTCAGGCCAAGGTATTCAAGTCATTTAGAGAAACAGACCACACATCAATATTGCCAGTAAGACCATAGAATGGTCATACTGTGCTGTGAGGCTTTGGAAAGATTATCCTGATCCTTTTATTCAATGCAGACAGACATTTGACGTGTCTCAGCTTGGCTTAGAATGAGTGTTATCATTATGTGCCTTGATCTGCTGCCTGCTGGTGGGGTAATTGACCAGAATGCTCAATATGTGCCCCAAATCTTTGTAATAAATCTCAAATTGTATTGGTATGTCTGTTTACAATGGCTCTAGATGGGCGCTTATCCTCTAAAATTGGGCCAAAAATTGAAACAAGCGCCCAAAAATATGGAAATGCGAGAATTAGCATTTTTTCAATACTTTCCCTCTTAGATTTCAACCACTAAGCCATACACTTAATATTTAAGGCCCTACAGAGGGGATGTGAATTGGTGATATACACTGTAGTAGCAAATTATGATGTTGAACATGTGCTGATTTGCAATCCAAAAGGGTATTGAGAAGGGATAGTTGTTGAATTTGAACATGTATTAATTTGCAATCTATGAGGGTATTCAAATTAGAATGGGCATGTCAAGAAAGGGATGAACAAACCAGAAGTCATTGTCAGACACAGCAACTTGATGCTGGTATCCAGAGCCCCGAGCTTTTTTTGCCAACCAATTTACTTCCTATTCACCAGCCCTGCACTTCTTGGCATACTTGCTACTGTGAAGAATGTCTGTGGCATCTTGAATAGAATGTTTGATGATTGGGAGCTTCTGTTATTGCTAGATGGCAACCCTACTAAGGTAAAGACTCAAAGCTAACTGATGTGCAGTTAGAGTCGTGTAGAGCCTAGATTGCCACTGAGGCAAAGATAGAGGGGAAAGGAATAAGGAGGGTCGCCACTAAGGCTTATCTGAAGGAAGAGCTCAAGTGTTGGGATTACATAAAAGACTCTACTTAGTTTGTATAGGGAGAGATTGTATGCTACTTATACTACTCAGTAGCAAGCGTAGGTAATCACAATAAGGCAGTGGCAAGACAATAAGCAGACAATAAGCTGCCCACAACAATAAGTAATCCAAACAATAGCATACAAGCTAGCTATGCCAAACAATAGGGGCTCGAGACAATAAGGCAGTCAAGGGAACAATAAATGATCACCTGCTGACCTAAAGTGCAGGGACTAGGAAGGGGGAGACAATAGTGACATACAAGGGGGCTTGACAGGAGGGAAACTACTGGAGCTGGGACAGAGGCATGAGTCATGTATAAAGCAGGCATTGTGGGGCTCACAACACCATTCAGAGTCACAAGTACAATCACGAGATGTTAGAGGATATACAGGGCAGTGTGCCTCGTCCGGAATGAGGCATCTTTGGTGCATTTTGGCAGCTAACTCATTTGACCAGTGATGGTACCAGGGGAGTAGTTTGTCTGCTTGCTCAGGTGGTAACAGCTTCTCTAGCTCAACAGCCCAGACATTGTGGATGTGCATGTTGCTGATCTCCACCCATTGCTCCCTGCTAAAGTTGGCCATCTTTGTATACTTGCCATCCTGGCCCTTAACTTTGATAATACTGCTACTTTTGCTCAGCTTTCCAGCATCATGGCTCTCCTTGGTGATATATCCGTTAGCCCAGAGCCAGAGAGCACAATGAACCTATATGTTGTGAGTATGGTGAGGATTATACATATGGAGAGAGGCCTACTGAGGTTGTGCTGAGAACAACCATGGCATAGGGGAAATCTCCAACATTAACAAAACCTGGCACATCAACAGCACCCTCAAAGTCAATCCAGCATTGCACCAGTGTCTGAACCACCAGGCCATTTCGATAACAACCAGTTTGCACAACCTACATTGCTTGGAGTTGAGAGGCATGCAGGTGTACAGGGATGTTTTACATACCTTTACCTCTCTGTTCTTAACTTTATCCTTTGTTTCATAATAAGCATACCACTCATTGTCGAGCATGTGATTTGTGACATCCTGGTAGGCTTTGGCAGTCCTCAGATCCATTGAGTCCAAGAATAGTTAGCAGAGACCATAATAAAGAGCATTATAAATTGATGTACCACTTCATGAACTGCACTGTTGACCTCAACAAGGTGTTTTATTTTCCTCCTACTATCCTGGGTGCATCCTTTGTAAACTTCATTCCAAACTGCTTATAGTGCTTGAATGGTGTCATGCTGTTTGAGGGTCCAGACATCCTTATTTGTGCCACCGACATATCAGAGAAAAGTTGGGACAAATACAGATGCCCACCTCCCATTGTTGAGTGTGCCATTGGGGAGTTGACGGTTACCTTGTCTCCTTGCATACCTCTTTGAAGATGTGATCCCACACTGTACAATGACACTCTGCTGCAGTATTGAGTGCTAATAAGTAATGGTGTTATCATGAACTTGAAGACACATAGAGGACTCACCTTGCTCATTTGTACAGCAGCTGTGGGTTTTAAAGGGCTCAAAGCAGCATCAGCAGCTTCCATCTCATCGTCCTCATCCTCATCTAGTCCTCTATACAAAGTGCTTTCCATGTCATTGTTGGTATCACCGTAATGTTCAAGCTCTTGAGTTTGACACTTTGTACCTTGCACCTGGTTTTTCTAAAGGACATCAGTGGTCGACTCAAAAATGACTGTGCAGGATGTAGGCTTGGTGGTGGCAGTGGTGCCTTTCACTAGTGTCAATTTGGAGGCAGTGCTGGCACTTAATGGTGCCTTAGATCTCCTGGAAGCTGGTGGCAGAGGTGGTGCCTGAAGATGTTGAGTCCATGCTTGGATTTCATTTGTAATGTCCTTCTTGGTGGCAGGCATCTCAAACCTGCAGTTGTGGAAGAATAGAGAGGTTGCATTGATGGTGATAAGGGAATCGAACATGAACATGATGAACTTACATCTGATTACCACACATGTTGTCCTAGATAAGCAATTTGATCAGCGCATGCAAATTATTGGCAATTCAGCCCTCTACCTTGAGGCAACCTCCTGAGTTTGGAATATCCTTGCGATTGGCCCTGATCTCATCTCATAAGTTTATAATGGGTGCCTTGTCCTTGCCCTTGCCCTTGTTGTTCATGTTCCTCTTTGTCTTCTTTTTCTTTGTTACTGGCTCTGGCTCAACAACCTCTGAGTCAATGTTCGACTCTATATTGTTCGCAGGAGCCTCAGAACTGTCAAGCTTGCTAAACTGATCCCTATCAAGCTCCTCACAGACAGATTGAGCCATTAAGGTCAGGGGCTCCTTAGCCTTTGACGCTTTTGTTGACTCACTCATATCCTGACCCTTGGTTGCAGTATCATCTACATATCTCTGTTAATAACTGAACTTTGAATGTTACAGCACACATAAAGTCTACCAGTTGCTGCTGTCTCGGTCTCCTCTGAGTCTTTGATGGCTTTGATAGCTGTCTTTCTGCTAGCACAAGGAGCTGTACCATTATGTAAGTATAATATCGTCCATATTCAATATGACATTGTTGTTTTCTGACCTGACTCACTAGCACCTAAGTCCTTTGGTTAGGGAAGAACATGTGTTGGCCATGGCTGTGAGGCTTTGCACTGCTCTTATCGTGTGCCCACCTTTGCATTAAGGCGACTCACTTCCTCATTGAGGTGATCCATGTCAGCAATGTTTTGCTGGTGAGCTTCAAGCCAATCAGAACAAGGCTGAGGAAGGAGAAATAACAACATACATGGGATCATTAACCAGTGGGTCAAGAGAGTGAGTGACTCATTTTGTTCATTCTTATCCAAGTCAACTTTGGTGGTTGTGCCAGCATCATAAGTGGTATCTACTCATACAATGTGTAGTCAGCCAGGTACTGCTGAATACTCTTGTTAGGTTCTACACTACTCACCAGTGTCATCACCATGTTCAGAATAACTAGAGGGCCCTTCAGGTCTGTTAGTGCAGTTAACGTTGGAGGCAATCGCTTTCTGACTCAGGCTGCTGGTGGCATGCTTAGTGTCAGTGCTATTGTCAGAAGAAGCACCTGCCCCAACTCCTTGTTCTATAGGGGTACAGTCAATGCATTGCCAGGACTACAAAGGTGCAGTGTTACCTTAGACTTCAACTTCCCACTGATGGGGGTGTGATAGGCGGCTAATATCCAGTTTCTTTGAGAATTTGTCTTCAAGCTGCGCTAGCTTAGCTGCCAGAGATTTCTTGGCCACCATATCAGCTTTCTTTGCTGCTGTCACATTGGCTTTCTTTGTTGTTCTGGGTTTCATGGCTGTGTTAGCTGCCTTGGTTGTGCTGGTCTTCTTTCAAGAAGGTGGCCTTATAGCTTCCACCTTGTTGGCATTTTTGGTTGTTGAAGTGTTGTCATCTTCAGGCTAGTCAGGATTCCCTTTAGCAATGCTACTAGAGCAGATACACTCCATGACTTTGGCAATTTTATCCTTAGCTCTAGCCCTTGTCATCATTCTTCTGGTAGGCTTGTTGGTGCTGGACATGCTGATGATGAACAGAGGTGAGTTCTCAGAATATGGCAGTTGATTTTGAACACTGTTTGAGGTCCCTGTCTTTCAATAAGTTGATTTTTCTTTTTGAAATTGCCGCCACTTTTTTTACTAAGTCCACTCCTTTTTCTAGTGGATCTATGTAACTTGTTGGAGTGTTCATCATACCCCCAAGTCCCCTTCCACCTTGCATAGATGACATTATACAGTGACAAAAAGGCTAAGATAAACTCGTACTTCCACTGCACATTTCCATGCTGTCAAAAATCCTTTTGTACCGAATTTGGCCTCAGAAAACACTGGAATCTTCTTCACCCTGACTGGATGTCTAATGAAGGTTCACCTTAACTTATAACCCTTCTACTGGCCATACACTTTGTCCTCACAGCAACTCTAGATCCTCTCCCACACCTTTACACAATGTATTCTGACAACTTAGAGTCTGAGGACAATCCAAGCATAGCCACTTGCAACAACAAAAGCAAACATGGTGAGTCTGAATCATTTTTATTACCTGTAACTACTCAAGTTTATATTTTCAAAGATTCTCAATGTTCTGGTGTACAAACACCTCCTTAGGCCCCAGCTTACTTAGAAAGCATACTGCCCACAGATGATGAAGCCAACACAGTCAATGCTCCATCTTCTCTATCAGTGACACAGCAGATGCCTGAACAATGCTCACCGGCAGCAGTTTCAGATGTTGCAGTTAACTCAAATCTTGCCTCACTGCCCTCAGGCAAAGAAGGTGATGTGGTTAATGCCCCAACTCCTCTGTTAGAGATATCTGA
>WNFD01014131.1_pt1 | contig 10768 bp, 8 predicted proteins | sample 5400491 | NCBI WGS metagenome assembly WNFD01 (sample SAMN13153343, study PRJNA577476) | soil metagenome | isolation source: 120 cm saprolite under Douglas fir tree site 2 hole 2 replicate 2 | place: USA:California | collected 2015-04-18 | reverse complement strand
TCCTTAACGATGTCCTTCAGGTGGATGACACCGAGCGCCTGGGCCGTGCCGTTGGCTCGCTCGGCCACCACCAGCGGGGTGCCGCCCGCCGAGGAGATGCCGTCCACGAGCGGGCCGAGTTCCGCGGCAGGCGTGCCGCCGGACGCCCTGATCCACTCGCGGACGGAACTGGAGGCGCCCTTGCGCACCTGACGGCCGTCGGCCAGGTCGATGCCGCTCATCCGGGTTTGCGCGGTGAACTCGACGAACTCCGCGCCCTGCAGTTCGCCCTCCTGCCGTTCACGCAGGCCGTACTGGTCCTTGGCCAGCACCACGATGGACCGGCCCTCTGGGGTGTAGTCGGCCATGCTGGACAGCTGCGCCGCGTCCGCCAGTTCCGCGGCGGTGACACCGCCGACCGGGAGGAACTCGCTGGCCTGCCGGTTGCCGATGGTAATCGTGCCGGTCTTGTCCAGCAGCAGGGTGTTCACGTCGCCCGCGGCCTCGACCGCCCGGCCGGACATGGCCAGCACGTTGCGCTGCACCAGCCGGTCCATGCCGGCGATGCCGATCGCCGACAGCAGCGCGCCGATCGTAGTCGGGATCAGCGCGACGAGCAGCGCCACCAGGACGACCAGGCTCTGCGGCGCCTTGGAGTAGAACGCCATCGGCTGCAGCGTGATGACCGCGAGCATGAAGATGATCGTGAGCGAGGCGAGCAGGATGTTCAGCGCGATCTCGTTTGGAGTCTTCTGCCGCTGCGCACCCTCGACCAGCGCGATCATCCGGTCGATGAAGGTCTCGCCGGGCTTGGACGTGATCTTCACGACGATCCGGTCGGACAGCACCTTGGTGCCGCCGGTGACCGCGGAGCGGTCGCCGCCGGACTCGCGGATCACCGGCGCGGACTCACCGGTGATCGCCGACTCGTCGACGGACGCCACGCCCTCGACGACGTCGCCGTCGCCGGGGATGGTCTCGCCGGCCTCGACCACTACGTGGTCGCCGAGCGTGAGCTGGGTCCCTGGGACAGCCTCCTCGCGCAGGTCGGCGCTGGCTTGGCCGGGCTGCCCGGCGGGGCCGGTCTGGCCGGGCCGCCAGCCGACGAGGCGGCGGGCGACGGTCTCCCGCTTGGTCCGGCGCAGCGTCTCGGCCTGAGCCTTGCCGCGGCCTTCGGCCACGGCCTCGGCCAGGTTGGCGAAGACCACGGTCAGCCAGAGCCAGACCACGATTGTCCAGTTGAAGATCGACGGCTTGGTGATGGCCGTGTACGTGGTCAGTGCGGCGCCGACCTCGACGACGAACATGACCGGGTTCCTGAGCTGGACTCGCGGGTCCAGCTTCTTGAAGGCGTCCGGAGTTGCCTTCCAGAGCGTCTTGGCGTCGAGCAGGCCGCCGCCGACCCGCCGCGGCTGGGCGCTGTCCAACGCCTTGCCCGCACCGGCCGGGGCTCCGGGTGTCGTTGTCACAGACATCAGTGCAGTCCTTCTGCGAACGGGCCCAGCGCGAGGGCGGGGAAGTAGGTCAGGCCGACCAGGATGAGGATGACGCCGACGAGCATGCCGACGAACAGCGGTGTCCTGGTGTCCAGCGTGCCCGCGCTCGCAGGCACGGGGCTCTGTCTAGCCAGCGACCCGGCCAGGCCGAGGGCGAAGATCTCCGGCGCGAACCTGCCGATCAGCATCACGATGCCGCCGGCCGTGTTGTACCAGGGGGTATTCGTCGTCAGGCCGGCGAAGGCCGAGCCGTTGTTGTTGGCCATCGAGGCGAACGCGTACACGATCTCGGTCAGGCCGTGCGGGCCCGGGTTGAGTATCGATGCCTGCGGCGTTTTCAGCCCGATGGAGAGCCCCGCCGCGGTCAGCACGACCACGGGGAGGGTCAGGAAGTACAAGGCGGCGTACTTCATTTCGGCCGGCCGGATCTTCTTGCCGAGGTACTCCGGGGTCCGGCCGACCATCAGCCCGGCCACGAACACCGTGACCATGGCGAGCACCAGGATGCCATATATGCCGGCCCCGACGCCGCCCGGCGCGATCTCACCGAGCGCGATGTCGAACAGGGCGATGCCGCCGCCGAACGGGGTGAACGAATCATGGAAGGAGTTCACCGAGCCGGTGGATGTCACTGTCGTGGACGCCGCGAACAGTGAGGAGCCGGGGGTGCCGAACGCGACGTTCTTGCCTTCCATCGCGCCGTGCGCGAGTTGCGGGGCTATCCCGGCGTGCTGGGCCTCGAAGAAGCTGATGCCGCCGACGGCCGCCAGCCAGATGACCACCATGACCGCGAGCAGCGCGTAGCCCTGCCGGTTGTCCTTGACCATCTTGCCGAAGGTGCGTGTCAGGGCGAACGCGGTCAGCAGGAGGAGGAAGATCTCGAACCAGTTCGTGAACGGGTTCGGGCTCTCGAACGGGTGCGCGGAGTTGGCGTTGAAGAAGCCGCCGCCGTTGTTTCCCGCGTCCTTGATGACCTCCTGCGAAGCGACCGGGCCGCCGACGATCGTCTGGTGGCCGTGGGCCAGCGTGCTGATGGTGTGGTAATTCGCGAAATTGTCGATCACGCCGCTGGCCATGAGGACGATCCCGCCGACTATCGACAGCGGAATCAGGTACCGGATCGTGATCCTGGTCAGGTCCACCCAGAAGTTGCCAAGCTTGTCGGTTCTGGACCGGATGAACCCGCGGATCATCGCGATGGCGACCACGATGCCGACGCCGGCGGACAGGAAGTTCTGCACCGCGAGGCCGGACATCTGCACCAGGTAGCCCATGGTGGACTCGCCGGAGTAGTTCTGCCAGTTCGTGTTGGTCACGAACGAGGCGGCCGTGTTCCAGGCCAGGGCCGGCGGCACGTTGGCCATGCCCAGTGAGAGCAGGAGGTAATGCTGCAGCCGCTCAAGACCGTACAGGAAAAGCACGCTGACCAGGGAGAACGCCAGCATGCTGCGCAGGTACGCGCTCCACTTCTGGTCGGCTTCCGGGTTGATCCCGATGACCCTGTAGATGCCGCGCTCGACCCGCCAGTGCTTGTTCGTTGTGCTGCTGCTGTCCCGGGGGGGCGACCCCCCGGACCCCCCGAACGGCCACCAGCAGGGCGATCTGCAGCCAGCCCGCGAGGGCGCTATTCATCAGAACCTCTCAGGCAGCACGAGGGCTGCGAACAGGTACACGGTCAGCAGGACGCCGCCGATCAGGCCGATCCAGTTCTCAACGCTCAAAACGTTCGACCCCCTTGATGAGGAGGAAGAGCGCGGCGAAGACAACGATCGTTATGCCGACATAGAGAAGATCGAGCACGGGGCCCTCCTAGGCGTCTCCCGCAGGTGATCGGCCGTCACGGCCTGCCGCCCGCGTGCGGCGGGCGCTCCGTGACGGCGGTCAGGGCCGGTGTGCGACCCCGACAGGACCCAGTGAAACCCCGGAAATCGGTACGGAGCCCCGCCCATGCGCGACCCATGCGGGGCCCGGGCGATCCCTAACAGAACCCATGCGTTGGCTGCCCGCTGGTGCCGGCCTGTCCATGATTCTGTCTGCAGGCTCGCTGCCGCGCGCATCCGGCCGGACGACCTTCCTGCACACGGTGACCAGGCCCGCAGGGATCGGGGGGCGGTGCTGGTAGTGGCGCCTCTTGGCAGCCATGCCGGCGGGGTCTAGCCTAGTGATCAGGTGAGCCGGGAAGACTGGTCGGCGCGACATTCGCAATGTCCGCATTCGTCCACCAGGAGCCCGCGATGACCACCGGGAACGCACCCGCAGCCAGCCCACCTGTCACGAGCACAACCGCACCGGATAGCACACCGCCCGTGGCTGCCCCGGCGAGCTGGCCGTGGCGGCGTGGCGCCCTGATCCTCGCCAGTGCCGCGCAGCTGATCACCATCTCAGCGCTGACCAGCGCTGACCCTGGCGTGACCCGGCCTGACCGGGTCTGGAGGTGCTACCGGTGAATCGCTACCTGACCAGGGACCGCGTCGCGATCGTGGCTGCGCTGGGGGCGCCGCTCGCGGCGGCGGCAGTTCTCCTGCCGTTCCGCGGGGGCTGGTCGAACACGAACGTGGCCCTTCTCCTGGTCGTGGTCGTGGTCGCGGTGGCCGCCATGGGAAACCGTGTCGCTGGCGGGCTGGCGGCGGTGTCGGCGGCGGTCTGGTTCGACTTCTTCTTCACCCTGCCCTATGAGCGGTTCACGATCAGCAGCTCAGCGGATATCACGACTGCGGTCTTCCTGCTGCTGGTGGGCCTGGCGGTGTCGCAGCTGGCGGCTCGCGCCCGGCGTCTGAAGATCATCGCGATCACGGATGCCGGGTACCTCGCGCAGATCCACGAAACCGCGTCGCTGGCCAACTCAGCCACGTTCCCTGATGCAGTGGTCGATCACGTCACGGAGCAGCTCATCGGCCTGCTGGATCTGAAGGGAAGCCGCTTCGAGTACGGATCCCTGCTCGGCCATCCGCCGCGCCTGGAACCGGACGGCACTGTGGTGGCGGGTCACGCCCGATGGGACGTTGAGCAATCGGGCCTTCCCAGGGAGGAGATCGAGCTGCGCACTTTCGGCAACGGCCAGTACTACGGGCGGTTCATGCTCAAGCCGAACCCAGGCGCGAAGCCGTCCCTGCAGGCGCGCCTGGTCGCAGTGACCCTGGCAGATCAGGCCGGGCGTGCGCTCGCGGCCGGCCAGGACGCTCGCAGCGCGCACTGACACACCGGCCCTGTCATCCGCTCGCTGGCCCAGCCCGGCCGGGCCTCGGATGGGTCCGGTGCGGCACTGCGACCTCGTGCTGCAACACACGGGCACCTCCGCGTCGTAGCAGCCAGCCGAATAACCGGATCATGGTCAGGTAGACCAGAAGAAGAGCCATGAGCCGTGATCATTTCGCAACCATCTCACCCGATAAACCGCAGGTCACAGCCTCTATGCCAAGTTTGAAAGCGGTGCAGCGGTCAGCGCCTGGGCAGCTGGTCTATACGCTGCCCAGGCGCTGATGGCACGCTTGTCACTGAGGGCCCGGCCGCCCGCTGCCCGCATCCGTGCGGGCGCGGTGATCGGATTGCTGGTAACCAGGTCCTGTCAGCCGGCCACGACGATCTTCCCTAGCAGCCCGTGTGACTCACCATTGGGCCCGGCGGAGAAGAGCAGCTCGCCTGTCTTGGCGGCGTTCCCGTTGCCGAAGCGCAGACCCCACAGGCCATCGATGACGATCGGCTGCCCGTTCGCCTTCCGCAGCTCGCCGAGGTGCGCGCCCGTGTTCGGGTTGTAGACGTTGATGTGACCGTTACCGAAGTTCCCGACCAGCAGGTCGCCACCGAAGCTGCCGAAACCGGCCGGTGCCAGCGCCAGTCCCCATGGCGAGTTCAGCTGGCCACGGGTCACGAGGCGCTTGACGAATGCGCCATCGTTGGTGAAGACGTCCACGAAGCCGTGGCCAGGCCCGGCCACGTCGTCGTGCAGGGTGGCGTTCTGCTTGGCGTAGCTCACGTACAGCTTGCCCGCGAGTTCCTGAACGTTGAAGGGCGCGTAGCCGGCCGGAATCCGGGTATCCACGAACAGGCCGCCAGGCAGCTCGACCGGCTTGAAGTTGGCGTTGTAGGCCTCCACCCGCCCGGACCGGAAGTTGGCGGCGTAAAGATAGCTGTGGCCATCGGACGCCTGCGCGATGGCGAGGCCCTTGTAGACGGCGTTCGCGCCGTTGTCTACGGGTACCTCAGTGTTTGTAGACAGCCCGGGGGCGGTCGCCCCGACGCCCCCGTTCCAGCCATCGATCGTGCCGTTCTCCGTATCGAAGATGAACAGCGCCGAGCCTGAGTGGCCGCTGGTGTCGTGGACGACGAACGCGGTCTTGTCCGCGTTGAACACCTGACCGGTCGGGGCGCCAGAGGTGATGTTCACCGTCAGGCCGGCCTTGGTCACCGAGGTGGCGGTGCCCGAGGAGTACAGCGTGGTCTTGTCGGAGCCATTGTCTGACACCCACAACGGCGAGCCCGGGGCGGCGTCCGTGCCCGGAGAGGCAGCCATGCCCCAGGCGTTGACCAGGTCCGCGTCGTGCAACTGTGCGGCGCCAGGGACGTCAGATACCAGGTTGATCTGGCGGAAACTGGACGGGTGCGAATCAGCGGGCGAGGCGCCCGCCGGCCAGGCACCCGCCGCCATCGTGATCAGCGTTCCTGCTGTCACCACGGCGGCGGCTGGCCACCGCCGGGCTCGGCTCCGTCCTGGGGGCCGCAGCAACGTCGATTTCGAGCGATGGAACGTAGGTCGAGTCATCGGTACCCTTCCGCTCTGCGCGTCCACGCCCTTGTGGCGCTCCCACGCACACACCGTTAGTTCACGTACGGCGCACCCCCATTGGTTCACCGCCGGTGGTGAAATCTGGCCACAGGTCGTGATCGACACCGTTGGCGCCGCTGGCTTGTGCCAGCGAGGCTGCCTCATCCAGCAATTGGCGAGAACGCTCCATGTCGCCGCAATGATTGCGGGCCATGCGGGCCGGGGCATGGCTGGCCGCGGTAGGTGTCAGCGGCGCGAGGGGTGCCGCGAGCCTATGCCGTACCAGCCTGAGAGTCATCTCGCTGCGAGTCGGACGTGACCACGGCAGACGTTAACGATCTTGATGAAACCTTGACGCCCAGACCGCCAGGCTTGACGCCGCGCTAACGCCCCGCGCACCCGGCCGCGTCTAGCGTCGGGTGGTGAACCGTGAGTTCCCCGGGGCACAGGGCGGGTCAGCCAGGACAGGCATTGAAGGCCGTGTCGGCAGCCTGAGGACGGAGGCACAAAGTCGTGGCTGTGCGCAAGGCGGCTGGCCTGCTCAGCGGCAGCCAGGGGAAGGATCTTCCGGACACCTTCTGGTACTCGGTCAAACGCAGGCTGCTCGGGCCGCCCATGGTCAACGAGCAGCTCAAGGTGGAGCGCCTGTCTCGGCCGCTCGCGCTCGGCGTGCTGTCTTGCGACGGGATCTCCTCGGCGGCCTACGGCACCGAGGAGATCCTCATCGAGCTGGTGCCGATCTTTGGCCTGGCGGCGTTCGCGCTGGTGCTGCCGATGACCCTGGTGATCTTGCTTGGGATAGCGCTTGTGGTGCTCTCCTACCGCGAGGTGGTGTCGGTCTACACCAAGGCCGGTGGCTCCTACGTTGTGGCCAGGGAGAACTTCGGGCCACGGATCGCGCAGGTCGCCGCAGTGGCGCTGCTCATCGACTATGTGGTCACGGTCGCGGTCCAGACGGCAGCCGGAAGCGCCGCGATCGTGTCCGCGTTCCCGGCGCTCAGCACGATCCCGGTGCTCGGCCCGCACATCCTATTGATCATCTCGGTCGCCGCGATCCTGCTCATGTGCTACGCGAACCTGCGCGGCATCCGGGAGGCCGGCAAGACCTTCGCCCTGCCGACCTACCTGTTCTCCGCGTCGGTGGCCCTCATGATCGCTGCCGGCTTGTACCGTGAACTCCTCGGGGGGCTGCCGCGCATCCCGCATCAGTCAGGGATGTATTGCGCCGGGTGCCACGGGACTCCCGGTTCCGGGCTCATCGCCTTCGGCGCTATCTATATCCTGCTGCGCGCGTTCGCCAACGGGGGCTCCTCGCTGACCGGGATCGAGGCGGTCTCCAACGCCGTGAGCGCGCTCCGCCCGCCGGAGGGCCGCAACGCCCGCCAGCTGCTCGTCACGCAGGGATGCATTGTCGCCTTCCTGATCGGCGGCATCTCCTGGCTCGCGCATATCACGCACGCGACTCCCTACACCGCCGGCTTCCCGACGGTGCTCGCGGAGGAGTCGAAGCTCATCTTCGGGCAAACGTTCACCGGCCAGGCACTGTTCTTCCTGGTCCAGGCCGGGACCGCAGCCATCCTCTTCACGGGCGGGAACACGAGCTTCAGCGGGTTCCCATTCCTCGCCAGCTTCGTCGCCGAGGATTCCTTCCTGCCCCGGTGGCTCACCAAGCGCGGCCACCGGCTGGTCTTCTCCAACGGCATCATCGTCTTGACCGTGGTCTCGCTGACCCTCCTGATCGTCGTCGGCGCCGTTGTCAACCTGCTGATTCCCTTCTACGCGATCGGCGTCTTCACCGGGTTCGCCATGGCCGGGTTCGGCATGGCCAGATACCACATCAGCCATAAGGAACAGGGGTGGCGGCGCCGGCTGGTGATCAACGCGGCGGGAGGCGTGTATACGGCGCTGGTGGTCCTGATCTTCGCGGTGGTGAAGTTCACCGAGGGCGCCTGGCTCATCGTGATCGTCTTCCCGGTCCTGGTGTTCGCGCTCATCCGGCTGAACCGGGAGTACCGGATGGAGGCCGGGGTGCTGGAGAACCTCGGTGGCCGCAAGCCGCCCGGCCCGCCGAATTACCTGCGCCGCACGGTGCTGGTGTTCGTGGATGACTACGACCTGGCCACCATCGCCGCGCTGCGTTACGCGCGCGGCCTGCGGCCGACCGGGCTGCGCGGTGTGCATTTCGTCATGGACAGCGCGCAGGCCGGCAAACTGCGCGAGGACTGGCTGCGCGCCGATTGCGGCATCCCGCTCGATTTCGTCGACTGCGCCGACCGGCGGCTGACCCGCGCCGCGGCCGGGCTTGTGGCCCGCGAGGCCAGCCGGGAGGGCACCCACGTGACCGTGGTCCTGCCGCGCCGCAGCTACTCACCGCTCCTGGGCCGGCTGCTGCACGACCGCACCGCCGACAAGATCGCCAGCGTGGTGAGCCCGATACCGCACAGCGCCGCCACCATCATCCCGTTCGACATGCAGGCGGGTGTCGAGGTACTGCACGATCGGGAGGCCGGGAAGCCCGCTACGATCGCGGTCCCCGCAGCGGACGCCAACATCCGCGGCCACGAGCGGCCGCCGGTGCCGCCTGGTGTCACGCCCATCGCGTCGATCACCGGCCCTGGCCGGGTGACCATGCAGGGAAGGGTGCACACCATCGAGATCCGGCCGGTGGAGCGCAGTTGCGTGCTGGTCGTCGTCGTCGCGGACGCGACCGGCGAACTGACCGCGCTGTTCTACGGCCGCACGCACATCACCGGCGTCGTCCCCGGATCCCCGATCAGGCTCCGCGGCCCGGTCGGGATCCGCCGCGGTGGCCCGATCATGACCAACCCCGCCTACGAACTGCTGCCATAGCCGGGCAGTCATCAGCATCAGCAGCGAAACGCGACGGATCGGGACCCGGGAATACGCGGCCGCGCCTGGAGCCGACTGCCAGTGCCGTGTTGTAGAAGGTGGTGTTGCCGGATAGCCCGGCGAACGCGCTGCCGTTGCTGTTCGCCGCGCTGGTGAAGGCGTAGACCAGCTCGGATAGGCCGTGCGCGCCGGGATTGAAGATCGCCGCCCGCCCGGCAGGCAATGCGATGGCGAGTCCCGCGCCGGTTAGCAGGGCTATCGGGGTCGCCAGGTAGTAGAGGGCGACCATCTTCATTTCCGGCGCCCTGATCCGTTTTCGCAGTACTCCGGGGTCCGGCTGATCATCAGGCCGCCGAGGAACACAGCGATCAGCACCTGGATGGGATATGCCGTCACGCCTCGTCCTGCAGGGAGGATCAGATTTCTTGCCAGGGGTTTATCAGGTCAAGCCCTGTTTGCTGGAAGTCCTTGAGGTTGCGGGTGGCCAGCGCGGCGCTATACGAGAGGCAGATGGCAGCGATCTGGGCATCGAATCCAGCCATGGGCTGCCCGGCCCGGCCTCGATCGGCCATCAGGGTCGCATAACGTAGCGCCGCCCTGGCGTCGAACGGCAAAACCTTGTCTGCGAGGGCGAAGAAAATGTCTGCTGCCTTCGCCCGCAACTGTGCTTTGCGCTGGCCATCGGGGAGCCGTTCGATGCCGTAGCGGACTTCGGCCAAGGTGACCGACGTCGTGAACAGATCCCGGGCGTCCTGCGAAAGGCTCCAGTCCGCCACGGTCCGGGCTGGGGACTGCCTCATGAGCTCCGAGACGATGTTTGTGTCAAGGATGATCACGAGAAATCCGCCCAGCGGGCCGGCTCCGTCCGCGGCGGCAGGTCAAGGTCGACTCCGCCAATCGCGCCGAAGCCATCGAGAAGCGCCCGAGCCAGGCCGACCGACTCGTCCGGCCTGCTCACGGCCTCAGTCAGGATGGCCCGGATCTCGGCTTCCATCGACCGGCCATGGCTGGCGGCCCTGACCCGCAACTGCTCCTTCACGTGATCATCCAGACCACGGATGCTGATGGCCGCCACGGCAATCACCCCCCATCTGCTATCAATGCTAGCAGACTTGGCTGCGAGGGGTGAGACGCCGCGCCTCCCCTGGCCCGCGATCACACCAAAGGCAACGCCGTCGCGGACGCGCTGCCGATCGGCATCCCCGTGCTGGCTGTCCTGATCGCGGGCCTGGCCTATCAGGGGATCAGGCCCCGCCTCAATGAGTACCGGGGGTAACGGTGACCACGAGGAACCGCGGCCCGTCAGCCATCCTGCTGGTGCTCGTGCTGCTCGCTGCTCTCGGGCTGGCCGGCTGCAGCCCCGAAGGCGGTGGAGCGATCGTCACGGTACTCGGCCCGTGGACCGGGGACGAGGAGAACGGCTTCCTGGCGATGATCCACGGCTTCGAGAAGAAATACGGGATCCAGGTCGCCTACACGGGAACACGCGACGCTGACGCCGTGCTCGCCAGCGACCTGAAAGACGGGAATCCCCCTGACCTTGCGGTGCTGGCCACGCCGGGCGAACTGGGCCAGGACGCGACCGCCGGGACGCTGGTCCCCATCGACGGAGCGCTGGACCTGACGACGATGGCCAGGCAGTACGGGCCAGGCTGGCTGAGGCTCATGCAGGCCGCCGGGC
>WNFD01007544.1_pt1 | contig 10768 bp, 14 predicted proteins | sample 5400491 | NCBI WGS metagenome assembly WNFD01 (sample SAMN13153343, study PRJNA577476) | soil metagenome | isolation source: 120 cm saprolite under Douglas fir tree site 2 hole 2 replicate 2 | place: USA:California | collected 2015-04-18 | reverse complement strand
GCGGATTCGGCACCTGCGAGGAAGAGCCAGGTCTGGTTGTCAGCCGGTGGAGTCAAGACTCGCCGACATCGGCCCTCCCCGAAAACCGGTGGATCCAGAGCTGACCAACAAGTGGAGTCAGGACTCACGTATAGAACCACCTCCCCCGTGACGATTTCCGCCGCGTACGCCAGCGTGTCCAGTTTGTGCTTCAGGCCGAAGGCAATACTGCGCCGCGTTGGGGTCGGCGTCTCCTAGCGTTTGCGTATGTCGAACCGCAGGGCGGCTTGGCCGCGGGGCCGGTGGCTGATCGGGGCCGCCGCTGTCGTGCTGGCGCTGGCGATCGTGTGGGCGCTGCTCGTGCCGGGAGCGGACTGGCTCGCGCGTCATGACGTCGGCTCAGCTAGAGGATCGCTCCAGGCGGCGCGGGACGCGGCGCGGGGCCGGTTGCTCACCCTTGGCGCCGGGTTGCTCGCTGCTGGCGCGCTCCTGTTTACGGCGCGGAACTTCGCCCTGTCCCGTGAAGGGCAGGTGACTGACCGCTACACCAAGGCTATCGAGCAGCTCGGCTCGGACAAGCTCGACGTGCGCATCGGCGGGATCTACGCCCTCGAGCGGGTTGCCCGGGATTCTGCAAAAGACCAGCCGACCGTGATGGAGGTACTGACCGCATTTATCCGTGAGCACTCCCGCGAGCCGTGGCCAGAATCAGATGCTGACAGCCCAGAACAAGAACGATTGACACGGCCCGACGTTCAGGCGGCTGTCACTGTGGTCGGTCGCCGAGATGCAAAGCGTGACATCCTGTCTATCGACCTCACCGGCGCGCACCTCGCCGGCGCGCACCTCGCCGGCGCGGACCTCACCGGCGCGCACCTGACCGGCGCGCACTTCGACGGCGCGGACCTCGCCGGCGCGGACCTCACCGGCGCGGACCTCACCGGCGCGCACTTCGAGGGCGCGGACCTCGCCGCCGCGTGGCTCAGCCATGCGGACCTGACCGGCGCGCACTTCGACGGCGCGAACCTCCCCGGCGCGCACCTTCCCCGCGCGTGGCTCAGCCGTGCGGGCCTGACCGGCGCGTACCTCCGCAACGCGGATCTCGCCGGCGCGCACTTCGACGGCGCGAATCTCACCCGCGCGGGCCTCAGCCTCGCGCACCTGACCGGCGCGGACCTCGACGGCGCAGACCTCACCGACGCGGACCTCACCGACGCGGACCTCACCGACGCGGACCTCACCGGCGTCAGATGGCCGGAAGGAGTACAGGTTCCGGAAGGCTGGATGGTAGACAGCGATTCAAGTCGCCTGAAGCCCCGAGGCCAGTTATCAGAGGTAACGGCACATTATCTCTGATAGACCGGGTGGCCCGTCCACGCAAACAGCGTGTGACCTTTGCCGTAGGTCACAAACCGCGCCTGCGGCCGGACCCGACTCCCGCTCATTATCTCTGATAGACCCACTTTGCTCGGCGGTGCGAAGGGAGCCCGCCAGTGACCGGGCCACAGCACTACCGCGCAGCCGTCGGTTAAGGCTCGGCGCGGCACTCCCCCGTTTGGACTTGCCATATTCGGCCAGTTCCAGGCCCGCCGGCTGATCTGGATGCCGGCAATACGGGCGAGGGTTTCCAGGTCGTGCACAATGACGGTGCGGTAGTCGGTAGAGATGATCCCGCGGCTTCGCCAGCGCGCGAAGGTCCGATCGACGGTTTTCCGGCTAGAGCCGATCCAGGAGGCGAACTCGGCCTGGCTGAGCTGCAGCGGAATCCGGGTGCCGGCCCGCCCGGTACCGTTGGCAATGCCTTCGTCGGGTCCGCCGTGGCGTTCCAGCTCACACAGGAGCCCGGCGAGTCGGCGGTCTGCGTTGTCGTGGGCCGTGCTTGCGATCCGTGCCTCGGCATCCTTCAGCCGTTCACACAGTCCCTCAGCGACTGCCCACAAGACGGCGGGGTGCTCGACGAGGAAGCGGCGCAGCTGCTCAGCGGGGAATACGCGGGCATAGCCGGAGGTAATCGCGGTTGCCCGGAGGCGGCCCGCGCGGTGCCCGTTTCCGGCGCCGGGGATCTCACCGAGGATCGCAGCTTCCTCGCCGACAAGGTCCCCAGGCCCGCGGATCCACAGCAAGGTCCCGGGGACCTTGTCGGGCTCGGTGCTGGGCAGCGTCACCTTCACCAGGCCGCTGGTGATCAGCGCGACATGCTGAGCCGTGCCGAACGCCGGCTCGCCCTCGAGGAACAGCCGGCTGCGGCCGAGTTTTGCCGCCGCCAGTTCCCGGGTACCGGGCCGCGGCGCGCTCCGTTCGTAATCAAGTGCGCGCATGGCTACCGGCCTCGCAGCGCCTTGATGATGGGAGGGATGGCCGCCAGGACGGCGGCGAACGAGGTGAGCACCGCGGCGGCGACCGCCGGGGAGGTCACACTCAGCTGGACTGCCAGGTAGCCCGTTAGGCCGATCACGGCCAGGGCGATGAACACCCCGGCCGCCACTACGAACGGATCGCTGTTCCGCATGGGGGACAATACCCACCTCTCGCCGAGCCCTGCACCCACGCAACCACGTCCGGCCAGGCTTATCGGGTGCTCTCCCCCGGTAGGAGGGAAGAACAGATCCTCGTTGGTAGGAGGGAGGATCACCGGGCCCGGTGGCCGCGCGTGAGCTTGATACCACGGTATCCGCCGGGCCGTTTCAACGAATGACGTCAGCCAGGCTGTCAACAGTGGTACTAGGGCCCCGAGACGGGCCGGAACGAATAGCAGGAGGCCCCTGGGCTACCACCCCCAAGGGCCTCCTACCTGCGGTAATATGCCGGGCTCGGCGAGAGTCACGGCCAGAAGATCATCGTCCGCGAGTAACAGAATAGGCCCTGAATTGTAGACAGAACTGCGACATAGTGCGCAATCACTGCCAAGGGGCTCGCTTTTGATAGTTCTCTTCAGGTATATGCGCCGGAGCACACGTGGCCCAGAAGATACAGGCCGAGTACGAGATCGACTTGAACGCAAAGCACGCTGAGGCACTGCGGAAGTCATTGGCCAAGTACATTGACGCCGCGCGGCGCAGCTCGGGCATGGCCAGGCGGCCCGCCCGGAGCGGACGAAGCACCAGCGGCCGGTCTGGCAGAGAAGGTGCCCGACCGGTCAGTCCCAGCTACTCTCGCGACGCCAGCAGCGCTACGACGACGACGTCAGCACACTGCCGCCCAACGCTCCTGCTCACGCTCGTTGCGGCTGGTGACACGTTTCTTGCTCACCGGACCTGGGCCGCCAAGGGCCCGCGGCAGCCCTCGGCCCCGGACAGCCTCACGGACGGCATTCCCGGAGCCGGGCGCGGCCCGCTGGACCCGCCGGCCGGGCCCGCGCGGCGGCGTGGCCGGCCGCCGGGCTCTGCGGGCGATCATTCACGGACCAGGCCAGGACGGTGATGAACTGAGCCGCCGGCCCTGGCCTGGCGCCGGCGGACGGGGCCGGGAGCCCAGAGGTCAGAACCACGCCAGGGTCAGGCACGCGAGCACTACCAGCGCGATCGTCGCGATCAGGATCCAGACGTCGACGCGGGTCAGGGCCCGGTGAAAATGCTCAGCCCACCGCCGTAGACGTGGCGCCAGCCCGCCCCTGCTGGAAGGTCACCGCGGGCTCGTGCGGATCGAGTGCCCGGCGCCGACCTGATGGAGGCGCCCCGGACCGTTCCGCTGCCGCTGGCCCTGGTGGGGATCACCGTCGCGGCCCTGGCAGAGGCAATGCAGGTACGGGCGGCGAACGAGCCGCCCGGTCACCTCAGGGACGTCATCACCACTTATGCGCAGACGCTGTCCGGGTTCGTGTCAGGTCACCGCCGGCGCCGCGCCGGAGCAGGCCGGCAACCCGGCAGGGATCCTGTTCCCGCCGGCGTTGCTGCGCCGTGCGGCCAGGTACATCAGCGGCGCCGCCGGGCTGGCCGCGAACGGCGGCAAACTCCCGGACGGGATTCCCGAGACGGCACGCGGCCAGCTGGCCGCGACCCTGCGCCGGGACGCTGACGGGCTGATCGCGATCACGACCACCGACTGATCCTTATGGCCGCCAGCACTCTTTCGAGATCCGAACGACCACCGACGGTGACCCAGCGGTCCTCAGCCCGCTATCGCCACTGGCCGTTCCGTTGTTGCTCAAGCCCCGATACCCGCTGGACCCGGCCGACGTGGCCCGGCTCACCCCGCTCGGACACCCCACGATCAACCTGGACGGCCGCTACCGGACCACCAGCCGGCCACTCGCCACTGCTCTCCGGCCGCTACGAATCGATTGACTCAGGATCCTGTTCCGATCCTCGTCACAGGCCGGCACCTAGTGGCCATAGTCGGCTGTATACGGCATCACGACCATAGGTGGCGTAAAGCGACCTACGTGGAGTAAAGCCGTGGATGTCCTAGTTTGGGTTGAGTGTGGTACTCCACGCGGGGTAACCTCCTGAAGAGTAATCAGCACATCACTGTGTGTTACTGGTTAGATACATAAAGAAGCGCCCCTCGCACCCGGCCCGTGAGAAGAACGAGTGCGAGAGGCGCGGTGAACGGGTCCTGGGCGTCCTCCCCTAGAGGAGGCGTCCGGGCCCGCACGGTTCTTCCACGTCTTCGCCGCGCTGGCGGAGTTCATCCGCGAGCTGATCGTCGAGGGCACCCGCGAGGGACTGGACGCCGCCCGCGCCCGCGGCGCGCGCCTCGGCCGGCCCCCGGCTATGACCGCCGAGCAGATCCGCCACGCCCGCGACCTGCTGACCCGGCCGGACAACACCGTCTCCTCCATCGCCCGGCTGCTCGGCGTCAGCCGCGCCACCATCTACAAGTACGTCCCCGAGGTCACCACCGGGCGCGTAGCTGCCGCCCTGCCTCCCGGACAGGAGTAGCTGGCGAGCAGCTCCATGGTTCCAGGGCTCCGGGGGCGTGGTGAATTCCCAGGTCACGAGGTGCGTAGCCTGTTGAGGGTGCAGCGCGTCAGCATCCACTGGTCTTTTTGCCTGGACATCCCGGTCCCCTCGGATGACGAACTCGACCAGGTGCTCCCGGCGGGTGACCTTTCCATCTTCGCCGATCTCGGGCTCGACGAGATGAAACTCGGCGCGGTCTCGGCCGACCTCGACCTCTACCCGGAGGGACGCGCACGAGTCCGCCAGGATGCCGTGCGCGAGCTCGACCAGCAGCGCACCGACGCCGAGCGGGCTCGAGCATTCACAACATGCCCCCGTCGGCCCAGCGCCGCGGCTTCATTCGGTCAGTCTGACGCAGGATGAAGGCGACGAGGGTGGCGAGGCGGATGAACAGGTAGTCGACTGCAGCGTCATTAGGAAGATCGTGCTTGTCGTGTTCGTGATGCCTGATCATGAAGTCGTTGCCGATGCTGGTCAGCGCGGCGAACTCTGCTTCAACCCGGGCCCGGAACGGTTCGGGCGCGGCCTTCGTGAGCAGTATGGCGCTGGAGTTCTTCTTCTGGCCGCCGAGCTCGAGGGTTTTGAGTCGTTCGAAGGCGTCCCAGAGCTTCTCCAGGGCGTCGCGGCGGTCAGCGGGGACGCGTGACAGAAACCGGGACATCGCGTCGCTGAGTTTGGCGTCCAGCTGCGGGTCGCCGGTGTGGGGCCGGAAGTCGGAGATCAGCGGACGTGCCTCAACCGGTCCCACACGGTGAACGCGCATATCGCGGCCCATCGTGTAGGCGACCCCATTCCGCGCGAAGAGGAGTTCGATATCGCTCCGGAACTTAGCCTGGCCCGGGGCGAACTCGTTGCCGAACGGTGAGCCGGGATCATGGTCGGCAGCGAAATAGAGGTGCGGGTGGCCGAAGAAGTCATGGAAGGAACTGCGGCTGGGCTGGTCGATGTGGCGCGCCACGAAGTCGATGATGTCCAAAGCTGTGACCGTGTCCTGGGGAGAGCCTGCGTCCAGCGGGTCGCCGGTGACGCTGGGAATGTGCGCTTCGAGCGAGTCGAGGAACATCGCTTCGTCGGTGCCCGTGATGTAGGACCCGTCCCTGCAGTCATGCTGAGGGAATGCGCGGGCGAGCGACCCGTCGAGGACGCGGGCCCTGATAAGCGTGGCGAGGCCCCGCCATGTGCTGGGAGAGATCTCCTCATTGACGCGCGGGACGGTCTGGCCCAGTCGATCGGAGTAAAACGCGCTATTGGACACGGGGTTCAGCCTGGCATCAGGCCAGGCTGACCGCCAACCGGACGGGTATTCCCCGGCCTATCCGAGGAAACACCAAGACACAGCGCCTGGCGGCGATCCGGCCGCGGCGATCAGCGCCCGGGCCTGTGCCCGGTCCAAGCCCACCGTGGCCGTGTAGTCCGGATCCACCACCGGACGGGCCACGCCCTGGGGTGCCGGTAACAATCGGCCTGTGACGAGGATTGGTACAGGACCCTGAGCGTCACGTGACTTGATGCTGGCAGCTATCTGTGATCGGCGGGGCATAGCGGTTGGGGGTGAAGTTGCCAGCCGCGGGAGTGCATCCAGTCCAGCGCTGGCGCGGCGAGCCGGGCGCCGAGTTCGGGTGGCTGCCCGGTGATCAGGGGGCCGTTGCCGCAGCAGGAGCAGCTGACGTCGATGACGGGCCCGTGCGGCTGGCATACCACGCAGTGCCGGGCTTCGGTGACGCGGTCACCGTCGAGGTGCAGCCAGACGATGGCGAGGTCCTCGCGTTGCTGCACTGCCTCGTGCCTGGTGGCGGGTTCGCGCCGCAGGTCGGGCAGGCCAGGGGGGCCCGCGCAGCAACGGGGCGAGTCCGTGGCCCGGCTTACCCCGCTCGGCCACCCCACGATCAACCTCGATGGCCGGTACCGGACCACCAGCCGACCATCCGGCACCGGACTCCGGCCGCTACGAACCGATTTACTCAGGATCCTGTACCGATCCTCGTCACAGGCCTACATGGGAGCAGCCACAGCCCTGCGCAACCCGCGCCACCACGAGTTCATCACCGACGACCCAGTGTCCGCCCTCGAGCATCTGGCCCTCATCAGCCTCCTCCTCCGGCGGCTCGACATCGCCAGCATCCGTCCAGAGGCCAGCGCCTGACACAGGGATATCCGACCAAAATTTCCGCAGTACTACGGGGAGGCCTGTAGGTGGCCCGCGGTCTACCGTGGTCGACGTCCGGCGGTGGTGCCGTAAGGTCACCGAGCCGGCGCGCCGGCTGACGTTAAGTGCGCGGGCCGGCAAAGATGTTGCGCGTTCTCGTCTGCCTTCACAACGGAGCTCTATAGCCCCAGACATGCCGAAGGCCGGGCATCAGCCCGGCCATACACGACAATCCCACATCGCTCGTTCAGACCCGGCCCCAGCCGCCAAGCAAGTTCGGGTCACGAACTGAAAGCCAACATCCGTGGCCACGATAACAGGCCAGCGGGGCGGTGCTCCACTGCCCCGATGCGACACGCCGCGTGATGCCGGAGGAATTTCCCCGGGTCACAATGGGCTCCCGGGCGCCCTCGAACCGGCGCAAAGCGCAGCGGCGGCGTGGCGGTCCGTGACGCCCTGGCTAGCCGGAATGCCGCATGTCCGGATCTCGCACGACGGCGGCCGCACCTACCCGGCGAAGCACGCCCGTCCGCTGCCTGCCGAGGCACCGGAACAGCCGTGCACGGTGCCGGTGTACGACGCGGGCTCGGGCTCCGGGAAGCTGTTGGCGATCGACCTCGATCCGGGCCGCGCCGCCCGCGACGTTCATGGTGGTACCGGACAGCAGGACCATGAACATCACCCCGATAATGCCGCCCAGGTTCGCGTTCAGGCCGAGGCTCTCGCCGGCCTGGTGACCCGCCTCGGCGGCCAGGTCCTCGCCGACGTCGCCCCGAGCGGCGGCCGCCACGTCTACGTCCTGTTCGCCGCGGCGCTGCCCTGGCGCGAGCTGCGTGACCTCTGCAGGGCGATCGCGGCGAGGTTCCCGGCGGCCGACGTGTCGCCGATGGCCGGCCTCGGCGGCCAGATCTCGCCTCCCGGCTCGAGGCACAAGTCCGGAGGCTGGCGCCTGCTCTCAGTACCAGCGGTTGACGCCCGAGCCGCCGTCGAGAACCCGAACGGGCCGGAGGTATGGGCCGTGTTGCTTGACGAGTTCGCGGCCGAGTTGCAGGCCGTTGAGCACAACGCCGGCGAAGCGGGCGGACACGATGTCAGCCCGTTCGCGGCCGAGCTCGACGACGCCGGCGTTCCCTGGGTGCCGCGTCTCGGCGGCCACGCGAACCTCGGCCCTGAGCTTGACCGTACGGCCCGTACTGGGAGGTGGGACCAGTCACGCTATGCCGACCGCAGCGCGGCGCGCATAGCCGTCCTGAACGCCGCGGCGGCCCGTGGCTGGCGGCTGGCCGACGTGCGCACAGCGGTCGCCGCCGGGGCCTGGAAGGGCTTCCCAGGGCTGTACCCCCGGGCCTCTGAACCTGGCCGGATGGAACGGCTCCTCCCGTACGAGTGGCGAAAAGCCGTGGCCTTCGTGGCAGGCGAGGAAAACGTGCGCGGATGGCTCACTAGCGTCAGATCTCACGCCCCCCCTGCACCGGCCGGCGGCGCTGATGAGTTCGGGCTGATCCGCCAGTGGGTGACAGGTACCGGGTGCGCGGTCGCCGACCCGGAGCGGGTCAAAGGGTGGGGCCGCCGCGCTGTCGCTGTCCGCCAGCTGCTCGCCGCCATCGGCCAGGCGGCGATGGTCTCCGGGTCCTCTGTGCTTGAGTTCGGGACGAGGAACCTGGCCTTGCACGCGGGCCTGAGCCAGCGGACCGTGTCCCGGCTCCTGCGGTTTCTGTGCGGCGAGCCTGACCCGCTGCTCGACGTGGTGACCCGGGGCCGGATGGCCCGGGCGGACAGAATCGCTCTCCGGATCCCGGACGCTTACATGGCCTCGGTGCAGTGGCGGCGGCGGCGAACTGGCCGCATCGACGGGATACACCCGGCGTTCCTGGTCCTCGGCGGCACGGCCGGGCTCGTCCACCAGGTGCTCGACAGCACCGAGGCCCGCGGTGCCGAGGTGGCCCGGGCCGCCCGACTGAGCCCCTCGGCGACGTCGGCCGCTCTCCGGGTCTTGGCCGAGCACGGGCTCGCCGAGCGCGGCCGCGGCGGATGGCGCCGAGGCGATGCCAGCCTTGACGGCGTGGCCACGTCGACCGGCGCGGCTGACCTGCACCGGGAGCGGGCCGAACGGTACAGGAAGGACCGGGAATCGTGGCGGGCCCGGCTCGCGCAGTATCAGGCCGCCCGGCACCGGCCCGTGAACGAGCGCGACGGCTGGTGGTCCCTGGAGGACCCGGACGAGTACGACTTCATGGCCTGCCGGTGGCCGGTGCTGAGCGAGGACTTCGTGCGCGGGCCCCCGGCCGCGGCGCGGGAGAGCGCGTAAGTACGGGTTTATGCATATCTTGCCCAATGCCGAGGCGACGACGTTGGGCCTAGGCTGCAATTGCCGGGGCTGGCACAGCGGAGTGATGCCTGTGGACCCGGGCTTTTACGAGGACCTCGCCGGACGGCTCTACGGCCTGCTGATCGGCCTGGAGGACCGCCTGAACTGCGACGACGCCTCGATAATCCATCACTTCATCGACGCCCGCCATTACGCCCTGGCCCTGGAGGAGATCGCCCGGACGGTGGCGCACCGCACGATCGGCATCACCGGCCAGGAGCGCGCCGGCATCCTCGCGCTGGCCGACCTGACCGACGCCTTGGCCCGGGCGACCCAGGCGCCCCTGAAGGGCGATCTGGTGCGGGAGCTGATCCCGCATGGATAACGCGTACTACGAGGATCTCGCGGGTCGGCTGTACGGGCTGGTGATCAGGCTCGCTGGCCGGCTGGCCGCCGATGAGGCCCGCTGGCTGCACCACGTGACCGAGGCCGGCGAGTACGGCCTGGCCCTGGAGGACATGGCCGGGATCCTCGCCCACGACAAGACTGCCATCACCGACCAGGAGCGCGGTGACATGCTGGCGCTGGCCGCGCGCATGAAGCTCGAGGGCGGGCGCGTACCCGGAGCGCTGGAGAACTGCCCGCGCGCCGGCTAGCCGGGCAGGCCCGGCTTCACACAGGCGGAAGCCAGGCGTACCGGGGGCTCCGTACCGGCCCGCCCCATTTCAGGGCCGCAGCCCGGGCCGATTCCTCCGCGGCCGCGGATGTGGGTGAGGTCCGGCCGGTTGTCGAAGATGATCACGGCGCCGTCAGCAGGTAGGCCCGGGCGAAGTGCGTGCCGATCTGCGCCCCGTGCAGGTGCCCCGATACGGCCCGGTCGCCCTCGACGGCCATCACCGCGTGGATGTGGGGCTTGCCGTCCACGATCTCGCCGGTGGCGGTCATCTCGGCAGGCATGTCGTAGTCAGTGAGCACGTCCTTGGTCGCGTCGGCCGCGGGCATCGTGCTGAGCGTGAACGAGTCGGCGGCGCCGATCAGGGTCACGATCGCGGCGTCCGTGATGCCCTTGTCTCTCGCGGCCTGCTCGAGCTGGTCAAGCAGCTCGCCCTCCTGGATCTCGACTACGAGCACGGGTTCTCCCCTATGAGCAGCTGGCCGAATGAGCGGACGTTCTCGGTGACCGGGTCAGTGCGGAGCGCCTGGGCGAGCGCCTGCCGGGCGGCCGGGCTGCCGTCCTGGGCGAGGAGCCAGCCGGAGCACCACCGGGCCCCGGAGTCGGCCGGGTTGAGCACCTCCGGGTATTTGTAAGAACCGTGCGCCCAAGTGCCAAATAGTGGATCACGCTGGCCGGGCCGTGAGCCTTGAAGATCTCAGCTGGACAACTGACCGCGATCTGCGCAGAGGCGGCTATCGGGCGGATGAGCCCCTGCTACG
>WNFD01007542.1_pt1 | contig 10771 bp, 7 predicted proteins | sample 5400491 | NCBI WGS metagenome assembly WNFD01 (sample SAMN13153343, study PRJNA577476) | soil metagenome | isolation source: 120 cm saprolite under Douglas fir tree site 2 hole 2 replicate 2 | place: USA:California | collected 2015-04-18 | reverse complement strand
CGCGAGCGTGTGTCGGACGCCCTCGACGGCGTCCCCGTGGTCAGTGAACCACCTGGCGGCCTTGCGGTGGAGGTCAGGAACCTCGTCGGCCGACCTTCGGCGCAGTTCGAGGCGCAGGAAATCCGCCAGCAGCTGGTGGTAGCGAAACCAGGTGCGCTGCGCGTCGAGCGACACGACGAACGCGTTGGCGTCCTCCAGTTCGAGCAACATCTGTTCCGAGCCCAAGCGGCCCGCCAACAGGTCGGCGAGCTCTCCGTTGAGCCGGTCTACGATCGAGGTTCGCAGCAACATGCTTTGAACCTCGCTCGGCTGGCGCCCGAGCATTTCTGCCATCAGGTACTCTCCAATCGCCCTTTCGGTGCCAGAGAACTCGGCCACGAAACGCTCGGGATCCGCGTGACCGCCTAACGAGATCGCCGCCAACCGAAGGCCCGCGGCCCAACCTTCCGTGCGTTCGTACAACGCGGATGCCGCACCGTCGGAAAGGCTGATCCCGGATCCAGCAAGCAACTCGCGCGCCTCGGTCGTGGTGAACCGCAGGTCGCCGGCCCGGATTTCGGCGACCGCGCCGGCAAGCCGGAGCTGGTGGAGCCTGATCGGCGGATCCCGACGAGACGAGAGCACGACGTGCGCAGACGCTGGCAGGATCGCGAGCAAACGCCCGAGTTGTGTGAGGGCGTCAGCCGAAGTCAGCTCGTGGAGATCGTCGATGATCAGCACGACGGGCTCGTCCTGCTCGGCGACCTCGGACACGACTCTGTCCACCAACTGATCGGCCTCGAGCGCTGCGGGTAACGCGGGTTGCGTCTCAGTTTCGATCGAGCCCGCCGAACTATGGATCGCGTCCAGTACGCCGCGCCAGAACCGCTGTGCGTCCTGTTGGTCGCGGTCGACGGAAACAAATGCGACGCGACGAAGTTTGCTCGAGCGGTCAGTCCACGCCCGTAACAGCGAGGTCTTTCCGCTTCCCGGCGGCGCGGAGATGATCGTGACCCGTCTGGTCACAGCGCGATCCAGGCGTTCGAGGAGGTTTTCCCGGTCGAGCAGGCCGCGGGTCACAACCGAAACCTCTCCAGAGGTCGGCTGCTCCAGCCGCGGTTTGCGCTGCTTCGTCGCCAAGTTGGTCATCCTCTCCCCCGTCGGCCGCTTCGTTGATCTTAGTGCACGATCATTTGGTCGCCGCCTAAGCCGTCGAGTGATCTCTTCTTGATCTGGAATCGTTGCGGCGATCTCGCGGGCTGCCTAAGTCCGGGCGATACAGTATGCCGTGCCCCTAATGCCCAGCCTTGGGGAGGAACAGCATGAGCAAAAAGAAGGCCGCGCAAACGTCGGTTCGCCGCGCCGGCGGCAAGGGAGACGCCTTGTTGTCACCCGAGGAACGGGCCGCGATGAGAGAGACCCTCAACGAGCGCCGACGGGCTCGCTCAGGCAAGGTGGACGGGGAAAGTGACGTACTCGCGAAGATCGCCGAAATGGCGAGACCGGATCGCGTCATGGCCGAGCGGATCCACGCAATCGTAAAAGCCAAGGCGCCGACTCTCAGTCCGAAAACTTGGTACGGCATGCCCGCTTATGCGAAGGACGGCAAGGTTATCTGCTTCTTTCAGAGTGGAGCAAAAGTTCAAGTCACGGTACGCGACGTTCGGTTTCCAGCAGGACGCGAACCTCGATGACGGTGACTTTTGGCCCACCTCTTTTGCCGTGAACAGACTCACCCCCGCCATCGAAGAAAAAATCGGCAAGCTTGTCCAGAAAGCGGCCGGTTGACGTATGTGGTTGGCCTGCCGCCAAGCCCCACTCCGCGGCCTCAACCCTCTTCCGACGCGGGCGGCTGGACTCGCAAAGCACGTCTGATCCGATCAGCGAGCCCTTCGACAGATAGGCCGGCACTGAGCGAGAGTATCCAGTCCGCCCTCTCTTCCTGTGGTGCGTCGACCCCATAACCGTTGACGGCCAGGAAAGTCCGCATAGCCACCAGCGCGACCCTCTTGTTTCCTTCCAGGAAATGCTGTCCTTCGGCAATCCCGTGCGCAAGCGCGGCTGCCTGCAAGGCGATGTCGGCGTTGCCGTAGTGCGCGAAGGTTCGGGGCCGATTGAGCGAGCTGCGCAGTCCCTCCTCGTTGCGAAGTCGATCCTTAGCTCCCTGTTCGTCTAAATCAAAAATGTCGGCATAGAGGCTAAGAAGATCAGGGAGCTCGAGATAGATGAGTTCCGCGTGTGACTCAGACGACATGCCCGACGGCCGGAAGTCGGCTCAGGCCTTGTTGCGGTCGTGGTCCTCGAGGATTTGGAGCGCTCGTCGATCCTCGTCAATCACCCGACGCCCGTACTCGCGGATCATCCTTCGAACATTGGTCGCTGGAAGGACGCGCAGCTCACCGGAAGGCAACGCTGTCACTAAGACCTGAACGTCGGGCTTGAATCCGAGGCTTTCGTGTTCGTGGGGAATGGAAACCACATTGCTGTTTCCGACGCGACGAATCTTGACGAGCTTCACGCTCCAAGTATATACGTGGATATACTCGACGGTCAAGGGCGGCCGGGACCGATCTCGACATCAATGCCGACGCCTGAGCCCATCGCAGAGCTAGAGCACGGCTGTTCACCTTTCGGTCTAGCCACGGAAGCGCCGTTGCTCACGATGGGCCCGCATTATCGCCAGCATGCGGGGGTACGGCAAAGCCTCAACCAGCCCCGCCATGAGAGGAGCGTTGTGATTCATGGGTTGACCTTAGGTAGCTGCGAGCAGCGCGCCTCATCGGCATGGGAGCTCGGGCTGCACGACGGAGACCCCGTCATCGACGCCCTGATTTCCCGCCTTGCTGACCAAAACGAGGACACGGCCGTTCTCATGGAAGTCGTCGCAGCTCTCGATCGGATTCGGAGTTGGCGTAGTAGGGAGGCGCTGTTGCTGTTTGGCAGCCGAACGGATCCAGCCACCATTCACGAGGAGCGATGTCGACTGCGTGCATTGCGAGCGGTCGCCCGTCTCGATCGTGAAATAGTGGCTTAGCGAAGCTGCGCCATTTGGTGTTTCTCAGGCTGTCGATATCGCGGGCACGTGACGCGTGCTACCGATACAACAGTTAGTTATCGAGAGCCCTTCACGCTTTCCCAACCTCGCTTCGCGGATTACTACAAGAAGTACTACACGCAGAGCGGTTAGAGAGTCTGGCGAATCAATCGCGCACGGCTGAAAACCGTCGCGAACATAGACGCGGCGCTAAAAGCAGGCCGAGCCAAAATGAAAATGGCGGACGCGGCCCAGACTCCGCGCCCGCCGTGCGACCACGTTACTCGCTGAAACTAATCAATAGGGAGCTGTGCAAGACCAATAGGCGAGCCCACGGGAGTCATGCGCAATGATGCAGGCCTGCGAGGTGATGCTACCCGAATCCCACACCTGATACGTGTGTGTGTGGGCGCCAGGGGGAGTACCTTCGGAAACGTATTTGTCAATCGTGGCTCCGTCGGTAGTCCTTACAACTTTGAATTCATAGTCAAAGCAAGTGTTAAAGAACACGTTCGGGCTTGTACACGTAAATCTTGCCCAAGCAGTCTGACAGTTGCTGGAATACCTCAATTCAACATATCCTTGATCGCCATAGGCTGTCCCATGAGACCCAGCGCTGGCGTCGCAGGTGTACCCATAACTATCGTAGCTATTTGATGGATCTGTGTTGTCATACGGATACTGACCCAGATAGGCATATCCTGGGGCTGCGAAGATGCCTAGCAGTCCCAGAGACAAAAGACCGGTTAGCAGCAGCTTGGGCAATCGCGACCTGTTGAGCTGGTCGACGATGGTCTTGCGAATCTGATCCGTTACTTGCGCGTGGGTGCCTTTGACGTCAATTGGAACAGAACGATCCATTGCATACCCCCGTTCATCGCAGATGGCCAGTAACGCAGGACCTGAAACCTGCGCCACACACTCGACACGCAGTTTACTCAAGCTGGCGCCTTTGTCAATCCAATGACTTAACAGTCGCTTGACCGCCAGAAGCGATCCATCTGCCCAAACGCGCCGGCGTCGCCCATGATCTATCTGGCACCGGTAATGCAGAAGGGGCCTATGCCGCCTTCCGGCGACCGTCGTGGCCCACGCTCTGACGGCTCGCGAGATCAAGCTCCCGAGCCGCACAGATAAATACCCAACAGCCCAGGCAGTTGCGAGCTTGGCTCGCTGCACGTTTTGGACTGGGCTCATGCACACCGCGGGCAGGGAGGATGCTTTCGATAGGGGCGGTGTTCATAAGCGAGCGACCGCGCGTGGAGAGTCGCCTTTGTACACGAGCCGGGGCGGCTTGGCGGTTCGTCACTGAGCTCGAGGGCGCGCCTGGTAGACATCGGAAGCAGTTAGCCACGGCGATGAATCATTGCGCTCGCAGAAGAGCTCGCGTGCCCACGACTCTGCGATGTCGCCCTCGACGCGACAGGCACCCCGGTGTGAGCAGCGCGCGCGATTAGACGCTGCGTCAGTGCCACCACTGACTAAATCGTCGCGATGGACACGGCGGAGAGATCGGCCCCGGACGAACCCTGACTGGAGCGTACGTGCCTACCACTGACTGGCTTCCGTGGAGCACCTCTTCGATATCGGCATGGATGGCGAGAGACTCGCTCGCATGGCCGCAGTGTCGGAGCAGAGCGACCGAAACTGGTCTTGAGTTCGAAGTGCGCGGCCGTGTTTACTCAGCGCGGTACCTAAACAGTCGCCCTGATCCCGGCGTAGCCGTCAAGCTGTTATCGGCGTTCATCTCGAACTGGCCGAAGTCGACGACGTAAACGCGGTCGTCTCGCGCGTTGTAGGCGACGTCGATCGGCCGCTCGAAGGTGCCGTACAGGTACTGGAATGTCCAGTCGGTCGGATTGATCGCTGCCAGCGAGCGCCCTGCCCTGGGACCGGCCGGCGCGGTCATCGGCCGCTCGTCCCCGAAGAGCGCGACCAATATGAGGCCTTTCCACTCGCTAGTTTCCGGCGTGGCGGTCAACTTGACCGCCGCCGAGTGCGCCGGAAATCTGAGCAGGGGTAGCTGGGGAGGGGGCAGGTCGTCATGGTTGGCCAACAAGAAAGCTGGCTGAGGGCCACGCTCCGGCAAGAACTCTGGTGCGGTCACCGGCACGCCGCCGATGAAGTCGGGCCATCCGTACCAGGATCCAACGCGGACCTCATAAAGGAGGTCGGGCGCATTCCCGATTGGACGGCTGCCACGGTCATCCGGCCCCTGGTCGACCGCGAGCAGCCTGCCATCCGCGAGAAATGCCAGACCATATGCGTTGCGCAACCCCCAGGCGACCAGCTCTAACCCGCTCCCAGTGGGGTCGCAGCGCATGACCCCGGAAGTGCAGGGCAGGCGGCGCGCCACTCTTGTCCCACGCTCGCCACGCGTGCCAAAAGGCATGAACGCGCCCGTGGTCGCGCGTGCACCCTCAGCCCCGAGCGGATCAGGTGTCTCGAACTCTTGGCCTGCCAGAACAACTTCTATACCGGGCAGGTCGTGCGCGTGCGGTAGCTTGCGCAGCCAGCCAAGGCCGAGGGCATCGAGACCGACGACTCCGCTGTTCGTCATCGCACCCTGGCTGAAGTAGAGCTTGCCGTCGGGGCCAAAGACGGTCATGTTCGTGTGGTAATTGCCGGGTCCAGGAAGGTTGTCCAGGATGGTCGTGAGCGTCCCACCGCGACTGAGGCGGCTGATGCGGCCGGGGTACCCGCCCTCTGAGACATAGAGCGCGCCCTCTTGCCAGGTGAGTCCGTTGACCGGCGGCCGAAGCCCACCCGCGACTAGGGAACGCCTCCCATCTGCTCCGACGCTCCAGATCCTGCCGCCAGGCGACGCGCCGCCGAAGGACAGCCCGGACTCGGCGATGAATACCCGACCCTCGTCGTCGAAAGCAGCACTGGTCGGGAACGAGAAGTTGCCAGCCACGAGCTCGGCCCGAAAGCCGGACAATGCCTACTTCTCCGTCGCGATGGGCCCCGACTGCCGCCACGGCGGCGGAGGTGGCGGCCACGGCCGCGGGGGCCACGGCCATGGCCAGCGCAACCATGGTTCTTCGATCACGGGCGGCCACCAAGGACGGCGCCAGTTCAAGCTGTAGATATAGAGGTTGCTACCGGCACCGATCACGACCCGGTCGCCGTAGATCGCAGGACCGAGAACGAAGACTTGCGGACCCGTGGGAAGTCCAGTCGCAGCCCACAGGCAAAGCCCAGTGTCAGCGTCCAGGGCATACAGACCAGCCTTGTCCGTCGATACGAAGACGACGTCATGGACAACTGCTGGTGCGCTGAGCGCCACCTCCAGCGTCGAGTACATCGGGGGCTTGGTGGTCGTGTACCGAGCCACGCCGTCGGCCGCGATCGCAGTGGGCCAGGCGTCGCTCAGGTCGTTCCAGTTCAAGGCGCGCATAAAGGGTGTCCGCGTTTGGTCGATGCCTGCGCCGGCGTCAAGAGCCATTCCGTTGTAACCCCCGAGGCCGACGAATAACCGGTGCAGACCGTAGTGCACCGCCGGCGTCCCGAAAACGCCGCGGTCGTTCTCCAGATACCCTGCGCCCGGATCGGGGACCACGCCGCCGAGCCCGGTTCCGCGATCGCCCGGCAGCCCTGTGCCGCCCGCCCGAGGGAGGATCTGTCGCCGTGCAAGTGGCACCATCGTGGCCGCATCGAGGACAAAGAACGATCCGTTCTTGCACCCATACGCCACCGCTCGGGTTCCGTCCATCCAGAAGACGGTGGGAGATCCGGGAACGTCTATGTCGATGTCGTGCGGCCAGTAGCTGTCGTCCGACTGCGATTGGTGAAAGCCCTTGAACTCTCCTGTGGTCGCATCAAGAGACAGGCAGCCGCTGCCGTACCACTTGTCCGGCGCCACCGTTCCACCCAGACCGCCGATGTACTGCGAGTTTCCGGTACCTACGTAGATTCGGTTGTTCACGGCGTCGTACGCCGGCGACGACCACACGGAGCAGCCTGTTGAGCGATCTGCAATGGGATCGGCATGGATCAAGAATCCAGCTGCTGTGGCCCAAGCGGGAAGCGGGTCGCTGACAGCGACTGAGCTCGGAATTACATCCGGATCGTTCTCAAGGCCGGCCGCGTGCCGGCTCTGGAACTTCGCGGTGCAGAAGCACCAGATGACATCACCGGTAGTCGCGTCCAGGCAAAAGACGAAGCCGTACGTTGGGCTGGACTCCCCTTCACCGCAGCCAATGTAGACGCGGCCATTGATGACGAGGGGGCCAGTCCAGCTGTCTGCGTCGGGCTGGTTTACTGGCTGCTTGTGCGTGGGGTCCGCGTGCTTGAGGTCGGTGACCCACAGCGGCGCCGGATGCGGTAGGCCCGTGGAAGTCATGGTGGTCGTGTCGAGGCAGTACACCTTGCCGTGGACGCCAGTGAAGTAAACCCTTTCGCCGACGACGGCAGGTGACCCACCGACTCCCTGGTACCAGCTGTAAAACGCGAAACCCGGGGCAGAAAATTCGCCCTCCTTAGAGCCGGTAAAGAGGTTGATCTTGTACATCGTCCCACCAGGTCCACCGAGGTACCTGCCGCTCCCGACGTAGACCTTGCCGTCGACAATCGAGGGCTTGGTAATCACCGGACCGTCCATGGGCACTGTTGATTGGAGTACGAGGCGACCGACGCTGGTCGACCGTATCGAACTCCAGCCAGAGGCATGACCTGAATGGCGGTGGTCATGCTGGTGCATCCACCAGTCCTGCGACCAGAACCATGGAAACCAATGGCAGAGTCGGTCGAAGATTGGCCGATCGAAGCGGTTCAGTATGAGGGGATCGATCCACCGATCCGGCGGCGGTACTCCTGGCCGAACCGGCCAGGGGAGATCAGGGTCCAGAATCGCTTCTGGAGTCGAGAGCAGTGTCTCTTCGGGCAACCCATCGGGCGCGGGTGACAACTCCTCAAGGCGCTTTCGGAATTGCTCGAGTGTGACGTCGCCCGGCAGTGGAAAGGGTTCGAAGTGACCACCGCGACCCGGACGGCGATCCTGGGTCGACAAACTGATCGCGGTCTGGGCTTCAGCCCGCGTCAGGATTCCACGCACTTCCTCGAGCTCTTCTAGAGGGAACTCGAGGAGCGGAGCGAGCACCTCTCGCGCGAGAGCGCGCGCCTCCTCCGCCGAGGCGGTCGGGCCGTAGGTGCGGCGTCGCGCCATCTCGAAAAGCGCTGCCTGTAACAGCCGATCGCGCGGCACCCCGATCGCCACATAGACGCCGGATCGCTCGACCTTTGCCCACACGAAGCGATGGGCAACATTCACACCTGAGTTCCAGTGGGCACGAAGACTGCGGCCGTCGAACCGGAACATTCGAATAGAGTCAGTCTCTAAGCCTGAAAGCGCCGCAGGATCGAAGCCGGCGATCATGAGGGCGGTCGGAAACTTGGAGGGACCGGTCACTCGCACCGCCAATCCGATGTCACCCAGCGTGCCTTTGGACCGTGGGTTTTTGACCGGGGTGACGCTCAGGCGCGTGTCTTTGTCACCCCGAAGCGAAATGGTCACGGGACGCGGGTGCTTGATCTTGTCCACAGGACGCCAACCCCCATGTGCTTCCCGCGATCAACCGGTCCGCGACATCAGCAGCCGCAGTCGATGCGGCCAGTTTACCGACCGATATGTGCCTGTCAAGCGACTCTTATGGATACGTCGACCTTTTGGATGTAGTTGACCTGGAGGTTATTGAGTCTGAGGTCGATTGCCTTGGCTCGCCGCCTCGGAGCTAGCAAATGGTATTTCGCGGGAGGGGGCTCCGTCGCTCACGTGCAGATGAGTCCGTGCTGTCGATAGGCCCGCACCGCAATAGCGCTAGATTCGGGGTGAGTTGCCAGCGGCCGTTTGGGTTCAAGCCGTCCGCGGCTTCAGTCCGCCAGATACTGCCACGTGCCGGCCGATGCCGCCTGGGTTGCTACACGACTTCGGCGAATGTCCTGCGGCCAGAGGGATGGGCACAAATGTCGCCTCTGAGATCCAGAATCGAACTTGATGGAGTTTCTGAACCCCACACCTTGCGGTCCCGGCCGCGCGGCACGAACCGGTGATAGGTCTTGAACCGATTCCGCTAGGGATAGAAATCGATCAGCTGCTCGTCGTCGTCGGCCAAGAGGGCGCCAGCTTAACCGGGTGCCTCAGCACTGGGTTGGTCAGCACCCCGATGCCGTCGATGGCGATCGCAACCTCGTCTCCGTCTTGCAGGGTCACGTCCTGCGGCGGCACGACGCCAGTGCCGGTGAGGAGGACGCATCCGTGCCCGAAGCTCTGGTCGCGACCGAGGTACTCGAGGAGCTCGGGCACCTTCCGCCGCATCGCCGACGTCGATGTCTCGCCCGCGTAGACGACCGACCCTGCGCGGTTGATCTCCAGCCCGATGCGGCGGTCGTCCGGGGAGTAGTCCCACGCCAGGGCGACAGCCGGCCCGAGCGCGCAGCAGCCGTCGAAGACCTTGGCCTGGGGCAGATAGAGCGTGTTCTCACCTTCGATGCTCCGCGAGCTCATGTCGTTGCCGATCGTGTAGCCGACGACTTCCATCCAGCGGTTGCAGACGACCGCCAGCTCGGGCTCGGGCACATCCCACGTCGAGTCGGAACGGATATTGATGACGTCGCCGGGCCCCCGAACACGGGACGCCGTGGCCTTGAAGAAGAGCTCTGGGCGCGGAGCCGTGTAGACGCGCTCGTAGGGATCGGGACTGACCGCCTCCTCGGCCCGCGCGGCGAGGCTGCGCTTGTAGGTCACGCCGGCTGCCCACACCTCCTGGCTCTCGATCGGTGCGAGGGCGTTCGGCTCCGCAGGCGGGTCGACCGTCTGGGTATTGCGCTCGAGCACACGCCGGATCTCGTCGAGAGGGAGAGCGAGAAGTGAGTCGAGCGATGTGCCCGCGCCAAGGCGATTCCAGGTCTCGTCCCGCTTGACGAAGAGGCCGGCCTCGAGCCGGATCAGGTGCTCCATGTCGGGCCGGAAGGGTACTCGAAGTGTGCGATCGACTCGGGACGCATCGTGATGCTGTAACCGGGCGCGGTCGGCGCCACGTAGCAGCCGTCGCGGATCACGACGGGGTCGACGAAGTGCTCATGCAGGTGCTCCACGTACTCGAGTACCCGATTCTCGAGCGAGCCGCTGACGGCGATGTAGTCGAAGATCGAGATGTGCTGCACGTACTCGCAAAGGCCTACGCCTCCCGCGTGCGGGCAGACAGGGACTCCGAACTTGGCCGCGAGCAGAAGCACCGCGAGCACTTCGTTCAAGCCTCCCAGCCGGCAGGCGTCGAGCTGGCAGAACCCGATCGCCTCGGCCTGGAACAGCTGCTTGAAGATGACGCGGTTCTGGCAGTGCTCGCCCGTGGCGACCTTGATCGGCGCGATGGCGCGCGCGATTGTGGCGTGGCCGAGCACGTCGTCGGGGCTCGTCGGCTCTTCGATCCAGTAGGGGTCGAACTCGGCCAGTCGCTTCACGTTGGCGATCGCGTCCCCGACCTCCCAGACCTGATTCGCGTCCATCATCAGGAAGCGGTCCGGTCCGATCTCCTCGCGGACGATCCGCGCCCGGCGCCGGTCGTCCTCGATCTTGCCGCCGATCTTCAGCTTCACATGCGTCCAGCCCGCGGCCACGGCCTCGCGGCACAACGCCCGCAGCTTCTCGTCCGAGTACCCAAGCCAGCCGGCCGACGTCGTGTAGGCCGGGTAGCCCTCGCGCACGATCTCCGCCTCGCGAGCGGCGCGAGTCGGCGCCAACCGCTTCAGGATCGCCAG
>WNFD01007540.1_pt1 | contig 10772 bp, 10 predicted proteins | sample 5400491 | NCBI WGS metagenome assembly WNFD01 (sample SAMN13153343, study PRJNA577476) | soil metagenome | isolation source: 120 cm saprolite under Douglas fir tree site 2 hole 2 replicate 2 | place: USA:California | collected 2015-04-18 | reverse complement strand
CGCGGGCTGGGTCGCGCTCTCCGCGGGAGATCACGCGCTGGCACGGCGCCTGTACGCGGAAGCCCGGTCGGTAGCGGGCGAGGCCGGGAAGGAAGCGCGATCCCCGGCTGAGGAGGCCGAGAACCGCGTGCTGACCGCGTATGTGCTCGCGAACGCGTCGATGCTGGCGAACCACATGGCAGAGACCGGCCCGGACCGGGGTCCGGCCCGAGCGGGCCTGCGGCTTGCGTGTCAGGCAGCCGACGCCGCGCATCGTGCCGTGCCCCCCGCGCCGCGGCTGCATGCGATGATCGCGTACCGTCACGCCCGGTCGGCGGCGCTGCTGGGTGACAAGGCCACGTTCCGGTCGGCGATCACCCGGGCGCGGCGGGAACTCGGCCGGGGTCCGCGTGACGGCGAGCCGGTATGGGCCAGGTTCGTCGATGAGGCTGAGATCACCAACAATGAGGCTGCCGGGCACATGTTCCTGGGTGAGTTCACTCGCGGGGAGGAACTGTCTCACCGCGCGCTCTCGACCGGCAGGCTGTCGCCGCGCAAGCGCGCCACCTATGGCGCTAACCTGGCCTTGTCCCTGCTTGAGCAGGGTGCCACAAAGGACGCGATAGACACGGGTATGACGGTGCTGTCCGCGCTGGAGAGCGGCGTGACCTCTGGCCTGGCGCTGAACAAGCTCCGCCCGGTCCGCGTCGCGGCAAGGAGAGCCGACGACGAGGAATTCTGCACCCGCTACGACGCGGCCGAGCGGTCGCTGACTGCCGCATAGCTCTCGCCCTTCTCAGCCAGCCGTCGGCGTGCGCCCGCCCTGGCATCTTCTCCGGCGGGTCAATTGACACTGCGCCAGTGGCGATTACGCAGGGCAAGGACCGGGTCGGCAGAGGATGGCAGGGCCGTGCGGGGAGAAGTGAAGCAGGTGGTTCTCCGCGTACTCAGTCGGTGGCACATCTGTGATCGAACGGGGCTCATCGTCGTGTCCAGCAGGCCGTGCTGGAGAAATGCTCAGATGTTGCAGTGAGCGCCTATTTGCTTGTAGTAATATCTGAGAATGTCCTATCGCCAGTACGGCTCACCTGCCGACAAGAAGGCCCGTTTGCGTCAGCCGGTCAGCCCGAAGCTCCCCGCCGCACTCAGCCCCGCTAAGTTCCCCGACGATGACCTGAAAGACGACGGTGTGTATAAGTCGCTGATGTATGAGGATACCGAGATGGCGAAGCGGGATGTAGCATCAATCGAAATCGACCAGTGCAGGTACAAGAACGTTAATTTCGGGCAGACCGAGCTGGACCGTGCGCTGATCTCTGATTCCGTCTTCGAAGTCTGTGACCTGGCAAATCTCCGTGCCCGCGACTGTTCCCTGGTGCGCGTAGCGCTGTCTGGCAGCCGCATGACGGGCTGGTCGTGGGTCGAGGGCAGTATACGTGAGGCGACGTTTGAGGGCTGCCGCATGGATATGGCATCCTTCCGTTTCAGCACGCTCAAGGGCGTCGTCCTGGCTAACTGCAAGCTGGCACAGGCTGATTTCCAGGAGGCGGACCTGCGCGGAACCCGTTTCGAGCATTGTGATCTGAGCGGAGCCCAGTTCTCCAAAGCGCAGACGGAGGGGACGCGTTTCTCAGACTGCACACTTGCCGGCATCAATGGGGTCACGAGCCTCAGGGGCTCGATTATCAAGAGCCGGGATGCGCTCGCGCTGACTTATAGCCTGGCCAGCGCTCTCGGCATAAAAATTGAAGACGGCTAGGTATTCTCCTTGCATATGAGGTACGGGCCGAGCTGCATGTACCGCAGTCCGGAGTGCCGGAACACGTGCAGGGCGTCGCGGGCGGTGCGGGCGATCGGCTTCCCGTGCAGGTTGAGTGAGGTGTTGAGCAGCACGGCCCGCCCGGTGCGGGTGTCGTAGGCGCGCAGGATGTCTCGCAGCCCGCAGTCGAGGCCGTCGGGGACGAGCTGGGGGCGGCAGGTGAGGTCAGCGCCGTGCATGGCCGCGATGAAGTCCTGGATTGCGTCGGGTCTGCTGTCGAATGCCAGCATCATGTATGGGCTGGGCAGCCGCTTCGGATTGCGGATGTAGGCGAGCTGGCGGCTGGACAGGATGGCAGGCGCGAACGGCATCCAGAAGTCGCGGCGCTTGACGAGCTGGTTGAGGACCCGGGGCAGGTCGGCGTTGCCGGGATCGGCCAGGATGGAGCGGTTGCCGAGCGCTCGTGCGCCGAATTCCATGCGGCCGGCGCAGCGGGCCACGATCTCGCCCTGCGCGAGCAGACCGGCCACTGCCGCCGTGATGTCTGACGGTCGCTGGGCGGTGAATTCCCCGGTGCTGAGCGCGGATCGTGCCTCGTCGTCGCTGATGTCGTCGCCGAGGAAGCAGTGCGCGAGCGGCGGGACGGCTGCCTGGCCGTAGTGCCCGGCTGCTGCCAGGTAGTAGGCGCCGATGGCGAGGCTCTCATCCCCGCAGGACGGGAACGCCTCGAACGACTCGACGACCGGCAGCGCGGCGATGCGCTGGCATGCCTTGACATTCATGAAGACGCCGCCGCCGGCGAGCACCCGGCGCAGGCCCGCTGACTGGACGGCGGACTCCGTCCGGCCGGCCAGCATCTCCTCGGTGAATCGCTGGAGCCCAGCGAACACGTCATCGAAACGGTGGCCGCGCAGATCACCCGCCAGGCGGGGCCAGGACAGCTCAGTGCTGAGGCGGGTCTGTCGCCTGAACCGCAGGCCGGTTTCATCCAGGCCCAGGTAGCGGCCGTAGATGCCGGCGATCTCGGCCGCGCGCTGGGGTGAGCCGTGGGGCGCCATGCCCATCAGCTTGTACTCGTCCTCATGGGGCCGGAAGCCGTAGGCGTGCGTGGTCCAGAAGTAGAGCAGCCCGAGGGAGCTGCGCAGGCCGGTGCGGGCAAGCTCGCGCCGTTGCCCTTGTTTCCAGACGGCGACGGTGGCGCACGCGCCGTCGCCGAACCCGTCACAGGTCATCACCAGGTACGGCGTCGCAGGGCCGTCGCGGAGGCCGTAGTAGGCGGCAGCGCCGTGCGTGGTGTGGTGGTCGTAGCATGTCAGCGGTATGCCGCCGAGCCCGGCCCGCGCCAGGTGCGTGGCGAGGCGGCGCGGCAGGCCGTCTGGCCGTCTGGCTGCCCTGCGGCGTTCGTCGAGCAGCCTGCCGGGGAGGTCAGGGCGGCGGTGAAAGGACCGCAGGCGCTGCGTCAGATCGTCGCGCCCGCAGTAATCCACCTGCCCGGAATGGCTGCCGTAGGCGATCGCGGCGACCTCGGATGGCGTGGCGCTCAGCTCCTTGAGGCACGCCATCACGGCATGGGAGGGAAAGCCGATGTAGCCTTTCTCGCCGGTCAGCCGTTCTTCCTGAACGCAGTAGCGGACGCCGCTGGCATCACCGATGGCCGCGGTTGCGTTGACCCCGGCGTGCAGGCCGAGGATCAGCTCAGCCACCGGTCATCACTTCGGGACAGGCGCCGGACTGGGCGGTGAGCCATTGCCACTCTGCCATCTTCAGCCCGGCAAGCGTGGTGAGGTCGCCGGCCCGGTGCTCGGATAGGCCGGTGAGCACCGGGATCGCGGTCTGGCTGAACCAGCCGCCTAGCTCCTGGTAAAGCGTGCAGACTGCGGGGTCAGCGAACCGGAACCGCCGCTCGAACGGCGCCGCGTCCAGCAGGCCAGCAGCGCGTATCTTCTGCTCGATCACCGTGCCCGGGATGACCAGCAGCCTGCTGCGGGCCATGAACTGCGCGATCCGGTGCCGGCCGAATGCCTCGATGGCGCCGAGTTCCCGGCGCACACTGTCCATCGTCTGCCACGGATGCCACAGGATGTAGCTGGCCACAGTCGTGATGCCGCACGCGTCCGCGGCCTGGACAACCTCGCTAAGGTGCGGGAGGTCCTGCCTTTTGCCGTAGAGCCGGTGCAAGGTCTCGGCGTTGAACGACTCGACGCCGAGGAGCATGCTCCGTACGCCCGCGTCTGCGAGCACGCGCACGGTCTGCGGGTCAAGGGTCTCAGAGCGCACGCTGATGCTCAGCGATAGCTTCCCGGTCAGCCCTTCGGCCGCGAGCGCGGCGGCAAGCTGGCGGGCACGCTGCTGGCAGGCGACGGCGGTGCCACCGAAGTCGGAGTCAGCGAAGGCGAACCGTGTCGCCCCGGTAAGGCGGTGCAGGTGCGCGATGTCAGCGATCACGCTGGCGATCGGCAGCTCCTGCCAGCCGCCGCCGAGGTCTGCGTTGTAGGCGCAGAAGGTGCACCGTCCGTAGCATCCGCGGCTGGCGCTGACCGATACCACGGCGTCGGCCATATAGGGCAGGTCCTCGCCATCGAGTGCTGTCAGCGGCGTGTGGCCCTGGAGGTACCGGCGGATCGCCGCTGCGGTGCGGCCTTCGCCGTTGTCTGTGCCGGGTAGCTTTCGCCTGGCTGCCAGGCCGATCGCGTGATCTATCGCCCCCGCGCTCGCGCAGTTCGGCTGCTGCGCTGATGGCCAGCGGGCCGAACGCGAGCACGGGCAGCCTGTAGGCCCGGCGCACGCCTGCCAGCTCGTCAGCGATGGCCCGCAAGCGCGGCCCGTACGCGTCCGAGGTCCACAGGTGGACAACGAGAGCGTCGACCGCGCCGGCCGCGTCGATGGCCTGCGCAAGCGACGGTGCGCGCACTGCCCGGTAGTAGGCGTCGAGGAAGATGCACTCATAGCCCTCGCCCCTGAGGTGCGCGCACAGCGCCAGGGCTTCGCCGTCGATGTGACGCTGCTTGAACCCCAGCTCGTACATGGCAGGCGCGTACAGCAGGACACGCCGCCGGTTCATGCCTCGCAGCGTCGGCATGGTGTCTGCGCCTCCTTCCGGAAGCGCTCCAGTACGGGCGAGCTGAACCAGACGTCCCCGAGATCGTCGGTGAGGATGTTGCCGCAGCGCTGCGCACGGTCCGCGACGCCGAAGATGCACGGGTAGATGTCGGCTCGCTGGTCGAGCGCGAATCCCGCGCTGCCGCTGCCGCACGGCCGGTCAGGGTCGATGGTCTCGATCTCGACAGCGTGGGCGGCGGCCAGCCGGGCGCAGCCCGGGACGAGCCGGTGCATGATCTCCTCGTCGCTGAGGGTCAGCTCACGCCCGGACCGTCCGGCTGGCTTTTGCGGGAAGAACTTGAAGCGGGTGCAGCCATGCTCCCGGCCGAGCTTGACGATGTCTTCGAGTTCGGCCAGGTTCAGCCGGCTGACTACGGTGTTGATCACCGGCTGGCTGAACGCGGCGATCCGCGCGATGCCGTCCAGGGTGCGGGCAAAAGAGCCGGGTGCGCCCCGGATGTGCTCGTGCACGGCGGCGTGCGCGCCGTCCAGCGAGACCTGTACGGTTTCTATCCGCAGGTCCCGCAGCTGCGCCAGTGTGCGCTCGGACAAGATGGTGGCATTGGTGCTCACGCCGAACCCCATGCCGCGGGACAGGATTTCCTCCGCGATGGCGAAGAAGCCGTCATACAGCAGGCTCTCGCCACCTGTGACATAGACGTCGAAGACGCCGTAATCGTCGAGCTGGCCGATGATGTTCAGCCAGGCATCGACGGACAGCAGGAAGGGATCCGCCTTTGGCCCGCCGTGGCAGTAGCAATGAATACAGTGCTGATTACATCGGGTAAATGGCTGGATGTGCGCCCACAACGGCTTGAGGATGGCATGCTGCGGTGTGTCCTTATTGAGATATTGCCGCATCATGCGCACGTCTTCTGCGGCAATGCGCACGGGGGCGGCCTGCGCGGGGATGAGCAGTCCCTGGGCGCACAGGCTCTTGACGGCCTGGCCCCACGCCTCGCTGCTGATCCCCGCTGCCGCAGGCATGTGCTCATCGTGTGGCCGGGGCTTGTAATGCAGCAGAAGCACCTCTGTTGCTGTCGTATCGAGCCGGTAGATACGTCGCGGGCGCGCTCGCCAGGCGAGCGCGCCGAAGTGCTCGCAGCGCACCCGGATTCCGGCGCTCTTGACCAAGGCGGTTGACGGTTTCATGGCCTGTCCTTATGGTCGGATCTGCCCGGTGGGACAGGAGAATGCCCGGGGCCGCGCTGCCCCAGGGCATTCTCCCGCTGGCCTGGGCCGGTCACCCGGTCAGTTACCGGGCTACCTCGTCTGCCTCGGTGCGGCGCAATGTGGCGGCCACGGTGCCGGAATAGGTCCGGTGACCGAGGTCAAGCGCAGCCTCGGCCACGCTTTCGTAGGCCGTGACAGGCTGAACTGGCTGGTCCATGAGAATCTCCTCTAGCAGTGAAACGATGAGGTGCATTCATGCAGGCGGCACGCCTGCTCGTGAGCGAAGACCGCTAGCAGGCCCGGATTCATGACTAGGCGGTGACCGGCACCTGGTCATTGCGGCGGGAGCGCCAGGGAACATCTGGCGGCCTGTGCTAATTCGCATGAGCGACATGCCTTTATCTCCATTGGCCCTTGATGTGAGCAGGGCGGCTAGCTCCCTGGTGGTGTCGTCCAGGGACCGGCCGCTGTCAAGCTGAGTCATGCCAACGCCCCCGGCCGCAAAGGCACGGCGGATACCCCCGGCAACGTGGTAGTAGCGTTGCCTGCGTGCCCTGTACAAGTCCGGGGCGTCGCAGCGGCGCATGAGCAGCGGGTGATCGCAGCGGGCACAGCGTCCGGGATCAGCCTGGCCCGGGACGGCAGGCAGCCGGGGACCGCGGATAGGGTCGTGCTCGCAGTAATGACAGACTCGCCGGGTAGCCGCCCGCCGCCACAAGATCATCGGATCAGCAATCAGCTCGGCCGCGAGGACCGTGCAGCCGGGGGCAAGCTGCCGCAGGACAGAAAGGAACAGGCTTACCTGCGTACCCGTGCCCGGAAAGTCGTCAAGCAGCAGGGTATGGACATCCTCCTCGCGGACTGCGGACTCGATGTAGTCGTGGGCGCTCGTGATGACAGTGAAATCATCGATCCAGCCCAGCTGTCCGGGAGTCCCGGCCGTCGCGGCGAGAAGGGCCGCCGGCACATGTTCCCTCAGCCGGAATACCCGCCGGCCGGGTAGCTGGCACACTCGCATGGTCAGCGCAGTCTTGCCAGTGGCCGGCGGCCCGATCACCGAAATCGCCCTACGCAGCATGAGCGTCCCCATTCTTGGTTGAACCCTGCCCTGGGTAACGGCCTGTCCCGTCCAGCCTGCGCGTCCAGCGAAGTTTCACACCACACGATCTTTCCGTCCAGGCCCGGGGACACATACCAATTCCACCTGGCGCTGAGCATCGACACCAGCAGCAGCCCCCGCCCGCTTTCCGCTTCTTCATTCACATCCACGCACGCCGGAGTGCGAGGATTCGCATCCCATACCAGGATGAGGATTCTCGCGCTGTCCGACAAGAGCCACAGCCGTACAGTCGGCACCCACTTCATCACCTGAGACGCGCGTACCGCATTCGTGACAAGTTCGGAAACGAGCAGCTCTGTGCTTTCGCTTAGTTCGGTCAGCCCCCATTCCCACAGCACCTGCTTAGCATGCAGCCGGGCACACGGCACCGCGCCGGGCAGCGCACCGAGTTCGAGATACGTCCGAAGCGGCCACTCTTCCGCCGTACTCGTTCCTTTTCCCTGACGGGAAGGCAGGGCCGGCACCGGAGCGCTGCTCCGGGGACGCACCGGGGTGGTGACACATCCCGCCGCAGTGTCGGCCCTGCCTCCAGCAGGACGGGCAGCGCCCTCAGCGCGGGCAACGGCCAGAAGCCGGACCAGCTCGGCCGGAAAGAGATCCACATCGAGTGTGGTCACGCGTCCGCCTCCCTGCTCGCCGGATCGCTCAGACCTGTGCATCCAGAGTCGGCGCGCGGAGCGAAGGCGGATACGACCGGCTTGTATACGCCTCATGCATGAGACGCATACAAGCCGCTACCAGCGGCGAGTAGCGTCGGTAGACTGGCAGGTGAAGGCGTTGCGAGCGTCCCCGAACAGATAGCGGGAGCACCGATGGTGACCACGCCGCAGGTCCGCTACTGCATCCGCTGCGCGACACGGCTGGCTCGCGACAACACCGGTACACGCTGTGCCGCGTGCAGCCATGCCGCGCGTGACATGCTGCTGCGCCCCCCGGCGGTACCGCCTGAGTTCTGGGATACCGATCACATCCGCGACGCCCTGGGCACATGGCATATGGGACGCGTTATCTTTGCCTACCGGAATCATCCTTACCACGGCAAGCCATTGACGCAGGAGATCGTTGCTAACTGGCTCGGCCTTACCCAGACTCAGCTTAGCCGTATAGAGAAAGGTAAGCCGCCCGAAGAACTGAGCAAGCTCGTCCGTTATGCATGTATCCTCGGCATCCCGGCTCACCTCCTGTGGTTCAAGCTGCCAGAACAGCGAAAGGAACTGGCCGCCCGGAATGACGCAGCGCTGGCGCGCGGGCATCCGGCAGGATGCATGACCGAGGGGCCATCATTCCACGCCTCCATCGTGCAGTACAATCAGGAAACGTTGCGTCAGATCCTGACCGTGTGGAGTGAACCTGTGGACCGCCGGGAGTTCATCGGGGCTAGTGCTGGCATGGCCGTGATTGCGGCGACGCCAGCATTCGGCCTGCTGGCTTCGCTGAGCCATGCGTCGGCTCCTGATGAAGTGCGGGAATGTGATATCGAGCAAGTACGCTCCGCAGCTCGCACTTTCACGAGCTGGGACCATACTTACGGTGGCGGTATTGTCCGCGAGGCGGTCACTGCGCAACTGCGCTGGTCGGCTCAGCTCCTCGAAACAAATTGCCCCGAACGGCTGCGAGGAGCGCTGTTTTCCGCGGTCGGATACCTGAGCGGTATCTGCGGTTTCATGGCCTTCGACGCCTACGCGCACGATGACGCGCGCCGCATGTTCGCCTTCGGCCTGTCATGCGCCGAAGCCTCGGCCGACTGGCATCTGCGCGCCAAGCTGCTGTCGCACATGGCCCGGCAGGCCATCTGGTGCCGCAACCCCGACAACGGTCTCACCTGCACCGAGCTGGCACTGGTCCGCGCCGATCGGCTAACCGGCACCGAACGGGCCATGCTGCACACAGCCAGGGCGCGAGCCCTCGCCAAACTGGGCCGCATTCAGGAGACGCTCGGAGCCGTGGGCGACGCCGACGAAGCATTCGCCAGCAGCAACCCCAGTGAAGACCCGCCGTGGATGGCCTACTACGACTACGCTCAGCACTGCGGCGACACCGGTCACGCACTCTTCGACCTCGCCATTCACGGCCACTCAGAACCGGCCGTCGCTGAGCGGCTCACTCAGGCAGTAAGCGGCCACAGCGACGCCTATGCCCGCTCGCGGGCAATCTCCGGCACGAAGCTCGCCAGCCTGCTCATGGTCACCGGTGATCCCCGCGAAGCAGTCGCGACCGGGCAGCGGGCCATTGACGACGCAGGCCGCCTGCGCTCCCGCCGTGCCACCGACGACCTGCGCGAGCTTCACCGCCTCGCCAGCGCTCATGCCGTCATACCCGATGTAGCCGAACTGCGCGGGCGCATTACCGGCCTGGACTGCACGTCGTGACCGGCGCGTCCGGCGCAGACGAGGCCCTCGCCCAGGCCTGCGCGGCAGTCGGCCTGGCGGCAGGTCACGCGAAGCCGATCAGCCGCGGGGAGAACGCCATCTTCCGCCTGAGCGATGGCATCATTGCCCGTGTCTCACGCCCCGGCCAGCAGTACGCAGCCCGGCGCGAGGTGGCGGTGTCGCGCTGGCTCAACGCCTCGGGGATACCAGCCGTCGCCGCGCTTGCGCACATCCCTCAGCCGGTCGAGATAGCAGGGCGCAGTGTCACCTTCTGGGAAGACCTGCCCGCACATCGTCAGGGTACTCCCGTGGAGGTAGCTGGCGTCCTCAAGCGGCTGCATGCGCTGCCCGTGCCTGACGACGTACCTCTCGGTGCACTTGATCCGTTCGTACGCCTGGCCGATCGCATTGACGGTGCAGTGACCATTCTCGATGACGACCGCGCCTGGCTGCATGCCCGGCTGGCCGCCCTGCAACGCCGATGGGCAGGGCTGATCCCGGGATTGCCGGCCTGTGTCGTGCATGGTGACGCGTGGGCAGGCAACGTCGTAGCCACCAGCAACCGCACGATGATCCTCCTCGACCTCGAACGGTGCTCCATCGGCCCGCGGGAATGGGATCTCGTATCGACCGCCGTCAAGTACGTCAGTTTCGGCCTCATTGATCAAGGCGAATACCAGCAGTTCTGTGATGCTTACAGCGCCGACGTCACGGCGTGGGGCGGCTTTGCCGTGCTCCGGGATATCCGCGAACTCCGCATGACCTGCTATATGGCTCAGCAAGCCGCCACCCATCCGCGCGCAGGGCAGGAGACACGGCTGCGCATCGACAGCCTTCGCGGACGAAAGGGGCCACGTCCTTGGCTGTGGACGCCTGCCGACTAGACAATGACGATCGGTCAGAGCCGCCAGAACGCGGGTGCCTGGCCCTGTCCGTATCCCCTTCCGCCAGTCCTGGACTGACCTCGCATGATCCTCTGGGGACCTGCCATAGACCCCGGATCGGCCGGGCACGTCTTGGGCGGGCCAGGCAGTGCACAGCGTAAGCGTCTGGATCGACCTCGCATGGACTTGAGCCGCCCCGCGTAAGGGTCATCCGGCGGCGTGGGCGGGCTTGGCGTCGCGGTTCTGCTGTGCCAGGACCCTCGCGCCCGGGTAGCCGGGCCTCGGCAGGCCGAGCACGTGCTGGGCGATGATCCGCGGCCCTGCCGATGTCCAGGCGCTTGCTGACGCCTGTGCCGGAACGGGCTCCGGCCGCCGCAGCACCATTCATA
>WNFD01022701.1_pt1 | contig 10773 bp, 9 predicted proteins | sample 5400491 | NCBI WGS metagenome assembly WNFD01 (sample SAMN13153343, study PRJNA577476) | soil metagenome | isolation source: 120 cm saprolite under Douglas fir tree site 2 hole 2 replicate 2 | place: USA:California | collected 2015-04-18 | reverse complement strand
GCACCGAACATCGCATCGATCTCGAAGCTTTTGACAAGCTCGGCCGCGAAGTGCCGGTGCTGATCGATTTGAAGCCGTCGGGCGCGCATTACATGGAGCATTTCCATCATGCCGGGGGGGTGCCGAAATTGATGGCGCAACTCGGCGATTTGATCGACCTCGATGCCAAGACCATCACCGGCGCGACGCTGCGTGACGTCGTCGCCGCCGCCGAGGAAGTGCCGGGACAGGATGTCATCCGCGCGCGAAAAAGTCCGATCAAGCCGGAAGGCGCGATGGCGGTGCTGCACGGCAATCTCGCGCCGCGCGGCGCCGTGATCAAGCATTCGGCGGCGAGCCCGAAATTGCTGCAGCACACCGGCCGCGCCGTGGTGTTCGATTCCGTGGAAGACATGACACTGCGGGTCGACAGCCCCGATCTCGACGTCACCGCCGACGATGTGCTGGTGCTGCGCAACGCCGGTCCCAAGGGCGCGCCGGGGATGCCGGAAGCCGGCTACCTGCCGATCCCGATGAAGCTCGCGCGTGCCGGCGTCAAGGACATGGTGCGGATTTCGGATGCGCGGATGAGTGGCACCGCGTTCGGTACCATCGTGCTGCACATCACGCCGGAATCCGCCGTCGGCGGTCCGCTGGCGCTGGTGAAGAATGGCGACATGATCCGGCTCGACGTCGCCAAGCGAAGCATCGATCTCCTGGTCGATACCGCCGAACTCGAAAAACGCCGCGTCGCGCTGGCGCCGGTCGCGACGCCGGAATGGGCCAGACGCGGTTACGCGCATCTGTTCAACGAGACCATCCTGCAGGCCGACGAAGGCTGCGATTTCGATTTCATGCGGGCCAAGGGGAAGGGGTAGTTTGAGCTAGCGGTAGCCCCGCTGCTTCCCGTCATTGCGAGCCACCGGGTCGGCGCCAAGCGCCGCCCGATGACAGGCTCCGCGAAGCAATCCATGAAGCGGCGAAGACTGGATTGCTTCGTCGCTTCGCTCCTCGCAATGACGGCGGTATTTCATCATGCCGCCTTCCATCTCGCAGATGCGTTATCCCTTTACGCCCCATGTTTGATTGACATTCAAGCAACCCCGATGGGATGATGAAAGAAAACATCCAAAGGGGGAGACGATGGATAGCCTGAGGAGAATTCTCGGTGCGGTCGTGGCCGTATCCGCGATCGTGATGGCCGCGACTGCAGGCGCGCAAGACGTCAAGCATTATCGCTTCGCCTACGATCAGCCGAAGCCGACCGGCTACGGAATCCTCGGCGATATCTTCAGCGACAAGCTGAAGGAGCTGAGTAAAGGCACTATGCCGATCGACCAGTATCCCGGCGCGCAGCTCGGGCAGGAGCCTCAAGTCCTGCAACTGGTGAAATCAGGCGACGTGGAGTTCTGCATTTCCTCATCGGCGAACGCCGCGACCTTGTCGCCGCAGGCCGGCGTGATGTCGATGCATTTCCTGTTCCGCTCCGAAGCGCACCTCGTCAAGGCGATGGCGGACCCCGAGGTGTCGAAGGCCGTCAAGGCCATGATCGCGGAGACCGTGCAGGGCGCGCGCGTCATTGCGCTTGCCACGCTGGGCCTCCGCAACATGTACTCCAAGCGCGAGATCAAAAGCATCGGCGACATGAAGGGTCTCAAGGTGCGGGTACAGGCGACGCCCACCGAGGACACCATGTTTCCGGCCTATGGCGCGCAGATCGTGCACATGCCGTTCGGCAGTGTCTATACATCGCTGCAGACCGGCGTCGTCGATGTCGCGGAAAATGGCGTCAACGTCTATCTCGCCAACAAGCACTACGAAGTAGCACCGGTGCTGTCGATGACCGAACACGAGGCCAATAACAGTCTCGTCTGGGTCAGCGACAAGCTGTGGAACAGCCTGACGCCGGAGCAGCAGGGATGGGTGCAGGCGGCAGCCGACGAGGTCAACAAGAACCAGCCCGCCAAGGCAATCGAGCTCGAACATCAATCGCAGGACAAGCTGAAGTCGATCGGCGTGAAGGTCGTCACCGATGTCGACAAGTCCGGCTTCACAAAAATTGCTGATCCTTATCTCGACAAGCTCGCCAAGGAGCTCGGCCCGCACGCCGAAAAGATCAAGAATCTGATCCGGGCGGTCAACTAGGTCGCGCGTGACGAGAGTTCCGAGGCGTCGTCCCGGCGAACGCCGGGACCCATACGCCCTGGCTTCTCAGTGGGGCGGTCAGGTAGCCACCTTTTGCAAACAATAAACGCCGGTGGTTATGGGTCCCGGCGTTCGCCGGGACGACGAGAGTTTGATCCAGGACGACGGAAAGAGTGACGAATGACCATCGCGGACAAACTGGTGCTGCAGCGGCAGCATCACCTGAAATGGCGATCGTTCGACAGGCTCGAAATGATCCTGATGATGCTTTGCGGGGTGTTGTGCTTCGGCTTCTCGCTGTCCGTGATGTTCGACATCGTCACGCGTACCATCGGCCATCCCTGGCTGTGGCTGCAGGAAGTCACTTCCACGCTGTTCATTTATGCGATTTTCATTGGCGCTGCGGTCGCCACCCGCCGTAATGATCATCTTTACCTGACCGCGATCTCCGAGGCCTTGCACGGCACGCCGCGGCAGATTGTGGAGATCATCATCCGCCTTGTGGTTCTCGGCGTTGCGTTTTGCCTGATCTGGTTCGGCTACATCAACTATCTCAGGGGATTCGGCAGCTTCCGGTTGCCGTCGGGTACGCCGATCGCATCGCTCTATGCGGCGATACCTCTGGCCGGGGTGCTGATCGGCCTGTTTACGATCGAGCAGCTGGTCAACGGCATCACAAGGGGATTCGATCATCCCGAGCCACCGGAGGCGGATCGGGATATTCCAGCGATCGATACCAGCATCCAGCCGAGGGTGGGCCTGTGAGCGCGCCGGTCATCCTGGCGCTGATGTCGTTCTGCTTCCTGTTTTTCGGCTATCTCGGCGTGCCCGTGCCATTCTCGCTGATGGCGGGGGTTTTCGTCGGGGCGCTGCTCACGGACGTCTCGCTTGCGGCGATCATCCAGAAGATTTTCGACGGCATGGATTCCGAAGCGCTGCTGGCGATTCCGTTTTTTCTGCTGGTCGGCGAACTCATGAGTTCGGCGAATGTCGTGGTGCGGATCGCCAATCTGTCGCTGTCGCTGGTCGGGCATATCCGGGGCGGGCTGTCGCAGGTGGTCGTCGTCTTCAGCATGTTCTTCTCGGAAATGTCGGGATCGACCACCGCCGATGTCGCGGTCATGAGTCGCGCGCTGGGTGGCCCGATGAAGCGCGAGGGCTACAGTCCCGCCTTCATCGCCGCGATCATCGCGTCGGCTTCCACCATCGCGGCGCTGGTGCCGCCGAGCATCACCGCCGTGGTCTATGGCGCAGTCGGCAACGTCTCAATCGCGGGATTATTCATGGCCGGCGTGGTGCCGGGAATGATGATCGGCTTCGGCCTGATGGTCTATTGCTATTTTTTCGGCCCTTCCGGCATGCGCAAGTCGCGGGCGCCGTTGCGCCAGGTCGTGTTTGCCGCCGGAGATGCCGCGCTGCCGCTGATGATCCCCGTGATCCTGCTCGGCGGCATTCTGACCGGGTGGTTCACGCCGACGGAAGCCGGCGTCGTCGCGGTGATCTGGATCATCGCGGTGGTGATCCCCGCGCTCAATCGCGGGCACTTGCGGAAAATTCCCTATGACTTCTGCCTGGCCGGGCTGATTTTCTCGCTGCCGCTGATCACCATCGGCGCCGCCAATGCCTTCGGCTGGATGCTGGCCTATCTGCGCGGCGCCATCGTCATCGCCGACTGGATCACCTCGATCGCCGGCAGCGACCCGCATATCATGATGCTGCTCTTGGTGCTGTTGTTCACCGTGGTCGGCGATTTCATCGAGCCGGTGCCGACCATCATCATCTTCATGCCGCTGGTGAATGCGCTGACGCAGGCCGGTGACATCAACGGCGTGCACATGGGCGTGGTGTTGATCGCCACATTGGCGTTCGGGTTGATCACGCCGCCCTACGGACTGGTGCTGCTGATGGCGTCGAAATTCGTCGGCGTCAGTTTTGCCAAAGCGCTGCGCGCGGCGCTGCCGATCTATGTGGTGTTTTTGGTGACGATCTGCTTCACGATCTATTTTCCGAAGGTGGTGCTGTGGCTGCCGAAGCAGGTGATCCCCGAATCGGTCGGCTGCTTCAAGTCGCCGGCAGGGACGGGGTACATTTGTCCGAATTGACCCGTTATCTTGGCTGCCTAACCCACCTCATCGTGACGAACACACAAGAAAGAACAAGACGGCGCCGCCAACTGCTTCACGTGGCCTTCCTGCTCGTGAACTTCTTCACCGCGACGCGGAACTCCTCCGTGTGCATGCAGTCGATGATGGCATCTCGCTCGGCGTCGAGCTGCTGTTCGACCGGGGTCACATGGGCGCGATGGATCAGCGCCTTGGTGACAGCCAGTGCTGCCGGCGCGTTCTGCGCCAGGCGATGCGCCAGTTCGCGGGTCGCGGCTTTCAGTTCTGCCGCCGGCACGATCTTGGCGACCAGACCCCAGTCATAGGCTTGCGTTGCCGAAAAGCTGTCTTCGGCGAGAAATATCTGCAGCGCGCGGCGCGCGCCGACGCTCGCGACCACGCCGACGGTGCCGCCGCCGTCAGGCGATACGCCGAGCTTGGCATAGGCCGGCGTGAAGCGGGCGTCTTCGGTGGCGATGCAGAGATCCGCGACAAAGGCGAGCGACAGGCCGGCACCGGCGGCCGAGCCGTGCACGCTGGCCAGCACAATCTTGGGCATCCGCCAATGGTTTGCAGATCGCCGCCGGCGCAGAACGCGCGGCCTTGGCCTTCAATCACCAGCACCTGGATATCGTCCGAGGCCTCGACTTCCGCGCTGAGCTGTTCGAGCTTCTTCGCGATCGAAAGATCGATGGCGTTGAAGGCCGCCGGCCGGTTGAGTGTGATGGTGGCGATCGGGCCGTCGATCCGGAGCAGTGCCGGATCGGTGGCAGGGGTGGCGGTATGGTCGGGTGTCGGCATTTGAAGCCTCGGAATAGGACAAGGTCGGACAGTATTTAAATAGCAGAAGGGAAGAGGTGACAATCCCAGCCAAGTCTGCAAAATGCGGCCTTACCTTCCTCTTGGGCAGGGACGCTCTTGCGCCGCCTCGAACCCTGAGGCCAAATAGTGTCGCCATCGTTCGGGACGCGGCCACGAGCGCCGCTGCTTAAACGACGAGGCGAGCAAGCCAAAATCGGCGGAGACAGGAGACAACATGGGTAATTCCCGTGCGCTTGCAGTTGAGTTGCCCCGATGACGCAGGGACCGGTTCTCATCGCCGGCGCCGGCCACGCGGGTTTCCAGCTCGCGGCATCGTTGCGCCAGCATGGCTATAGCGAGCCGATCCGCCTGATCAACGACGAGGCGCATCTGCCGTATCAGCGCCCGCCGTTGTCCAAGGCCTATCTGAAAGGCGCGGGCGGCGCGGATAGCCTGATGTTCCGGCCGGACAAATTTTACCGCGACCAGAACATCGAGTTGATAGCCGATCGCGCCGCCTCGATCGATCGCGGCGCGCGCCGGCTGTTGCTTGCATCCGGCTCGTCGCTCGACTATGGGCACCTGGTGCTGGCCACCGGCGCGCGTAATCGCCTGCTCGACATCCCCAACGCCAATCTTGAAGACGTGCTCTATCTGCGAACGCTCGATGAAAGCGAAGCGTTGCGGCTGCGGATCGCGTCGGCACGACATGTCGTCGTGATCGGTGCCGGGTTCATCGGCCTGGAATTCGCCGCTACCGCGCGCGCCAAGGGCCTTGAGGTGGATGTGGTCGAACTCGGAGCGCGCGTCATGGCGCGCGCGGTGACCGCGGAAATCTCGGATTTTTTTCAAAGTCGGCACACCGCGGCGGGTATTCGCATTCATCTCGGCGTGCAGGCCACCAGCATCGAAAGCGACGGCACCCATGTCGCCGGTGTCAGCCTCAGCGACGGCCGGCATGTGCCGGCGGACCTTGTGGTGGTCGGCGTCGGCGTGCTGCCCAATGTCGAACTGGCTGACGAAGCCGGCCTGCCGGTCGCGGCGGGGATTATCGTCAACGAGCAATTGCTGACGTCGGATCCGAACGTCTCGGCGATCGGCGACTGCGCGTTGTTCGCAAGCCACCGCTTCGGCGGGTCGCTGCGGCTTGAATCCGTGCAGAACGCCACCGATCACGCGCGCTGCGTGGCGGCGCGACTGACTGGCGATGCCAAGACCTATGATGGCCAGCCGTGGTTCTGGAGCGATCAGCGCGACGACAAACTCCAGATCGCGGGCCTGACCACCGGATATGACCGCGTCGTGGTGCGCGGCGATCCGGGGCAGGGATCGTTCTCGGCATTCTGCTACAAGTCGGGGCAGCTCGTCGGCGTCGAGTCAGTCAATCGTGGGTCGGATCACGTGTTCGGGCGGAAAATTCTGGGCATGAACCGGTCGATCGAACCGGAACAGGCCGCAGACCCCGGCTTCGATTTGAAGGCCGCTCTGACTTAAGTCGGTCTGGCCGGTCACTTGCATCCGCCATCCATATCAGCGACGTTATCGGCCGAAGACCTGTCAACGAGGTCTCTGACAATCATTGGGAGGATACCATGTCCGTCTGGACCCGCCGCCTTGCGCTATCGACGGTATTTTTCATCGCAGCAACACTGGCGGGACCGGCTTCGGCCCAGACCAAATTGAAATGGGCGCACGTCTACGAGACCAGCGAGCCCTATCACACCGAGGCGCTGTGGGCGGCCGGAGAAATCAAGAAACGCACCAACGGCAAATATGAGATCGAGGTGTTCCCGGCTTCGCAGCTCGGCAACGAGAACCAGATCAACGAGGGGCTCGGCCTCGGCACCGTCGATATGATTTACACCGGCGTCAATTTCGCCGCCGCGACCTACAAACCGCTTGGTATCACCGGCGCGCCGTTCATCCTGCGCGACTTCAATCACTGGAAAGCCTATCGCGACAGCAAGCTGTTTACCGACCTCGCCAAGGGTTACGACGACAAGACCAGGCACAAGATCGTCGCGATCACCTATTACGGGCAGCGTCATGTTACCGCCAACAAGTCAATCACCAAGCCGGAGGACATGAAGGGCATGAAGCTGCGGGTGCCGCCGGCCCCGCTGTTTCTGATGTTCACCAAATCCGTCGGCGCCAACGCGACGCCGATCGCTTTCGCCGAAGTGTATCTGGCGCTGCAGCAGGGCACCGTCGACGGGCAGGAGAACCCGCTGCCGACCATCATGGCCAAGAAATTCTACGAAGTGCAGAGCCATATCATCCTCACCGGCCACATCACGGAATCGCTGGTGACGGTCGTGGGCAGCCATGTCTGGTCGAAGCTCACGCCCGACGAGCAGAAGATTTTCGGGGAGGTGCTGAAGGAAGCCGCTTCGCATGCCACCGATGCGATCGCAGCCTCCGAGAAGACCCTGGCCGCCGAATTCAAGAAGCTCGGCAAGACCGTGGTCGAGCCCGATCGCGAAGCCTTCCGCAAGGCGGCGATCCCCCTGCACAACGATGCTTCCGCGGGCGCCGGCTGGACCCAGGCCCAGTACGACGAGCTGCAGGCGCTGAAGTAGACTCTTTTAAGACGTCGTCCCCGCGAAAGCGGAGACCCGTACGCGGTGTCGTTTCTGTTCAGTAACGTGGCAGGCGCCTTCTGCAAGCAATTAACGCTGGTGGTTATGAGTCCCCGCGTTCGCGCGGACGACGTCCAATTGGGATCCCCTAGTTATGAGCACCAATCCCAAATCCCCCAACGCCGCGCCTTCGGACGACGTTCACCTCATCGTCGCCGAGGACGAGGAGGTGATCATTGAGCACCATCCCGAGGACTGGATCGCGTTCGTGCTGTTCTGGGCGCTGGCGTTCATCGTCTTCCTGCAGTTCTTCACCCGCTACATCCTCAACGACAGCTTGGCCTGGACAGAGGAGATCGCGCGCTACGGGTTGATGTGGCTGGCCTTCATCGGCGGCGCGGTGGTAACGCGCAGGAAAACCCATATCGCCGTCGAATTGCTGGGCAATCTGATGAAGCCCGGCCGGCTGCGAACCTCGCTGTTCGCGCTGGTCGATTTCGTGACGCTCGGTTTCATGGGATTGCTGGCTTATTTCTCGATCTCGATCACCGAGCGCATGCAGGCCCAGACCATGACGGTGTTCGATCTGCCGATGAGCCTTGTTTACGGCGGCGTCGCCTTCGGCTGCTTCCTGATGCTGATCCGACAGGCCGTGACGGTCTGGACCCACGCGCGCCAGCGCTGGCAGAAGGCTGACGATTTCATCCACCAGCTTCCGATCGACTGAAAGCAGGCCGATGCCCGTTCTTATTTTCGTCTTCCTGATGGCCTTGCTGGTCGGCGTCCCCGTCTTTATCGCGCTCGCGGGCTCGTCGCTGATTTACACGCACTTCATCGCGGGAATTCCGGATTTTGTGATCCTGCACCGGATGGCGGGCGGGCTCGACAGTTTTCCGCTGTTGGCGGTGCCGTTCTTCATTCTCGCCGGCAACCTGATGAATTCGGCCGGGATTACCAACCGCATCTATGATTTCGCGGTGGCTTCCTGCGGCTGGATGCGTGGCGGTCTCGCCCATGTCAACATCTTCGGCTCGGTGATCTTCGCCGGCATGTCAGGTACCGCGATTGCTGACGCCGCGGGCCTCGGTACCATCGAAATCAAGGCGATGCAGGACCATGGCTACGACACCGAGTTTGCCGTTGGCGTCACGGCGGCGTCGGCGACGCTGGGTCCGATCATTCCGCCGTCGCTGCCGTTCGTGATCTACGGCATGATGGGCAATGTTTCGATCGGCGCATTGTTTCTCGCAGGGTTCGTTCCCGGCGCCGTCATGACGCTCTTCATGATGCTCTATGCGACCTATTGCGCCCGCCGTTACAACATGGGCCCCGATCAGAAATTTCGCTGGGTGACGCTGGGAAGCACGTTCATTGCAGCACTGCCGGCGTTGCTGACCCCCGCCATCATTGTCGGGGGCATGACGTTCGGATGGTTTACGCCGACCGAAGCCGCGATCGCGGCCTGCAGCTGGGCGTTGATCCTCGGCGTGTTCCTGTACCGATCACTGTCGCTGAAGCAGTTCTACAAGGTCACGATGGATACCATCGAAACGACAGCGGGTGTTCTGCTGGTGGTCGCCGCGGCCTCGCTGTTCGGCTGGGTGTTGACGACGACGCGGCTGACCGAGGCGGGTGCCGCGGCGTTGCTGAATTTGACCGACAACAAATATATTATTCTGCTTCTGATCAACGTGCTGCTGCTGGTGGTGGGTTGCTTCCTCGAGACCATCGCTTCCATCAGCATTCTGGTTCCGGTGCTGATGCCGATCATTCTCAAAGTCGGCATCGATCCCGTGCATTTCGGCGTGGTGATGACGCTCAATCTGATGATCGGGTTGCTGCATCCGCCGCTCGGCATGGTGCTGTTCGTGCTGTCGCGGATCTCGAAGCTGTCGATCGAGCGGACCACGATGGCGATTCTGCCGTGGCTGATTCCGCTTTTGATGTCGCTGCTCGCGATTACCCTTATTCCGGAGCTGACGTTGTGGCTGCCGCGGCAGATGGGGATGCTGAAATAGTTTTGCGTCAGTCGTTTTTCGCCGCGGACTTTCATTTTGGCACTGTGGCAAATGCCTTTTTCACCATCAACGTCAGGGGTTATGGGTCCCGGCGTTCGCCGGGACGACTCGTGGAGAGAGTCATTTCCACTTCCGCAGCTGTCGGCATCGACGGCGCGGCGCCCATCCGCTGCACACAAATCGAGGCCGCCATGTTGGCGTAGTGCAGCGCGTCGTGGATTGGTTTTCCGCCGGCGAGTTGTGCTGCGACAGCACCGACAAAACAATCGCCGGCGCCCGTGGTATCGACGGCCTTGATGGCGCGGCCATCGATAAGCAGCGGTTGGCCGTCAATGAGAGCCACGAGCCCACGCTTGCCCAGTGTCACGCAGATGATCTTGTCCTTGTTGATCTGTAACGATCGCGCCGCCTCGATGAAGCGCGGATAGTCGTCGGTGTCGCGGAGCTCGGTCTTGGTCAGGAAGCCGAGCTCGGTTTCATTGAGGATCAGAATATCGACGAGATCGAGCAGTTCGCGGCTGAATTCGATCGCAGGCGCCGGATTGAGGATCGTCGTCGCACCGGCCGCACGGGCGCGTTTGAAGAAGGCGCTGATGGCGGGCAGGGGAATTTCGAACTGGCCGACGGCGATATCGCCCTTCGCGAGAACGGGCGCCTCGACATCGGCGGCACTGACCAGCGCATTGGCGCCGGGAATGACGACAATGGTGTTGTCGGCATTGGCGACGGTGATGATGGCCGTTCCGGTGTGGGCTTGCGATGTCTGCTGCACAAAGCTGAGGTCGATCCCCTCGGCGGCGAGGAACGCCTTCAACTCATCGCCGAACGCATCCTTGCCGAGTCGGCCGATCAGCGTCGTCGCGGCACCCAGTTTCGCCGCGGCGACCGCCTGGTTCGCGCCCTTGCCACCGGGAAAGTAAAGCACCGCGGTTCCAGCGACCGTCTCGCCGATGCGGGGATGCCGGTCGGCCGTCGCCACCACATCCATATTGATGCTTCCGGCAACGAAAACGCGGCCCATTGCCTAATCCCAAAATTCCTTCTTACGCCCGATCTGAAACTCTTGCTTGACGTTTTCGATGTCGGCAAGCGTCGGCAATCCGGCCTCGTTGCCGAGGCGTTGGATCTTGTATGTCGAGGCCGCGCGCG
>WNFD01011692.1_pt1 | contig 10774 bp, 8 predicted proteins | sample 5400491 | NCBI WGS metagenome assembly WNFD01 (sample SAMN13153343, study PRJNA577476) | soil metagenome | isolation source: 120 cm saprolite under Douglas fir tree site 2 hole 2 replicate 2 | place: USA:California | collected 2015-04-18 | reverse complement strand
CCTTCACTGGCCCGGCCGGGACCTTCCGGCAGCTCACCGACCTGTCCAAGCCCGCCCGCGACCTGCTCTCCAAGCTCGGCATCGACCAGCCCCGCCGCGTCCACGAGCTCACCCCCGCCACCTGACGCTCCCCGCCCCGCGCCAGCCGCCAGCGCCTAGAGACACGCCCCGCGGCCGTCCACTCTGCCGTTTCCCAGCTCAGGCCCGCAATCGGTGCTCTAGCCGGATCGAATTACGCGGAACGCAGGACTGGTTGTGCATACCTGGGCTGATTCAAACCGGGCATTTCACCCGTGCCAGCCAGGTGAGCCTGGATGTCAGTCTTCATCCGGGGCAAGTCCATCGCCCGTACCGACCCCGGAAGAGCGCCCGGTACAGGCCTCAACGCCAGTAAAAGCTCAGGTCCAGAGCAAGACCCAGTCCCGCCCGGTGGGGCCAATGGCCTTGCTTTTAGGTCACCTGCCAGGGGTAGAGCAGATGGAACTCGATCCGGCGGGTGACGTTGGTCACGCTGGGTTCGCCGGGCTTGCGGGCGGGGAAGTCGCCGGCCTTCTTGGTTTTCCGGGGACTGGCCCGGTCCGGGCGGTCGCGGGTGAAGAAGCCGGGCATGAGGATCTTGGCCAGGAACGTGGCGAGGGCGAGGTCTGCCTGGTCAGGGGGGGAAAGCCGCGATAGTGTCTTTCGCGGCGGCCAGGGCGTGCGGGAAGCTGATCTTGTCCGGGGGGATGCCCGCCGCGTTGACGGCGATCCCGGTGAGGACGCAGACGGCCTGGTAGACGGCGAACAGCGCCCACATTTCCTGCATGACGCCCTCGGGGTCGCCGGAGCGCAGGACGGGCTGCCCTTCCCCCATGTCGGTCTTGTGGTGGCCGATGACGGTCTCGCAGCCCCAGCGCAGGGGATAAGCGCAGGCCAGGTCGAGCGCCGGGTACTCCTCGACGTCGATCAGGTCAGTGACCAGGCAGAACACTTCCGAGGTCTCCTCGCCGCCGTCGTCTGCCGTGGTGTGCACGGTGTACTCGATGACGCGGACGGTGATCACCGGGCCGTCTTTCTTGCGGGGCGGCTTCAGTTCCGCCAGGTACGTGCCGTCCTTCAGGGCCTTCACCGGCTTGAGGGTGAACGACGCCGGGGCGCGCCACAGGATGTGCGCGCCTGTGGCGAGGAAGGCGCAGGCCAGGGACCAGGACAGGAACTTGCGGTCCGCCAGGATCAGCATGCCGGGGCCGAAGCAGCCCAGCAGGTCCGCGGCCAGCGGCTGCCCGGCGTCGGTGTAGCGGCCGATCGCGGCGCCCAGCAGGCTGCCGGTCCCGGACTCGGCCGCCGCGACCCACCGGGCCTGCGGGAACGCCCCGTCGCGGGACTGGTTCGATGGCCGGCCGAAGAACGCGGCGTTCTTGTCGCTGTCCCGCACGTCCGTGGTGGACCCGTCCATCGAGACCACGCGCAGCCCGCAGCAGAACACCCCCGGCGCCCCGTCCGCCCCGGTCGGCCCCGCCACGTGCTCGAACAGCATCCGCACCGGATCAGCGCCCAGCCTCGCCCGGCCGCGCGACAGCGAGGAGATATTCGGCAGCCACCACCGCCGGCCGCCCCCGGCATCCACCCCCGGCCCCGGCGCCAGCTTCCCGGCCAGCAGGTCCGCGCCTCTCCTCTGGCAGTACAGCCCGTCGGCCAGCTTGGCCATCACCTGTCCGTACCCGCAGTTCCGGCCCCGGAACAGCCACAGGGCCAGCACGAAATACACCATCAGCCGCGCCGGCAGCAGCCGGCGCCGCTGCTCCCGCGTCCCGGTTACCTCGACGACCTCATCTACCAGCTCCGGCGGGAACGCCCTGGTCAGAACCCCTACCGAGATCCGGTCCGGCAGCCAGCCGTCCGGCGAAAGCCCTTCAGAACCATCATGAGCCATGAAACGGTCACGATATCACATCACCGCTTAAAGCAAGGCCATTGCCCGGTTGGGCCGAAGTGGCGGTGCGGAAGTCCGCGCTAATGAGGGATGGGACGCCGAGGTGGCCGAGTACATGGCCCTGCACTCCCCCCGTCCCTATTCGGCGAGCAGGGAATCCTTACGTGGGATTCGGTAAGCAATCAGCTGCCCGCGCCACTCTGCCTGGGTATGGGCGGTCCGGTTATGCAGTCGCCCCAGGCGCCCATCGGACATCATTGGAGATTCATTTTGCGCTACCGCAACACGCTACTGAGTGTTATCGCACTCGGCGGATTGGTTTGTAATCATCCAAGCGTTTTCCCTGGTCAGGGCCGCGCACATATCGTGACTGACATGTTGCTGCATGTGATACGACAAGGTCAGTGGTGTGCTCGCGATTAGCCCATGTAACGAACCCGAACTGTAGTACCGGGCCAGGCAGGTCGCCCGGATCGGCACGGACGGCTCGGTCACGATTCTGGCCACCCTTCCCGCACCGGCCACGGGCACCGCAACGGCGTCCGGCATCGTGCGCGCCCCGGACGGCTCCCTCTACGTCGATTACAACGCGAGCAGCCGGTCGGGCATCTGGCGCATCGCTCCGGGGAGTGGCGCTCCCGTGCAGGTCGTCGCCATGCCCGACGTGAAGGTCCTCAACGGCCTGGCGCTCGACCGGGGTGAGGACGCCTTGTACGCGACCGATTCCACCAGCGGCACGGTGTGGAAGGTGTCGCTCAAGAGCGGCACGGCATCCCTGTGGGCCCAGGGCGCGGAACTCCAGAGGAACACCGTGAACAGCTCCGGGTTCGGGGCGAACGGCATCAAAGTACACGACGACGCGGTCTGGGTGAGCAACACCGACAAGGGCACCCTGCTACGCATAGCCATCGGTCCGCACGGCACGGCAGGTGCGGTCACCACCGTGGCGCAGGGCCTCACCGCTATCGACGACTTCGCGTTCACCGGCGACGGCGACACGGTGCTGGCCGCGCAGAACTACGTGAGCCAGGTCAGCATCGTCAACCCGGACGGGACGCACCACACCGTGCTCACCGCGACGGACGGGCTGTCCAACCCGACCTCCATCGCGGTTCGCGGCTCGACCGTGTACGTGGCGAACGGGGCGTACTTCACCCACGTCGACCCGAATCTGCTGCTCGCAAAGCTCGGCTGAGGCATCGCTCAGCGTATGGCCGCCTCCTGCGCGGGCCCACGACGGCCGTGCGTCGTCGTGGGTCCGCCACCACGACGAGCTGCACGGGCCTACGTCATCGCCGCGGCACGCGCACCGGAAGCACAACGCAGAAGCGCTGGTAAAAGCATGATCATTGGTGTCCGAGGGGGACTTGAACACGAATACCGGTGCGATTTCCCCGGATCGGGGAAATCATGCCGCCAGAATACGGGAGCGATCGCCGACGGTGTCCACCCGGTTCCCGGAAACCGTCACGGACTTACCCCGGGCTATCCCGGGGTCCACGGCGGCCCGCAGCCTGGCCGGCTGATCGGCCCTCCCGTCGCTGTCGTCCTGACCGGCAATACGGCCCTGGGACGCGTCCGCCGGTCTCGCCCGGTGTGTAGCTGTCAAGGAGCAGGCAGGCCGGGAATCGGGTCACCGTCCGTGACAAAGGCCGCGGCAAGGCAAGCGATATCCGCCGTTCGGTATGCGCCGCGACCTGAGGTGCTGGGCTGTTTGTACCGGTACCGATGGATTGATCTGTTGCGGTCGCGGTGCCTGCCGTCCCACCCATCTCGGAATTCCCGCATCGCGCACTTGCAGCTATTGTTTTCCCGTGCGAGCATGCCGTTCGGGACGAGAGAGCAGAGTCCGCGAAGGGGGCGGGGCAGATGGCACGGCTACCGGCTTTGGCGGCGGCAGCGTCGATGGTCAGCCTGGCGCTTACGGTGGGCTGGGCGCTCCCGGTCTGGGCGGGCACGAGTCCGGGGGCCTCGACGTACAGTCAGCCGACCTGGTGGCAGAAGTTCCAGACGGTATCGGCGCCCGGGTTCCAGCCGCTGCCCGGCCCGGGAAGGACCGGGAGCGTCTCGGTGGGCTCCAACGTCGACATGAGTAACGAGCCTGGTCCCCAGAGCGAGACGTCGATCGCCGTCAACCCGTCGAGCCCCTCCCAGATCGTGGGCGGCTCGAACGAGATCGTCCGCCTGCCCATGCGGGGCTACTTCTCCTCAGACGGGGGTTCCAGCTGGGGTGCGGTGGACCTTCCCCTGCCACCGCCACTGGTGACGAACGGGACCGACTTCGGTTCCGATCCCTCGGTGGCATGGGACACCCACGGCAATGTCTTCTACGCCTACATCGTGGTGTTCTTCTCCAGGGGAAACGGGGTTGCCATCAACGGCACCGAGATGGCGGTCGCCCGATCGCGGGACGGCGGGCACACCTGGACGTCGACCTATTTCGCGCTCGAGACCGGGCAATCGAAGTTCAACGACAAGCCCTACATCGCGGTAGACGATAATCCCTCCAGCCCCCATCGGGACACGATCTACGTGGCCTGGGACCGCTTCGTGGGGAAGTCCTCAGGCTCCAATGGGGTGCTGGTAAGCCACTCCGCCGATGGCGGGCAGAGCTTCTCGGCTCCGGTGGTTGCCAGCAGCACCGCGGCGGGCCCGAAGGGCGACATCGGGGCTGAACCATTCGTCGGGTCCGGCGGAACCTTGCATGTCGCCTGGCACGACGTCCAGAACAACGCGATCGTGGAGGCAAGCTCGGCCGATGGGGGCCAGAGGTTCGGGCCCACGCACACCATCTCCCCGACCGAGGTGGCATTCGACGTCGCCATCCCAGCCCAAGCCAGCAGGGGTGCCCTTGTCTACCCGGCGTGCGGGGCTGATACCAGCACCGGAGCCGGCCGGGGAACGCTGTACTGCTCATGGATGGATGAGACCCCCTCCAACGGTACCGACATATTCGTGTCCCGGTCCACCGATAACGGCGCGAGCTGGACCGCGCCGCTGCGGGTCAACGACGACCCGGCCGGTGTCGCCAACGACCAGTTCAACCAGTGGCTCGCCGTCGATCCCTCCGATGGCTCGGTGAACCTGTCGTGGAACGACACCCGCAACGACCCGGCGCACCTCAGCACCGACATCTTCTACGCGCGCTCCACCGATGGCGGCCTCAGCGTCACCAAGAACGTCCAGGTCACGACCGCTCCGACCAACGAGACATGCTGCGGGGCCGACCTCGGCAACCAGTACGGAGACTACGAAGGCATCGCCGCCATGGATGGCTCCATCCACCCTGTGTGGACCGACCGGCGGGCGGCTGTGGCGTCCCTTGATGAGGAGATCTTCACAGCCACCATCAAAGCCAGATAACACCAGACAGGCCTGGGGAGAGCGCCAACTATCCTCTCCGGGCGTAACCTCAGGTCACCCTATTCGGATGATCTAAGCGCGTCTTCTTGACCGCCGTCGACGTGATGGCCCAGGTGAGGTTGGCCGGTCCCCGCGCCGACTGGTACACCAAAATGCTTATTTCCCTTCGCCCAGCCAGCTGGGAATTTCCTTCCCAGCTGGCGGCAGTTCCTGCTGCGACTCTTAACATCCGGCGGCAGGCGGCGCGGACGGGCCCCGGATGCGCGCGACGGCGGTCAAGCGCACGTCCCGACACCGGGCCACTGCCGTTCACCGTGTTTCTGCACGAAACTAACACCGTGACCGACCGGAATCAGAACTACTTTCACGCGAGGATCGGCGGCGTGTCAACGCGTCTTTGATGGAACGGATCGCCGCGACTCTCTCGTCGTTCGCAAGATCGCCGACGACGTGGCCGCCGTGGAGCGTCGGTCTTCTCCTGCGTTATGCGCTGCAACTCGAGCTGGTCAGCGTCGGGTAGCGTGCAATGCGCTGCTGCGTAGTCATCGATTGCTGCATCGATGAACTGGCTCCGCCTGCGAGCGGCCGGTGAGGTCATTTCCGTCCTCCTTCTCCGTCCGGAGTTTCGCTTGGCCTAGTCCGCATCGTCTCATCATTTATCTCGGCACTTGCCTCGCCCGGCGATCACATCAGCGTCGCCGCTGCTCTTCATGCCGTCCCGGTCAAGCCGACAGCCATGTCGGGCACGTAGGGACACTTGAGAAACGATCGCGACGAGCCGGGTCAGCAGCTTCTTGCCGCCCTGGCGGCGGCCACGGCCGCCTGCCTGTTCCGCCGGGGCGAAGTGTGACGGGGCCCAGGTACCAGTCAGCGGCTGGCTGGTGTCTTCACCGGGTTGGGCGGTGCGGTCAGGGCGGTGCCAGGTGGCAGGCTTGCGGGCACTGCGGACGGCCCATCAGGGCACGGTCGCCGGTGACATGGCCGGAGTCCCCGGCCTGGCTGGCTAGCGGCCGCGCCAGGGCGCTGGCCTCGGGTGCGCCTGCCCGCCGGGCAGATCATCGCCGAGATCCCGGGCATGGCCGGTTCCCGGCGCCCCAACGTCGGGATCACCTCCCTGAAGACACTCACCGGCATCCTCGTGCACGGACACGACATCGCCATCCCCCTGGCCGCCGCCACGACATCCCGCCGCAGACCGCCGCCGTCGCCGCCAGCCGCGTGCTGTCCACGTGCGGGCCATGCCCGCCGAGATGCTCGCCCACGGCCATTACCACACGCTGGCACCGGCCCGGACCTGATGGAATCGTCAAGAACGCGGTCCAGGACATGATCGACTGGCTAGCCGGCGACCAGCAGGTGAGCGTGCATGGGGCCGCTGCTGTCTCCCTCCTGGGCTGCTACGGCACCGGCACCGCTGCCGTGTAGATGTCCAGCTGGTGCAGCACGCCGTCGGGGTTGTTCCCGGTGCTGTTGGAGTTGTCCGACCATGCCGGGTGGGCGATCCCGCCGTAGAACGACAGGCCGGTGTAGTCGCCGTAGTCGATTCCGTTCCCTGAATCGCGGGAGTTGGAGGTTCCCACGCTGATCTGGATGTTGGGGGTGAAGCTCGTGCCGCCGTTGGTGCTGAACGCCCCCCAGAACTGGGCGTCGTCGTTCGGGATCCCGTCGGTGTCGCCCGGCCCGCCGGTGCCCAGGTCGTTGCGGCAGTCATACCAGACCACGGCGATATCGCCGGTGGTGGGATCCAGCGAGATCTTCGGCAGGAACTGGCTGTTGGCGGTGTGGTCGTCGTTCACCCGTACCGCCGCGCTCCACGTGGCCCCGCCGTCGTCGGAGTGCTGCAGGTAAATATCTGTGTTGTTGCTCTCGTTCGGCTGCTCGCGTGTGTACACCAGGTATATGCGGCCGGCGTGCGGGCCGCCGGTGCGGTCCCAGGCCAGGCCGACCTCCGCATCGACCGAGCGGTCCGGCTGCGCGGGGATGAAGTCGAACCCGCCGACGTGGGTCTGGGCGACGAAGATGCGGTCCCCGAACCCCGCCGGGCCAAGCCCGTCGGGGTCCACATTCACGAAGACCTTCCCCCCGCCCTGCCCGGACTCGGTCAGGCTGCAGGCCTGCATCACCTGGCCGGACGGGCCGATGGCGACATCACCGTAGGTGCAGTTATTGGTCCCGGGCACCACCTCGACCGGGACGAAGCCGCCGACCTGGCCGAGCCCGGTGACCGGGGCGCCGGTGGCGGCCATCGGGCCACCCGCGTTGAACACCACCCACACCTCGTTCTCCGCCGCCGTGATGGTGGGCTGGTCGACGAAGCGGAACAGGCCCCGGTTGTCCCCGCCCGCCTTCTTGGCGGGCAGATCGGCCCTGGAGATGTTGGCGATCACGCGGAAGGTGAGACCGCCGTCGGTGCTGAGCGCGACCGGGACCTGGTCCTCCACCTCATACAGGTAGGTCATGAACAGGTTCCCGTACCGGTCGAATGACAGGCTCGGGTCGCAGCAGCCATCGCCCAGCGGGTCACCCGCGCCCACGGCGATCAGCTTCGTCGCCCACGTCTTGCCGCCGTCAAAGCTCACGCCCTCGAACATCCCCGCCGTGAGCCCGGCCTCCCCGTGGCCCACGTTGGTCACCGTCACAATGTTGGCGGGGTTGGTCGGGTTAACCGCGATCGTCTCCTCGGATTCGTTCAGATGCCGCTGGCTGACATCGACGTTGGCCGGCGTCGCGGCCCCGGGCCCGACCCGGGCCACTGCCAGCGCGGTTGGCGTGGCCGCCAGCGCGGCAGCGATCAGCACTGCAACAACCACGATCGAGAACCGGAAGCGGTACATGGCCGGCCTTCTTCCCGCTAGATGCCACCACGAAGGCTACGCCGGGCGCCACCGGCGCGAAAGAGCCCAACACGCCCGCACGAAATCAGCGTCCCGCGCGGGCTCCTGCCTTCACGCCGCCTCGCGCCCGCAGCTGGCGGCGGGCAGCAGAGCCTGGCTCACCTGGCTCCTCGCGAGCAGCGGACCCATCATCTCCGCAGCCAGCAGAGCATGCATGGCACGGCGGGCGACTGCTCCTTCGATGAAGCAGGCCAAGATCGCTGGCGATCCCGACGTCAGCGATCTGAACCGGATAATCTGCGTGCGGCGACCCGCGCGGGCGGCGAAGCTCTCAGCCGCTCAGATTCGGCAGGGAGCGGTCGTTGGCCAACGCACAGCACATCCGTGACGGGCCGGGTGGTGACCTGGTGTGATGGCCCGGGCCGTCTTACCGTACTCGTCATTTGCTGGGGCCTCAGCTGGCCCAGCTTCGGGGTCTCAGCCCGAACCCCGGAGGTGCCCTATGGCCACCACGACCCCATCCGCTGCCCTCGTCCCGGTCGTGCTTGTCTTCACCAACACAGAACGGCTGGCATTAGCCGGGTTCCTCGCCGGGTACAACGGCCTGACCCGCCAGGCCTACGAGCTGGACTTGCGGCAGTTCGCCAGCTGGTGCCAGCAGCACCAGCTCCGCCTGCCTCCGGCCGGAACCCGGTCCTGGCCGTGGTGGGCTGGCAAATGACACCGTGGCGGCGGTGATCGACCGGCCGGGAGCCGGGCCGGCGTCGAAACTCGGTTTGATCACGAGCCTGGAAAGGGCATGGGCGGTCGCGATAACGGACGCGGAGGCGGGCACGCTGCTGGTCGGCGGTACCTCGCGAGAGGGCGGACCGGGACTGACCAAGCTCCTCCCGACCAAACGATCACGGTGGCGCATCATGAGCGCTCCCTGGAAGGAACAGCCCATCCGCTTTCCGGAAGACGTGGCCCCCTTCGCCATCACACTGCTGCGATCGCTCACCGTCGGCCCCCGTACCTATGTGATCGCATGCGGAAACGACTATTCGATCTGGATCCCTCCGCCTGCCGACGGGTCACCAGCCACCCTCGCGTACCACTTCCACTGGACCGCCGATCCAGTCCTGGCCCGCTGGCACGGCCAGCCGGCCTTCCTTGTCGGGAGCTGGGACAAGCTGTCGATACGTCGCCTAAACGATCCGTTGAGCGAACAGCCGATCATCGACCTAGCCCACGACCCGATGCCCAGTGTGATCACAGCGATCGCCGCACTCGACGTCGAGCGACTCCTGGTCGAGCGGCTCCGACGGCACCGTCACGCTCTGGCGCGATGGAACGACCACGGCCTCTGAGATCATCCATCTCGGAGCGTCGGTGCGTCACCTGGCGCTCTTCAATGACCAGACGCTCCTCGTCTGCACCACCGAATCGACCACCGCATTGCGCATCGCTCTTATTAGTACGACAGCGGCAGGTCGTAACCAGCCGACCAACAGGACATCGGCTTCATCCCGTGGTTTCCGATGGCCACCGGTCACCTGGCCAGACCCGGCGGCCCGCTGCGAGAGATCGCCGACGAGCAGGGGGTCACCCCGGCGCAGCTCGCGCTCGCGTGGCTGCTCCAGCGCTCTCCCGTTCTGCTGCCCATCCCCGGCACCTCGACGGTCGCCCACCTCGAAGACAACGTGGGTGCGGCCCTCATCAAGCTCGCCCCCGACCAGGTCCGGCAACTCGACAACGCGATCTGACCGCCGGATGACTCTCGACGAGGTGGTCGCGCATCCGCAGTACCGGATGCGGCACTCCCGCATCGTCAGCGCCCCGCCCGCGGCGGTATGGGATGAACTGTGCCGGGTCACCATGGCAGCTTTGCCCCTGGGGTATGCCCTCGAGGGCATCCGGCTCCTTCCTGCCCGGCTGGCCGGCCGGAAGCACCAGCCCCTGGCCGGAAGCACCTTCCTTGACGTCACGCCCATTCCGGTGCTGTTCTCCCAACCACCCCAGGTCGTGATCTCAGCAGGCCTCAGCCAGGCTTGGCGCCTGCTGGGAGGGCTGACGCCGCCTGCTCTGGACGCCGCAGCTCTGCGCGCCTGGTCGCAACCTGGCTGGATCAAGGTCGCGATGGAGTTCCGCCTCGCACCCACCCTGGCAGGCACGTTGCTGAGCACCGAGACCCGCATTGTTGCGACCGACCCGAGGACACAGCGGTCCTTCGCCGCCTACTGGTTCCTCATCCGAGCCAGCAGCGGCGCGATCCGGCGCGAGGTACTTAGAGTCGTCGGGCACCGCGCCGAGTCGCGCACACAGCAAGAGACACCACCGCGAGCGCCCCGACATCGAGAGCCACCACGGCCATGGTGACTGCTGAGGAGTACTGGCGGTCGGTTGCCGCCTGCCGGTCCGCTGATCCCGACTTGTTCTTCCCGGTGTCATCTTCCGGTAGGGCCCTGGAGCAGGTAACGGAGGCAAAGGCAATCTGCGCCGGGTGCCGGGTCCGGCGCGAATGCCTGGCGTTCGCGCTGAGGACACATCAGACCCGAATCCACGAGTAAGGCGGCGGATATTATCCACAGCCATGTAGATGATCTTGGAGTGGCTGGTCGCGTGGTGCGGGTATGACGATGGCCCGGGTGTCGCGCCGGGTTCGCAGGTTCGGGGCCTTTCTGCT
>WNFD01025572.1_pt1 | contig 10776 bp, 8 predicted proteins | sample 5400491 | NCBI WGS metagenome assembly WNFD01 (sample SAMN13153343, study PRJNA577476) | soil metagenome | isolation source: 120 cm saprolite under Douglas fir tree site 2 hole 2 replicate 2 | place: USA:California | collected 2015-04-18 | reverse complement strand
ACAGCGCTCAATGCGAAGCAAGCTATGTTCACCAGTTATGACGGTTCATTCAGCGACCAGTTGAACGCTTACCGGCATGCGCTCGAAACGCTCTACCTGCATTATGCGTCAGGCGCCCAACTTGAGCATATGCTGCCGCCCGATGACCCTGGCATGCCGCCAGCAGGCGCCCGCCCCAGCATCGAGTTCGATCGCTGGTTGGTCAATGCCACTCACAATACCTATCACGGCCCTTTGTTTCCTTTCGGACGCGAATTCGCTAACCATGAGCAGGCGCGCCAGTGGGCCGAGTGCATCGAAGGTATCACCACCCTGGCTGTCGATGGCAGTCAATTGCAGCCCTGGCGTGATGCTTCTATCCCGGTAGCCCTCATACAGGTCGGCTTTTTCGCCAATCCCCATATACATGGTCGTCCCTACACTAAGGATGTGCGTATGGAAGTACTTGCTCCTGATGAGATCGTCGAAGAGTCCAGGAGCGAGAGCATAGACCCGGATAGCTACCCTTATTCTGAGTTACAAGTAACACTGCGACGCTATACCCTGGAGATCGAGACCATTTGTCACCAGATGGAACAGCATGCTCGCGCTCGTCGCAAAAACGAACCGGCACATAGTCCTGTCGTATTTTTCGATGGTTCGCTTGTCGTCTCCTTCGCCTTGACCATGCCAAGTCCCTACCGGGAACGTTACATCACTGCTGCTACTTCCTTGCTCCAGGTCTCAGAAGAGTACCGTGTGCCTCTTATCGGTTACATCGATACCAGCTATGCGCGTGACATGATCACAATGTTACGCCGCCTCGATGCTATGCAGCCCCGGCCTGCCCTACGCGAAACAAAAAAAATTCACGATACCCTTCTCTGGCAGGGACGTTTGCGTTGGGGTGATCGCACGCCTGCAATGATCTGTGCTCGTGGCGACATTCTTACCGGGTACGGCGTTTATCGAGAAAGCGTCGCCTTCTGCTACTTGCAAACTTCATCGGCGCGTCCTCCCGCTCGCCTTGAGTTTCCTCGTTGGATGCTCGATGATGGAGTACTGGAGCCTGTGCTGGACGTGGTACGCGCTGAGATTATAGCAGGTGGCCATGGCTATCCCTACGCTCTTGAGACGGCAGACGCCGTAGCGGTGATTACGATGCAAGATCGCGCAGAGTTTTACGCTCAGTTTCAGGAGTTTATCGAACGACAGGGCTTGAAGTTTACCTTCTCAACGAAATCCATGAGTAAGGGCCGTAGGAGATAACAAAGAAAGGGAGTGGCAACCACTCCGGTGAGGTGAATCATGGACGATGTCTCTCTTCACGCGCCCTCTGCCGCGCAGGTCTCGCAAGGGCGGCTGCTGCTCGGCGCACGCGTGGCCTGGATCGCGACCGCCCTGCTGGTGGGAATGCTCTGTCTTGTTGGCTTCCCGGCAACCTTTCGGTACCTGGACACGGTCTGTACCGCCGGTGTCCAGGCGTGCTCCCAGGGGCCTCAACTCATGCCAGCAACGGTCCAGGCGTTACAGGCCAGAGGGATCTCCTTAGCCTTTTACGCCTGGCATCTCCTCGCGTTCGAGCTCCTCTTCGTGCTGGTCTGGTCCACGGTCGCGCTGCTCATCTTCTGGCGGAAATCCGCTGAGCGCATGGCCTTGTTTGCTTCCTTTGCGCTGCTCACCTTTGGGTTCACCTTCACCGACGCGAGCACCAATTACCCGGGCCAGAACATCGTCTGGTGGGGACTGGAAAGTTTCGTGACCTATCTCGGGGTCAGTTCCCTGGTCCTGCTCCTCTATCTCTTCCCCACCGGTTCGTTCGCGCCCCGCTGGACCCGCTTCGTAGGCATTGGCTGGCTGTTCTGGAACGTGCCGTTCCTGCTCTTTTTAAACGCACCCACCAACAATGTGCTCTGGGTGATCGTCTATTTTGTCGTGCTTGCCCTGGGGATCTTTGCTCAGGTCTATCGCTATAGACGGGTCTCGACGCCCCTCCAGAAACAGCAGACCAAATGGGCGGTGTTCGGTTTTACCCTGGCTCTCAGCGGCTTCCTGATCCTGGGTGTGACAGGCCAGCTGCTCCCGGCGTCATTCAGAGAAGATGCGCTGATCCAGTTGCTCATCCAGCCCGTCTTTTACCTGCTCATCATGCTCATCCCTATTTTCATTGGTCTCGCCATTTTGCGCTCCCGGCTGTGGGATATCGATGTCCTGATTAATCGCGTGCTGGTCTACAGCTTGCTTTCAGGCACGCTGCTGGTGATCTACGCCGGCGTTATTCTTGGCCTGCAAGTGCTCCTGGGTGGCTTCATCCAGGGCAATCAGTTCACGCTCGTGGTCTCCACGCTCGCTATCGCGGCGCTCTTCCAACCGCTGCACCGGGGCATTCAGCGTCTGATTGATCGCCGCTTCTATCGCCGCAAGTACGATGCCGCTCGCACCATAGCGGCATTTGGAGCAACGCTACAGGCGGAACTCGGTCTGGACCAGTTGAGCCAGAACCTGCTCCAGGTCGTGACAGAAACCATGCAGCCCACCCATGTCTCTCTCTGGTTCATGAGGGTTCAAGAGAAAGAACCGCGGTTGAAAACGCACAAGGCCTCAGATGAGAGAGCCACAGCCGGAAATCGTTCCTGATCTCCAGGCGCATCTACTGTTTTCTTGCTTACATGGCAGAGAGCAAAAACCACCGAGCCGCTCGACAAGCCACTCGACGAAGACATAGTAATGTACTACCCTGCAAACAGATCTTATGTGTTATACTTGTTTCTATCAGTACACAATGAACCTTGAAAGCACGCTATCCTAGATGATGTTTATGTCACGCTCGATACAACGCATGCTGACCTGCCCGTGCGGCCAGATCTTTAGCAGTTCAATTTATGAATATATCAACGTAGCGAAGGACCCACAGTTACAGTATACTGTGCTTGCCGGCTTGTTGAATGTCTCCACCTGCCCTTCGTGTAATCGGCGTGCTGCTATCGCCCGTCCATTGATCTATTCGGATCCAGCACGCAATCTGCTTGCCTATGTTCACCCGAGAACGGATGCTCCCGAAGAGGCTCGATTACTTATCCTGGAAAAGCTTCGAACCGTATATATGAACATTGCGAATGATAACCCGGGCCGTAACAGGCAGAGTATTCATGTTGAACAGGATGATGAGCCATCTGAAGTAGTTGAGCGAGTCCGTACCAACGGCCATTATACCGCTCACTTAGAACAAGCATTAGACTTACCTCCCTTACAAGTTGTCTTTGGGTTAGATCAACTCGGTGAGCTTATCAATGTCTCTTTGAACCAGGATGAGCGCCTCGGAAAGCTCGCTTTAAGTACCCATAGTCGTAATGATGCTGAGCGTGGGCAAATGCTAGATATCGCCCGCAAACTCGCTTCAACGATGGAATGCCAGATAGAGGTAGAAGATATGCCCGGAGAGTATACCATCTGGCTATATGGCTCGCGTCGCCAGATCGGGGCGATTATGCGCGAACTGGCAATACATGGGTAGAGAGGAGTGCAGGTAGTCATGATCACCATCGGTGTACTGACCATCAGCGATAGTGGAGCAAAGGGCGAGCGGCAGGATAGCAGCGGCGAGACCATCCGTACACTGGTGGCCCAGCTGCCCCAGGCAGTGATCAGTGCCGGTGCCATCATTCCTGACGAGCAGGAGCGTATTGAGGCGATTCTGCGCGAGTGGAGCGACGAGAAACACCTCAATCTCATCCTCACCACCGGAGGGACAGGCCTGGCCCCAAGAGATGTCACGCCAGAGGCAACAAAAGCGGTGATCGACCGCGAGGCTCCTGGCATTGCCGAGGCCATGCGAGCGATCAGCTTGCAAAAAACACCCTTTGGCATGCTTTCTCGCGGTGTAGTAGGCACCCGTGGTCGCACTCTGATCATCAATCTTCCTGGCAGCCCAAAAGCCGTCAAAGAGTGCCTCGAGTATATTCTGCCGGTTTTGCCTCATGCCATCAATCTGTTGATAGAAGGACCACGAGAACACTAGTCCATGTCCAAGGAATTCCCCACGATAAACAAGGAGTCCCCCTCGATAAATCGGGAGGCTACTATCATCTATCGCGGCCACAGCGATAACATATTTACTGTTGCCTGGTCTCCTGACGGGAAATATATTGCCTCCGGTTCACGAGATAAAACTGTCCGCATCTGGGATGCTGCCACAGTAGCCCCCCGATTTATCGAGGGGGACTCCTTATTTATCTATCGTGGTCACAACAAATATGTCCTTTCCGCAGCCTGGTCTCCTGGACACGGAGCATATATCGCCTCTGGTGATACCGCTGGCATTGTTCAGGTTTGGGATGCGTTCACAGGTAGCAGCATCGTTAGCTATCATGGCCATACTCGCTTTGTGCGCAGCGTCGCCTGGTCTCCAGATGGGCGATACATCGCCTCGGGTGGAGATTACGGTGATAGTACGGCGCAGGTGTGGCAGGCCTTTACCGGAAAGCAAATCTATACCCATGATCAGCAGTACAGGATATTTTCCGTTGCCTGGGCGCCAGACCTTTCTGCATCCTCATTCGGTCCCTCGATAAATCGGGGACCTACAGATCGGGGACCTACCTGGATTGCCTCAAGCAGCTTTGACGGTAGCGTACAGGTGTGGCAGGTCCCGCATGCGAACCGCTCAGAACATAGTAGTATCGAGGGGGACTCCTTATTTATCATGCTCATACTGGCCCTGTCTATGCCCTGTCCTGGTCTCCCGACGGCGCTCATATTGTTTCTGGTGGGCATGATGCGATCTTGAGGATATGGAATGTAGCCAGGAGCGATAGCGTGAGTGGTACAGGCAGCGCTATCCGTACTTACAATGGCCATACTCGCCCCGTAAAAGCGGTGGCCTGGTCCCCAGATGGGAATCATATAGCATCTGGTGGTGACGATATGACCATCCAGGTCTGGGAAGCCGCCACAGCAAAGCATGTCGCTACGTATAGCGGACACTCCAGCTGGGTACGCGCTCTGGACTGGTCGCCCGATGGGAAGCGCATTGTTTCCGCGAGCGGTAATGCCTTGCACATATGGAGGGCCGGTTTGGCTCAGGTAGTGTGAAGCTGGTAAGCAACTTTCATTTCTGTCTCTGTATGCTCTTCATCTAACACGGTGAGAAATGTTTTGACAACAAGGGGATCGAATTGACTGCCTGCGCAATGTTGTAACTGGCATTGGCTGCAGGAATCGGGTCACGGTATGATCGATGTGAGATCATAGCATCATAGGCGTCGGCAACAGAAAGAATACGCGCACTCATGGGGATGGCATCATACGCCAGCCCGGCTGGATAGCCATGTCCATCCCAGTGCTCATGGTGTGTAGCCACGATATGAGCCAGTTGCTCAAATATACCACCGGCCTGCGCCAGGATTTGCTGGCCAATTTCTGGGTGACGGTGCATAATAGCCCATTCATCATACGTCAGCGGGCCTTGCTTGTGCAGGATAGCGTCCGGGACGCCAATCTTGCCAATGTCATGCAACAAAGCTGCCAAAGTGATTAAGCGAATCTCCTCTTCCGGTCGATTGAGCATGCGGGCAGTGCTCTCGGCAAGCTGTACCATACGCTGTGCGTGGGCGTTGGTCCCGTTATCATGCGCGGCAGCTGCTGCTATGAGCGCTCGCACAGTAGTGCATTCCATTGGGCTATTTACCCCGTGAGCGAAAGGCATTTTCTCGGAAGAAGTCAACTCCAGGTCCGCAATGCAGACACGATTGCGCCCTGTGTGTTTGGCTTGATACATAGCGCTATCCGCATATTTGAGCAATGTTTCGCGGCACACTCCATGAAGTTGATAGACCGCTATACCAATACTTACTGTTACTACTATAGGCTCAACGCTATTGGTTTCATCGTCTTCCCAATAAAATGGCTGTGCTGCAACTGCCGCTCGTAAGTGCTCTGCTACTCGGTTCGCTTCACACACATCAGCACCCGCCAATACAATTGCGAACTCCTCGCCGCCGTAGCGTCCCAAGAAATCACGTGGACGTAAGGTTGAGCACAAGCGACTCCCAGCTGCGCGTAAGATCACGTCACCAACCCGGTGTCCCCAGGTATCATTTATCTGTTTGAAGTAATCCAGGTCCACAAATAAAACAGCACAGGAAGCTTGTTCTCGCTGGCAGCGCGCTATCTCCTCGTCCAGCTTGTTCATCACTGCCCGGTGGTTCGGTAAGCCAGTGAGAGTATCAGTAACGGCCGCGAGCGCCTGTTCGCGGTACCACCGGTCTACCTCTGCCAATAATACCTGTTGCTGCTCGTAGGCTTCTTGCAACTGTTCTCGCAGGGTCACCTCGCGGGAGTTGGCGCGGCGCTGGTCTTGAAGCAAAGTATTGGCGCGTGCCACCTCGCTGGCTGCCCACCCAATAGCAAGTGAAACCAGAATGACCCCTCCGACAAGCACTATCCATTGAGCAGTTGGAATAAGCTCGGCATTCCATGAGTCTAACACTGTTAGCCACATACCGGTAAAGGATGCCGCTGCACCAGTGATGGCCAGGCCGATCAAGATGCGCCCTTGATAGTTATTGCGGCGGCCATCTGGCCTCTGGTTCACATCTGGTGGCAGGAGGCTTTCTTGCTCTGTAGTGAGGTCGTCGTGAAAGGGCCCTTGTATTTGGGAGGCAGGTATGCTCCGTGCAGAGTGTTTGTAACGAGAGTAGAGCCGTAGCGTACATAAGAACAGCAGCGCAGCACAGATTTCCCACAATGCAGCGGTTCCTGCCGACAATACGTTGCAGATTTCAAGGAGCAGATCTGCTGTGTGTATAAACTTTCCGAAGAGTTCCGGTATGGCCACGAAGGTCAACACTGCAATACTGGCAACGATAATGGCTTGTATGATAGTGCTCAAGATAGGCACTCCATGCCGATTCACTCTAGTTAATGGTGCAGCAAGCCGCTGATCCTGTAAGAAAATGACTAGCAGGCGAGAAAATAACAGCAGGAAAGCAATGGTAACAGCCACCTGGCTGCATGCAAGCACTATAGCAGCGACGGCGCCGGCGAGCGGTCCAAAGGCCATCGAGATAGCTTGTATACTTGCTGAAAGCTCCCCCGATTGTGCTGGCGGCACGATTACCATTACACCGAATGTCCCGGCCAGGTAGGCAAAAAACAAAAGAACCACGCTCCACCAGTTGAAGTGCTTTGTATTCTGAGTACTACCAATCTTTCCACCCATGAACAGAGGCATAAAGATTCTGAGGCATCCTAACAATACAAGGCCATAGATAACAAAGTTATTACCGCTGGGTTTCAACTGATTTAACGTGCGCAGCGAAACTGCTGCCGGGTGACCGCTCCAAAGCCACCAACCTCCGGCTGCGCCCACTGTCATATAAAAGAAGTAATAGGGTACCGCCAGCCCCAGGAGGATACGCTTGAGCAAGCTTAGTGGTAAACATGCTATAGCTGTTGCTACAAGTAGAACTGCCGTGATCACCAGAAAATGTTCTATGGGATTGGTGAACCACGCTGGAGCGAGGTATTGAACGGACATAATCCCAATTCCTATAGTTGTGATGATGGCAATGCTGCCGGGCCACCAGGCGCAAAAAGCGGCCAGGAAACTCCATTTGGCACCGAGAATACGTATGGCCCAGAAGTAAGGAGCTCCCTGTCCTGGGAAGTGGCGTACCAACCATCGCATAACAAAGACACTGGGCAGAAGAAACGTAAACAAAGCAAGTACCCAGTAAAGAAACGCTGCTGGGCCAGCCGATTGTACGCTGATAATAGCGGGAACGAACAAAACGACCAGCACCAGGAAACCCGTTAAATCTCGCATGTCTAACACAGCGGGCAAATGTGCCGTGTCTTCTCTCTCCTGCGAAATGAACACAGGCGGCAGAAAAGGTAGCGCCTGTGTATCTATAGAGGTGTTTCTTTTTATATCTCCCGCGCTCTTCGCAGCGTTTAGCGTTGGCACAACAGGTGGAGTTGTCCAATCAGAAGCCATGTACTCCTCCAGAATACTGTTCCCTTAGGCATGGATAGGATAGGATAAGCGACCGGGGTTACCTGTCTCCATCTAAATTTCCAGCGAGGAATATCCCCTTACATTTCTATCGGCAGTAATGACGCAGGAAATAGAGCAGCAAATGGAGGGTAATAAATGCGAAGAAGATTCTGATTATGCCGCTACGAGTGTTCGTGTACACTTGATTGCTTCATCATATCCTTGCAAGAGGCGCTGCCTGTCCCATGAGCTGCCGAGCGCTATGGTCATACATCAACTCCTCCAGCAGTTCTCGGTAACTAGCTGCCTGTTCCTCTTCATTGACACGTTGTGCATCGAGCAGGCCAGTCAGTCCATTGGTTACGAGATCGCAGACGCCTTCTGAATGAAGACCGACGACAGGCAGACCAGAAGCCATAGCTTCTAATGCCACCTGTCCGAACGTTTCTGTGCGTGACGGGAAGGTAAATATGTCAGCCGAAGCATAGGCATCCGCCAGCGCGTCTCCGCTCAGATAACCGGTGAACGTGACTGGAACATCCGCCAGTAATTGTTGCATTTCGGCATAGGCTGGTCCATCTCCTACGATCACCAGGTGGCAGCGGTGGTGATCCAGGCCCTGATAGGCCTGAACCAGTAAACGCAGGTTCTTTTCCCACGAGACACGGCCAACATAGAGCAGGATCAGTTTGTTATCAGCCTGTTCTCTCGCTTCGCTCGTCCCCCGATTCATCGGGGGCCTACAAGCGCGGAGCCAGGAAGAACGTAGTTCTGCGCTTCTGCGCTGCGGTCGAAAAAAGGTTGTATCGACGCCACGCGGCCAGATGCGCAGGTGTTGAAACCCCTGCGAGCGCAGCATAGCAGCGGTAGACGGTGAGGGGCAGAAGGTGAGAGAGCACTGGTTATGGATAAAACGGTTATAGCGCCACATAGGCTCTGTAAGAAGGGAGAAGCCAAAATGACTGCAGTACGTGGCAAGATTTGTGTGGTAAGAGGAGACCAGGGGCTTATTCAGAAAGCGTGCGGCTACCAGGCCTGCTGCACCCAATACAACAGGGTCTACCAGGTGAACGATATCAGGCGAGAACTCGCTGAGACGGCGTACGAACAGGGGGCGAAAGAAGTTAAATTTAAGTTCTGGATAAAAGGGAAACGCTACTCCGGCAGTGCCAATAAGTTCAGCCCCTGCATATTGCTGCATACCACTATCTGGACCCAGGAGCAGCGCCTGGTGATCATTCGCTTGTAAGTACTCCAACAGCATTGCCAGGGTGCGCGTGACGCCATCCAACTTGGGCAGAAAATTCTCAGTAATAATCGTTATTCGCATATCACTCACCTGTTAATAAGCACACAATGTATTCATAAACAACCGTAGCATACAGTGGTTAGCAGGAAATTAAGGGCAGTTTAGCAGTGGGTAAAGCGTACATAAAATAAATATCTACGTGTTCAGGTGGTGACACGTGTGGTACCATTACAGGTAATGATGCCTGCCTCCGGATAGGGTTTTTGTCCGGAGGACAGGGCGATGGCAAGCATCGCCCCCTACATTACCTATGCAAGGAGCCTATTTTGCAGCGTTTAACAACCGGTCTTACACTTGCCTCCGACGCCTCGATCGACCTGCACATGCATACCACATACAGCGATGGACGCTGGCCCGCCGAACAGCTCATCAACTACCTGGTCACTGAAAAGTTCGACCTGGTGGCCGTAACAGACCATGATCGCGTTGATACGGTGGCCCACATCCAGCAACTGGCAGTGCAACAGAACCTGCCTGTACTGGCCGGGGTAGAGATGAGCACGGAGTGGCAAGGCAAGATGGGCCACGTGCTTTGTTATGGCTTTGACCCCGATAATAATGACATTCGCGGCGTTGCCGAGTCGGTTGTGCGGCGCCAGCTGGAGAACACCCACCAGGTGTATGACACACTGCGCAGCAAGGGCTATGAGTTCCCACGCCAGGAGGAGGTGCTGGCTGCAAATGGCGGGAAGCTGCACCGGCCTGCTGACAATATCCAGCTTCTACGTACACATAGCTATGCTTCCGATTGGCAAACCGGCCTGCGCATAATTCGCGAAGCAGGCTTTTACTCTATGCTGGCGGATATGGCGGAGACCGTGGATGCTGCGCACCGCAGCGGGGCCGTCTGCCTGATTGCGCACCCCGGCCGCCATGAGCAAGGCTTCACCTTCTATGATCCCGATCTGCTGGACCAGGTACGGGCCGAGATTCCGCTGGATGGCATAGAGGTCTATCACCCTTACCACAGGCCTGAGATGGTCGAGACTTACCTGGAGTACGTACGCAAACATAACCTGCTGCTGAGTACGGGTTCCGATTCGCACAGCCTACCGGGGCGTATGCCTATAAAGCACCGGGCGAAGATCAGCTGTGAGTTGTTGGAGCGCGTAGGAATACAGGTGTTGTAGTTCCTGAGAGGGCGACCGCGTAGAGTGCCGATTGATCGAGCACGTGGTCGCCCCTACATTTTTCAGTCTTCAAGAAGGTCTATCCCAGGCCCCAGTTCGTCCAGGGGACGCCTTCGATGTACCAGTCGGTGGTGGTGACGCCCGGGTAGTGGACGGTTCTCTTCACCAGGCCGCCGGGGTTCTGGAAGCCGATGGCAGGTCGTCCCTGTTCTGCCAGGAGTAGGCTGTCGTGCCAGATAGGAGCGGCGCCATCCACGCCTGTTATGTTGATCATGGGCGAGTTATCATTATTGCCGGCCCACACACCCATGACGTAGTCGGTGGTGTAGCCTACCGTCCAGTTATCCCTGAAGTCCTGGGAC
>WNFD01007538.1_pt1 | contig 10776 bp, 9 predicted proteins | sample 5400491 | NCBI WGS metagenome assembly WNFD01 (sample SAMN13153343, study PRJNA577476) | soil metagenome | isolation source: 120 cm saprolite under Douglas fir tree site 2 hole 2 replicate 2 | place: USA:California | collected 2015-04-18 | reverse complement strand
TCGTGAAATTCAGGTGGAGGCGGTTCATGAACACAAGAGTTCGAGTGCTGTTCAGTCTGGTTGCAGTCATGGCCACTCTGGGGTTGGGCGCTTGCGGTCACTATACGTGCAAAGCAACTTTTGGCGCGTCCACTTGCACACCCGCTGGTGGAGGTGTCGGCAGTGGGAGTGGAGGTGGGGGTGGCGCCACGATCTCGGCCGCCAATGCGACCGCTCTTGTGTACTACATGAGTGGCAGCAGCATCAAGGGCGCGGGAATAGGCGGCTCGACTTTTGCCCCTTTGACGGGGTACACCGCCCCGTCGGTTTCAACCAGCTTTGCCGACGTCGTGCTTGTGACCAAGAAGTACGTGTACGTTCCCACGGGGAATTCGACGGTAGAGGGATTCAGCATTGCCCGCACTACTGGCGCGCTGACGGCGATTCCGGGAAGTCCATTTACAGCCACTGGGTCCGGCGGGACGACCGACGGTGCTTGGACCGATCCACAAGGACGCTTCCTGTTCGTCGGAAGCGAAGCCAGCGGGGACATCTGGGTTTTCCAGATCAATGCCGCCACTGGAGCGCTGACCGAGACTGCGGGATCTCCCTTTACTTCGGCGGGCGCGGTGCTTCTCTCATCGGCCGATATTATGACCGTCGATGCCAGCGGAAAATTTCTCTATGTAGGCCAGCTGACGCCTTCGGCCGGCGTGGCTGCTTTTTCGATTGACCAGACCACCGGCGCGCTGACACCGATTCCGGGAAGCCCATTCAATCTTGGGATCGCTCAGGTTCGTGCCAGTCTTACCGGAGAATTCCTGCTGGGAGTTGCGCAGATTCAGGATGCCGGTTCCGCGACTGACACGCACATCCACGTTTTTTCGATCAATCCGGCGACTGGAGTACCAACCGAGGTGAATGGTTCACCCTTCGTCACCGCCTCGGCACCCTTTGACTTTGCGATATCGCCCAACGGTAAGTTTGTCTATACAGTGGGGACGACAACTGGCACGACGACTGTGGGAGCAATTGAGGGTTTCCAGATGGCTACAACGGGGGTATTGACGAAGCTTTCTGGGTCGCCATTTGCGTCGCTGCCGACGGCTTCGGAATGCCTGTTTGAACAGAGTGGCGCGGATCTGGTTTGCGCTGACACGAACTCCGGCGGAAAACTGTTTGTGCTGGGCGCGAGTTCTACCAATGGAGCGCTCACAAATGTCGCCACCTTCGGAAGCACGGGAGGGTTTCCGTTCGGCGTGACCGACTAGCGCTGCACGGATTGGAAACCGAATTTCAGATAAGTACGTTCTTGCACGTTTTCCTGAAGCTGTATAGTTAACGGCTTAGAGGCCCGCATGTACTGCGGGCCTCTTTCGTTTGGAAATGTGGCGGTACAATAAGGTATCCCTCAGTCCGATCAGCGTTGTGGTTCTGACGCAACGGGGGGGAAGCCAAAGAGAAGGGGTGTGCAAACCTTTTTGCGCATCCTACCGTCTCACAGAGGGGGGCAGCCCGTAACTCGTGGCCATTAAACTCAAGATCCCAAAGGGAAACGCGCAGAAGGGCGGCAAAGCCACAGGCCGGCTGTCGCGCGATCCGGTTTTGCGGGCGGCTCTGGTCGCCTTTCTGCTGCTTGCGGTCTCGCTCACCGTTTTTCTTTCTTATTTCTACATCAAGTACGACCGCATCATTGAGCGGCGCTTCCGCACCCCCGTGTTCAGCAACTCAGCGAAAATTTATGCCAAGCCGCACACGGTGCGCGACGGTGAAAAGATCGGCGCCAAGGCAATCGCCGGCGAACTGCGCCGAGCTGGCTATTCCGACCAGGATGGAAAATCGCAGCTGGGAAGTTTTCGGCTGCTGAGTGACGGGATTGAGATCACACCAGGCCCGGAGTCATACCACAGCCCGGAGGCCGCTCTCATCAAGATCCAGGACGGCCAGGTAGAAAACATTGTCAGCAAGGGGAACGAGCTTTCGGCATACGAACTGGAGCCGCAACTGGTCACCGCGTTGTTCGATGCCGAGCAGCGCTCCAAGCGCGAACTGGTGAAGTATAACGAGATTCCTCCGGTGGTAGTGCAGGCGGTGCTCGCCATCGAAGACCGGCGGTTCTTTGAGCACAGCGGGGTGAATTTCCTTCGCATGGCGCAAGCGGCGTGGATCGATGTAATCCGCGGGCGGCATGATCAGGGCGGATCGACGATCACCATGCAGCTTTCGCGCGGATTTTTTCTCACGCCCGAGAAAACCATGCGGCGAAAGCTCACGGAGATGCTGATCGCCGAAGAGTTGGAGCAGAAGTTCAGCAAGCAACAGATTCTTGAGTTTTACGCGAATTGGGTGGACCTGGGACAGCGTGGTTCGTTCGCGATCAGTGGATTCGGAGAGGCTTCGAAGGCCTACTTCAACAAAGATCTGAAGGACATCACTCTCCCGGAGGCGGCGCTGCTGGCGGGCATCATCCAACGGCCCAGCTTTCTTTCGCCCTACCGGCATCCGGAGCGCGCGCTGGATCGGCGCAACCTGGTGCTCGATTCGATGGTGGAGACCCATGCCATCACACGGGAGCAGGCCGACAAGGCCAAGGGGTCGCCGCTGAAGCTCGCGCCTCCGAACGTGGAGGCGAGCGATGCGCCCTATTTCGTCGACATGGTGCGCGACATGCTGATTAACAAGTTCAGCGAGCGTGACTTGAACGACCAGTCCTACCGCATTTACACGACGCTCGATCCTGATCTGCAGAAGGCAGCGGCGCAGGCCGTCGAGGCCGGAATCAAGCTGGTTGATGATCAGGTCAAGAAGCTGCGCACCAAGAAGGTGAAAGTTGGAAAGAAGCTGGAAACCAAGGTCGCCCAGGGGCCCCAGGCGCAGGTGGCGATGGTGGTTCTGGATCCGCACACGGGAGCCGTTCTGGCTCTGGTGGGCGGGCGCGACTATGGCTGGAGCCAGTTGAATCACACCGTCGCAAAGCGGCCTACGGGTTCCATCTTCAAGCCCTTTGTTTACGCGGCCGCGCTCAATACAGCGCTGGACGGCTCACAGACGGTGATCACCCCGGCTTCCACCGTGACCGATGCGCCCTCGACCTTTGCCTATGGCGACCAGATCTATGAGCCGCGCAACTACAAAGAGGAATATCACGGTGATGTGACGCTGCGCTACGCGCTGGCCATGTCGCTGAACAATGCGACTGTCAAAGTGGCAGAAGAAGTGGGCTATGACAAGGTTGCGGACCTGGCCAAGTCGGCGGGCATCAGTTCAGTGAAGGCGACGCCGGCGATGGCCCTGGGATCGTATGATGCTACGCCGCTGGATATGGCCGGGGCCTACACTGCGTTCGCAAACAACGGCATTCGACTTTCGCCTACCCTGGTGAACTCGGTACGCAATGCCAAAGGTGATGTAGTCGCGAACTTCAATACCGACCAGCGGCAAGTGCTCGATCCGCGCATTGCCTACCTGATGACCAACATGATGGAGAGCGTGATCAACAACGGCCTGGGATTCTCCGCCGTGCGCGGCCGCGGGTTTCAGCCGCCGGCAGCAGGCAAGACCGGTAGTTCGCACGATGGATGGTTCGCGGGATATACCTCGAACCTGTTGTGCATCGTTTGGGTAGGTTACGACGACTACAGCGATCTTCGCTTGAGCGGTGCGCAAACAGCGGCTCCTATCTGGAGTGAGTTCATGAAGAAGGCGGCGGCGTTGCCGGAATACTCCGACATGAAGCCGTTTGCCCAGCCCAGTGGCGTGGTCGACGTGCAACTGGACAAAGTGACCAACCGGCTGGCCACCCCGGCGTGTCCGGACGACTATGTGTCGGCCTTCGTCGCGGGTACCGAACCGCGCGAGACCTGCGATCAGGGCGGGGGCGTGGCGGGATTCTTTTCGCGCATTTTCGGAGGCGGGCAGAAAGTGCTGCCCCCGCCTACCCAGGCGGCGAACGCTCCCGATGGTAGTCCGGTGCAGGATCCTAAGAAAAAAAAGGGGTTCTTTGGCAAGATTGCCGGCATTTTTAAGGATGACAAATCACCCGCTCCGGTGTCTAAGCCTGCAGATAGCGGGCAACCTCCGCCGCAGTAGCCTCCCGTTCCGGGTTGTACTGGACTTTCAGGGACCAAACTCCTGGCGCGAAATTCTGCGCCGTTTGCCCAAAACTGTGGCAGAATGGGGGTCGGTTGGAAGTGCTCGCGATTTGGGGGTGAGCCATGTCCTGCCCGAAGTCCTTTCCGGTTTCCGTCGCGTTTCTCGCCGCTCTGGTCTGCATATTCTCAGCCGTATCCCCGGCGCAGATTTCTCATTCCGAACAGGTGCAGATTGCTCCGCCTTTGATCCGAGCCATTGAACCTCCGGCAACGGATGCTACCGCCACCGACCTCGAGGAACGGGCCGATCAGCTGCGCAGCTCGAAGCTATACCTGGACGCACTCGACTACTATCGCGCCGCCCTGGTCAAGGCGCCGAACGCTGCCCGGTTGCTGAATAAGGTCGGCATAACCGAGCTGATGATGCAGCGCTACAGGGAGGCGCGCAAGTCATTCGAGAAGTCGATCAAAGCCGATCGCCGCTTTGCCGACGCCTATAACAATCTGGGCGTGGTGTTTTACGAGGGCAAAAAATATGGGGCCGCGATCAAGCAATATCACAAGGCCATCGCGGTCGACGGCGGATCGGCTTCGTTCTTCAGCAATCTGGGAGCGGCTCACTTTTCGAAGAGAGAGTTTGAGCCCGCGGTGCTGGCTTACCAGCACGCATTGGAGTTGGACCCTGAGGTTTTTGAGCGAACTTCGCGAGCAGGCGTGCAGGCACAGTTGCCGAGTCCGGAAGACCGCGCGCGCTACGACTACACCGTAGCGAAACTTTACGCGAAGATGGGTTCCTCGGATCGCTCGCTGGAGTATTTGCGGAAAGCGATCGAGGAAGGGTACAAGGATCTCAAGAACGTATACAAGGACGTGGAATTCGCCGAGGTGCGCAAAGATCCTCGCTTCACGGAACTAATGGCTGCAAAAACATCCGCCTTGCCGGAGTAGAGTTCGGTCAATGCCCGCGAGCGTGCTGCGACTTCGAACTTACAACAACGACATTTGTGTCGGACCGGGTTCGTATTGGTTGGACTAAGAAGCCGTTTGTGGATGTGATGACCTAGTACCCCTACCGGTTCCCGCGGAAGCTAAAGCCTCTGTGGATTCTAGGTGCCTTAACGGCGCGGCTGGAAGCCGCGCCCTTTCAAAGCGAATCGCCAATGGAGTTTTTCCGCCTGCAAACCGCCCCGTTCTAATCACCTGCCTTCCGAGAATGTCCATGAAAGCCGCGCTAACTGAGAATGCGCACGGGAACTAGTTATTGCAAGCTTTACAAAAATAGACAGAACTTCGCCGCCAGTTGGAGTTTAATTATTTCAATAACTCCTGAAAACAACAGGGTGAGTAAGGAGAAACGGTAGCCCATCGGATGCTGACCCGAGCACGCCCCAAGCACCATCCGGTGGGCTTTTTTGTTGGAAGCTCCTGGCAGTTAGCTCTTAGCCTTTAGCTCATGGCTTTCAGCTCAAGCCAGAGTCAAAACCAAGCCCAGAGAAAGCTGAGACCCGAGCATTGAATTGTTCCTGCTGTGCCGCAGGGGAGAACAAAAGAAAGCTGAGTCCTCCGTCCCGGTCCCTCCAACGGTTCTATTGTTTGAGCTAAGACCCAAAAGCCAAAAGCTTAAGAGCTTCCTTTCCGACTGCGCTGGCTGATGTATTCGTTCACCACGCGCTTCCACTTGCCTTGAGCCTTCAGGATGAACTCCACGGCATCGCGCAAGGCGCCCTCGCCGCCGGCGTGGGGCGTGGTGTAGTGGGCTTCCGCCTTTACTTCGGCGCGAGCGTTTTTTACGGCGATGGCCAAGCCTCCGGCGCGCATGGCCGGCAGATCGATCACGTCATCGCCGACGAAGGCTGCTTCCTCCGGCTTGAGGCCTTCCTGCTTGAGGATCTCCTCGAAGCACGTCTGCTTATCTTGTACGCCCTGGTGTACGTGCTCAAGCTTTAAGTCGCGGGCCCGGAGAGCGACAGTTTCCGAGATACGCTTGGTGATCAGGCCGGTCTTGATACCGGCGAGGCGCGCCAGCGAGATGGAAGTGCCGTCATGAGCGTGGAAACCCTTGGCTTCGATCAGGTTCTGGCTGTTGAGGCCGAATCCGCCCTGCCCGCCGTGCCGCGCGGATTGCTCCAGAATGCTTTGCTGTGATCCCGGAGGAGCAGGGAAGATGAACAGCTTTCCATCGGTGAGGACGCCGTCTACGTCGAAGAGCAGAAGCTTGATTTTACGGGCGCGGGCGAGGGCGGAGAGTTTCTTTGGCATCGCGCCGATTCTAGCAGTTTTAGTTTTCGCTTCAGGTGGAAGCGTGGAGCCAGACACTACCGCCGAGATCGCCAAGGACGCCGAGAGAATCTCAGGTCAAAGGTTCCATTCGCCAAAGTGATTTTTCTCTGCGATCTCGGCGTGCTCGGCGGTAAATTGAGTATCGTCCGGGGCAGACGGAAAGGTATTACAACGATCGCGTGTCTTAGGAACAAGAGCCATTGCTAGAGGCCCCACTAGGACCAATAGCACCGTTGGTCAGGATGATTCCTCGGCTCCAAAAGCGGCAACAGTCAATTCGCATCAGAGTGATACCATTGTGCGCGTTGGAGACCGCTCGCGAGATCTGCACAGCCTGGTGAGAAAGAGGGCTTAGATGACGCGTCAACAGCGATCTTGTGCTTGGCACATCATTGCCGCCGTGACTGGTTCCCTGTTTCTGCTGGCCGCTACAGTCCAAGCCCAAAGCACGATTTATCTCGCAGGCGCCGGTTCGAGCCTGGTGGCCACCGTGTTCTCTGCCTGGACGAATGACTTCAACCGTAAGAACACCACTATTCAGGCGGGATATTTTCCTCTCAACAGCGCGGAAGCCATTAACCAAATCAAGGCCCACTCGGCGGATTTCGGGGACGGCGAAATACCGCTGACCTCGCAGCAGATCCATGACTCCAAGGTCCCGCTGACCGAAATCCCAATACTGCTGGTGGGTATTGTGCCCATCTACAATGTTCCGGGCAATCCCGAAATGCGTTTCTCAGGCAAACTGTTAGCTGAGATATACCTGGGAAGCATTACCAGTTGGAACGATCCGCGCATCGAGAAGATGAATCCCGGGGTTCGACTTCCCGACTTGCGGATACAGGTCATACACCGCACGCAGGGCAGCGGCACCAACTACATATTCTCGGATTTTCTCTCCAAGACGAGTCCTGAGTTCCACACCCGCGTTGGAAAGAGTGCTTCGCCGAACTGGCCGGTGGGGAGCGCTGCGAGCAGCAGTGTGAATGCGGTCGAAATCGTAAAGTCGAGATCCGGCGCCATTGCTTATGTGGACGTAAGTTTTGCCTTGCGTTCAAATGTGGTGTATGGAAGCGTGCAAAACACCGCGGGAAAATTCGTTAGAGCTACGCCGGCGGGAATCGCCGCGGCCTGTTCGGCCAAGGAATCTGTCATCGCCACTGATTTTGGGACGTCTTTAGCCGACGCGCCTGCCACCGATGCATATCCCGTGGTTGGTTTTAACTTTGCATACGTGCGGTCGGCAGGGCTGTCAGCCGAACGCACTCGCGCCCTGAAACAGTTCCTGGGTTGGGCTCTCGGGGACGGGCAGCAGATGGCCCCAGGTCTCGGCTACACTCCGCTGCCTCAGAACATCGCCACTCGGGCAGAAGCCAAGCTGATGTCCATTCAATAGCCTCTCTGCATTTCCAATGCAAAGGGCTGTCGACGGGCACGCTGGGGTTTCTCAAGTAGCGGTAGAACCCCACCACCACCAATCGCCGGTTCGCCACCATCAGTCCCTCACTCAAGTACTACTAGATCCCAGCCGATGAATCCTGCAGGCGGCGTGCGCCGAGAAATTTTGGTGAGACGAGAGGCCGAGTCCGATTGAAGTTGTTGACTCTCATTGGGACCAACCAGGCTCAGGATACCGCCTCCGCACCGCACCAGGAGCCCCAAAAACCCGTTTGATGAAACTCTCAGAGAGAACTGTCATTTCGAGGCCGATCAGTGCCATGGTCCGCGGTTTGTCCCCAATCGTGACTGCGGTTGTTCTGGTCACGATCGCTGTTGCTCCGGTTCGGGCGCAGGACACGATTTATCTGGCAGGATCCGGTTCCAACCTCGCAGGTCCTCTCATCATGGCTTGGACGAATGAATTCAAAAAGAAGGACTCGCACGTTCAAGTTCGCTATTTACCCCTAAGTAGCGCCGAGGGCTTTCAACAAATTACTGCTCACTCCGGGGATTTTGCCGTCGGCGAAATACCGTTGTCGCGCGAACAGTTGCAGAACCCGCAATCCCCACTTGTCCAGATCCCCGTGCTGTTGGTTGGAATTGTTCCGATTTATAACTTGCCGAGTAAGCCGGCACTGCGCTTCACCGGGGAGCTGCTGGCGCAGCTTTACCTGGGCACGGTCAGCAATTGGAGCGATTCCCGCATTGCCAAGCTCAATCCGGGTGTTGCTTTACCCAGCTTGGCAATCACCGTTATCCACCGTACGAAAGGCAGGGGCACGAGCTACATCTTCACCGATTTTCTCTCCAAAACGAGTCTGGAGTTCCGCACCCGGGTCGGAAGATCTGCCTCGCCAAACTGGCCGGTGGGTATAGCGACCAATCGCAGCATAGACGCGGTCGAAAAGGTGGAGTCAACGCCGGGCGCCATGGCCTACGTCGAACTGAGCTTCGCCATACGTTCAGGCCTGGCTTATGGCAGCGTGCAGAACTCTGCGGGAAAGTTTGTTAAGGCTAGCCCCACCACTATGAGCGCTGCCTATCTCGCGATGGAGCACTCTTCTCCCAAGGGACGCGGGGCTTCATTCACCGATGCCCCGGGCCTTGATTCCTATCCCGTGACTGGTTTTTCCTGGTTCTATGTGCCGGCGTCGGGCATGGCACCTGAGCGGAGTGAAGCCCTGAAGCATTTTTTGAATTGGGTGCTGGACCAAGGCCAGAAGATGGCGCCGCTACTTGGCTATATCCCGTTGCCCGCCAGCGTTGCCTCCAAGGCGCAGGATGACCTGCGAGCGATTCGATAAATATCCAAACTTTTGCTGCCATGTCATCCTACTGCTCCTCTTTTATTACCCAATGAGCGGTCTTTTTACGCTCTATTGTTAATTGTCCAAACTTATTACTACTTTTCCCCGAGCGTGTCCTTCTTCCAGATATCGGATAGCCTCAGGGACCTCACTCAACGTGTAACCCCTGTCGATGACCGGTATGACCTTTCCGGACTCCATGAGATCGCGCATGATGGTCAGGTCGTCTTTGGTCGGTCTTGCCAGAACCATGAACAAGTTCTGGGTCACGAACCGTGACAACATAGGCGCTGTGATCGCGCGAGCCAAAGGACCGATCATCCACCGACCGCTCGGTCCTCCGACCACGATGTATATCCCCTGGGGAGTTAAGACGCGCCAGCCCAGGATGCCGCGGGCAAAGGGAGGTACCTGCTCACCGGCTTAAGCGATAGAAGAGAGCCGTCACAGCGATATAGCAAGCGGTCGCGATGAGGTCGACCACCAAACCCAACTTGCCCTGAACGAAGAGGACGGCTCCCCCCATCAGTATGGTGACCAGATAAAAGACAGCCGCAATTCTTGCCTTGAAACGCGGTGACGCTTCTCCAATCCGTTCCTTCATTTCAGCTGTGTTCATATTCCTTTCTCCTTACTTTCATTAGCCAATTCCCGTTCCGCTGCGCTGCGCATGATTGAATCCGTGCATGCGAATCAGATTGGTTCGCGATAGCGGCGCATCCGCACCGCAGCGGCGAGAAATATTGCGGCGACTATCAGCCCGACCCACAGACCCGGACTGCTCAGAAACCTCCACGGAGCGAGTTGTGCCAACGGAATAAAATGCGGATCTACCGGGACGCCACTCTTATCCTTGAGGTCGAAGGCGCCCGCAGCGAATCCAAACATTCGGTCTTGCAGCAGGGAGCCCACATACGAAGTGTGAAACGCAATGTTCTCGACGGCGGCAATTGCCAACGGCGGTAACACGGCCCATAAAAATGTCGCGCGCCGCGCCCAGCCTGACACCAACAGAAACCAGCAGTAGATGGGCGCATGCCAGAGAGCAAGCACGGTCGTAGCGTAGAGCGTCACCAATTCCATCTCGAACAACGGCAACCGGGCCCACAGCGTCGCGGCCCCGGCACCGCTCACCGCCAGGCTCAGCAGCCGCATGACGAGTTGCAGGGTAACGGTGATCGCAAAGACGAGCAGCGGCAGAACCACAAGAGGAATGCTCGCCTTCGAGAGCACTGTCGTAAGATCGGAAACCGGCACCGACTTCCAGAACAGGATGCTGCGATCGCGGCGTTCGCCGTGCAGCGCGTCGAGCGAGTAGAAGATCCCGACAAGGAACGCGATCAGCATCAGCAGCATCGCAGCGTGGCTGTACGGCATGGCGAGCTCGATGCGCTGATCTCTCGGGTCGAGCGTCGCTAGTTCACGCATGCTGCGCGGCATCCAAAGTTCACGCATGCTGTGCGGCATCCAAATCAGGCTAATCAAGAAGCCGAGCATGTAGACGGCGGCAACGGCCAGCGGCGCGATATAGATGGAACGGTTCTCCCACAATTCGCGTCGCACGGACCAGTACATGGGCCGAGTCTCTGACATGCCTGCAGGCGCGATTCCCTGCGTACCCAGGGGAGACTCTGGCACTGCGTTCGATTCAGTATTCATCTGGCTGCTCCTTGCATCTG
>WNFD01007537.1_pt1 | contig 10777 bp, 8 predicted proteins | sample 5400491 | NCBI WGS metagenome assembly WNFD01 (sample SAMN13153343, study PRJNA577476) | soil metagenome | isolation source: 120 cm saprolite under Douglas fir tree site 2 hole 2 replicate 2 | place: USA:California | collected 2015-04-18 | reverse complement strand
TGATGGCATCGTCGGAAAACTTCACGTTCTTCTCCGACAATCCGGCCTGCAGCATTTGCTTCTTGACCAGGAACTGCTTGGCGATCTCGACTTTTTCTTGCTCGGTGTAGCCGTGCAGTCGCAGCACTTCCATACGATCCTGCAGCGCCGGTGGGATGGTGTGCATCACGTTGGCGGTGGCCACAAAGAAAACCTGCGAGAGGTCATACTCGACGTCGAGGTAGTGGTCAACGAACATGAAGTTCTGTTCGGGATCGAGCACTTCGAGCAGTGCGGCCGAGGGATCGCCGCGGAAGTCCATCGACATTTTGTCGACTTCGTCCAGCATGAATACCGGGTTTTTCGTGCCGGCCTTCTTCATCATCTGGATGATCTGGCCCGGCAATGCGCCAATGTAGGTGCGCCGGTGGCCGCGAATTTCGGCTTCATCGCGCACTCCGCCCAGCGACATGCGAACAAACTTGCGGCCCGTGGCCTTGGCAATCGACATGCCCAGCGAAGTCTTGCCCACGCCCGGAGGGCCAACGAAACACAAAATCGAGCCTTTGGGATTTTTTACTAACTGGCGCACGGCGAGAAATTCGAGGATGCGTTCCTTAATCTTCTCCAGCCCGTAATGATCTTCGTTCAGAGTTTTCTCGGCGCGCGAGATGTTGCGAATTTCCTTGGAACGCTTCTTCCACGGCACCGCCAGCAGCCAGTCGAGATAGTTGCGCGAAACTGTGGACTCGGCCGACATAGGCGGCATCGCTTCCAGCTTCTTCAGTTCCTGCAGTGCCTTGTCTTTGACGTCCTTCGGCATGCCGGCGGCTTCGACCTTCTTCTTCAGTTCGTCGAACTCGCTCTTCTCGCCGCGGCCCAGCTCTTTCTGAATGGCCTTGATCTTTTCGTTGAGGTAGTACTCTTTCTGCGCCTTCTCCATTTGCCGCTTCACGCGCGACTGGATAGTGCGGTCCACGTTGAGCTTTTCGATCTCGACGTCGAGCACGTCAGCGATGCGGCTCAGGCGTTCTGAAGGATCGAAGATTTCCAGCAATTCCTGCTTTTCTTCGATGGAGAGCTGCAAGTTCGCGGCGATGATATCTGTGAGCTTGGCCGGATCTTCCATGCGCACGGCCGAAATCATGGTCTCGTAGTTCAGCGCCTGGCACAGCTTTACATACTGCTCAAATAATGTAGTCACGCGCTGCATGCCGGCTTCGATCTGCGCGTTCATCTCGACGGGATAGCGAGCGACGCGCACGTTAGCCTGCATGTAACCGTCGGCATCGGTGGCGTGCAGCAGCCGGCCGCGCTCAATGCCTTCCACCAGGACTTTAATATTACCGTCGGGCAGTTTGAGGCTCTGCACGATGTTGACGATGGTGCCGACCTGGTAGATCTCATTCGACTTGGGCTCGTCGATGGAAGCGTCGTGCTGGGTGGCCAGGAATATTTTCTTGTCGGCTGCCAGTGCCTCTTCGAGGGCGCGCACGCTGGACTCGCGTCCCACCACGAACGGCGTCATCATGAACGGAAAGATGACCACATCGCGGATGGGCATCATGGGCAGCTTCTTGCTTTCGAATTTTTCTTTGGATGTGGTCACTCAATCTCCCCAAGGTCGTGCGGAATGACAATCGTGGCGCGTGCTTCCCGCCTACCGCCCACTACGAGTTTACTCCTTTTTACTAGCCTGCCTTCTCCAACGTGGCCACGGAAGCGCTGCGCTTCTCTACCATCTCCCGCGTGACCTCGAACTCCTTCAGTTTCTTCTGGCTGGGCAGGTGGAACATCAGGTCCAGCATCAATTCTTCCAAAATCATGCGCAGCCCGCGGGCGCCCACTTTGCGAGCCATAGCCTGGCGGGCAACGGCGCGAAGAGCGTCGTCGCTGAACTTCAGGCGTACGTTCTCGAACTCGAACAGGCGCTGGTACTGCTTGACGATGGCGTTCTTGGGGCGAGTGAGGATCTCAATCAGCGCAAACTCGTCAAGGTCTTCGAGCATGCCCACGACGGGCAGGCGTCCGACGAATTCAGGAATCAGGCCAAACTTGATCAGATCTTCCGGCTGGATTTCGCTGAGCAACTCAAAGTTGCGCTTGCCCGAGACCGCACTATCTTCTTTATCCGCCTCTTCGCCGCCGCGGAAGCCGAGCGACTTTTTCCCGACGCGTCTTCCGATAATCTTTTCCAGGCCCACGAACGCTCCTCCGCAAATAAAGAGGATATTGGTAGTGTCGACCGGTGTGAATTCCTGGTGAGGATGCTTGCGTCCGCCCTGCGGCGGGACATTGGCAATCGTCCCTTCGAGGATTTTCAGCAAAGCCTGCTGCACGCCCTCGCCGGAAACATCGCGGGTAATGGAAGGATTCTCGTCCTTGCGGCCAATCTTATCGATCTCATCGATATAGATGATGCCGGTCTGAGCGCGGCTTACATCGCCCTCGGCAGCCTGCAGCAATTTGAGGATGATGTTCTCGACATCCTCGCCCACATAACCAGCTTCGGTGAGCGTGGTGGCATCGACAATGGCGAAGGGCACGTCGAGCATGCGGGCCAAAGTCTGCGCCAGCAGCGTTTTGCCAGTGCCCGTCGGCCCGATGAGCATGATGTTCGATTTGCTCAACTCGATGCCGTCGTTGGTCTTCTGGCGGTTCATGAAGATGCGCTTGTAGTGGTTGTAAACCGCGACTGCCAGCTTCTTCTTGGTCTGCTCCTGCCCGATGACGTATTCGTCGAGGAAGGTCTTAACCTCCTGCGGTTTGGGCAGCTGGTTGGGCGGGGCGGAGGCGGGAGTGGCCGTGCGGTCGTCTTCGAGGATGGAATTGCACACCGCCACGCACTCATCGCAAATATAGGCGCGCGGATAGTCGCTGGGCGACGAGATCAGTTTGGCTACGGCATCCTGCGATTTGTGGCAGAACGAGCAACGCAAAATCTCGTCGGAGGACTTGGTCTTCACTCGGCTCTACTCCTTTTATACCTTTCGTGCGGCAGGAACCCGGCCCGCGTCCTGCGACCATCTACCGTCACTTCGGCTGATCCAAACCCTGATCCCTACCCTGGTGCCTGGGTTCAAGATTCAAGCGCGAAGGCAGATCATACCGCTTTTCCGGTCTTGTAGATGATATCGTCTATGATTCCATACTCCTTCGCCTGCTGCGCGTTCATGATGAAGTCGCGCTCCACGTCTTTTTCCACCTTATCGAGCTTTTGCGTGGTGTGCTTGGAGAGTAACTGATTAGTAATCTCACGCATGCGGAGGATTTCGCGCGCGTGGATGTCAATGTCGGTCGCCTGACCCGACAATCCACCCATCGAGGGCTGATGGATAAGAATGCGCGAGTTGGGCAGAGCTAGTCGCTTCTTCGGCTCTCCGGCCGCCAGCAGCAACGCCGCCATCGACGCCGCCTGTCCCACGCATAGCGTCATCACATCGTTCTTTACGTATTGCATGGTGTCATAGATCGCCATGCCCGCCGTAATGGAGCCGCCCGGAGAATTGACGTAGAGCTGAATGTCCTTCTCAGGATCTTCCTGAGCCAGAAACAGCATCTGCGCAATCACCAGATTGGCGATGTTGTCGTCAATCGGCGTGCCTATGAAAATAATGTTATCGCGAAGCAGCCGGGAATAAATGTCGTAGGCGCGTTCGCCCCGCCCAGTCTGCTCGATGACCATCGGTACCAGCATCATTTGCGGATCGTTTTGCTTCACATTCACCTGCCACACTCCGCCCCGAACCAGCGCCTGCGTTACTCGGGGAGGGTCGAAAGTGGTCCGCGTTTTTTGATTTACGCGGACTGGTGATAAAGAAAGTTGAGGGTCTTCTCACTGCGGATTCTAATCCGGATTCTATCGAGGCCCCCATCCTGTGTCAAACGAGCGCGTACCGTTTCGGGACTCTGTTTCGACTGTTGTGCCAGAGATTCTACTTCCCGGTTCACTTCATCATCACCGACCTCGATTTTTTCCCGGTCCGCGATACGCTCCAGCAGCAAAGAAGACTTTACATCCTGCACCGCTTGTTCCCGCTGGCCGGCGCGCAGGCGTGGCAAGTCCATTTTCTTAAGGTCTTCCATCTTCATACCTTGCGCTGCCAGCGCCCGCAAGCCGCGCTCCAGCCGCAAATCGATCTGGCGGTCAATTAATGATTCGGGCACTTCGAAATCGTTGCGCTTCACCAGTTCGGCAACCAGTTTGTCTTTCGCCTCATGCTCGGCCGCGTGGCGCTTCTCCGCTTCCATATTCTCGCGGATCTGCTTGCGAACCTGGTCCAGGCTGGTGAACTCGCCCAGCTCTTTGGCGAAATCGTCGTTGAGCTCGGGCAGGCTCTTCTGCTTGATTCCGTTTACTTTGACGGTATAGACGAAGGTCTTGCCGGCGAGCCGCTTGTCGGAAATATCTTCGGGATAGCTTACCTCGAACGTGCGCTCGTCTCCGGCGGAAGCGCCGGTCAAGTTCTTACTGAATTCCGGAACCGTATTCTTGCCGCCGATTTCGATCAGCACGTCATCCATGTGGACCGGATTGGCTTTGGCGTCCGCGACATCCTTGCCATCTTTAGGTTTCCCATCCATCGAGGCCTGAGCGAAATCGCCCTCGGCAAGGGGGCGTCCTTCCACGGTAGCGTAGGTCGCGTGCTGCTCCCGCACGCTGGTCAGGGCCTGCTCCACGTCCTCGTCGGTGACGGTAATCTCCGGCTTGTCGGCGCGCAGATCTTTGTACCCTTCGACGCGAATCTCAGGCAGCACTTCGAAACTGGCCTTAAAGGTTAGTGGTTCGCCCTCATGAATGTGCAAATCGGTGACGCGGGGTTGCGAAACCGGGATCAGGCCTTGTTTTTCAGCTTCCCTGCGGAAGTATTTCGGGATCAGGGCCTCAGCCACATCGTTCTTTAGGCCTTCGCCAAAGCGTTGTTTGATGATAGAAGCCGGCACGTGTCCGGCGCGAAAGCCCGGCAGCCGCGCGCTCTTCTGATAGCGCTGAATCTGCAGCTCGGTCTCGCGCGCAACTTCGGCGGCCGGAATCTCGACCGAAATCTCCCGCTTGATATCTTTCTTATTGGTTTCCGTCTTGGCCGCGTCGGTAGTCTCTGTGGGGCTCACGTTTTGCCTTTCCCAAACCGCTTGATCCAGAGGCTCCGTCGAGCAAACGGGCCAAACCGAATTCATACGGCGTTAACTTGAGTGTAAAGACAGAAGGAGAGCAGCGTCAAACGATCGGAAGGCTAGCGACTGGTCCGGGAAATTCAGACACCACCATCATGAAGACCGGGTTGGTTGGTCATGGGCCGGGACCAGCCCGCGCGTGCAGAGCGTACGAGCGTTCCGGTAGTGGGCTGTGAATTATTTCGCGTGATGCAGTTGGTGCCGCAAGGTTTCCACGATCAGACCGACCAGCGCATACGTAACGGCATTCGCCGCTAGAGCCTCATACAGACTAATAGGGTAATGCATGCCAGCTATCGCAACGGGACAGGTCAAACTGACGAGAGTCCAGACATCGCGCATTCGTTCGCTTGTAGATGGGAAGGTTGCGAGGGCAAAAAGTGCCCAGAAGCCCGCAACTAGAAAGCCTGCACTCGCCCACAGAGCAATTCGGTATTTCATGGTGCCGCTCCTCACCAGCATCATTCTAAGACTTTCTACGACTTTCCGCTCGTCAACGAGCGTAATGGCGATTGATCGCCAACCATCCGCTGAAGTTCGCCAACTCCTCCCCCATTGACTTGCGAATACCTCTGCACCTAACATTTCAGCCCAATCATCGGCCGGAACATTGAAGCAATCGCAATGCCGGGCGGCGTCGTGAGTGTGTTTCGTGAGGCTGCATGTCTTTTGCACAGTACCTGATGTAGCCGGAGGGCAACATGAACCGAGACAAGGCGCTAAGAATTCTGCTGGTATTGTTGGGATTGATATTTGTGGCTGGCGTCTATCCCTTGATTACGTCTGTGCGCAGTGGCTGGCAAGCGAATCGGGAGGACGCCGAGCCGATGGGGCTTAGTCTCTATGTCATGATGGGGATTTTCTTGCTGGTGGCAGCGCGTAATCCGTCAGCGAATCGCGGCGTGATCGTCTTCGCCGCATGGTTGAATATTGCTCATGCCGCGGTCATGGCGGTCATGGCAGTTCACCTTCCGAACGAACGCGAAGGTCTGCTGATCGCCGCGGCTGTGTTTGGTGTCATCGGTGCAGTCCTGATCCTGCTGGCTCCGGCAACCCTGTTAGGCGAGCAGGCAGTCCGCAACCCGTGAGTAGGTTCGCACTCCGGAAAGACGACAACCCGTTGTCAATCCTCAAAATGCCTGCAGGCATTACCAAAAGGAGGCCAGGTGGAGTTTGTAATGTTTGAAGATGTGGACGGTATGGAAGTCTTTGTGAACCCCGAACAGGTTATTTGGGTCAGAGAGTATCCCGGCGAAATTACGATCATTAGCTGCGGAGACGAGGACAAGTTTGCGGTACGCCTCAGTCCTGCTCAAACCGTTGCCGCTTTGGGCAAGTCAGTTCGTTAAACCGTAGGAGTGTGGTTTCGATGGGTGGATGTTTCCCAGGAGAGGGTCCAAACAAACTACTGACGACATAAATCGTTGCTGAGAACAGCCTGGCACCAGTCCGAACCCTGGTCGGTGAGTGTAATGGCGATGCTACCCCAACTACTACTGCGGAAGTACAGCTGTCCAACTCTCCGGCCAGAAGTAAGCTAACCCCATTCCGAGCTCTGCTCGCCGGCAACATCCAGCCCGATACTCGCATCTAGAATTGCTGCAGGTTGTAGGCTGCGTCTGAACCTGGCTCAAGGAGAATCCAGATGAGAGTTCGCTCCCGGATTTGGTGTAAGGGCTTGCGTCTTGCCGCCATCATTGCGGCCTGCACACTCGCGAATAGCACGCTCAATGCACAAGGGGGAGAATCCCCTGCAACTCAAACTCCCGCAGCGCCAGCGAATATCCGAAACCTGACGTTGGTGTCGACTGCATTTCGAACCAATGCGGGACCGGTTGCTGTATCGTGCATTCCAAGCCTTTGCGAAAACCTCGGCGTGTTCCTAACGCCGTCGCTGGTGCACATTATTTGTCCCCAACCAGCCGGAGCAACCTGCACGTACTACATTCATCTGGAAACCCAGGCATCGGTGAGCGCCAACGACAGCGGCGTGTTCGAATTTCTGGTTGACGGTATCGCCCCCACTCCCGGACCGACGGATTATCGCGGCTTCTTCGAGTGGGATACGGCTGACCCGAACTCGACCGTTATGCAAGCGCGCTCCTACGCCGTGGTGGCGCAGGTAACGAACTCGCAAGACAATGAACCCCACGGCATTGAAGCTCAATTCGGCTGCGTCGATCTGACTGGCGACGGCTGCTCCTCCACCATGGGACTGGCCAGCATGAGCATTGCGCTGTATAAACCGTGAGTGCCCAGTCGTTAACAGCACGACCGAAGAGGGTGGATGCTGCGAGGTAAGGACAGCAATGAGAGAAGCGTCAAACGGAGAGAATGTTAACCGGCCCCGTCTGGGAGTCTTCCCCTTGAACTCTCAGTGCTGTGCCAATAACTTATAGTAATAACAGTGCTAACATGTATTCTATTTAGCCATGGAGTCTAGGTCCGCCGCCGCCGACTCAAACAGCGCCGCCTCGCTTTCCAGCACTTTGGCGACGCGCACGATCTCCATGTCAGCTTCCTGCCAGCGGCGTTGTTCGATGGCCTCGCGAATCCCGGGCATGGTCTTGGGCGCGTATCCCGTGTAAACGCCGGGACCGTAAATCATGTGCTTGTACCATGGACGCCGCGGAAGGCCGGCGGGATCGGTGAGACGGCGCTCGCTTTCGAGTAGCTTCTGGTTCAGCGCGGTCAACTGCTGGTCGCCGCCGGAAAATCCCGATGCCTGGGCTTTACTGAAGGCAGCTTTGTAATGCTCGGCACTTTTGCTGAGGACTTCTAAAGCATTTTCCAGCGGCGCGAAGTTCAGGTGTGGAGGCATGTCTTCGCGCGGCGGAGCTACGGTCGGCTTGCGAGGATCAAGTGTCGCGCGAAACGCTCCTTCATTTAATTCCTGCTCGCGTTCGCGCGCTTCGTCCTGTTTATTTTGCAAAAGTTTTTGCAGGTCTTTGCTGTACTTCTGCATGGTGTCGGCGAAATCGGTGAACTCGTAGGGCAGCACGTCGGCGTCGGCCATTCGCATGACGGCCGTGCCCACGGTTTGCGAGAGCGTTACGCCATAAGCAAAATCCGTATCGGAAAAATGTGTGTACCAATAAAAGTCGTCATAGATAGAGTGATAAATCCCGCCCTCGTCTTCTCCCTCATAGGCAAGGTTCAGCGACGCGATGCCCAGGTGGTCGACAAACGCGGTGTAATCGGTGCCGGAGCCGAGTGCGTTCATGCGCAAGTCGGGACGCTGGCGCAGTTCTTTACGGTCCTCGTCGGACTTCGCTTTGGCAATGCCGGCGAGGCGGTCGCGCTCGAAAGCTGAGAGCTTGCTCTCCGGATCCTCGATGCTTCGCGCCACTTCGTTCATGAAGTGTTCCAGCGAATGCGAGCCTTCGAGGGCAAGAAAGCCGCGGCCGTTGCCGTCGGTGTTGATATAGATGGCGGCGTGCTCCTGCAGTTCGCGCCCGTGGGTTTCCGCCCAGGCAGTAGACCCAAGCAGCATGGGCTCTTCGCCATCCCACGCACAATAGATGATGGTGCGCTTGGGCTTCCAGCCCTGCTTGAGCAGTTCGCCCAGCGAGCGCGCTTCTTCGAGCAATGCAACCTGGCCGGAGATTGGGTCCTCGGCACCATTCACCCAGCCGTCGTGATGGTTGCCGCGCACCACCCATTCATCGGGTTCAGTCGAGCCCGGAATGCGGGCGATGACGTCGTGAACTTCTTTCACGTCCCAATTGGATTCGACCACCAAATGCACTTTGGCCGTGCCCGGACCGACGTGATAGGGAATTGGCAAAGCGCCGCGCCACTCCTCGGGCGCGAGCGGGCCCTTGAGGGCCGCCAGCAGCGGCTGCGCATCTCCGTAAGAAATCGGAAGGGTCGGAATTTTGGTGATGCTGGGAGCGTTGCTCGCGGTCATGCGCGGCGCGTTGGGGTCGCCTCGGTCAGGAGTAAGAGGGTCGCCAGGATAGTTGGAAGCAAAATCCATGACGCTGCCGCGCTGCACGCCCTGGTCGGGACGCATCGAGCCCTTGGGAAAAACGTCGCCGCCGAAATAGCCGTCATCTTTAGGATCGGAATAAATGATGCAGCCCACCGCGCCGTGCTCGGCGGCAACCTTGGGCTTAATGCCGCGCCACGAATTGCCGTAGCGCGCGATCACGATCGCTCCCTGCACCGAAACTCCGAGCCGTTGCAGGCGTTCGTAGTCGTCAGGCAAGCCGTAATTCACGTACACCAGAGGCGCGGTCACATCTCCATCGCGCGAGTAGGCATTGTAGGTGGGGAGTTGCTCATCGCGTTGATTGGAGGTAGGGTCCTCAGCCAGTGCGGGCTCCTGCAATTTGGCGACGTAGCGAGTGGGCGCTACGAGTTCCACGAGGCGGCGCTTCGGGGTGGGGAAGAGCACTTTGAAGCTTTCAATTTGCGCGTTGAGTCCCCATTCTTTGAACCTCGCCAGAATCCATTCGGCATTCTGTTTGTCGTAGGGCGAACCGACGTGATGCGGACGGGCGCTCAACAACTGCATGTAGTCGCGTTGCTTTTGCGCATTGGGCAGAGCGCGGAATTTGTTTTCCCACTCGCGTTCGGTTTGCGCGTGCTGCGACGAGAATCCGTAGAGAGGGGCTTCTATATTTGGTCCCTGTGGATTTGCAATTGCTGAGTGCAGAAATGAGCAGATGATTAGTAGTGCGAGGATCGAGCGCTGCATGGGCCTCCTGGCTCCTGCGAATTAAGACTAGCGAGTATGTCACGGAACAGCGACGTTGCATGTGACGATAATCGAGTAAATATTTATATTCAATGGTATGGCAGCGCCCCCAGACTGGCTCACAGTTCTCAACCACGAGGTTGTCGCTTGCACTCGCTGCCCGCGGCTGGTCGTCTATCGCGAGCAAGTAGCCCGCGAGAAGCGCCGGGCTTACCGTGAGTGCGCGTACTGGGGCAAGCCCGTGCCCGGATTCGGAGATCCCGAGGCGCGGGTGCTGATCATGGGTCTCGCTCCCGGCGCGCACGGCTCGAATCGCACAGGACGGCCGTTTACCGGGGATGCTTCCGGCAAGTTCATGTTTCCCGTTCTGCATGAAACCGGATTTGCCAATCAGCCCAATGCCACCGATTGCAACGACGGGCTTGCGCTGAAAGATCTGTACATCACCGCCGCGGTGCGCTGCGCACCGCCCGCCAATCAGCCCACGCCCCAGGAACTCGCGGAGTGTTCGCAATTTCTTGACCGCGAGATGGCAGGATTAGAAAGAGTCAAGGTAGTGGTCGCGCTGGGCAAGATTGGCTTCGATGCGTATCTCAACTATCTGAAACGCCGTGGCCTTCTGGTCAGCCGGCAAAGTTATCTCTTCCAGCGTTATCTCTTCAAACATGGCGCCAGTTACCGGTTACCCGACGATAAGGTGTTACTGGCTTCTTACCATCCTTCGAACCAGAACACACAAACGGGCAAGCTCACGCGAAAAATGTTTGTGGAGATATTTAAAGAGGCGGCAAGACTTGCCGATGAGTAAGGTATGGCGCCGCCGGGCGGATCGTTGCACCCTACCCCACTCCATGGGGTCACAATCATGAGAAACCGGGGTCACGAACCGGGGCGGCGCCGTATGTGTCGGCCTTGCCCGGG
>WNFD01007536.1_pt1 | contig 10777 bp, 7 predicted proteins | sample 5400491 | NCBI WGS metagenome assembly WNFD01 (sample SAMN13153343, study PRJNA577476) | soil metagenome | isolation source: 120 cm saprolite under Douglas fir tree site 2 hole 2 replicate 2 | place: USA:California | collected 2015-04-18 | reverse complement strand
GACGCCCCGGGAGCGCATGGTATTCGAGCTGAAGCATTACCACGGATTGAAGCTGCGGACCGTGGGCGAGATTTTGCATACCACGGAAGAGACCGCCAAGAACACTCTGTTCCGCGCCACGCAGAAGTTGCGGGGGGCGCTGGCGGACGTTCGATGAGCCGGAGATTTGAAGTCGCGGCGAAGCCGCAAGGGTTTGATCCCACGATAGCCCTTATGAAGGGGGCGCGTTATGAACTGTGAATGGGTAAGAGAAAATATCGTGCTCCAGGTTTACAACGAGCTGGAGGATGATGCTCGCCACGAACTGGAGCAGCACGTGGCCCGCTGCGCTGACTGCGCAGCCGAACTGAAGTCAGCGAAGGAGTTCCATGCGGCGCTGTCGCAGGCTCCCATGAGCGAGCCATCGCCCAACCTGTTGGCAGCCTCGCGCCTGCGTTTTCAGGAGGCGCTGGAGACGGCGGAGCAGGGCGGCCTCTGGCGGCGGCTGGCGTTCGATCCGTCAATCTGGCTGCGGCAAGTGAAGTTTTCGCCCGCTCTGGCGTCTGCGATTTTGATGCTCGGATTCGTCGGAGGAGTGGGGACGGCTTACCGAGTGCTGGCTCGTCCCACCCCAGGCCCAACGGCAAGTCCTGCCCAGCCACCGGCGGAGGCCTCGATCACGGGGATTCGCTCCATTACTCAGGAGCCAGGCTCGAATCAGATCAACATCAAGTACGATACGGTTGCTACCGAGGAGACGCATGGATCGCTGAACGATCAGCGCATCCAGCAACTGCTGTTGTTCGCGGCGCGTAACAACTACAATTCCGGCGTGCGCATGGATTCAGTCGAACTGTTGACGCAGAAACCCAGTGACCCGCAGATTCGTGAGGAATTGATTTATGCGTTGCAGAATGACTCGAATCCCGGAGTGCGGCTGAAGTCTCTGGATGCCCTGGGCAAGTTTGTGAAAGATGATGTCAAGGTCCGAGATGCGGTGCTGGAAGCGCTGGTGAACGATTCGAATCCGGGCGTCCGAACCGAAGCCTTGCGAATGCTAGAGCCGGTAAAGGCCGACGGCAGCGTGCGTGGGGTGCTGATGACATTAGCGGCGAAAGATCAGAACCAATACATCCGGTCGCAGGCCCGCACGCAGCTGGCTCAGTTGCCGGAAATTGATTGAAAGGCGACAGCCAGAACTGTAGTTGAGAGGATTGAGATTTGAAACGTCTGCCACATTTCGTCACTTTTGTTCTTACCCTGGCCTTGCTGGTGCCGCTGGGGATGACCCAGGAAGCACGCGTGGCGCGCGAAGGCGGCGCCTGGAGCCAAGAAGTTACGGGTTCCCTTGCCGCAGTCAAAAACTTGCGGGTCAAAGTCGATGTGGGGTCCGTCACCGTGAGAGGCGGCCAACAGCAGGGCATCAATTACGCCATCCGTACACGCTCTTACACCTCTTCCCAGCAGGACGCACGCCGTCAGTTCGATTCCTACAAGATCAATGCGTATGTGCGGGGAGACACCGCCTGGATCGTCGCTGACTGGCAGGGTGGGAGACCGCGGAAGTTCTCTGGCGAGTTCACGGTGAATGTTCCGCGCGATATGGAGGGAGTGAAGGTGGAGACTGCAGGCGGCAGCATTGACGCTGCCAGCCTTTCGGGTCGCGTTGACGCGCAAAGCGGCGGGGGCAGTATCCACGTGGATGATATCGGCGGAATCGTTAGCGCGGAAACTGGCGGCGGATCGATTGACGCGGGCACGATCGGGGGAGATCTTAGCCTGCACACCGGCGGGGGTTCGATTGAAGTCCGTAAGGCCAAGGGTAAGGTGGTGGCGGAAACCGGTGGGGGGAGTGTGGAGATTCAGTCGGGCATGCAAGGGGCGACCATCGAAACCGGGGGCGGCAGCATCGAGGTGCGGCAGTGCAACGGTAAAGTGAAGGTTTCCACTGGCGGTGGCAGCATCGATCTTGGAGATATTGGCGGACCGGTCGACATTGATACCGGCGGTGGCAGCATTCACCTGACATCGGCCAAAGGGCATGTGCGAGCGCAGACGGGTGGAGGCGGCATTGAGCTGTACGGCGTGCCTTCGGCGCGCGCCGAAACCGGTGCGGGTGGCATTACTGTGAAACTGGTCAACGCTGGCGGAGAACGTAACGATTCGCTGCTCGAAACCTCCGCCGGAGATATCACGGTCTACATTGCGAACGATGTGGGCATCGCGGTCCGGGCCAGCGTCGACTTGGGAAACGGGCATCGCATTACTTCCGATTTTCCAGACATCCACGTACGCAGTGAGGGTGGCGGATACGGTCCGAAGACGCTGACCGCAGAAGGCAGCCTGAACGGCGGGGGGCCAATGCTGAAAGTGCGTACCACGACGGGCGACATCTGCTTTCGGCGCTCGAGCCACTGACCGGGATTGGGCAAGAAGTGGCGTTTTTTCCGGCCGCTAGCACAGCAATAGGTGGAGGGAAGCGAATCCGTCTCCTGGGAGCTTCACGAAATCAACCTCGAGGGTGACCATGCACAAATACATTTTGACGACCATCACGGTGTTGCCCCTACTGCTCAGTTTTTCTCATGCAGCGCAGAGCTGGGCAGTTGATCCTTCGGCGCAGCCTTATGGATTTCCCAGCGAAGAATCGGGCACCGGCGCCTATCTCGGCGTCGACATTAGCGACATCACCTCCGACCGGCTCGGAGCTCTGAAGCTTAAGGAAGAGCAGGGCGTCGAAATCACCATGGTGGACCAGGATGCGCCAGCGGGTAAAGCGGGCATCAAGGAGCACGATGTCATCCTGACCATGAACGGCACTGCCATCGAGAGCGGCGCGCAACTGCGCAGGATGATTCACGAAATGCCCGCGGGACGGATGGTGATTTTCGGCATCAGCCGCGATGGACAACCCATGACCATCAAGGTGCAGCTCGCGGATCGGAAGAAGACATTCGTCTACGTGCCGAAAGATAAAGACTTCCACATCGAAATCCCTCCCATCCCCAATTTGCCCGATTTCGATATGCCCACTTCGGTCGTGGTGGTGCACACCTCGGCGCGTAGCGGTCTGATGGTCGAGAACATCACTCCGCAACTCGGAGAATTTTTCGGAGTAAAAAATGGGAATGGGGTTTTGGTCCGTTCGGTGGAGAAAGGCAGCCGAGGCGACAAAGCGGGTTTTCGCGCGGGCGACGTAATCGTCCGAGTGAACGATCAGCCAGTGCATGACACCAGCGACTTCAGTCATGCGCTCCGTTCGCGTAATGCTGGCGCGGTGACGGTGAACGTAATTCGCGATAAGAAAGAGCAGAATCTAAGTCTGCCTCTGCCCCAGCGCAAAGAATCGGGCGAAATGGAAGAGAGCCTCGAGATGCCCGAGATCGACGCCGAGACTCAGGTCGAGCTGGGCGAGGTGCAGGAGGAGATGGCCCGGTTAGCGCCGCAAATGGAGCTAGCCGTGAAAGAAATGCAATCCGCGAAAGAATCGGCGAGGGGCGTGTGCTCGCACCAAGCCATGCGCCGGCAAATGGAACAGATGAACAAAGAGCTGAAGCCGGAAATCCGGCAGAAACTGAAAAACCAAATTGAACGTCTGGTTTACGAGACGCGCGATGGGGGGCTGGATATCTAGCCCCATCCCCGAGGCTTTATTACCGGCCAGCCATGGTGGCGCCGCGAGCGAGTGGCGCCAGGCAAATCCGATTTCGTCCCGCCTGCTTGGCCGTGTAGAGACCGGTGTCCGCCGCTCGAACCAGTTCGTCCCGGGTTGTTCCGTGGTCCGGGAAAGCAGCAGCTCCAGCACTGATTGTGACCTGCCGAGGCACGCCCGGGAACTGCCAGCTCTCCACCATCTTTCGCAATTTTTCGGCGACGCTGACAGCGTAGGGAGCGCTGGTCTGGGTCAGCAGAATGCCGAATTCCTCGCCTCCATACCGGCAAACCACATCAATTTTCCGCAACTGCTGATGGAATAGCGATGAGACCTGCCGCAGCACTTCATCGCCCAGAAGGTGCCCGAATTCGTCATTCAAAGGCTTGAATTGATCAATGTCAGCCATGATGACCGCCATTCCGGTTCCATATCTTCGGGCGCGTTCAATCTCTTCCATAATGCGCAGCTCGAAAAAGCGCCGGTTGAAGATTCCGGTAAGACCATCCAGGTAAGCCAACTGTTTTACGCGCTCAACGTAGTGGGCATTCTGGATAGCCGTGGCGCAGATGTCAGTCACAGACTCCAGGGACTGCAAGTCCGCCTCGCCGAACCCATCTACCTTGGAACTGTCGAGCTCTAGTACACCCAGCACCTGTCCGAACGAGATGAGCGGTATGCACATGCGCGAGGCCGATTCCTTGAAAAACCTCGCGGCCTCGGGAGCGCCGCGCAAGTCACGTTCGGTGACGGTGGTGCTGGTGGTCAGGATGCGCGACCAAGGATCGGCGCTAGCCAGAAAGCGGCCGCCCTCGGGGATCGAAGGCGTGAGCGTTCCGTGATGAGCTCGCAAAACAAGGTCGTTCTCGTCGCGCAGAAAAAGAGAAACATGCGACACCTGGAAGGCCTCCTGAATCAGGCAACAGACCTTACTCATCAGTTCTTCCAGGTCGAGCACAGCGGTAGTTTGCTGGGCGATAGCGTTGATGGCTTGCAATTGCGCAGCGCGCTGGCGTTCCAGAGAATACAGGCGCGCATTTTGCAGCGCCATGGAGGCCTGGGTTGAAAACAGGGTCAACAGATCCACGGTTTCATTGCTGAAGTGGTTGAGGCGATCGCTTTGACAATCCAACACCCCTACCACTTCATCCCGCACCATGAGGGGAACGGCCAGTTCTGAACGAGTGGACTTGGCTGAGCACAGGTAGCGCGGATCTTTGCGCACATCAGGCGCATACACAGGCTGTTTCTTCAGGGCGGCAACCCCGGTGAGGCCTTCTCCGAGGCCCAGTCGAATCTCGTCCTGCCCATCGTCCCAGCCAATCTGTGAGCGGACACACAGCTGCTGCGTGCCCTTATCCAGCAACAGGATGGCCACGTTTTGCAGATGGAAATAGTCACGAGCGATGGCGAGAATCCGCTGTAACACCTCATCCAGATCAAACGTGGAGAGGACGGCCTGGCCGGCGTCGTAAAGGACCGCGATTTGGCGCATATTTCTTCAGGCGTGATTCTAGCTTGTGAGGTAAGAGGGGCCGAGGTGCCTAAAGTAATGATGCCTCAAGCGGGATACCGGTTTATTTCCATCTTCTGGCGGTACGAATCAGGCCGTACGCCACCAGGCAGAACCAAAAGTCGACCACCAGTCCCAAGTCTGGCTGAAACAGCCGATGGTGGGCGGCAGGCGGCAGGGATGGCTCCAGCATAAAATAAGCCAGGTTTCCCAGGACGACGGCCGCCGAAGCCTGCAAGAGATTGACCAGCACAGTGGGTTTAGACACCGTCACCCCCGCGGCGCTCCCGTGCGGTGAGGAGCACGGGCAGGGGGCTCCTGCTAACATTCCTGCGGAACCTTTCGCGCATGCTCGAACTCTCCACGCCGGTCCAGTACGTTAAGGGCATTGGTCCGAAATTGGCCGAGATTCTTGCCGCCAAGGGCATCGCCACAGTTGACGATCTTCTTCATTATCTGCCATTTCGCTACGAGGACCGGCTGAATCCGCGCGGCATCGCCGAGTTGCGCCCTGGCGAAATGGCCACGGTTATTGGTGAGGTGCGGAATTCAGGACTATTTCGCACGCGCCGAATGCCGATCTTCCAGCTCACCGTCGGCCAGGGCCGCAGCCGCCTGCGTTGCATATTCTTTAACGCCACTTACCTTCAGGGCAAGTTCGAGCCCGGTCAGCTGATCGCCCTCTACGGAAAAGTAGAAGAAGACTCTCGCAACCATGAGCTGCAGATCGTACAACCGCAGTTCGAGATTCTGGGCGACGCGGCAGGAGTTGGGACGGGCGCAGAGAAAAAGGCGGCAGAGTCCTCCCTGGAAGTGGGACGCATCGTGCCCATTTACGAGTCGGCCGGGCAGGGTCGCCTGACCTCGCGCTGGTTTCGGCGGATCATTCGCGGGGCGCTGGAGAACCTGAATCCTGACCTGCCAGAATCGATTCCCACGGCTGTGCGCACACACCTGGGATTGATCTCGCCACGCCAAGCGCTGTGGCAGGTGCATTGGCCCGAGGCGGGGGAAAGCCTGCAGGATTTGCAATCCGCGCGCACTCCTGCCCACCTGCGGCTGATTTTTGACGAGCTGTTCTTCGTGGAGCTCGGTCTGGAACTAAAACTCCGCCAGCAGAAAGCCCAAACCGGGATAGCCTTCCGTCTCGACGATCGGGTGCGAGCGGCGATCAAGAAGATTCTGCCATTTCATCCCACGGCCGCGCAGAAGAGAGTATTGAAGGAAATTGCTTCTGACATGGAGAAACCGTATCCCATGCGGCGTCTGCTGCAAGGGGACGTGGGATCGGGGAAGACGATTGTCAGCTTCGAGGCGGCGATTATTGCCATCGAAAACGGCTACCAGGTCGCGCTCATGGCGCCGACGGAGATCTTGGCGCAGCAGCATTATTTTTCAGCGCGACAGATTTTGGAAAATGCGGGATACCGAATCGTCCTGCTTACGGGCTCGCTGGACAGTGATCGCAAACGCGAAATCCGGCGTCACATCGCGCAAGGAAATGCGCAGCTCGTCATTGGCACACATGCCCTGCTTGAAGAGAAAATTGAATTTGCCAAGCCCGGCCTCGTCATTGTGGACGAACAGCATCGCTTCGGCGTGATGCAGCGATTGAAGTTGATGAAGAAATCCGCAGACCTGGACTCCAGCGCACGCGGAGCAGCGGGCCAGGCAGGCGTAACGATCAACCGCCAGACGGCCTTGGCGGTAGAGGCCGATGTGCTGGTCATGACGGCTACTCCCATTCCCCGCACGCTGGCGCTCACCTTGTACGGCGACCTCGATTTGAGCGTGCTCGACCAACTTCCACCGGGACGTACCCCCATCGTCACCCGGCGCGTGTCAGACGAGCGTGCGCCCGAGGTGTGGGAGTTTGTGCGCAAGCAGGTGGCTGCGGGACATCAGGTTTACGTGGTCTATCCCGTCATCGAGGAGAACGAAGAGACCGAACTCAAGGCGGCGATCAAGATGTACCGCGAACTCAGCGGGAAGGTGTTTGCTGACCTGAAAGTCGGCCTGTTGCATGGCCGTCTTGATTCCGATTTGAAAGATCAGGTGATGCGGATGTTTCAGAGCGGCGAGTTGCAAGTTCTTGTGGCTACCACCGTTATTGAGGTGGGCGTGGACGTGCCCAACGCCACCGCGATGGTGATTGAGCACGCGGAGCGATTTGGCTTGGCGCAGCTTCATCAATTGCGCGGACGGATTGGGCGTGGAGCGGCAAAGTCGTATTGCATCCTCATGACAGGCGGCAAGGTCAGCGAAGATGGCGAGAAGCGCCTAGACGCCATGGTGCGCACGAGCGATGGCTTTCAGATCGCCGAACTCGATCTTGAATTGCGCGGGCCGGGCGAGTTTTTCGGAACCCGGCAAGCGGGCATGCCAAGCTTCCGCGTGGCCAATCTCATTCGCGACCGCCAACTTCTGGAAGCGGCCAAGCGCGAAGCGGCGGCCGTCATCCGAGGACCGAATGCCGAAATTTCCGAAGTAGAGATCAGCCGCGCATTGGTCGACATGCGTTCTCGCTGGCAACACACGTACGGCTTGGTGGAAGTGGGCTGAGGGCCTGACCGCCAAACTGATAGAATCGGAAGAGCCAATGGCAGGCACTTCCCAACTTGTGCAAATTGAACTGGGCGGGCCGCTCAGAATGCCTAAGCCGTCATGGCTGAGAGCCCGAGCGCCAGTCGGTGACAACTTCCACCATCTTAAAAAACTAGCGCGCGGATTGGGTCTGCACACCGTTTGTGAATCAGCGCAGTGTCCCAATATCGGAGAGTGCTGGAGCCACAAGACCGCGACCTTCATGCTGTTGGGGGATATTTGTACCCGGCGTTGCGGTTTCTGCGCGGTGCCCAAAGGTAAGCCGCAGCCGATCGACGGGGATGAGCCGCGGCGCGTGGCCGAAGCCGTCGCCACGCTAGGATTGAAACATGCGGTTGTGACCAGCGTGAATCGAGACGACGATAACCTCGGTGGCGCCAGGATTTTTGCCGAAACCATCCGCGAGATTCGTCAGCGGACGCCGGATTGCAGGGTCGAGGTGCTCATCCCGGATTTTCAAGGTATGGATGAGGCGCTAAAGGTCGTGCTCGACGCGCACCCCGATGTGCTGAATCACAACACCGAGTCTGTGCCACGTCTTTACCGGGTAGTGCGCTCCGGGGCGCGCTACGATCGCACGTTGAAGCTGCTGGAGAATGTCAAGAAATTCTCCCCCGGTATGGTAACCAAGAGCGGTGTGATGGTTGGTCTGGGCGAGACCACGGAAGAATTGATTGAGGTTTTCCGCGATCTGGGCGGCCGCGATGTGGACATCCTTACGGTCGGGCAATACCTGCGGCCCTCGCGGGATCATCTGCCGGTGGCTCGCTTCTACACGCCAGAAGAGTTCAATTATCTCAGAGACCAAGCGCTGCGTTTCGGCTTCCGCCACGTCGAATCGGGTCCGCTAGTACGATCGAGCTATCACGCGCATGAACAGGCGGCCGCCACGGCAATCCCCCGGATGGTGTTCTAGCCTGGACATGCCCCTGCGCGAAAGGCACAACAATCCTCACCGCAATTCGGCGATTCATATCTTCAGCCCCCGGGATATCTTGACCCGGAAGGTTTCCTGCCCGTGGTAAGCGCCATTTTGGTCGTGTTGGGCTTCTTCGCCGGGCTTTTGGGCGCGCTCACGGGCATCGGCGGCGGAGTCCTGCTGTCACCCATTCTGGCGTTGTACTTTGGCATTCCTATTCGACAGGCCGTGGGCACAAGTCTGGTCGCCGTCATCACAACTTCTGCGGCAAGTTCCTCGGTTCACCTGCAACGGCACACTACGGATATTCGTCTGGGCATGACGCTCGAACTGGCTACGTCTCTGGGCGCGGCGGTCACGGCCTATCTGGTCGGCTACTTCAATCGCGTGGCCTTGGAGGGATTATTCGCAGCCTTTCTGCTGTACAGCGTGGTCACCATTTTGCGCCGGCGGGGAAAGATTAAGGAAGAAAACGAATTGGCGATAGAGACGGATGGCGAGACGGTCATTCCGGAATATGAGCCGCAACGCTATCCCCTGGGGCTGGGTGCATCGTTAGTAGCGGGAGGACTCTCAGGCCTGCTCGGCATCGGAGGCGGACCCATTAAAGTTCCGGTGATGTACCTGTTCATGAACGTACCGCTCATGGTGGCCACGGCGACGTCGAATTTTATGATCGGCGTCACCGCAGCCGCCAGCGCGATCGTGTATTACCGCCGCGGCGACATTCTGGTCGAGGACGCGGCTCCTCTGGCGGTTGGCGTCTTTCTGGGATCGCTGCTCGGAGCGCGCATGGCACCACGCATCCAGGCGAAATACGTCGTGTATCTGCTGGTGGCCATCATGCTTTACCTCGCGGCGCACTTGATTGTGCACCTGCTCAGGACGGGCAGGGCATGAGCCAACTGCGAGAACCCGCGTTTGACAGGCAAGTTGCACTGGTGCTGCGGATCGGCGCGTACGGCGGATTTCTCATCATGCTGGCCGGCTTGTTCGTTGGCTTATCCGCAAGGGGTGAGATGGCATTCGCCATCGAGCGCGCCGGAGTCCTTGTCATGTTGGCGACGCCCGTGATTCGGGTAGTCGTAGCCAGTGTCCTATTTTTGAGCGAGAAGGATTGGAAATATGGCGCTATTTCCTTTGGCGTGCTGGTGATCTTAATACTCAGCGCAGTGTTTGGCATCGGTGAGCACTAGTGGGCAAACCAGGAACGTGGATGGCGCGCCGCTTGCCAGTATCCGAGATCGTCAGAAGATATGCAGCTTGATGGAGAGATATTTCTTCGGGTTTTCGCGAATCGATTTTATCAACTCACGCGTTTCCACCAACATCTTGTCACTATTGTTATAGAGTGCCTCATCTTTAAATAGCTTGCCTACTGTGCCCTGACCGGCTTCGAGACGAGTGCTGATGGCGGAGAGTTTGCTGATCGTGTTGTCCAGTTTGCGAGCCAGCTCTTCGTCCTTGGTTAATTTACCGAGCGTGCCCTTGCCGGCGTTGATCTCTTCCGTCAGCTTCTTGGCGTTGGCGATGGTGTCGTTGGCGTTGTTGTAGAGAGCCGGATCCTTGAGCAACTTGCCAGCCGAGCCTTTGCCCTGCTGCAGATCGTCTGCGATGCCATTCAGCTTGTCGAGAATGGACATGACTTTGTCGTAAGCGTCGTTCCTCGAAACCAATTGGCCCAGGCTGCCCTGGCCCTTGCCGATTTGATCCACAATTCCCTTGAACTCACTGACGGTTGCCGAGAATCGGTCATAGAGAGTGGGATCGTAAATCAGTTTGCCGAGTGATCCCTTGCCGCTTTCCGCAAAGGCCAGGATGCGATCGGCGCGCTTCAGCAGGGCGTCCATGTTCTGCAGCGTGCTCTGGCTGGAGCGCACCACCTGATTGAAGTCAGGATGCACCTGGGTCGGCAAGGTATCGCCGTTTTCCGCCACCGGACCGATGGCCTGGGAGCTGTCGATGTCGATGTAGGTTTCGCCCAGCACGCCTGCCGTGCTTAGCGAAGCCACCGAATCGCGGCGAAGGTTGAAGCTGTATTTCGTGCTGACTTTCATCACGACTTCAACCGGCGTTAGTTGTTTATCTTTATCGGGCACAACCCGGATCT
>WNFD01063541.1_pt1 | contig 10778 bp, 8 predicted proteins | sample 5400491 | NCBI WGS metagenome assembly WNFD01 (sample SAMN13153343, study PRJNA577476) | soil metagenome | isolation source: 120 cm saprolite under Douglas fir tree site 2 hole 2 replicate 2 | place: USA:California | collected 2015-04-18 | reverse complement strand
CCCGACGATGTTCATGTCGTTGACCGGAACGCGAGCAGTACGAAGCCGGCGAAATTCGTGGTGTTCTTGATCAAGGACAAAGGCGCTCCGGCGCTCGTGCCAGTAGAGTGACTTGGAGGGACCAGGCGGGTGAGCCGATGGGGCACGAGACGATCGCCATGACCGTGACCCAAGAGCAATCCACCATCACCCAACCCTAAGAGGAGACAAACATGAGCTTCGACATTGCCTCACACCCCGGTAGAACGGGGACCGACAAGTTGGTTCCGTCGCGCTACGCGCTGCGGGTCGGCGAGATTGACGTGCTGGTGATCAGCGATGGGGTGTTTCCGCTGCCAGCCGCGACGTTGGCCACCAATGCCGACCCGGCCGAGCTGGCGGCCTGGCTGGACGACAGACTCCAGCCGCCGGACGTGTTCAAGTGGCCGCTGAACGTGGTCGTGGTGCGTAGCGGCGGCCGGACCGTACTCATCGACTCTGGGGCAGGGTCGGAGTTCCCGGATTTCCCGGGGGTCGGGCAGTTGGCTACGCGACTGGACGCCGCCGGCATCGATCCCGCATCCGTGACCGACGTGGTGCTTACCCACCTGCACGTGGACCACGTTGGCGGGCTGCTCGCCGACGGGCTGAGGGGCCGGCTGCGTCCGGACGTGCCGATCCACTTGGCGGCCGCCGAGGCCGCGTTCTGGTCGTCGCCCGATTTCTCCCGCAACACTTTTGGCGGGTTTCCGGACGTGCTCCGGTCGGCCGAAGAGCGGTTCGTCGACGTGTACCGCAGCCAGCTGCGGCCATTCGAGAAGGAGTATGAGGTGGCCCCGGGGGTGGTCGTCTGTCGCACCGGCGGCCACACCCTCGGGCACAGCGTGGTCCGCCTGGCGTCCGGCGGCGACCGGCTGACGTTCCTCGGCGATGCCGTGTTCCCGAATCACTTCGATCACCCCGACTGGCACAACGCTTTCGACCACGACCCCGAGGAGGCGGTCCGTGTCCGGGTCAGTCTCTTGCGGGAGCTGGCGAAGACAGGCGAGCCGCTGGTGGCCGCTCACCTGCCGTTCCCGTCCGTCGGCCGGGTGGCGGTCGCCGGCAACGTCTTTCGTTTTGTACCTGCCCTCTGGGAGTACTGACCGCTTGTTGGGTTGCGGCGAATGTCTTGTGCAGTTTTTCGGACGCCGGCGATGAAGAGGCCAGCCAACGAGCTGGGATGCCGGCGTCGGAAAACCGCCAAGGGACGCTGAGCACGCCGCGGTCAAATTGTCTTGCTCCCCGGAAAATATGACCGAGCCTGCAGGCGTCACCGTTGAAATGGGGGTCCCGATCACGCCTTGTCGAGCGAGAACGTATCCTCCCGGACCATGGTTGTAGACGCCAAAACCGCCTTGGGGTCTGAGGCCTTAACCCGATATTCACCGCATTCCGGGTCGTCGCGAGGCTAGGATCACTTCCTCGGGCATCTTGCGCAACGGCAAATCGCGGATCGCTGGCGCGCTGAAGCCCGCGACCTCGTCGCCCCGATTTATAGGCGGTTTCTTTAAGCCTTCGACAGCACCGACCCGAAGGAGGCGTACGCGCGACTCGATCGCTTGGCGTGATCTGCCCAGCTGCCAATTCCCGTTATGCGAATGGCTGCTCAACGAACCGTTGGCTAAGGACACGAAGGTCGGTTCAGGGGCATGAAAACCAGTTCCGACCGGCAAGGCCGAGCGGCCGCTGTCGGTTCGGTCAAAGGACCTCGGCCGAGCGGCCGGCAACGACGGAGTTGCGCCGATTCCGGCCGTTCGCAGAGCCATGGTTGGACCACAGGAGTCGACCCGAAGCAGTCACTGCGTGCGGACGGTTGATTTCGAATCTGAAGATTGGAAGGTCGTCGTTAACGCCGGAACAACATGCGGTTGGCTGAGGTCGGCAGAACTTAACTGACGTTCGCATTCAGCCGGGAAATACAGGCAACTTGCGCTGATCGGCTCAGGATGTTCCCATACCCGCATCCCTACTCGCGTCGTCGAGAGGGCGAGTAGTCACCATTTCCCTCGCTGTCCGATTCAACTTGGTCGAACTAGCCCCCGGTAGATGAGATCGTCACATGAGCGCCCGGCCGTCTCTGCTGAAGGAGCATCCGAGCGCTCCGCCGCGCTCATTTCGCGGCGGTAATTTCGATGCTCTACGACTGGTTGCGGCGGGCGCGGTCGTCTTCGGTCATAGCGCCGTCGTGATCACCGGTGCAGGTGAGCCTTTTCTTTTTCATTCTTTCGCTGTCGGGGCACTGGCAACCTTTTCATTATCAGTGGCTATCTAGTCTAGTTACACAAAGCTTTCGAGCACTCGCATTCCTGGCGGCGCTTCGCACTCGCTCGATCTTTACGCATTTTCCTGACCTAGTGGCGTGCACGCTCTTTTCCGCCTTCGTTCTTGGGCCGGCCGTGACGAAATTGAGCATGACGAGTTATTTCACTGACGAGACGCTGTACCAGTTCGCCCTTGATAATTCCTGGCTCGGAACGCGCTCTCCTTATCTGCCAGGGGTTGTCTTTCACCCCTTCACGGGAGGAACATTAATCAATGGCAGCCTTTGGACGTTGCCATGGGAATTTAGCTTTTATGCGATTGTCCTCATTCTTGGTGCGCTGCGACACCTTGATGGACGCGGGGCGACCACGCTGTTGATCGTCACGCTCCTCAGCGACCGGTTTGATGTAGATATAGAGCATCTGAATGGCTACTCAGCTTTTCTGAGCTACTTCGCCGCCGGAATGTGCATGTTCTTTTTGCGCGCACCGTTCCAAATCAAAAACGCCACGCGCTTTGGCGACCTGTCCTACGGCATCTATCTCTACGGATGGCCATCTGAAGAGCTGGTGGTGCACGCGCTCGGCAGCCAACCGCCCTGGTGGCAGATATTCGCGCTGGCGTTCCCGAGCGCCGCCGCGATGGCGTTGGTCTCATGGCATGCAGTTGAGCGTCCGATGCTGAAATTGAAGGATGTCCCGCTCTCAGGAATGTGGCCCCGCCTTGGTATGGCTGCCATACTTTTATTCTCCGCGTCCGCGATAGTTTTCGGAATCTCTGGTGAGTTTATTGGCTTGTGCCTGCTACCCGCCGCGCTTGCGCTGACCGGCCGACAGGCATTGAGTTTGATCCTGTCCGGCCCGCGGCTCGTGCGTAATCGATTTCACGGAAAATCCCTTCGTCAGATCTTGCGCTAGGTTCGATGGATGTGTCCTGATACCCCTTCCTCCGCTCATCCCGACGGCCTGATACGCTGCCCCTGGCCAGGCACAGACCCGCTCTATGTCGCCTACCACGACGAGGAATGGGGCGTGCCGGAGTTCGATAGTCGCGCACTGTTCGAGAAACTGATCCTCGACGGGTTCCAGGCCGGCCTTTCCTGGATCACGATCCTGCGCAAACGCGACGCCTTCCGCACGGCTTTCGCCAATTTCGATCCCGAGAAGATTGCCCGCTTCGACGCCAAGAAGATTGCGGCGCTGATGGACAACCCCGGCATCATCCGCAACCGCGCCAAGATTGAGGGGACGGTGGCGTCGGCGCGGGTCTACCTGGAGATCGAGGCGCGCGAGGGTTTTTCCAACTTCTTATGGAAGTTCTTCGATGGACGGCCACAGCAGAACGGCTTTCATTCGAGGGCGCAGATTCCCACGCAGTCGCCAAAATCGGCGGCGTTGTCCAAAGGGCTCAAGGAACGCGGCTTCAAATTCTGCGGCCCGACAATCGTCTACGCCTTCTGCCAGGCCACGGGTATGGTCAATGATCATCTCGTCTCGTGCTGGCGACATGATGCCTGCGCCGCCTTGGCGCACCCGCCGTCGATTTCGTGATCAGGCTTTCGCGGCAGCAACCACGATATCAACGCCGCATTCAAAGGGAAGCAGAACAGGTCGGCACGCTCGCCAACATGACCTCAGCCAGCCGGTAGTGGCCTACAACGTGCCGCTCGCGGCCACCCAACCCGATCTCCGTGTTATCGACGGGAGCCGACCGAGAGGGTGAGTGTGGCTGTTGGACACCCCTGCCTGGGCCGCTCCCTCGATAACGGCATTGGACATGAAGACCGGTTCCCCCAAGCCTGAGTGGCCGATGTCGGTTCGATTAGTCGACCTTCGCCGGGACACGCGGTAATGGGCGAGACGCGCCGAAAGATCCCATGGGCGTCTGGCTAGCGACCGGCGCTCTTTGAGAGTGAGGTTGCTGCCCCACCCACTCTGGAGGCGACGATGGCTGAAGACGCACCCCGGCCTGCGCAGGCCGCTATCCGCACCGAACTTGGCGCGATCTTTGTCTCGCTGGAACTGTCACGCCGGGCCTGGCTGATCACGTCGCTGTCGCCTGGGGGCGGGGAGAAGATGTCCAAGCACACGGTTCCGGCGGGCGAGGTGTCTGGGCTGCTGCGCCGGTTTGCGGAGCTCAGGCGCAAGGCTGCAGCGCGGACCGGCCGCGACGTCCCGATTATCGTTATCCAGGAGGCCGGTCTCGACGGCTTCTGGATCCACCGGGTGCTGCAGTCCGAAGGGATCGAGAGCCACGTGGTGGACGCCGCGTCGATCCTAACCTCGCGCCGGCGTCGGCGGGCGAAGACCGACCGGATCGATGGCGAGACCCTGGTGCGCACCCTGATGGCCTACAAGCGTGGCGAGCCGCGGGTGTGTTCGATGGCCAGGGCACCGACGCCGCAAGAGGAGGACCGCCGGCGTGTCTGCCGCGAGCGCCGGACGCTGGTGGGCGAGCGAGTGAGGCACGTCAACCGGATCAAAGGGCTGCTCTTCGCCCAGGGGGTGTTCGGCTACGAGCCGCTACGCAAGGGTCGGCGTGAGCGGCTGGAGAACCTGCGGACCGGTGACGGCCGGCCCCTGCCGGTGCACCTGAAGGCGCAGCTCATCCGCGAGTTCGATCGGCTCGAGGTCGTGCTGGCGCAGTTGAAGACCGTCGCGGCGGAACGGGACGCCTTGCTCAAGCCGGCGAGTGAGAAGGCGGCCTCGCCGGCGGCCATGCTGGCGCGGTTGAAAGGCATCGGCCCCCGAGACCGCTGTCGTCCTCTGGTCGGAGGGCTTGTTCCGCCAGTTCGACAACCGCAGGCAGGTGGCCGCTTACGCCGGTCTGGCGCCGACGCCATGGCAGAGCGGCTCGATCGATCATGAGCAGGGTGTGTCCAAGGCGGGCAACCCGCGGTTGCGGACAACAATGGTCGAGCTGGCCTGGCTCTGGCTGCAGAACCAGCCAGCCTCGGCGCTCAGCCTGTGGTTCCACGAGCGGGTCCGACGCCTCGGCGGGCGGATGCGCAAGACAACCATCGTCGCCCTGGCGCGCAAGCTCCTTGTCGCCCTGTGGCGGTACACCACCGCCGGCGTGGTCATCGAGGGGGCCGTGATGAAGCCATCGTCGGCGACGATCTGACCCCATCCGAAAGGACTGATCAGTCCTGCCGGATCCAGGTGGCCGAACCGAAGTGACTGCTGGCCTCAACAGCCGACCGAAAGTATGGTCCCGGCCTCCTGAGCCCCACCCGCCGGATGCGGGATGTTGGTGCAGCCGCAAAAAGCGGCGACCGTATGTGAGCTTGATCTGGTGCAGCACGCCATCGGGTCATGGAAACGGGCTCAGACCTTGGATCCGAACCAACCGCCGGAGGACTGCCCATGAACCCCGAAACCTGACCCTTGACCTCGAACATGCCCATGTGAGCGGTCAATGTGCGGGCTCATTGAGGACGATACGCGGCGGCATTTCCCCTGATGGGGCACCGATGGTAAATACCGACAATGCTGACTCTAGCGGCCCGGCTCGGCATCGGCACAGTGCCCGTCGAACCCGCCGCAAGAATCGATGAGTTCGCAGCGGCGGCATTGCTATCGCGTGATGGCATGCGCGCCTACGCGACGCCAGGCTCATCTGAGACGGGGTGGTGGTTGGCGTCGCGCGGCAGCGGTGCCGACTTGGACTCACCGGGGGCAAAGCCGAAGCGCTGCACCAGCGAATAGAACGTCACACCGAGCATGCCGCCGAACACGGCGGTGCCGAGCGACTGCCGCATTTCCGCGCCGGCACCGGTCGCCACGACGAGCGGCGCGACGCCGAGCAGAAAGGCCAGCGAGGTCATCAGGATCGGCCGCAGACGGGTGCGCGCGGCATAGACCGCGGCTTCGGCCAAGGAGCTGCCTTCCTCTTCACGCTGGTGTGCGAACTCGACGATCAGGATCGCGTTCTTCGCCGCCAATCCGACCAGCACGACAAACCCGATCTGCGCCAGGATATCGATCGGCAGTCCGCGGAACATCAGGCCGGTGACCGACGCGAGCAGGCACATCGGTACGATCAATACGACCGCCAGCGGCATTTTCCAGCTCTCATACTTCGCGGCCAGGACGAGGAAGACAAAGAGGGCGGCGGCGCCAAAGACGAGGAAGGTCGGTGTGCCCTTCTGCTGCTGCTGATAGGCGATCTCGGTCCATTCGAAACCGATGCCGGGTGGCAAGACTTGCGCCGCCAGCTCCTCCATGCGGTGCAGTGCGGTGCCGGTGGCAACGCCCGGGGCCGCGACGCCCTGCACCTCGGCCGCCGGATACAAATTATAGCGCGGCACGCGATAGGGAACGGTCACGCTCTTCAGATCGGCGACGCTGCCGACGGGGACCATTTCGCCGGCGCTGTTGCGCGCCTTCAGGCCCATCAGATCCTGCCCGTCGCGTCGGAACCGGCCGTCAGCCTGCACGATGACCTGATAGGTGCGGCCCAGCAAGTTGAAGTCGTTGACGTATTGCGAGCCGAGATAGACCTGAAGCGTGTTGAACACATCGGTCGGCGTCAGGCCGACCTTCTCGGCCTTTACGCGGTCGATATCGGTATAGATCGACGGCGATCCGGTATTGAGCAGGGTGAAGACACCGGCAAAGCTCGGGTCCTGGTTGGCTGCCGCGACCAGCGCGCGCGCCGCGTCGACCATCGCACCCTCAATTACCGACAGGCGCTGGCGCAAATCGGCCAACACCGATCCGGCGGTCACGCCCTTCAGCTCATGGTTGTACAGTGAGGGCAGGCCGGAAAAGATCGTTCCCGAATTCGACCCGATCGTGAAGGTCGTGGCATCCAGGCCGGCGAACGGCGCGACATGCTCGATGCCGGGCGTCTTCAGAATGATGTCGACCGCCTGCTTCACGACCTTCTCGGTACGCGCCAACGTCGCCCCCGGCGGCAATTGCACGACCGTGATCAAGTAGCCCTGATCCTGTTCGGGAATAAAGCCCGTCGGGGTGCGGGCGAACTCGAACCCCGCCGCCGCGATGAGCGCGCTGTAGGCGACAAGCACCACAACGACGCCGCGCAGCAGCCGGCGCGTCAATTGCCCGTAGCCGTCGGAGAGCCACTCAAAGCCGCGGTTGAAGCGGCTAAACCCGGTCGCCAGCAGCCAAGACCCAAAACCTTCGGGCTCCGACCGATGGGCATGCGGCTTGAGCAGCAGCGCGCACAGTGCCGGACTCAGCGTCAGGGAAACGATACAGGAAATCACCGTGGATGCACGGCGAACTGGCGGAAGAACTGCCCCGTTATGCCCGAGAGAAAAGCCGACGGCACGAATACGGCGCACAAGGTCAGCGCGATCGAGACGAGCGCGCCGCCGACCTCGTCCATTGTCCGGTGCGCTGCCTCTTTCGGCAGCATGCCGGCCTCGATGTTGCGCTCGACATTCTCGACTACGACGATCGCATCGTCGACGACGATGCCGACCGCCAGCACCAGCCCGAACAGCGACAGGTTGTTTAGGGATATGCCGAGCGCGTAGAGCACCGTGAAGGTGCCGATCAGCGAGATCGGGATCGCGATGACCGGGATCAGTGAGGCGCGCCAGGTCTGCAGAAACAGGATCACGACCCCGACGACCAGCAATACCGCGACAAAGATCGTGACCACGACCTCGCGCACCGACTTCGCGACAAAGATCGTCGGATCGTAGATGACGATCGAGTCGACACCCGGTGGGAACGACTTTTTCAGCTCGGCCATGGTCGACAGCACTTCGTGCTCGACCGCCAGCGAATTTGCCCCGGGCTGCGCAAAGATCAGCAGCGGCAGTCCGTCGCTGCGGTCCATGTAGGCGCTGGCGCCGTAATCGGCGGCGCCAATCTCGACGCGGCCGATATCGCGGATGCGCGTGACGCGGCCGCGATCGTCGGTCTTGACGACGATGTCGGCGAACTGCTCCGGCGTCGACAGGCGGCCCAGCGTCTGTACATTTATCTGGTAGGCGCCCTCGCTTGAGATCGGCGGCTGGTTCAGCACGCCCGCCGATACCTGCACGTTCTGGGCACGCAATGCCGCCAGCACCTCGGCCGCCGTCAACCGGTACGCCGCCGTCTTGTCGGGGTCGAGCCAGATGCGCATCGCATAGTCGCGCGCCCCGAACAATTGCACGTCGCCGACCCCGGGCAGCCGCGCCAGCGCGTCCTTGATGTGCAATGTCGCGTAGTTCGACAGGTAGAGGAGGTCGCGTGTCGTGTCGGGCGAATACAGATGCACGGCGAGCAGGATCGTCGGTGTCGATTTGCGCACCTGCACGCCGAGGCGCTGCACGTCCTCGGGCAGGCGCGGCAATGCGTCCTGCACCCGGTTTTGAGTCAGCATCTGGGCGACATTGAGGTCGGTGCCGATGCCGAAGGTGACGGTGATCGTGAGCTTGCCGTCGCCGGTCGACTGGCTGCTCATATAGATCATGTCTTCGACGCCGTTGATCTGCTGCTCGAGCGGCGTCGCGACGGTCTGCGCCACCACCTCGGCCGAGGCACCGGGGTAGACCGTCGTGACCTGCACGGTCGGCGGCACGATCTCGGGATATCGCGCGACCGGCAGGACAAACATCGCGCCGAGCCCGATCAGCGTGATGAATACGCTGACCACCGTCGCCAGGATCGGCCTGTTGATAAAAAGATGGGTGAAGCGCATCGGAATGCTCCCCGCCTGTCGCGGTTTGGCTTGTTGCGGTGCCGATTGGTGGAACTTCGCGCTTACGGGGCCTTGTCGTCGGCATTCATCGCGATCTTGCCGACATCCGGCGTAACCTTGGCACCGGGCTTGACGCGCACGAGGCCGTCGATGACCACGGTATCCTCCGCGGCGAGGGCGCCACGGATCACCCGCAACCCGCGATAGAGGCTACCGATCTCGACCGGCTTCGGCGTCACCGTGCCATCGGCGCCGACTGTCATGACTACCTGGCGCGACTGGTCGGGCACGATCGCTGTCGGCGGCAATAGCAGGGCCGGACCCGGTCGCTCGTTCGGCACGCGCAGCCGGGCAAATTGGCCTGGGGTAATCGCGAAATCCGGATTGGCTACTGTCGCGCGGGCGTGGATCGTTCCGCTGCTGCGGTTGACTGCATTGTCGATGAAGTCCAGCGTGCCGTGATGGTCGAAGCGCTCGTCGCCGTCGAGGCTGATCGTTACGTCGTCTTGCGGCGCAGTGCCGCCATGTGCCCGCTGATAAGCGCGGTAGTCGGTCTCGCTCATGTCAAAATCGAGATAGATCGGGTCAAGTGAGACGATCGTCGCCAACAAGGTCGAGGTACTGCCGCCCTCTCGGCTGCCGCTGACGAGGTTGCCGATCGATACGAGGTGGGTGCCGATGCGGCCGGTCAGCGGCGCCGACACTTGCGAGAACTCGAGATCGAGCTGGGCATCCCGGATCGCCGCCTTGGCGGTCTCGATCGCCGCGGCGGCGCTACGCTGGTCGGCGAGACGCTGATCGACGTTCTCAACGGTGCCGTATTGGGTCTGCTTCAACTGCTGCGCGCGCCAAAGCTGCGCGTCGGCGAGTGCCGTTCGGGCCTCTGCGGTGCGCAATTGCGCCATCGCCTGATCAAGCCTGATCTGGAACGGCCGAGGATCGATCGCGAACAGCGGATCGCCCTTTTTGACGATCTGCCCGTCGCGAAAGCTGATGGCGGTCAGCTTGCCGCCGACCTGGGCGCGCAATTCGACCGTGTCGACCGCCGCGAACTGGCCGAGAAAAACTGTTGTGCCGCCAACCGTGGCCTGTAGCGGCTGGCTGACCGTGACATGCGGTGGCGCGGGCGGCGGCGCGGCAGGCGACCCTTCGCTTTGCCACGCGCGCTGGCCGGCAATCGCCGCTAGCGCAACCAGCGCAACGCCGGCAACCCAGGCAAGTCGTCCCCTGCCGCGGCGCGGCGACGGCGATCGCTGGGGCATCGGCGGCGCGGGACCTGTCGTATCGGATCGGCCCGTCGCCGGGTACGAGCCGTCATCCTCGGCAGGGGCCAAACCCTCAAGTTCGGCGCTGTCGGGCCTGCTTATCACAGCCCCTTCGCGAACTTCGTCAATCGTTGCGATATGCGTCATCACACCAGCCTTACAGGGCGTTCACGCCGTCCCGGCGCGTCGCGGACAAACAAAACGTAGTCCCGGGGGCACACGGCGACCGCGCCAGATACTGTCTGCCGACCGGCGAGGGGTCCTGTCGAAACATCCCGCATCGTCGGCAGACCCTCGAGCATGCCGGCCAAGGAAGTCTGGGTTTGCAGGCGTCGCCTGTCCCCTAATCCCATCTGATGAACCCCCGCCGCAGCGGCCTTTAAATTTGGAGCGATCGCTCCCATGTTCGGCCGATGTATGAGCGTAAGGGGGTGACTTCAAGGATTTTTGGAGCGATGACAACAAAAATCGGGGTGGACGCAAGACGTGGCCGCGGCCGGCCGCAAGCCTTCGACCGGGCCGAGGCGTTGACGCAGGCGATGCAGCTTTTCTGGGAACGCGGCTTCG
>WNFD01012709.1_pt1 | contig 10778 bp, 13 predicted proteins | sample 5400491 | NCBI WGS metagenome assembly WNFD01 (sample SAMN13153343, study PRJNA577476) | soil metagenome | isolation source: 120 cm saprolite under Douglas fir tree site 2 hole 2 replicate 2 | place: USA:California | collected 2015-04-18 | reverse complement strand
CAGGCCTGCCCGGCGCTGAGTGGTGGGTCGCCGGCAGAGCCGTGGACCAAGCCGAGGACACCGAGGTCGAGCTAGACGAGGTCGAGCGCCTCTACACCGAGCACGACATGTGGAGTTCCGCCTTCGGCTGAGCAGCACCAGCCAGCCAGTGGGCTGCCTTAATTGAGACCCGGGCCGTAATGGGCCGGAATCAGTGAGACAGGGCCGACTTACCGGAGACGGGACAGTTTCGACCGCACCTGGTGCCCTATCAGGCCAACGTTGGCGCCGGGGTTGGCGTGGCTCACCGCTAAGATCCGTCTTCATGGAACTGGTGGCCGGGCCGCCTTCGCACTGGATCGTGACGCTGGTTGGCGGCTTCCAGGTTGATGTGTGGGCGGACACAGTTACCGGGCTCACCGAGAAGACCGCTCACCATGAGCATGTCGTGTTCGGTGTTCTCATGGACATTGATGTTGATCTCCAGGATCAGTTCGAGGTCACGGCCCGTGCCCCGGCCCGCAGCCGTCGTGTTGAGGTAGCGGTGGCCCGGTTCCCGCGCAGCTGCGTGCAAGACGTTGAAACTGCCGCCTGAGGCGGGCCTGCGCGCGTCAACGGACAGCGGCGGCAGCGGCTCAATCGGATGCCTGGTGAAGTCGTTGTTCGTGAATTCTGACCGCATGGTGTGACTCATGGTGAGATGCTGGATGCGCTTCGTGATGAAAGAGCGTCCCCCATGCCCCCTTCGAAGGTCGAGCTTTACGCCGCGATCCGCCGGGATGCCCGTGCGGGGATGTCAGGCCGGGCGATCGAGAAGAAGTACCGGGTCGGACGCCGGACCATCGTCAGGGCCGTGGCGTCGGCGTGGCCCGAGCCCCGGAAGCAGTTGCCGCCCAGGGCCTCGAAGCTGGACCCGTTCAAGCCGGTCGTCGACGAGATCCTGAAAGTGGACCTGGACGCGCCGCGCAAGCAGCGGCACACGATCACGCGGATCTACCACAGGCTGATGGACGAGCACGGGATGGCGGACGTGTCCTATCCCGTGGTCCGGGCTTATGTCGCCGAGCGGAAGCCGCAGATCAGGGCGGAGGCCGGCCGGGGGCCGGCCGAGGTGTTCGTGCCGCAGTCGCACCGTCCGGGCGACGAGGCGGAAGTCGACTTCGGCGAGGTCGTGGTCCGGCTGGCCGGCCAGGACGTCAGCTGCTTCCTGTTCTGCCTGCGGCTGTCCTTTTCCGGGAAGGCGGTGCACCGGCCCGTTGACCGCACTATCGGCGTGTCCTGCGTGTTGGTGCGTTGAGGGCGAGGAGTCTCCGTTCGGGATGTGCCCGATGAGACGGAGATACGATGGATCACGATGCGGCAATACCTGAGCTCGACGTGTCCGGCCTGGTGGTGGCGCGGGTCGGCAGTGTGGAAGCGACCACCGCTGCTGCGCTGCCCTGGGTGGTGCTCGATGGTGCGGGTCGGCCGGTTGCACCGGTCAGCGAGTTCCTTCGAGAACTGCTGACCTGCGGCAACACCCCGGCCTCCTGCCGGTCCTATGCCTATGACCTGCTGCGCTGGTTCCGGTTCCTGGCCGCGGCGGACGTCGGCTGGAGCCGGGCAAGGCGGGTGGACGTGCGTGACTTCGTCCTGTGGCTTCGGACGTGCCACAACCCGGCGCGGGACCGGCGGCGCCTGGACGCACCCGCGCCCGGGATCGCTCAACGCACGCACCGGCAAGCCGTACCTGAAGTCCGGCTATGCCCCGGCGACGATCAACCACGCGGTGTCGGTGCTGTCGGCGTTCTACGACCATCATCTGCAGACGGGGCAGGGGCCGCTGGTCTCACCGGTGCCGCCGCAGTCGCGTGACGGGCGCCGGCTGGAGGCGCATCACAATCCGCTGGAGCCGTTCCGGCTGCACCGCCGGGGCGCGTATCGGCAGAAGCAGGCCGGCCGCGAGCCCCGCGCGGTTCCCCACGATGTCGTCGAGGACCTGTTCGACTCGCTGGGCTGTTACAGGAACCGGGCGCTGTTCTCCATGTTCTTGTCCAGCGGCGCGCGGGCTGCCGAGATGCTGGGCATGACTGTCAGCGACGTTCACCCGGGCGAAGGGCGGATCTACGTGCAGACCAAGGGCCTGGGTGGGGCCAAGGAGGCGTGCCCGGCCTCTCCGGAAGCCTTCGCCTGGCTGGCGCTCTATCTCGGCGAGCTGGCCCAGGACGGCTACCGGCCTGCTCCTGACGAGCCAGTGTGGTGGACCCTGCGCGGCCCGAGGCGTCCGCTGACCTACACCGCGCTTCGGGCGGTGCTGAACAGGATCAATGCCCGGATCGGGGCGAACATTACGCTGCACGATTATGCCGACACCTGCCTTATGCCGACGTCGGGCAGAAGTGCCTGTTCAGCGGTGGTGAGCGGCCTGAAGATGTCGGCATAACGACGATGTCGTCTGTCATCGTTTCCCTTTCTTCCGGAAGAGAGAGGGAGGACGATGACCAGACCAGCAAGCAGGATCAGCAACGTCGTGATGCCGGGGCCGCTGGCGCCCTTCGCCGAGCGTTACCGGCTTGAGTTGCTGGCGCGCGGTTATACCGCGCACTCGGCGGTGAACGAGTCCCGTCAGGTCGCCTGCCTGAGCCGCTGGCTTGAGGACCGGGGGGAGGAGGCCCGCGACGTCAGCGGTGAGCTCATCGAGGAGTTCCTGGCCTGGCGGCGGCAGGCCGGCCATGTCCGGTCGCAGTCGCGCCCGGGCCTGCTGTGCCTGCTGGAGGTCCTTCGCTGGGCCGGCGTGGCAGCGGAGCCTGCTGCGCGGCCGGTTTCTGCGACGGACGCTCTGCTTGCCTCCTTCGAGCGGTATCTGCTGGCCGAGCGCGGCCTGGCCGCCGGAACCGTCGCCGGCTACCTGGACCAGGCCCGCCGGTTCCTGGCCGGGCTGACGGCCGGGCTGGCCGAGGTCACCTCGGCCGAGGTGTCGGCGGCAGTGCTGAGGGTTTCCGCGCCGGTGTCGGTCGCCACGGCCCAGAATTTCGTCTTCGGGCTGCGGGCGTTCCTGCGCTTCTGCTTCCTGGAAGGCCTGATCGAGGCCGGCTTGTCCGAGGCCGCGCTGCCGGTGACCGGACGGCGCCGGTTCGCTCTTCCCCGGGGGATCGCCGACGCCGACGTCCAGGCAATCCTGGCAAGCTGCGATCGCCGCACGGCGCTGGGCCGCCGGGACTACGCGATCGTGATCTTACTTGTGCGGCTCGGGCTTCGCCGCGGGGAGGTCGCCGCGCTCAGCCTCGATGACATCGACTGGCAAGCCGGCGAGCTGGTGGTGCGCGGCAAGGGCGGGCGCGCCGGCCGGCTGGCTGCGCAGGGGACGGCCCGCCAGCGCGCACCGGGAGGTGTTCTTGCGGGACCGGGCGCCGGTGGCGCCGATCGCGGCGGGCACCGTCGCCTCCACGGTCCGCCGTGCGTGCCGGCGGGGCGGCGTCGCCGAGGTGGGTTCTCACCGGCTGCGTCACACCGCAGCCTGCACGATGGAAGTGAGCAGAGTTGCATTGGATGCATCATTCCGGCGGATCCGTGAATGGGTGTGGCCTGCGGTCCTGTTCATGGCGGGGTAGGCGGCGGCTGGCCGGGTGATCTGGTGACACGTGGCATGACCTGGGGATTCATCACTTCGGTTGGGCTTGATGCCACCATGTGGCATTCAATCTCGTTGCACTGAGTGCAGTACTTGATGCATTCAGTGACTATTCCGGGGGTGGCGGTGGCGGGTCCGGGAGAGGCGGCTGGATCGGCTGCGCTGACGCTGGTGACGGAGGCGACCCCGCTTCGCCCGGGTCCCGCGCTGTTCGAGGCGATGCTGGAGGGCTGGCGGCGCCAGCAGGCCGCCCGCCGCCTGACGGGGGCGCTGATTGATGGGCGGGAACGGGTAGTCCGCCGGTTCGGTGCATTCACTGGCGGGCTGCCGTGGCAGTGGACGCCCGGGCAGGTCGAGACGTGGATCGCGGGTGTGAGAACCATCCGGCGGTCTGGCTGACCGAGCGGGGCGGGCGGATCTCGCTCCGGCAGGTCGATGACCGGTTCGCCGCGTTCCGCGGGGCGGCGGGCTTGCCAGGTGATCTTTCCGTGCACTGCCTGCGCCATTCCTACATTTCGCATCTCATCGAGGACGGGGTGGACCCGTTGTTCGTGCAGTACCAGGCCGGCCACTCATGGGCATCGACCACCGCGTCCTACACCACGGTGGGCGCTGATGCGCGGAACCGCATGCTGCGGGCCGCGCTGGCCCGTGTCTTCGACCAGGCAGGTGAGCCGCGATGACCGCGAAACCCGGTTACCGGTGGCACCTGCGGCGGGTGATGGCCGACCACGGCATGTTCGCCACCGAGCTGGTGCCGCGCCTGGCCGAGCGTGGCATCAGGCTCTCCCGCGAACAGGTCTACCGGCTGGTGACCGGGGTGCCCGAACGGCTGAACCTGACGGTGCTGGCCGCGTTGTGCGACATCCTCGGCTGCGGCGTCGCCGATCTGATCGAGCCGGTCACCAGGGCAGGCCCGGTCGCGGCAGCCCCCGCGCACACGCCACCGGAGCAGATCCGCCCCCGCCGCGCCAGGATCGCGCCTGCCCCGGCGGAGCAGTGATTGGCAGCCACGCGCCGCTGCCCCGCGGGCCACCAGATGGGCGCTGGCCTGAACCGGATCTGCCCAGCCTGCCGCCGCCAGCAGATCATCGCCCAGGTCACCACGGCCGGCACGTCATTGCCGGCTGGCCAGGCAGCCGCGGCGGTAGATGCCGTGGCCGCCAGCCACGGGGCCCTGCGCAGCCTCGCTCACGCCCTCGCCGATGACCCCGGCGCGCTGACCCGCGGTGCCCCGCCCGTGGTCGGCCGCCTGGTCATCGAGCTGATCGCCCGTGGATCGACGACGCTCACGGTCCCGGCGTGCACCACGTGCGGCCGCACCGGATGGCCGCTGACCCGCACCAGCGCCGGTGCGATGTGCGCCCGGTGCGCGCATCGCGCCCGGGCGGCCGAATGCGTGCGCTGCCACGTCGTCAAGCCGGCCGCCGGCCGCGCCGATGACGGTCAGCCGATCTGCGAGCGTTGCCGCCGCTGGGAACGGGACACCCGCGAGTGCGGCAAATGCAGCAAGATCGCGCCGATCGCGGTGCGGGCCCGTGAGGACGCCCCAGACCTCTGCGCGAACTGCTACCGGATGCCATCGGCCGTCTGCAGCGTGTGCGGCCGACGGCGGGAGTGCAACTTCGCCGCCAGTGATCACCCGGTCTGCCGGCCGTGCTCGCCCCGGGCCACCGTGCCCTGCGCGCGCTGCGGCGCCGTCCGGCCCCCGGCAGTGCGGTGGGACGAAGGCCCGCTCTGCGACCCGTGCTACACCGCCGCCCTCCGCCATCGCGGTCGCTGCGACCGGTGCGGTAACCAGCGGCGGCTCGTCGCCCCGCCCGGCCCCGGCGCCACCACCTGCGCCGGCTGCGCCGGGCTGCCGGCCACCCACGCCTGCACCGACTGCGGCATCGAGGACAAGCTCTATGAGCAGGGCCGCTGCGCCCGGTGCAGCCTGGCCCGCCGGGCCCGGCACCTGCTCTCCGGCGGAACCGGGCAGGTCCCAGCCGAGCTGAACAGCGTGTTCGAGGCCATCGCCGCGGCGCGCACACCCAAGTCGGCGCTGAACTGGCTACGCAAGGGCGCCGCGGCCGAACTGCTGGCCGGCATCGCCGGACGGCTCCCAGCCACCCACCAGGCCCTGGATGCCCATCCCAGCCGGCAGGCCGCCGACTACCTGCGGCACATCCTCCTCGCCCACGACGTCCTGCCTGCCCGCGACGAAGGGCTGGCCCGCGCCCAGCGATGGCTGGAGGACCTCCTCGCGTCGATCGACACACCCGAGCACCGCAGGCTCGTGCAGGCCTACGCCGCCTGGCAGGTGATGCGCCGGCTTCGCCGCAAAGCCGAAGCCAGCCCCCGGCCGCGCACCCACACCGCCCACGCCCGCAACTGCCTCAAAGCCGCCGCAGCATTCCTGGCCTGGCTCGATACACAAGGCCAGACCCTGGCCTGCTGCCGCCAGGCCGACGCCGAGCAGTGGCTGTCCACCGCCCCCAGCGCCTGCTACGCCCGGGACTTTCTCCTGTGGGCCGCCGGCCACCACCACTGCCCGCACCTGCAGATTCCACCGCCGCCACGCACGGCCGGCCCGGCAACCGACCCCGGGCAACGATGGGACCAGCTCGCCCGCCTGCTCCACGACGACAGCCTTGACATCATCGACCGCGTCGCCGGATGCCTGCTCCTGCTATTCGGCCAGCAGCAGACCCGGATCGCCGCGATGACCGCCGACCAGGTCGTCCGCCGCAGCGAGGGCGTCTTCGTTCACCTCGGCAAATGCGAGATCCCGACCCCCGAACCCCTCAGCAGCCTGCTGATCCAGCTGATAGAAGACGGCAAGTCACACACCGGCGTGGGCTCCCCGGCCCAGACCCGGTGGCTGTTTCCCGGCGGGCTGCCCGGCCGCCCCGTCACCGCCAAACACCTCGCCGGCCGCCTCCGCAAACTCGGCATCCCAACCCAGCCCGGACGACGTTCCGCCCTCATTGACCTCGCCGCGCAACTCCGCCGGCGTCCTCGTTGACCTGCTCAACCTGCACACCACCACCGCCGCCAGATGGGTACACGAGGCAGGAGGCGACTGGTCGCGCTACGCCGCCGAGATCGCAAGAACCCGCAATCACCAACCTTGCGAATGAGCTTCGGGCCGTTGCTCCGAGCCGGGGCATTCGCAACCTTGGAACATTGCTCTCTACCAGTTTCCTGGCCGGCAACGACATCACCGTCATAGCCCTATGGCTTGGCCACGAGCAGGTCACCACGACGCAGATCTACCTGCACGCCGACATGAGCCACAAGCAGCGGGCCATCGAGCGCACCCGCCCGCTCGGCGTCAAGCCTGGCCGTTACCGGCCCAGCGACACCATGCTCGCGTTCTTGCAGGCCCTCTGATTATGCCGACATCTTCAGGCCGCTCACCACCGCTGAACAGGCACTTCTGCCCGACGTCGGCATAAGGCAGGTGTCGGCATAATCGTGCAGGCGGGGCCGGCATGCCGCCGAGCGGGGTTGCAGGCCGGCGTCGCGGACCAGTCCGGGGAACACTGAGTGGACGCAGTTATAGATGAGCGGGGTTCCGGTGGTAGAGATGAAGAAACTCGATGCCGCCCGGCCTGGGGGAGAGCTGGTCACGGCGTCGCGCGTAGCCGGCGAGCGCGTCGATGGCGGCGGGATGCAGCGGAATCTCGCGTGATTTGCCGAATTTGCTGGCCAGGATGGTTACCAGCGCGTTGTCGAAGTCGACGTCGCTGCGGTCGGGGCGGATCGCCTCGCCGGCCCGCAGGCCGGCGACGGCGAGCAGCCCGATCAGGGTTTCGTGGGTCGCCGCCCGCAGCGGGGAGGCCAGGGCTCGGGCGGCCGCCATCAGCCCGGCAATGTCGGCCTCGGAATACGGGTAGGGCGTGGCCCGGCAGTGCCCGGAGGGCAGCAGCCTGGCAGGTGGCACCTCGGTGGCCGGATCGAGGGTGTGCAGGTACTTCGCGAAACCGCGGACCAGGATCAGCCGCTGGCGCCACCACGCGGGATGCCCGCCGGGTGGCTGGCACGACCAGGCCAGGGCCAGTTCGGTGGTGACCGTGCGGGCCTCCGCCTGCTCGAGATAGCCGATGAACCCGGATAGCCGCTGATCGGCGCGGGCGAGCTTGAAGCCGAGCGCGCGGCGGACGGCGAGGTAGTCCTGCAGGGCCTGGCGCAGTTCGCTCATGCCGTGCTCCCGGGCCATGGCCGGGCCAGGCTGCGCAGGGTGGCACGGTCGACCTTGGCGTAGATCGCGGTCGTCGCCAGGCTGGCGTGACGCAGCACCTGGGCGACCTCGGGCAGTCCCGCGCCGGCGCGCAGCATCTCGCTGGCTGTGCTATGCCGGAGCCGGTGCGCGCCCGCACGCGGCAGCCCGGCCCGGTCACAGGCGGACCGCACGACCGTCGCGATACCGGTGGGCGACAGCCCGTCCCGGGGCGCGAGCACCCGCAGGAACAAGAAGCGGCTCGCCAGAGGGTCAGGGCCGCGACCTCCCCGACGCGCAACCCCAGCCGCGATAGCAGCACGAGAATCGCGTAATCGCGGCGTCCCATCACGGTGCGCCGGTCGCAGCTGCGCAGCAGGCGGGACACCTGCCCGGCCTCCACCCCGCGCGGCAGGGCACCCCCGCGCCAGCCCGCGGCTGCCGGCACCGCCGGCGCCAGCTGACGCGACGTATGACCTTGCAGGTAGCAAAAGCGCAGCAGCGACCGCAGCGAGGCGACCAGGTTCCGCGCAGACCCAGGGCCACGCCGGCGACACTCGCGGAGCACGAAGTCCGTGATCTCACCCGGCGTCAGGGCACCGAGATCGCCGTCGTCCCGAGCCAGGTACTCCGTGAGGAACAGCCCGGCGTCACGCACATAGCGGCGGATGGTGCCGGCCACCAGCCCGCGCTCTTGCGCCAGGTAGATGCGGTAATCCCCGACCATCTGCTGCACCGGCGTGCACGCCGCCGGCGGCATAGGCTGCGGCGTCACGCCTTGCCCGCGCAGATAGCCCAGCAAGGGCGCCAGGCCACGCTGTGATCGCCGGCTCGCATGGCCGGCACGGCGCCTGGCACGCAGGAACTGCTCTGCTCGCTGCGGCGTCAGCTGCCCGGCACCCAGTCCGCGGCTGGCAAGCCAGCGGCTCAGGTGTGCCATCAGCCGGAGCTGATCGGCTGCCGGCAACCGCGTGTAACCCAGCTCGGTGAGCTGCACGCTGAAACCTCGCGCATGCGCCTGCAGTGGCCCGGCCACCCGGACACCGAACAGGTCGGCCACCGTGATCGCCTCCTTCTCCTGGAATAAGACCTGGAGGAAGAAGCATCGATCACGCAGGCCGGATTATGCCGAGCCTCAGCGGTCCTCATCATCCCTGAACTGGGCAAACCCCGATCTCAGGCCGGCTACTCGGCATAATCCGGCACTCGGCATAACTGCGGTAACCCCAGCCGGGGTTCTCGCGGGCAAGCCGGAGCACCAGGGCTTTGATGTTCCTGCAGGTGGCTGGCCTGCCGGTCCTGCCCGCTTGGACCTGGCGGCCCAGCGGCGGCGGATGATGTCGCGGTGCCAGCGCACGATCGTGTCCGGGGTGACCAGCAGCCGCAGCCCGTGGCGGCGCGCTTTCGGTATCACGCTGAGCAGGGTCGCCAGGAGTGCCCGGTCTGCCCAGTCCAGGCTCGGGCGGCGTGGCTGCTGCCGTTGCAGCACGGCGAGCTGATGGCGCAGGAGCAGGATCTCTGCGGTCTTCCATGCTTTCTCCCGCCAGGATAGCCGCAGCCATGAGCTCATCCGCGTGATCAGGAGGAAGACGAACCGCAGGCACATGACCGGTGATCATCACGACCGGACGGCAAGGAGGGCAATCCTACTGGTCACAGCCGCGGACGAGATTCTCGGCACGCACACCCATAGGTAGCGGGGCAGGCCGCCGGCCCGGAGTCGCCGAGCAGCCCCGCCACTCACTCGCAGCTCCAGGCGGCCAGCCTCACGCCGCCCACGCGAACTCCCGCAGCGCTTCGCGGTCATTCACGGAATCGGCCAAGGCCGGAACGGCCCGGCGCGCCGCAGTCGCGCCCTTGAAACTATAGAGAGAGTCCTCACGGGCGGCGCCTAACTGCCTAACTGCCTTTCGCTCCTTTCCTAGCTGGAGGGCCTACGCTGGGCGAAAGCCGATGCAGATAGCGCCTTGTGAGAGAAGTACTACACAAGGTCATCGATGCTAACAGTGTCGATTCAAGTAGCTACCCTGAGTAGTGAGAAGTAGGCATAAAAGCTACCTAATAGTATTAGCGGGACTAAAGGGACAGATCGGTAATAAGTTGGTGTCAAGTTAGTGAGCGTTGATGCTTGCAGGACCGACGCTTGTAGACCAAACTCGTGCCTGAGGCAAGTTGCATGCATTAGACCACTTGCATGCATCAGGCAAGTTGCATGCAAGTCGGTGGATCGTTTGCCGAGACAGGTAGGCCCTTGCCAGGGGCTCCGAATCCATGGCAAGGGCCGTCTACCTGAGGGCCGGGCCGGGTGTGCCACCTCTTCAGAAGAGGTGGCCCCCGTGCCCGATGGCGGCGACACCGAGCGCGGTGGCACACTTCAAGGCCGTCTTGGCCAAGTCAATGAGCCGGTCCGCCCACGAGTAGCCGTCGGTGACGGGCTCCTGCCCGTCGGTCGGGACGGGCTCCTGCCCGTCGGGGTCGTCGGTCACGTGACTACCTCCGGGTGCGGCTGGGGCTATGACCGCTCAATTACCCCCCTGGTAATCGAGAGGCAAAACCTCAGCCAGAGCCGTCCCAATCACGAAATCTAGTCCCGGCTGCCGGTCAGCGACCGCAGCCGCGCCGGCGTGGCGCGCCCGCAAAGGTCTGACTTGGCCCGACCGGATCCCTCGGGTTCCACTAGGCGCGTCCGGAAGTCGCGGCGCACGGGCCCCGAGCCGCACTGAAGTAACAAGAAGTCGCCACTGAGGCCTCCACCGCGAAGACGGATTCAGGGCCGGGCCAACAACCGGCGACGGTCTCTGCGGTCCTCGTTTGCTGGCAAGGTGCCGCAGGTTGACCAAAGGCGTTGGGTGCAGCTCTTCTGCAGGGACTGGCTGAGCTGGGAGGCTGTGGGTTGACCGGCCATGACAGCGGTCATCTCCTACTGTTTGGGGGTAGCGAGGAGATGCCCTATGAGTTCGCTGATCGAGGAACTGCAGCGGCGTG
>WNFD01007535.1_pt1 | contig 10778 bp, 9 predicted proteins | sample 5400491 | NCBI WGS metagenome assembly WNFD01 (sample SAMN13153343, study PRJNA577476) | soil metagenome | isolation source: 120 cm saprolite under Douglas fir tree site 2 hole 2 replicate 2 | place: USA:California | collected 2015-04-18 | reverse complement strand
GTCAGGCGCCACCGTAGAGAAACCGGTCACACACCCCGCACCCGACGATCGGAGGAGGAACCGCTTTCCAAACGTGCCCCTGCGGACCCATGAGAACCAGGAGGTCAGGTTCTACGACGACTTGATCAAGGACAAGACCGTCCTGATCAATTTCATGTACACGGCGTGCAAAGACGCCTGCCCCCTCACGACCGCGACCCTGGTACAGGTGCAGCAAGCCCTCGGAGAGCGCGTCGGTCGGGATATCTTCATATATTCGATCAGCGTCGACCCCGAGCATGATACGCCCGAAGCGCTCGGGAAGTATGCTCATCGTTTCGCCGTGCAGCCCGGTTGGCTGTTCTTGACCGGGGCAAAGGCCGATATCGCACGGATTCGTGCCAGTTTTGGCGACAACCCCGGTTTGGCGGCAAGCCAATCAAACCACCTCAGCGTGATTCGGCTCGGCATCGAGCCGCTCGAGCGGTGGGCGGGGTGCCCCACCTGGAGCACCCCCAAGACCATCATCCGGTATCTCTCCTGGATTGAGCCAAACGGTCAGAGACCCGATGGGGCAAATCTGCGGATCATGAGGAACTAAGGCGACTTCCGGGAAAGATTGTACTGTGATAACCAATGGGGTTAGTCTCTTACAAACTATTTATTATTCATAGAACTATTAATACTAAAAATGTAAGTTTTTGGGCTTGCAGTCGTCCGACGACTCTTCCACGCTGGGAGGCGTGACATCCCTGCTCTGAGAGAAGAGCCGTATGATGACCGTGGAGTTTATCACCGCGTTGTTCTATGAGGTCGATGAGCAGCTGCGCGCTATCCCCAAACACCCCGAGGCCCATCTCTGGCCCAGCGAGATTGTCACCTTGGGGCTGCTCCACGCCCTCAAAGGCGTGGGCAACCGCGCGTTTTATCGCTGGCTGACCCGCGACTATCGGACGCTGTTCCCGCGGCTCCCCGAGCGGACGCGGCTCTTGCGCCTCTTCCGGACCCATCAGGACTGGACGCAGGTCTTCCTGGCCGCGCCGACGGTGCTCGGCGTCATCGACACCTACGGCATCGAGCTGATCCACCCGATGCGCGAGGGCCGCAGCCCCCAGCAGATCGGCCGCAAAGGTCTCTCCAATCATCGCTGGATTGTCGGGGGCAAACTCTGTCTGCTGTTGAACCAGTATGGCCTCGTGGTGGGGTGGGCGTGTGCCACCGCCAATGTCGCGGATAACACCTTTCAGTGGCTCATTCGACAAGTAGACGGACGCATGATTGTCCTGAGTGATACCGCATTCCATGCGGCCGAGGGGGATCCCAGCAACCTCAAACTGTGTGAGCGCGGCGCGTGGGAGGACCGTCTGCTCGTCGAGACGGTGCTCGCGATGCTGACGCTGGTCTGCCATTGTAAAAAGGTGATGCAGCGGGGCTGGGCGTATTGTCAGGCACGGTTGGCATGCACCATGGCGGCCTTCAATGTGCTGGTTCAGTGGCATGGTTTACAGCCCAATGCGTCGGGCTTCGTGCCCCTCTCGATTGCTGAATTTAGTTTGTAAAATACTAACATAATGGGTTGGTTTCTAAGAGACTAACACCATCGGTTAGTATGCTTGAACATCTTCAACGTCAATGCCGTGGGGAGTACGCACGATACACCTGTCGCTCGGTGACGGGACCAACAGGGGAACAGGGGGAGAAAAGTACCCCGCCAATCCCGCCGGCTGTTTGGGGAGAACTTTTTGGTGCCAAGAGCTTTGGGGTGGTTTTCCGCAAAGAGCCACCGCCTTTGGCGGTTTGGCGGCTGAGATGCCAATTTGAGGCCACCGCAGCTCAGGAAATACCGTCGACCACGAGTCGCACAGTGTGATCAGCGGTGCGTACTCCAGGGGACTGTGGAGGGGAACATGCGTTTACAATTCTGATCCGCCAACACCTCGACGAGGATCGAGGGGCCCTGTGGGGCCATGCGACGTCCCTGGGCATGTGTTATGGAACCGACAGCTCGTCCGGAAACGGTCTGGTGTCCCACACGCGCTGGGGCTCTGGAAGGCAGGGTGCATACATGCACAGATTCATCACCGGTGTCACTTCGGCAAAAACCGCCATGATCGCCTCGACGAGCTCTGGGCCAGGCGTGGCCTGGACTTCTTGCTCGGGCATCGGCCAAAACAGTTGGAAACCGCCCCACGCTGTGGCACTAAACCGTTGCGCGTTGCGTCGACACGCGTTGAGGTCCCAGTTGTAGTGAGCGTATTCCGTGCGCGACGCAAACGCGCCAACGCGAATACGAAACCCCTCGCGGAGGAGCCGGCTGAGGTGGTGCGGGAGTGTATCTTCGCCCAGCGCTTTGAGCAACACATGCCAGTCCCAATCTGTTTCGACGGTCAGGGGCCCTTGTGCATCCGGGCGCTTCGGAGCCCGTTCGACTTGCATGCCGGATTGGAAGAGACGCTGTGCGCGATCAATCGTGACATAGAATTTCGTGGAGCCAAAGTTATGCCCAGCGCTCAGCGGCTTCGCCTTTTTGTTGGGTTCTGGCACCCAGCAGAGCCACTGCCAGTACATGCCCCGCCCCCACCGGTCACAGAGCATCCGCACCCCATATCGTTCCGTCAGCCGACTCTTGATGATCTGGGTCAGGCGCTCTTCGACCGCAAGGTGCCCCACCCGAATGCCGCGATCGAAGTCGAGGTACTCACTGCGGAATGTTCCTTGGCGGTCAACGCGTTCGCTCGCAAACGCGTACTCTTCGTCTCTGATGCTGCCCATCGTCCCTTCCATGCTCCGCTTTGCACCGTGTTGGCATGGGGCGACAAGGTCGTTACTGGCTACCCACCGACTCTGGATGCCGACGGGAGTTGCTGATCCCTGAGCCCTGCGCTGATCCATGATCGAGTCCGACGGGACAGGAACGACGTCCGGTACCCTTCGTGGTACACTATACTACACGAGTGAGCAGGTATCAAGCCACCTTCACAGGCGGTTTTCGGTAGAAATGGCAGAGAATACGCGATGCCGTCCATCAGAGTCCGTATATGGGGGACGAGAACGAAAAGTGTATGAAAGTCGTTAGCGTTTCTAATGCGTTGATACAGTCAACTTTATAGACACGGCAGTTTGGGAGCTGTTAGCACACATCGTTTTGAGGCGTGAGTCAGGGTAATCGCATCTGGCTCTTGTTGGATTCCAGGGTCGTGGATTTGCCGAGGTCGTCCAACCCGATTTTTGTCACGATCTCTTCCTTCAAGCCCTTATTTTTCAATGCCCTTAAAAATAAGTGAAGATTCCTGGGTACCATGGAAGCCTCAGACCCCGGAATCCAATAAGAGCTTGAGGTAATTCGCCTCCTCCGCGCGCACACCGTGGTAGGCCGTGCCCTCGCGCGCCGAAAACGTGCCCTGACACATGGTGCACAGCAGCCGAGGAATGCCGCGATCGGCTCCACGACAGACCAGATGAGCACCGAAGCCGCGCTTACCGTAATGCGAGCACTGTGGATGGGGACAGTAACATGTGGTGAACTCCATGGCTCCCTCCTGATACAGACCGTGTGCCGTGTATCAGGAGTGTACAGCGAGTGTTCTCGCTTATCGTTCGTATTCATACACGCTATCGAGGGACAGCACCGAAAAGCTTGCCGCCAAAGAAATTACATCGAGACATACAGTAAGTATAATTCCCTGTGGAGGATTGCAAGACTGCTCCACACTTCACATACTTACGAGGGCGGTAGTGGATGTGCCTTGCTGTGGATGTGAAGACTACGTGCATGAGGGGACAAGGGGACATGGGCCAATTACACAACCGGGTGGCCTTAATCACGGGAGCTGGACGAGGTATTGGGCGCGCTATCGCCCTGGCTTACGCCACAGAGGGCGCCAGCTTGGCCCTCGCAGCCCGTACCCTTGATGCCCTGGAACAGACAGCCCACGAGGCGCAGGCCCTGGGGGTCTCCACCTGTATTGTGCCCGCAGATGTCTCTGATCCTACGCAGGTGGAGGACATGGTACGCCGCACCATCGACCGCTTTGCTACCATCGACATCCTGGTCAACAATGCTGGCATGGCTGGACCAGTAGGTCCCTTGCAGGAGAATGCGGTTGAGGCGTGGGTGCAGACGATTCAGGTCAACCTGATCGGAACATATCTGTGCTGCCGCGCTGTGCTGCCCATCATGCGCCAGCACGACTATGGGAAGATCATCAACCTCTCGGGTGCTGGTGCGACCAACGCGTGGCGCCATCTGTCTGCCTATAGCGCCAGCAAGGTGGCGGTGGTGCGGCTGACGGAAACGCTGGCGCTGGAGCTTGAAGGCACAAATATCCAGGTCAATGCCCTGGGCCCCGGGTCGATTCATACCCAGATGTGGGAGGAGCTCCGGGACGGCGCGCACATGGTCGGTGATACACCGCTCTACGAGCTGGGCCAACGAGTAACCAGCGGTGGGGGAGCCTCGCTTGAATGCGCGGCTGCGCTGGCCGTCTTCCTGGCCAGCGCGGCCTCAGGCACGTTGAGTGGGCGGCTGATCAGCGCCGTCACGGACGATTTCCCGAACTGGCCGACGCAGATCGCGCGCATTATGGCTTCTGACGCCTTGACCCTGCGTCGAGTTGACTGGCCCTGAACAGGGCCAGTACGTCATATGGGCGATTTCGGGCTTTCCCATGCCCCCCCGGGGTGCATTCCCGACTGGGCTGTGGCACAATAGCGTTGCCCGATCCGCTACGCGCTCACGCATGTCTGCAGGCGCACGGTTGGTCGCTGGCGGCAGGGCCCCATACTGGGGAAGCAGGGCATGGGGGTGGGCCACGAAGCGCTCCGCGGAGGCTGCATGTCCACGTCGGGAGAGGGACGCACCCGGCGCGCTGCACGCCGCCAGGGCTCCATGCCACAGAGGACGGGAACACGTGCCCACGCCGCTCCTGGTGGAAGGGTGGTGAGGGGACACGCATGTGAGCCTGTGAGGCGGATACGCTAGCCTATTACATACCAGCGCAGTGAACAGCTGCGGAACGAGGGAGGAAGGTGTTTCAGAGCTGTGGATATGCTACCCTCTCACAGAGGAAGAGACACACCAATACGGAGTGAGGGGAGCGATGATTACCCAAGTGCTGCACTGTCCCTATTGTCACGAGACGGATATCGTCCGGCATGGCAAGTCGCCGGAGGGCAAGCAACGCTATCGGTGCCGGCAGTGCCTCGAGGGGGACGGGCGCACGTTTCTCCTGGAGTATGCCTACGCCGGTCCGTCTCCTGCCATCAAGCAACACATCGTGGATATGGCCATGAACGCCAGTGGCATTCGCGATACGGCGCGGGTGTTACACATCAGCTCGACCACAGTCATAAAAGAATGAAAAAAAAAGCACCTGAGCTCGAGCACGTGCATCAGGCACTGTTAAAGCACCTCCACCCCGAGCACGTGGAGGTTGAGATCTGCCGCGCCGAGGAGTGGGCCCACCGCCGAGGGCTGACATCAGAACTGGATGAGATGTGGAGTGACGTGGGGAAGAAAGCGGAGCCACGGTGGCTGTGGCAGGCGATCGATCACCACAGTGGGACGGTATTGGCCTACGTCTTCGGGCGCCGGAAGGATGCGGTCTTTCTGCAGCTGCAAGCGCGGCTGGAGCCCTTTGGGATCCGCCGCTTTTATACGGATGGGTGGGGGGCGTATGCGCGGTATATCGACCCAGAGCAACACCACGTGGGCAAGGAGAATACCCAGAAGATCGAAAGCAAACACATCAATCTGCGGACACGGATCAAGCGGCTCGTGCGCCGCACGATTTGCTTTTCCAAAACGACGACGATGCACGATCTGGTCATCGGTCTCTTCATGAATCGCTATGAGTGTGGACGCCTCCTCTGCTATGGAATCCACAGCTCTGAAACACCTTCGAGATTCGGAGTCGGCAACGCGCCAGGCGGTTCAACGCCTCTGCGGACCTATACATCACGGTTTTACACATCAAGGGGGTCGCATATGCCAGGAACAAAAGAAAATAAGGTCAAAAAGAAACTGCGCGAGGGACAGGTGGCGACCGTGCTCGGGGGGCTCAACAACCCGGAGATCATCGACTATATGGGCCAGTTCGGCTTCGACGGGGCGTGGATCGAGACCGAGCATGGCACAATCACCTGGGACCAGGTGGCACATATGTCGCGGGCCTGCGACTTGTGGGACATGACCTCTGTGTGCCGCGTGAATAACAACGAGCCCTGGCTCATTACCCGCACCCTGGATGTGGGGGCGACCGGCATTGTGGTGCCGCATGTCAGCACCCAAGCAGAAGCGGAACAGGCGGCTCAATCCGCCAAGTATGGACCCATGGGCTATCGTGGCATGGCGTCGGGTCGCCAATCCTACGGCGTCACCGACTACTACCGCAAGGCCAACGAGGAGACCCTGGTAGTCGTCCTCATTGAGGAGATAAAAGCAGTTGGCAACCTCCAAGACATCTTGACGGTAGAGCAGATCGATGTGTTTTTCGTCGCCCCCTCTGATCTGGCCCAAACCATGGGGTATACAGGACAGCCGACACACCCAGAGGTGTTAACCGTGGTGGACCGGTGCATCGCGCAAATTGTGGCCGCCGGCAAAGTGCCCGGCCATATCGGGAATGCGGAAACGGTTGAGAGTTACCTTGAGAAGGGCGTGCGGTTTTTCCTGACGAGTTGGCAGCCTTGGCTTGCCCGAGGGGCCAACGACTATCTATCCAAGGTCGCTGCCAAAGTCGGCTGAGAGCTTCGAAGAAGACCGTGCTCCGTGAAGGACACATGGCAGGCAGCGTCACTTGTGCGCCATGGTGACCCCATGAGGGCGGTGCCAAACGCCTGGGGAGGAGACCCATCGTGAACGATACGCCCAACCTCGTTCGAAGCACCGGCGAGTACGACATTGTCGGCACCCGTCCGATTCGCCCTGACGGTCCCGATAAGGTCATGGGACGAGCCCGCTACGCCGCCGATCTCCACCCCGCTGGTTTATTGTACGGGAAGATCCTGCGCAGTCCGCATCCGCACGCGAGGATCAACCGAATCGACGCGACGCGCGCTCTGGCTCTCCCGGGAGTCAGAGCCGTCGCCACCGCCGCCGATCTCCCGGAGGTTTCTGCGGCCATGGTGGACCAGGAAGAGGGTGGAACCGTCAACTACGGGTTCTACAGCCGCAACGTCATGGCCCGAGAAAAAGTGCTGTACCGAGGCCATGCCCTGGCCGCCGTGGCGGCCATTTCGCCTCACGTCGCCGAAGAGGCGCTGTCCCGCATCGAGGTGGACTACGAGGTGCTGCCGCCGGTGCTGGATGCGGACGCCGCCATGCAAGACGACGCGCCCATTCTCCACGAGCGACTGGTGACCCTGTCCAATCCGAGCTATCGGGCCGGCGGTTATGGCGAGACGGACCAGGGCACCAACATCGCCAACCGGTTCGAGTTTCGCGCCGGTGACGTGGAGCAGGGATTCGCGCAGGCGGACGTGATCGTCGAGCGGGAATTCCACACCCGGCCCGTGCACCAAGGTTACATTGAGCCCCACTCGGCCACCGCGTTGTGGCACGCGGACGGGACGGTGACGGTCTGGTGCAGCAGCCAGGGCCATTTTGCCCTGCGGGACCACTGCGCCGCCATCCTGGGTCTCAGCGTGTCCAGCGTGAAGATTGTGCCGATGGAAATCGGCGGTGGCTTTGGCGGCAAGGGCCAGGGGGGGTGCTATCTGGAGCCGGTCGCGGCGGTCTTATCGCGCAAGGCGGGACAGCCGGTGAAGCTGACCATGACCCGCACCGAGGTGTTCGAGGGCACGGGGCCCACGTCGGCCAGTCACATGCGGGTGAAGTTGGGGGCCACGAACGAAGGCCGGCTGACCGCGGCCGAGTGCCACTTGATTTATGAGGCCGGCGCCTTTCCGGGGTCTCCCGTGCCGTCGGGTTGCCGCACGATGCTGGCGCCGTATGAGATCGAGCACGCCTACATCGAAGGCATTGACGTGGTGGTCAATACCCAGAAGGCAGCGGCCTACCGAGCCCCGGGCTCGCCGGTGGCCGCGTTCGCCGCAGAGTCCGTTATTGACGAGTTGTGCGAGAAGCTGTCGATGGACCCGGTTGAGTTTCGGTTGCGGAACGCAGCCAGGGAAGGCACTCGCCAACCGACCGGCCCGGTGTTCCACCGCATCGGCTTTGTCGAGATGCTCCAGGCCGCACAGGCGCATCCGCATTTAGATGCGCCGTTACCGGGGCCGAACCAGGGCCGGGGGGTGGCGGCGGGGGCGTGGTTTAACGGTTCTGGCCCGGCCAGCGCCATCGCCAGCGTCAACCCCGATGGCACGGTGAGTTTGGTCGAAGGGTCGCCCGACATCGGCGGCAGCCGAGCCGCCATGGCCATGCAGGTGGCGGAAGTGCTGGGCCTCCCGATGGAGGCGGTCAAACCGTCCATCGTCGACACCGACTCCATCGGGTACAGCTCCGGGGCCGGCGGCAGCGGCGTGACCTTTAAGATGGGGACCGCCTGTTACGAGGCGGCTCAGGATATTAAACGCCAACTGATTGAGCGGGCCGCCCGCCTCTGGCAGGTGGAGACTCAGGACGTGGTGTACGACAAAGGCGTGCTGCACCATAAGCCAGATCCGGAACTTCGGATCCCCTTCGCGACCCTGGCCCGCCGGTTGAACGGCACCGGGGGCCCTATTGTGGGCCGAGCCACCGTCAATCCGGGCGGGGTGGGCAACGCCTTTGGTCTGCATATCGTCGATGTCGAAGTGGACCCGGAGACGGGCAAAGTGACCATCCTGCGCTACACGGCCCTGCAAGACGCGGGCAAGGCGATCCACCCGAGCTATGTGGAAGGGCAGATGCAGGGTGGCGTGGCCCAAGGGGTCGGGTGGGCGCTGAACGAAGAGTATTACGTAAACGACCAGGGCCACCTGATGAATGCCAGCTTTCTGGACTACCGCATGCCTACGAGCTTGGACCTGCCGATGATCGACACGGTGATCGTGGAGGTCCCCAATCCGGGCCATCCTTTCGGGGTGCGCGGCGCGGGCGAGGTCCCCCTGGTGCCCCCGATGGCGGCTATCGCCAACGCCATCCACAACGCGATCGGGGTCCGTATGACCCGGCTTCCCATGTCACCCGGGGCGGTATTGGCAGCGTTGTGGGCAAACGGGTAGACCTGGCCGCGCGTCCAGCCGAGGCGGCCGTGATGCGCGGCCCACTTCCGCGGGACCTGACGGGCTCTCCGGCTCGGGCCTTTGAAGCCCATTTATCTTCTGCAGCAAGCGTGGTAGGATACCGCTCACCGTCGTACCGGTCATAGGCTGGACGTGTGTGGATCTCGGATGCGTCGCCCTGCTACTCAGGCCATAGAATCATCGGCTCGATGGCGCCTTGCTTCTCGAGCGCCTTGATCAAGAGCTTACAGTCTGGCCACGGGCCGAGGGGAGGCGATATCATCGGTGTCGGCCGATAGTGGAAGGAGGTGCCCTGATGCACATCGGACTGATGATGGAATGTGACTACCGGGAAGGTCAAACCCAGGAAGAGGCGTTCGACGATGCCTTTGCCACCGCGGCAGACGCCGAGACGTGGGGCTTCGACGGGATCTGGTTGGCCGAACGCCACTTTGCCCCTCCGGGAAGCGGGCGAGCCATCCCCTCGGTGGTGGCTTCACCCCTGATCTTTGCCACCGCTATCGCGGCTAGGACCACCCGGCTCCGGGTCGGGACGGCAGTGTTAGTGTTGCTCCTGGGCCATCCCGTGCGGATGGCAGAGGAAGTGGCCACCCTGGACCACATCAGCCGGGGACGCCTGGAGTTGGGTATCGGCCGCAGTGGCTTCCCATGGGCTTATGAGGGCTATGGTATTCCCTACGCGGAGAGCTGGGAACGATTCCGAGAGTACTTTGACGTGATGCAGTTAGCGTGGACCCAAGAGCGGTTCTCCTACCAGGGTAAGCATTATAACTGAGCTGGTTGCAAGTTTTGTAAATATCTCTAACCTCTTGAAGTTGTAGGATAAAACTGATATGCGCGTGGTCAAGACATCAGGAGCGCATGGACCAAAAAACACAGCGATCACGCGCATTCTCGCCCATGCTCTGCCACGGAGCCGCACGCATTTTTCTGACCGCATCGCTCTCGTATGAAGCGGCTGCCCTACACCAGGACTAATGCGAGAAGCTTCTGCGCGACGGAAAACTCGCAACCAGCTCAGAGGGTAAACGGCTTATGATGTCTTGGAAACTCCGCACGCTGACTTGGTGTATAAGTGCATGGCTTGTTGGGAGTATCGTGTGCTGCGCCTCGGCCCAACAGACAACCAGATCCGATCTCGAGGTGGCGCGGCAAGGGGCCATCGCGCTCGCTGCCGCCCATGGCGAAAAACCCCGCTATGGGGGAACTTTCCTCAGCGCTGGCAACGAAGAAATCCCCTTCTATGATCCGCATCAGACGTCGCTCGGTGGGGTCTATGCCGCGGTCGCCCCGGCCTACAACTGCCTCATCCGCACCAGCCCGTACGACCCCATGGCCCTGGACATCCTTCCCGAGTTGGCCGACACCTGGGAGGTCAGCGACGGGGGCCAAACGCTGACATTTCATCTGCACCAGGGCGTGAAGTGGCACGATGGTATGCCCTTTTCATCGGCCGATGTGCAGTACACCATTGAGCGCATCATGAATCCGCCCAAGGGCATGGTGAGCCCACGCGGCCCCATATTCGCGGCGCTGATTGCGCGCGTCGAGACGCCTGACCCCCACACCGTGGTGATTCATGGCAAGGGACCATCAGGGCTGCTCTTGCCGCT
>WNFD01007925.1_pt1 | contig 10779 bp, 11 predicted proteins | sample 5400491 | NCBI WGS metagenome assembly WNFD01 (sample SAMN13153343, study PRJNA577476) | soil metagenome | isolation source: 120 cm saprolite under Douglas fir tree site 2 hole 2 replicate 2 | place: USA:California | collected 2015-04-18 | reverse complement strand
CAACCGTTTTTCATGGATCGGGACCCGCTCCACAACCCGCAAGACTCGGGATGGTCGATCAGCTGCGGAGACATGCTCGAGGAGCATCAAGAATCCGACCTGTTCATCGAGCACCTCGCGCATATCGCGGCGCGCCGGCCGTTCATCGTTCCCTACCTGACGCTTCCCATTGGCTGCGCCGTGTCGTTCGAGCGCGAAGGGGCATTCATTTTCCCGCCGGGCAAGGAAGAGAATCGCCGCGATCCTGGAAAACCGTACGACTTCGGCCCCTGGAGCCTCATCGACTGAATGCGAGCCGCGCGTCTCCGCCGCGCGACGACGCACCTCCTCGGTTACGTTGTTACTTCTTCTTCTTCGGAGACAAGGCTCGAGCCGTTCGCGGGCGGCGCGTCGGGGGATGCCGCGACCAGGGCCGGGCCGGGTAGCCGGATGATGGTCCAGTCGTCGGCCTTCTCGGCACGGTCCGCGAGCGCCTCGTCCTTCGAGAAGAGGATGACCTGGTGGTCGAGCCGGCCCAGTTCGTCCATCGCGGCGCGCAGCCGCCGGCGATCCGCATGCACAAGCGCTTCGTCGAGGAGGAGGGGCGGTGGCTCCGCGTTGCCACCGATGATTCGCGCCAGCGCCAGCCGCTCGAGCAAGTAGATCAACGAGCGGGTGCCAAGGCTGAGATTGTCGACATCCTTATACGTGCGCTGGTCCTGGGTCCTTACCTGAAGGGCGAGGTCGTCCCCGACGCGGACATCACGATAGCGCCCGTTCGTGATCGGGGACAGCTGGCCCTGGAGCTGCGACTTGAGCCGTGGGATCACGGCCCGGCGGACCGACTTCGCCGCCGCTTCCAGCGTTTCGATGGCGAGGTCGTACGCGTGTGCCTCGGCCTCGAGCTCCTGGAGCTGCTCGCGGGCCGTGGCGATCTCCTCTTCGAGCGTGGCGACGTCCCCGATCTGGGTCAGCCGGTCATTTAAGAGCTCCTCAGCCCGTGCGCGTTCTTCCTGGGCGCGCTCCTTGGTGCTCCGATGCTGGTCGCGTTGCCGTTCGAGCTCGGCCAATGGCAACGCGGCGAATTCCGCCACAGCGGCCGGGTCGACGCTCCGGTTGACCTCACCGATCTGGCGACTCAGGTCGTCGACAAGCTGTCGCAGCGATACCCCTTCGTCGTTCGATGCGGTGCCCCGCTGGCCCTCGAGCTCGGCGAGCCGAGCGCTTGACGCGCGGTAGGCCTCCGCGTGGCCGACAGCGGCGTCCCAGGCCTGGGCCGCGCGCTCCATGTCCGGATCGACGATGCCGGCCGGGTTATAGATCGCGGCGAGCTGACGAGCGTAGTCGTCGGCCTTGGCGCGCTCGGCGACCGAGCGCTGGCCCGGCGCCCGAAGCTGCTCCAGCTGGGCATCGAGCTGCTCGATCCGGGTGCGGACCTGCTGCGCCGTGCGGGCAGCCTCGCAGCTGGCAATGAAATCGCGCGCCGCTCCGAGCGCCTCCCGGCGATCGAAGCCCAGCTGGTCGAGCAGGCTGTGCAGGCGCTGGCGAAGGGTCTCGCGCCGCTGATCCATCTCGGATTCCCCCCGGGAGGCCTCCTGCGACCGCCCGCTGGCGGCGTTCCAGGCGAGCGTGTCCTGGGCGAGCGATTCGACGTCGCGGGCCGTCTCGTCGACGGCCTCCTCGGTCGGCGCGGGCTGTGGAAGTCCCCACGATCCGACCAGCTCGCGCAGGCCGCGGCCGGCGGCCTGGGCGCGCTCCTCCAGCTCGGTGGCCTGACGGTCGAGCTCGAGGCGGGTGGCGTCGTAGCGGACTTTCTGGAGGTGCTCGACGAGGGCCTGCTGAAGTTCCCCCGAGCTTCGCACCCCCCACGGCTGGAAGATCTCTCGACGCTTGACGCGTGCCTCGTCCTTGGCACGGAGGCGGCGATCGACCTCCCGGACCGCGGCGCCCCGTACCCAGATGCCGATGCCGGTTGAGAGGACGCCCATGCCCAGCAGGAAGAAGGCCACCCCGCTGAGCTGGAGCGGCATGCCCCCTTGCAGCGCGAGGAATGCGACCAGGATCGCCATCGCGGTCAGCAGAAGACCGCCGAGCATCGCCCCAAGGAAGGTGCGCTGCCGGCCTCGGGCGCGCTCGGCCATCGCCTCCTCACGTCGCATCGATTCCTCGGCTTGCTGGCCGGTCTTGATGACCTCGGGGACCTCCTTGTAGCGAGCGATGTCGTGTTTGAGCTGCTCCAGCCGCGGCGGGAGCTCGGCGCCCGCCCGGCGGCGTGCCTCGAGCGCGACGTTGTGGCGTTCTCGCCATTCCGAGAAGACCCGCTGGAATTCCATCTGACGGGCGGGCCAGTCCAGGTTGTTGCCAATCAGGCCCGGGTGTCGCTCCGCGATCCGCCGAGCCTCCTCCGCCGCGGTCTGGGCGCGGAGGTGGACCTCGGGGGCCTGGGTGTCGGCGACATTGAGCGTGGAGAGGAGCTCTCGAACGGCAGGCTCCTGGGCGAGCGCGGCGTCGTCGATGCCGCGGGCTCGCGTTTCGTGCCCTTGTGCCTCGGAATCGAGCTTCTGGCGCTCCGCCTCGAGCTGCTGCACCTGGGCGGTCGTCTCGGCGGCGCGACTTTCGAAGTCCGCCTGCGTCTCCCTCGATGCGCGCAGGTGGCTGCGCAGTTCCTGGACCTCAGCCTGGCGGTCGAGCGGGAACATCGCAAAGCGCGTGTGCTCCTCCTGGCGGCCGCGCTCCTCCGCGATCGCCTGCTCCAGCGATTCCACGCGCTCGAGTCGGTGACGCGCATCTTGCAGGCGTGACGCCAGCAGGGCGGCCTCGAGCGTTTGGACGATCCCGAGTTCGGCTTCGGTCAGCGCGGAAACGGTCTCACGCTTCTGCGCCAGCTCATCGACGGCGGCCCGCGCCTGCTGGGCGGCGGCGAGCTGTCGCTCCAGCTCCGTGAGGCGAGCTTCGAGATCGTGCAGCGGGCCCGAGCGCCCGCGCGGCTTACCGATCCGCTGGGTCCGCTCCTGGCGCAGCCGATCGAGAACCTTCTGCGCCGTCCGGTCGGGGTGCGCCGAGTCGGCAAGGGCGACGATCGCCTCCTTGATGGTGCCGGCGTCTTCCAGGCGCATCACCTCGCTGCGCGAGATGCATGCCGTGTTGGTGTAGATATCGCGGCTGACGCCGAGCAACTGGCGTCCCACCTGCAATCCGCCCGACGCGTCCCGATCGAAGCGGTCGCCGAGCTCGGCGCCCGTGCTGAGATCGAAAACGCGGACCGTCTCGGCGTCGAGATCGCGCTCCACGCGAAGCTGGGTCCCGTCATCCAGCAGCACCTCGAGCGCCAGCCCGAAGTTGCCGCCTTGCCAGGGACGCCAGCGGTCGGCGCGCTCCGCCGGCGCCGAGTGTCCGCGATCGCCGGACTGCAGCCCGTAGAGGCCGGTCACGATTGCCTCTTGCAGGGTCGACTTGCCGGCCTCATTGGGTCCGACGACCAGGTTCATCGTCGGCCCAAAGCGCAGCTCCATCCCCTGAAGGGCACCAAAGCCCTCGATTTCGATCCGGGTTAGGCGCACGGCGGCCTCACCACGACGTCCAGGCTGGCGTCATTCGTCGAAGGCATCGAGGGCGAGCTGCAAGGCGCGGCCCACCGCCTGTTCCTCCTGGCGAGACCCCTGCTTATGATCAACCAGCTTGCGCACCATCTCACCGCGGCTGGTGAATTCTTGAGCGGCGGCCTCGAGGTCGTGCGACACACGCGAGTGGTCGCGGAACTCGAGATAGGCGAATCCGTCGCTGCATTCCGTCGCCAGCGTCTCCGGATCGAGGGTCAGCGAATGGGCGCGCTCACCCGTCAGCGTGGCTCGGATCACGCCGCCGTCGAGGTGCTTGTCCTCCCGCATCGCCATGACCGCGTCGCGAACATGCTCGAGGCTCATCATCCCGGTAACGTCGATCGTCTCCTGCGCGAACTGCCGCAGGTTGACGTCCTCCAGTAACACCTGCAGGCCACCGTCGTCAGCGACCGTCAGCAGCGCCGTGCAATGCCGTCCCGTTTCATTCCAGCCAAGCGGCTCCGGGCTGCCGGGGTAGGTGATCGACTCGGCCGTTCTGGCGTCGTGATAGTGGCCGAGGAGCGCGTGGCGGAAGCCGGCCTCCTGGACCTGGGCGGGCAGGATGGGTTTGTAGGGCGTCACGTCCTGCGGGAGCTGGCTCATGTCCGAGGCGTGCAGCAGCAGGAGGTGCGTGCCCTCCTCGCGGCGGGCGAAGTCACGCAACGGAGCATCCGGCACGTCGGGGCGCATGAAGCCGGCGGCCCAGATGTCGACGTTCCGATAGCGGTACGGTCGCAGGTCCTCGTGCGCCGCGATCGTGACATTCTCTGGCCAGCGCAAGTAGCGGTAGGGTGAGCTCGCCAGGGCCGGATCCGCATGGCCGGGGGCGATCAGGACCGGCAGCCCGGCATCGCCCAGGGTCTGCACGATGAAGCTTGCGGTGTCGCGGGTCACGTGATCGTGTTCAAAGAGATCGCCGCCGCAGGTGATCACGTCGGCCTGGGCTTCTCGAGCCCGTTGGACGATCCGTTGGAGGGCGGCCCGAAGGTCCTCGCGGCGTCGTTGCGCCCCGACGCCGTACAGGCGCTCACTCGCGAAGGATCGGTCGAGATGCAGGTCAGCGAAATGGAGCAGGCGAAGGGCCACAAATCCCCCGTAACCACGCGAATTGTGCCTGGCGCGATGGCATATATGAGCGCGAAAGCGTGCCCATTATAAAGCTTGGGCTGAGTTTGTTCCGAGTCAGCCGGCGCCGCGATAACAGCGCCTACACTGGTCGACGAAATGGGCTCGTTCGAGAAGGGGGATCGCGGGGCCCGGATCCTGAAGATCCAGACCCTGCTGCAGGGCAATCCGCACGGTTTGACGACCGGCGAGATCGCGCGCCGCACCGGCGTGAACCCGCGGACCACCTATCGCGATATCAGGGCGCTCGAGGCCATGAATGTCCCGGTCTACGAGGACAACGGTCGGATCGCGATCGACCCGAACTACTTCATCGCTCCCGTCAAGTTCACCCTGCGCGAGGCGATGGCGTTGCTGATGGGCGTTCGCCTGATGCACCGGCACCGCGACCAGGCCGATCCCGACGTCGCCGACGCGTTCACCAAGCTGGCGGCGGTCCTGCCGGCCCCGGTCGCGGAGTACGTGCACGCCACGGTTCGTCAGATGGCGGACCGTCCAGCGAACCCGACCTACTCGCGGGTTCTCCAGACGGTCGCGCTCAGCTGGGCGGGGCACAAGGCGGTCCGCATCTGGTACCCGAGCGCGAATCACGAGGTGAAGCCTCGCGTGATCGAACCCTATTTCCTCGAACCCTCCTTGATCGGGCACAGCAGCTACGTGGTGGCGCGCGATCGCGGACTGCGCGAGATGCGGACCTTCAAGCTGGAACGCATCACCCGGGCCGAGCAAATGCCCGAGACGTACCAGATCCCGGCGGAGTTCGATGTCAACAAGTACCTGGCGGGCGCCTGGGGAATCTTCCATTCCGGCGAGCCGGTGGAAGTGCGCCTCCGTTTCTATCCACCAGCGGCCGCGCGCGTGAAGGAATCGATCTGGCATCCATCGCAGAAGCTCGGCGATGGGCCGAAGGGATCGGTGAACATGACGGTCACCGTGACCGGTACGCTCGAGATCACCCCCTGGATCCTGGGATGGGGCGATGCGGTCGAGGTCATCGCGCCCGCGGACCTGCGCAAGAAGATCAGCGACGTCGGCACGAAGATGGCAGCGCGCAACAAATAGGAGGATGACGATGAGCGTTTTTCAGGCAGTCGCGAAGCTGAAGCCGATGAAGATCTGGGACGGGGTGCTCGCGCGGACGGTGAACGGCGACCGGCTCAGCATCGGCTTTGTCGACATCGATCCCAACGTGCAGGTTCCGGAGCACCGGCACGAGAACGAGCAAGTCGGGTTCGTCCTCCGCGGGACGGTGACGATGGTGGTCGACGGCCAATCGCGCGAGTTACGGGTGGGGGAGACGTACACGATCGCCAGCCAGGTTCCCCACTCGGCCACGGCCGGCCCGGACGGCGTGTCGGTGGTGGACGTCTTCGCGCCTGTGCGCCAGGACTGGAACACCAAACCTACGGTCGAGCCGTTTCCCGGTCGCTGGCCCTAGCTTAAAAGAGGCCCCGATACTCGCCGCCGTCGACCGCCAGCGTGGTTCCGGTGATGAAGCTGGCGGCGTCGCCGGCCAGGAAGACCACGGCGGCCGCCAGCTCCTCCGGGCGTCCATGCCGGCCAAGCGGGATGTTGCGGATGCTGCGGGCCGTAAACTCCTTCGGATCGACACCAAGCTTGAGCGCCTGCTGGCGGTTTTCTTCCCTGATGCGATCCGTCTCGAAGCGGCCGGTGAGGATGGAATTCACCCGAACCTCGGGTGCGGCCTCCTTCGCGAGGGTCTTTCCCATCGCGACCACCGCCGGTCGCAGCGCATTCGAGAGCACGAGATTGTCGACCGGCTGATGCGCGGCGATCGAGGTGAGGTTGACGACGGCGCCTCCGCCACGCCGCAGCGCCGGAAGGGAGGCGCGCGTGAGGCGGACCGCGCTCATGAACACGAGGTTGAACGCCTCCGCCCACGCCTGGTCGTCGAGCTCTGCCACGGTGCCGAGGATGGGCCCGCGCGTGTTGTTGACGAGGACCTGGAGGCCGCCCAGCGTGCTGATCGCCCAGTCGACGAGGTCGCGGCACTGGTCCGGTTGCCGCACGTCGGCGACGCGCGCCACGACGTCGTAGCCCTCATCGCGTAAGGCGCCGGCGGCGGCTTGGATGCGTTGCTCATTGCTGGAGGAGATGGCAACTCGACAACCCTCGGCAGCGAGCGCCCTGGCCGAGGCGAACCCGAGGCCGCGGCTGGCGGCGGTCACCAGCGCGCGACGTCCACGGAGTCCGGTTTCCACCGGGCAATACTAGAAGGGCGCGATGCTGCTACGCGGCGACGCGCGGTTGCTTGCCGCAGGCAGGGCACGGCGTCCCTGCTTTGAGTTCGGCTCGCTTGAAGGCGTGCCCTCCGCAATGCGGGCAAAGCGCGCCCGGACGAAGCGGAGCGGCCTGCTCCGCCTTCTGCATCCGCTCGCGCAAATGGCTGTCGTCTTCCTTCTCGATGAAGCGAGGATCGGTCGGCGTCTGCGTGCTCATGCGGCCTTCAACTCGTGAGGTTGGAACTGCTCCGGCCGCACGCGATCGCCGATGGCGCGCCCAATGACCTCCGGATGCAGGTCGACGCCGCGCTGGAAGGGGTTCACGCTGAGGATGGCCGGCACGGCTCGACTGCCCAACCGCACGTCGAGCACGCGGCCGTGCAGCGTGGTCATCGGAGCCCATCCATCCCAGGTTTGCATCGTCCGCCACCAGAGGTGGCGTGCCACCGGGCCGCCCATGGCGACGACCAGCTGCGGGTTGATGCTCCCCAGCAGGCTCTGCATGTGCCGTTCGACACACTGGTTCAAGGCGTCATCGGTCACCAGGTCCGGGTTTCCCGTGGGGCACCGGACGGCCCAGGTGTGGAAGGCGAGATCCATCACGTCGTGTTTGTCGGGTTTCTGCCCGAGCCGGCGGCGCGCCGCCAAGAGCACGGCACGCGCGTACTGGTAATAGGGCTGCGGCGTGTCCGACGTCATGTGGTGCTCGAGGGCGGCTTCGTGATCGAGCCACTCGCCGAAGGCCTCGTTGCTGGCGCTCGCGGCATCCAGCGGGCTCGGGCTGATGAACACGATCGGCGCCTGTGGGTTTCCGAAGCCGACCTCGGGCCGGCGCAGCGGCAGGGCGAGTCGTTCGCACGGGCTGTCGGCGCCGCGGTCAGACTCCGCGATCGCGCAGCCGTGCAGCCGCTTGAGCGCGTCCGAGCCGAAAAACTGCAGGTATTGCTGGCCCTTGCTCACGCTGTGAAAACGACGCCGGGTGGCGGGTGAAGCTTGCGCCCCTGCGACTAAGATTTCACGATGGCCAAGGTTCCCAGCATCGACGTCGGCCAGCTGCAGCAGCGACTTAAGGCGGAGCCGGTGCCCTTCCTCCTCGACGTTCGGGAACCGTGGGAATATCAGGCCGGCCACGTCCCCGGGGCTCAGCTGATCCCGCTTGGGGAGCTCGAGCAACGCGTCACGGAAGTCCCTCGCGACCAGCCGGTGCTGGCCATCTGTCACAGTGGGCAGCGCAGCCTGGCGGCGGCAGGCTTCTTGCTGCAACTCGGCTACCCATCGGTAACCAATGTCGACGGGGGCACGGGCGCCTGGATCGAGCGCGGCTACCCCGTCGATAAGTAACCTCGCCCGCTCAGGGGAGGGCAGGGTGAGGGCTGCGACAGACAGCTGTCAAAACGGGCTGCTTGACTTTGGGCATGGCCCCTACCACCATTGACACGACCATACGTCCTTTTCACGTCCTGAAGGAGTCCAAGTGAGCGTCGTCGAACTGGTCCTTACGGTTCTGCTGGTGGCCACCCTGCTCGGCCTGGTCGCCCTGCTGATCCGGCGGCCAACCACGACCGGCCCATCTGACGCAGTGCTGGCGGCGCTGACCGACCTGGGAGCGCTCAAGTCCAATGTCGAGGCGGTCAGTAATCAGCAGAGCGCCCTGAACCAGTCGCTCAACATGGTCCAGACTGCGGTTCAGGGAGTCGAGACCAAGGTGCTCGAGAGTTCGGCCGGCGTCCGGGACGCGATCGGTAAAGACCTGTCCGACGCGCGCATCGCGATGGAGCGCTTGAAGGTCGACGCCGAGGAGCGCCGCCGCATGGAAGAGGACGTGCAGGCCTCGGCCCGTCGGATCGAGGCCGTGCTGCTGGGGAGTCGCACTCGCGGTGCGGCCGGCGAGAACATTCTTCAGGACGCGTTCCGGCAGTTCCCCGCCGAGATGATCGACATGAACTTTCGGGTCAACGGCAAGGTCGTTGAGTACGCGCTCATCCTCGCCAACGGCAAGCGGCTGCCGATCGACAGCAAGTGGCCGTCACCGGAGTTGCTCGACCGCCTCAGCGACGGGTTACAGGAACCGGGCAAAGAGGCCACGATCGTGCAGGAGATCGAGCGAGTCCTCCGCTTGAAAGTGCGGGAGGTCAAGCAGTACATCGACCCCGCGGCGACGCTCGGCTTCGCGCTTGCCGCAGTTCCAGATCCGGTCTTCAATGCGTGCCGCCGCGCTCACCTCGAGGCCTACCGCGAGGGCGTGATCCTGATGCCCTACAGCATGACGATTCCGTACGTCCTGGCCCTCTTCCGCCTGCACCTGCAGTACGCGAAGTCGATCGACCTCGAGAACCTCGAAGGCTACCTGCAGCAGATCGACGACAACGTCGCCTCCCTCGATCGCCTCCTCGAGAACAGCATCGCGCGTGGCAGCACCATGATCCAGAACGCCTTCACCGACGCCAAACGCAACCTGGGACAGATGCGTGGCGCGCTGGCGGCCATGCGAGCCGTGCCGCAGGCGGCTTTGGGTCAGGAGCCGGAGCTCGACCAGGTCGAGGAGCCGGACCTCCAGTTGTTGATCTCGCGTTAGGCGAGGCCCGGGGTCCGAGCAAGGCGCATCACGAGCAGGAGAAGGACGAGGACGCCGCCGCCGATGAGCATCAGCGTTGTGCTGGGTACCGTCCCGGATTCGACCACCAGCCTGTCACTCGACATGGCGGTGCCGGCTTCGTTTGTGACTTCGACCCAATAGGACCCCTGTGCCAGGTTGTCGGGCAGCTTCACGAGCAGGTGATAGGAGTCGGGCGCCTGCACGGTCGTGGCCGAAAGCCCTCCGACGTGCACGTTGCTCCCCGGAGTCAGGTGCTGGCCGAGGATCATGATGTTGGGCTGGATGGTCGGATTGACCTTGAGCGGGCTGAGCTGGTAGATCTGCGGGGGAAGGGCAGCGCTCGCCCTCACCGGAGTGGGCGCAGCGACAGGGCGCGCGGCAGCGGGCTTGGTGGCGGCATAGGCCGGTAGCCCCACGGCAAGCGCCATCAGGCTTGCCAGACCAGCCGCCGCCAGGCGCCGCACTGCTGCCATAAATTCCTCTACTAAAGCTAACGGGCATGGTGCAACGCGGCGTTTGGCGAATCGGCCCATCCCAGGTGCGCAGACGGACGTAGCTGTAACCCCAAGCGCAATAAAGCCCCTGTCCAACGGGGCAGGGGCTTTGCGATCTTCTGTTTAGCGGTTTCCGCCTCCGGGCCAGGTCTGCTCGGGGGGGCGCTCACCGATCTTGATGCGTTCTGCGCCGCCCGACGATCCGGACTCGGATTCGCTGCCCATCCCTGACTCGCTTCCAAATCCACCGAAGGACGGCATGCTCGGCGGCTCAGCCGGCCGGGCAACCGGACGCCCGCCGAAGGACGGCTTCGGCGCCGCCGGCGCTGCCGGTCGCGGTGCGGGGGCCGCCGCGCGGACCACCGGCTTGGGGGCGGCTTTCGGGGCGGCCGCCTTGGCGACGGGGCTCTTCCGCTTGGCGGGCGCGCTTTTCTTCGCGGTGGTGCGCTTGGCGGTCGTCCTCTTGGCGCCGGACCGCTTCGCGGTGCTCTTCTTCGCCGTGGTGCGCTTGGCGGTCGACTTCTTGCCGCCGGCGCGCTTGGCCGTCGATTTCTTCGCCGTCGACTTCTTCTTAGTCGAGGATTTCTTCTTCGCTGGCATTTTTCCTCCCTCGGATGCGCGATGCAGAGTTCGCGCGTGGTTCATGCGGATGAGGACCGCTGCTGCTACCTGCGATTTATAGCATCGGCTCTCCGCAAAGACAAGCACTTCGCTACGCGGTGCATCAATAGCCGATTACGCTG
>WNFD01007533.1_pt2 | contig 10779 bp, 8 predicted proteins | sample 5400491 | NCBI WGS metagenome assembly WNFD01 (sample SAMN13153343, study PRJNA577476) | soil metagenome | isolation source: 120 cm saprolite under Douglas fir tree site 2 hole 2 replicate 2 | place: USA:California | collected 2015-04-18 | reverse complement strand
TACGACGAGTGTGGGGTATGCGTCGTCGAGCGACAGCCGCGTGCATTTCGGCCTGGGCGCGGCGAAGGTTGCGCGAAAGATCGAAATTTTCTGGCCCAGCGGGGTGCGGCAAGTTCTGAACGACGTCGCGGGTGACCGCGTAGTTCCCGTGGAAGAGCCGAACGCGTCCACTACAACGAGGAAAAACTGACGGACTACTGAGGCGGCGCGCTACCCGGCTGACTTCGTGATTTTTTCTCCTGCAAGTCACGAAAGATGGCGAACTCCTTCTTGGTCATCTCCGCTTTGCCCGCACGCTGATAGGCCTGCGCAAGATTCAAATGAAAGGTGGCGTCCTTGGGTGCAAGACGTGAGGCCAGCGCGAGTTCGGCGATTCCCCTGGTTGTGCGGTCCATCTCCACAAGATTTCGTCCCAGGACGTTGTGGGCTGCGGGATTCTTGGGATCCAGCTTGACGGCCTGTTCCGCCAGCGCCGAACCTCTCCCAAACTGGCCCATTTTCATACACAAGAAAGCTCCCTGCACGCGCGCGGGAACATGGGACGGAGAAATCTTGATCTCCTTCTCAAATTCCTGGAGCCCCGCTTCCTGATCGAGTTGAACCAGAAAAACGCCGAAGGCGTAGTGCATGTTGGGCTCCTGGGGATAAGCCGCGACCACTTGCTCGTAAAGACGCCGGGCGTCCTCGAGATGATGCGCATTCGCCGTCCAGGCAGCCTTTCCCGTTTGCAAGATGACATCATGTTTTCCAGCGGGAATCTCATAGGGAAACAAAGCCATGCGCAACGCGCTGAGGCCGGTTGCTTCCATAACCAGGGGATTGTCAACATGGGCGTCAGCGAGTTGCGCAATTTCGTTCATCCCACGCTCGAACTGGCCGGCCGTATTCCAGAGAATTGATAAATGATAGTGGACGGTTGAAGCGAGTGCAGGATCGTTGCCGAAGCCGAGTTGCTCGGATTTGGCAAGGTGCTCGAATGACTCCGGATATTGACGCAGTTCATATTCGCAGAGGCCGAGAAAGGCCCAGGATGGTGCATTGTCGGGCGTGAGGGCCGTGGTCTGGCGATAGGCGTCCCGCGCTTCCTTATATTGCTTTAGCTCGTACAGCGAGCTTGCGAGATAGCCCCAGCCTTCCGCCCAGGAGGGGCGCTGCTGCACGGCCAGGCGGTAGAGCGTGGCGGCTTCTTCGTAGCGGTTGGATTTCCATGCTTCTTCGGCACGCGCGGCAAGTTCGGTGAAGCTGTCAGTGGGGCTCGCTTGGGCAAGAAGAGGTAGCGCGCAGCAGACCATGCCTATAAAGGATAGAAAGACGCGGCAGAAAAGGGCCTTGGGGCGTGGTGGGATGGTACTCCAGGAGCGGGCACTCCCCTCTTTCGCGGATGTGTGGCAAACAAAGGACTTTAAGTCTTGTGTTCTTGGATGTGTGGCAACCAAAGGAGTTGTGGGCGTGTTTTTCGGAAGTGTGGCAAATACAGGGGTTAGAGACTCGAGATTAGAGCCTGGAAGGAAACACATTACCCCCCTCCCCATTGAGTTTTCATAAGAGATTGATGCGACGGGAGTTAAGGAAGGGGGGTCGGCTAAAAGTTTGAGAGGTAAAGACTTACCGCGGGCCTGCGGCAGAAAGACAGAGGCAACGATGGGAATGGGAGAGAGCAGGCGAGGATCGGATTCGACGTACACACGGAATGATAGCATGAAGTTGACGGTGTGTCAATTGCTATGATGGTACTAGAACTGAATGGGTTGTTGGGAGCGAGGAATCATGCCTAGAGTTCACTCCTGAGAACCCAATCGACAGCAACAGAGCAAAAGGCTTCAGTTCGGCTGTGAGAGCTTGCGTTCGGCTTCTTCGGCCTTTCTGGTCTTGGCCAAGCCGCCGCTGGCGCGCTCGTTGCCTGGTTCACACGCCCGGTGCGGGCTACGAAACCCGTGTCCGGCGCATCGAATCTTAAAGTACAGTAGAGACTGGATGACCATCGGGAACGCGGAAAGAATGAAGCAATCCTTTTCCTGCAGGATAAACGAGGAACGAATGAAGATGGAAGTCAGAGCGCTGCTCATGATCGCCTGTGCCGCCCTCGCGCTGCCTATGAGCGCGCAACGACAGGGCCCTTTGCCACCACCGCCGCCTGGGACCGTGGCTCCATCCAGTGCGCCTGCCGAGTCAGCGAAGACAAACTCTTCCCGGCAAGAGATGTCCTCTCCTATCACCAACGAGCCGCCCGCGATGCCCGTTGAACAAATCATCCAGAAATTCACGCAACACGAGGACGAGTTCCGCAAAGAGCGGGACAACTTCACGTATACGCAGATTTTCGTGTTCGAGGAGATCGACGAGGATGGCCGCCCGGACGGGGAATACCGCTTGACGAGCGACATCCTGTTTACCCCGGCAGGGAAGCGCTACGAAAAAGTCCTGGAGGCCCCCGGGCCCACGCTCCGGCGCATTACCATGTCGCAACAAGATTTCGATGATATCGAAAAGGTCTGGCCACTTGTGCTGACCCCGGACGAATTGCCCAAGTACGACGTCAAATATGTAGGCCGAGAGCAGGTCGATGAGGTCGGCACGTATGTCTTCGACATAGCGCCAAAAAAGCTGGAAAAAGGCCTGCGCTACTTTCAAGGGCGCGTCTGGGTGGAGGACAAAGATCTCCAGATTGTCAAAACCAGGGGAAGAGCCACGGGCTTGTTGAAGAAGAAGGAAGACCAGGCATTTCCAACGTTCGAGACGTTTCGGGAAAATATCGAAGGCCACTACTGGTTCCCAACATATACGCGGGCTGACGACATCCTGCGCTTCAAGTCAGGTCAGGACGTGCATATCCGTTTGTCGGTTCGATACCAGAACTACAAGCGGTTCGGCTCAACCATCAAGATCGGAAAAGCTACACAGGTGGACCCGGAGAAGCCGTAAAGCTGAACTTGTGGCTTAGCGCCGGCTGAGCCAGACGAGAGTCACCCCGACGCAAACGATGAAAACGCCGAGCCAGCGCTGTGGGCTGATGCGTTCGTGCAAGAACAGCATCGCGCCAAAGGCGCCTGCGGCATAGCTCAAGGCGGTCACCGGAACGACGAAACTCACGTTCTCCATGGAGAGCATGGCCAAAAGTGAAAAAAAGGCCACTGTCATCATCCCAATGCCGATCCACATCCAGCCCACGCGCATTGCACGGAAAACGAAACCAACAAGCGCGGGCGGCCGAAAGTCGTGAACTTCGCCGACTACTTTCATGGCACGGGAAACGCAGAGCTCGCCGCCGGTTCCCGCAAAAACAATCATAAAGAGGAATAAGAGCTCGAGCACGTTTACGCTCTTTCCGTGGTTCGCGGATGCGTCTGCCCGACAATAAAGACGCCGACGCAAGTAACGAATATGCCGATCCAACGAAGAGGGGGGACGGTTTCTCCCAGAAGGAAATAACCCAGCATCGCGACCACCGCGTAGGAAAACGAGGAAGCGGGCTGAACGTAACTATAGTCCGCCCAAGTGAGAACCAGCATGTAGGCCACAAAGAAGGCGAGCAAGCAGGCAATCCCAAGCCAGATGTAGCCTGAAGTGATGACGCTCACTAATACATGAAAAAGTTCGCCCGACGCCCAGTTTTTGGCGGACCCAACCCGTTTCATGCCCTTGCTGAGCAGGACATTGCCAAGGGGAGCAAATAAAACCATGAACAAAATAAGAATGTAAGTTTTCAGTTGCAGGCCTGGAGAGTCTTTCATACGGTCTGTACTTCGCTTCTTGTGTTATGAGCCGAAAGTGCGCGGCCTGCCGTTAAATCCATACGGGCCGGATCTTCGAATGGTAGCCCTCGGGCATCCGGCAGTGAAGAATTCCCCAGCGAAGTCAACATTCCAGAAATCATTCGAGAATGATCTTACCCGATTGTTTCATCGAGACCAAAGCCCCGAGCAGCGAAATACTTCGTTTTTTGCTATGATTTTTCTATACAACCAGTCGTTGCGGGCGGGCCTAAATATCGAAGGAGCAGCGTGGACAGAGTCGTAATGCGCGAGGTGCAATGATTTCGAAAGCTGCTGATTACCTATTTCTGGCTCTAGCTGCCGGGCCCTTCATCTACTATCTGCTCGTCCTGTACAGCTCCTGGCTTTTCTTTTTGCGTTCGAAAGATACAGCGTCGCCGAACTTGGATTTTACTCCGCCGGTGAGCAACTTGAAGCCTGTCCGGGGCCTAGATCCTGAAGCCTACGAAAATTTTGCGAGCTATTGCCGGCAAGATTATCCGGATTATGAGCTGATATTTTGCGTGGGGGACGAAAACGACGCCTCCGTGCCCGTCCTTCAGAAGCTGATACGCGATTTTCCACAACGCCAGATTCGAATCCTCTACGGCTCGGGACGCGCGGCAATCAACGACAAAGTGGCGAAGCTGGTCAGGATGGTGAACGAAGCCCGCAATGAAATCTTAGTGATCAACGACAGCGACGTTCGAGTCGAGCCAAATTATTTGCGAACCGTAGTGGCCCCCCTGCGCGATTCGAAGGTGGGGGGAGTGACCTGCCTGTATGTTTCCACCCAGGACAAAACAACCGCGCAACATCTTCAGTCCATCGGCATGATCTCCGACTTCTATCCCGGAATTTTGGTGGCCCGGAAACTGGATGGAATCAAGTTCGCGCTGGGGCAGACGATCGTCACGACGCGATCGCGTCTAGCCGGGTTCGGAGGCTACGAGGCCATCGAGAATCGCCCCGCGGATGACCTTCTGGTGGGCCGCTTGATTGCTGAACAGGGCTTTGAAGTCCAGCTGCTTCCTTACGCTGTTAAGACCGTTCCAGACTGCGATTCGCCGAAAGATCTATTTATCAAGCGGCTTCGCTGGATGACCGTGATGCGGCACATGCGCCCCTGGGGACATCTCGGGCTTGCTTTCACGCAAGGATTGCCATGGTGTCTGGCTGTTGCGCTAACTCATCCAGCATCCATTGGTCTCGCGTACGTCGGCGCCTATCTGGGGTTCCGCGTGCTCATAACCTGGTTGGTCGGCGTCTGGGGATTGCACCAGACCGGGCTCTGGAAGAAAATGCCGCTCATCATCGTGTGGGACGCAACGGCGTTCGTCATCTGGCTGCTGACCTTCGGACGCAACAGCATTCGGTGGCGCAATGTGGATTACCGGATTCACGAAGGGATGCTCGTGCCGGTCGTCCATGTTCCCGCTCAAAATTCTTCTCAATAGGAAGTAGTCTGCCGCCACATAGGTCGTGAAGGTCTAGCGTGCCTGAAAAAGCCGCCCGCCTCGTCTGCGAGAGGACTGCCCGCCATGGCTGAAGGTCCGGCCTACGTTATCCAAGCCCAGCTTAACGGCTCCTAAGCCTTTTTCACCTTAACTGCGGTTGATTGCGAAAAATCCACGCGCGATTCGACCCCCGAGGACCTTGTCGGCATGCTCATCTGCATGCGGCGATCGTTCTTCGGCTCGCGCCAATTGACCTGCGGCAGCATGAGCGAAGCATCCACGCGATCCCGGTACTTCATGGCGATGTTCATGAGCGAATCGAGCAGCGAATCCGAAAGATGGTGCGGCTGCAAGCCGAGGTCGATGAGCTTCGAATGCTTGGCGTTGTAATAGTGCTGCTCGGCTTCCACACGAGGATCGGGAATATGATCGATCTCCACCGTCACGCCAAGTTTTTTCGCGGCCGATTCCACCATCGCGGCCAAATCCATTATGGAGAACTGCTCGGTGAATTGGTTGTAAACGCGACACTCACCCTTGGCCGCGGGGTTATGACAAGCAATCTCGATACATCGGACGGTGTCTCGAATGTCCAGGAAACCGCGCGTTTGACCGCCCTTCCCGTACACCGTGAGCGGCTGGCCGATGGCTGCCTGCACGCAAAAACGATTGAGGACGGTGCCGAACACGTCGTCGTAATCGAAGCGATTGATGAGCGCTTCATCGAGCGCAGCTTCATCCGTCATCGTTCCGTAGACCACGCCCTGATTGAGGTCCGTGGCGCGAAGGCCCCAAATCTTGCAGGCGAACATCATGTTGTGGCTGTCGTGCACCTTGGAGAGGTGATAAAAAGATCCGGGTTGCTTGGGGAAGGGCACTACGTCCTTGCGCCCGTTGTGCTCGATGGCGATGTAGCCCTCTTCGATGTCGATGTTGGGTGTGCCGTACTCGCCCATGGTCCCCAGCTTGATGAGGTGACAGTTCGGCAGGAATTCGCGGATGGCGAAAAGAACGTTCAATGTGCCGACGACGTTGTTGACCTGGGTGAAAACGGCGTGCTTGCGGTCGATCATCGAGTAAGGTGCAGAGCGTTGTTCCGCGAAATGAACCACTGCTTCCGGTTCGAAGGACTTGAGCGTGGAAGCGAAAAAGTCGTAATCGGTAACGTCACCGACGAAAAGCTCGATGGTCTTGCCGGTCAGGTTCTGCCAGACCCTGACGCGATCCGTCAGCGGACGAATCGGGGTCAGCGTTTGCGCGCCAAGCTCGTGGTCCCAAAGACGCCGCAGAAAGTTGTCAACGATGGCGACAGAATGGCCCCTCCGCGACAAATAGAGAGCTGTCGCCCAGCCGCAATAGCCGTCCCCACCGAGCACGGCGATCTTCATGTACCCTCCTCAGGGCAAATCTCTTTACAATTTTCTACGGCAATCCGGGCTGCGAACGACTCTCCTTGGATGCGCAGCCGGCAAGAAGAGGTGCCGAGCAAAAACAGCTCTGGACTGGACCTTCTTTTTTTACCTGTATACCAAGGGCTTTGCAAGCGGGTTTTTGGATGACGCTGGCAAAAGGGGCTGCCCGTCCATCCGGCTGGCGCGGTCCAGCGGATGGTTGGTGAGAATGACTTTGCCGCCTCCAGAAGCCACGATGTTCAGGCTATCCGGGCCAATCAGGTCTCCAAATCGTCGCAGGTTTGCCTGGTAGGTCACAAGATAGAAGCGCTGCGGTTCGAACCATAGACTCTTGAACCGGTTGTCGTCGATGAAGACGTCCGGCGCGCCGGGGGCATAGGAGCCATATTCCAAATTGAAGTAACGTCCGTTCAAGGTCAAAGCGTCGCGATTGGCGTAAAACGTGACAGAAGAAAAAGTCCAGTAGTTGCGCTCCTCGATCAGCTTTCCGTCAGGAGACTTGAGCAGCGCATCCGCTAGTTGCCGCGACGACAAAAACGGATCGAACACCACCAGGGCCAGGCGAGCAGCGTGAAAAAACAGAACCATCATCAAAGCCGCTGACAAGAAGGCGCGGTTGCCCAGCCAGCGAAATGTTCCGACGGCGCCCAATAAAAAAGCAAGCGAAGCGACCAGCAGTGGGAGGCGCAGGTAGGCGAAAGATTCAAACGTGAGGTCCAGCATGTGCCCGAGGGACAACGTGTAGACGCTCGGATGCCGGCTGAGGGCATCGGAAATATCTCCCGGCGTCGGCAGATTGCGAACTGCGAGAAATATCGCAAAGCACGCAATGGCGGCGACGCCCGCGACGGCGCAAAGAACGCGAGTCCCGCGGCGAATCCAATCGCCGCCCGTGGCCATCGCCGATCCAAGCAGCAGCGCCAGCGCCGGATAGCACGGCATCGAATAGTATTCCTGCGTGGTCGAAAAAGTGAAAAAGACCAGCACAAAGCCGGTCCAGCAAAGCGCCAGCAATCGCGCGCGTCCGCCCCGATCGACCGGCTTGTAAGAGATTTTGGCAATCGCGGGAAAATAGACGCTCCAGGGGAACAGCCAAAGAAAGTGGAAGAGCCAGAACCACAGCCGCGGCACCGTGTTGTAATCCCTCGGATATCGCAAGTTCAAGAAACGCAGGAACTGTTCGTTCATGAAGAAAAACCAGAGAAAACCGTGGTATTCCCCGGGGCCGCCGTGGAGTGCAAACGAGAAGTAAGGAGGATTTCGAATCGTCGCCAGAATGTGCCACGGCGCGGCAATCAAGAGTACGACAAAGAATCCGCTGACCGGTCTGAGCCGCTGCCAGGTGCGCCGCACAAAAAGCTGCTTGGTGAGAAAAAGATAGATCAGCGCGCCGGCGACGGGAAAAACCACGCTGACCAGGCTCTTCAACAGCAGACCCGCTCCCAGACTTGCGGATAGCACGAAGGCCCAGAAGCGAGGATGCGGCTCCTCTTCGTCGAGCGCGCGCAGGAATGCCCACATCGCCAGCGCGATGGTCAACGTCAACGTCACATCGGGAATAACGATTCGCGTGAATAGGAACAGGCCGACGCAGGTGGCGATACACAAGCCCGCGCACAAGCCCGCTCTTCTCCCGAACGCCCATATACCAAACGCACACGTCAGGCAGGCCAGTCCGATTGCGGAAAGCGCGAAGGGGATGCGCGCCGCCCAGTCATGAACACCAAAAATCTTGAAGGACACGGCCATCGGCCAGTAAAACATGGCCGGCTTTTCAAGGAACGCGATGCCATCGGCGCGCGGGGTCACCCAGTCCCCGGACGTAACCATGTTTCTTGCGATTTGTGCCACGGCTCCGTCGACATCGTCCATCAGCGACGGCGGCGAGACGCTGCAACCCAGGTAGATCGCTCCGGCTAGCAGAGCGACGATCAGGTAAATGAGCCAGCTTTTACTTGTAAGAACGCTTGCGTCGTCGAGCTTGACGTCGCCTGTATTCGCCATCTTTTCATCCATTGAAAGAGGATCATCAAGCCCCAAAGGTGATACCCGACATTGGCTTTTCGTTCCAGATGCCGGGTCAAAAAGTTTTCGATGGAGTCCTCTCGAAAGAGTTGGCCGTATTCCGCGATTCCTTCCCGCAGGGAATCGACGAGCATCGAACGCAGCGGGCCGCGGAGCCATTCATGCGCGGGAATATCAAAACCCGTTTTCTTGCCTTCCTGGATGGAGGCTGGGAGCTTGTCTTTGCGCATTTCACTCAAAACGAGTTTTTGCTGCGATCCGCGAATCTTCAAGTGCGCCGGCAGCTTAGCGGCGAACTCCACGATCCGATGATCGAGGAATGGTGGACGCACTTCCACGGAATGAGCCATGCTCATGCGGTCGCTTTTCACTAGAATGTCGTCGGCAAGATAATATTTCTGATCGAACCACAGAAAGTGCGCCAAAGCATCGCCGGTTTTCGGCAACTCGTCTACTTCATCTAAGAGACGGTGAAACGCGCCCGGAAGCGGCCGCCGAACCAGCGATCGTTTTTCCTCGTCGGAGAAAGTTCCGTTCCAGTGCACGTGAGCCTGTCTTGGCTCAAGCAGACTGCCCTCCAGGAAGCGTTTCAACTTGTATTCAAAGCTGATTTTCTCGTCCGAGACGGGCCAGTGGCGGACCCCGGCCAGCGCGGCCTGTAGGAGCGCACGCGGTATCCGCCGGGCCCATTTGGCAAGCATATCGGCCCGGCAGGTGATGTATCCCCCGAAGAGTTCGTCGGCGCCTTCGCCGCTCAACGCCACCGTGGTCTTGGACTTGCACAGTTTCGAGAGAAACCAGACCGGCAATGATCCCGCATCCGCGGTCGGTTCATCTGAATAGTAAGCAAACTCCTCGATCGCCCCGCACAGATCTTCCGCCGGCGTCAAATCCAGTTCCTGATGGTCCGTTCCATACTGCTTCACGGCCCGGTCAATGAATTCCGTCTCGTCAAAGCTTCGTCCGCGAAATGAAATCGAAAATGTTTTCAGTTGCGAAGCGGTGGCTCTCGACGCGTAATGCAGGATGGTGGTCGAATCCATTCCTCCGCTGAGCCAGATTCCCAGCGGAACATCGGAAATCATATGCTCGCGCACCGATTGCTGCAGCAGGCTGTCGAGTTCTTCCTTCGCCGTCTCCAGCGTGTAATTCGAGGCTTGAGTGAAAGGGAGTTTCCAATACGCATCCGAAGATATTTTCCCGTCAACCCACTCCAGCCAGTACCCCGGTGGAAGCTTTTCGATTCCTTCCACGAGAGTCCAAGGGCACGGCACATAATTTAGCGAGAGATAGCAATCGAGCCCGGAAAGGCTCAGCCGGCGTTCGATCTCCGGATGGACAAAAATAGATTTCAGCTCGGAGCCAAAAAAAAGATCTTCCCCTTGGCGCGCGATGTAAAGCGGTTTGATTCCCATGCGGTCGCGCGCCAGAACAAGCCGTCTCGCGGATTTTCTCCACAAAGCGACCGCGAACATTCCGCGCAGCCTAGTCAGGCATTTCTTATCCCACTGCATGAAGGCGCGAAGAACGGTTTCCGTGTCGGAATGCGACTCGAAACGATGACCAAGTTGTTCCAGTTCGTTTCGTATTTCGACGAAGTTGTAGATTTCACCATTGAAGGCGATTCCGAAATCGCCGTCTTCGGACAGAATCGGCTGATTCCCGGAATCCAGATCGATAATTTTCAGGCGCGCCGCGCCCACGGAGAAATGGCTGGATTGAAATACGCCCTGCTGGTCCGGTCCACGGTGGATCAGTGTTGCCGTTGCCTCCTGGATTCTCCGGGGAGGCGGCGTCCAGGTCTTATGCGTATAACCTGCAATTCCGCACAACTCTTTGTACCTCGCGGAGCGCCGTTAGAATGTTAAGGCGCTCTTCCTGTCAACTTAATGAGCTTCGGGAGAATTGCGTTCCGCTGCTCACTGCCGCGTCCTGCAATGCACGCCGGAAATGTTGCGCCGCGCAAACCGGCAAAACCTTGCCGGATCCCGGCGATCCAGTCAAGTAAACGGGAGGATGCAAAATCTTCTAGCTTCGATTGTAGCTGTTGCCCTTGCGGAGGCGCAACGCCGGTGCCCCGAGAATTTTGAATTTGGCATGCTAATCGGCAACGGCTGCCTTGCTTCGGCAAAC
>WNFD01028898.1_pt1 | contig 10783 bp, 15 predicted proteins | sample 5400491 | NCBI WGS metagenome assembly WNFD01 (sample SAMN13153343, study PRJNA577476) | soil metagenome | isolation source: 120 cm saprolite under Douglas fir tree site 2 hole 2 replicate 2 | place: USA:California | collected 2015-04-18 | reverse complement strand
GGAAAGCACGCCGCCTAGCAACCCGGCGGCCAGTGCCAGGGTGAAATACAATTTTCGATTCATTGGAGTGTTCTCCGCCTCACATTATACTCTCGGCAAAATTCATAGCCCACTGCCGGATTGCGATACAAAAGATTACATGGCATGGGAAGCGTGGATAGTGAACTGCGCTAAATCTGTGTGGGCTTGGTGGCGATCTCGGTATGATAAATCCTAGGTTTTTAAGGAGCGAGCGATAACCTTCAGGTAGCCTAGGCTTGTGCTCGCGATCACTCGGATTGCATGCTGGACACGGAGCACCAGCGCCTCCGCAATTGCAGGCGTCTTGCCGCGAAGATGCGCCGCCCCATGGCAGATAAGGATGATCCTCGCAAACCCATCCGGTACTGTCACAGAGGCTACACTCTATCTGCATCGCTTACATTGAGGAGTGGCGAATGAGAGCCGCTATTTATGCCCGCGTCAGCACTGCCGATCAGTACAACGCTATCCAGATTCGGGAATTGACGGAGTATCTGGAGCGCCGGGGGTGGGAACTCTCTGGCACCTATCAGGACACCATGAGTGGAGCCAAGGCCAATCGTCCTGGCCTCGATCATCTGATGGCCGATGGCCGCCAGCGCCGATTTGATGCTGTGCTGGTTTGGAAGCTGGATCGCTTTGGCAGATCACGGTGCATTGCGTCAGCGGCATCCAGGAGCTTACCAGTCTCGGCATTCGCTTCATTGCCACCTCGCAAGGGCTGGATACGGATGAATCCAACTCCGCCAGTAAGCTGCTACTGCATATCCTCGCTGCCGTGGCGCAGTTTGAGAGGGATTGATTAGGGAGAGAGTTTCTGCGGGCATCAGGAACGCAAAGGCGAAGGGCACCAAGAGCGGCAAGGCCATCGGCAGGCCACGCCGGGTGTTTGATCGTGCGGAGGTTCTGAGGCTTCGGCAGGATGGCCACTCCGTTGCCGAAATCGCCCGCCAGATGCAGGTTGGGGTGGGGACGGTGGCGAGGGTGCTGCAATTGCCGTCGGTGTGAGACGCTCGGTTCAACCGAAAAAAGCGCGGGTAGCGTCCCTGTGTGCAGAGGAATATAATTGGGCGCGAAAGGAACGGTATCCCCATGAAACTTGCCTTGCGTGTTCTTCTGTTGGCGCTTGTTGCTTTGCTGCTACTCGGGCAAATTGGCACAAGTCCATCAAGCCTGCCATACAGTTTTGTTCCAGGTTGCGCACCTCATCAGCTATGGTGTTTGACCGCTTTGGCTGTCGGGCGGATCGAAGCGCAGGCAGTGAAGCTTGTCTTCAAGGACGAATCTACATTGCGAATGACTGGACAAGTGAAGTTATCAACCTCAGTGATGGTGCTTACCGCAGACGAGGCAGATTACCACTGGGACACCAATGATATCGAAGCACGTGGAAACGTCCGTGTACACTTCAAATAGGCACGCACGGCTTCTTCGATCCCTAGCCCCTCCGACGTTCCAAAAACCTTGCCGCCAGAGCAGGCTGTGAATGGCAAATCTAAAGCACTTTGACTGTGCGTGTAGAGCGTTCCAAAAGGTGAAGGTTTTGGAATGATCCCGGCATTTTGGTGCTAGCGGACCTATGCACGCGATCTGAACGGATTCAACTCTGCTGAATGAGGGCCCATTTGGGGACCCTGAAAATCCTGGAGTAAAACAGGAAGGTTGCGAAGTTGACGCTTCGCGAACCGATTTCCAGGAGTCACCCAAATGGTTATTAGCACCAGACAGCATAGCGAGAAAGCGGCCGCCCAACAAGGGGCCGAAGCAGCTATTCCGGAGCCCAGCAAAATCGGGGCGTGCACGCCCTATGACTTCCACAGCAAGAATCTGACGTCCTACGGCGGCCTGCTCCCCGTAGCCACGATGCTGGAGAAGTTGGAATTTCAACAAGTCGTCGAAGAGACCCTGACGGTGAAGCGAGCCACGCGGTCCATGACGATGTACCAGTTCGTGTTGGCCATGGTGTTAGCGCTTTATGTGGGCTTTTCGCGGCTGAACCATCTGCGGTTCCTGGAGCGGGAGCCAATGTTGGTGGGCATCTTGAAGGTTCTACGATTGCCGCCGCAGTGCACCTTCTGGCGGTTTCTGGCTTCCCTGCATCTGCAGATCGCCCCGGGTTTGGGAGGCGGCGCACGTTCGACTCACGGCGGTCACGCTGGACACCGACACCACGGTGCACACGCTGTTCGGCCACCAGATGGGAGCGCGCAAAGGCTACAACCCAAAGAACAAAGGAAAGAAGAGTTATCAGCCGATTCTGACGTTTCTGGCCGAGACCCGGGAATACATCGCAGGCGAACTTCACAACGGAGACCGGCCCAGCGGCGCTCAGATTGCGCGGCATCTGGAGAACGTGTTCGCCGCGTTGCCGCAGTCGGTGCCGACGATTTACGCCCGGGCCGACTCTGGCTTTTATTGCTGGGAAGCAGTGGATGCTTACGAAAGCCAGGGTTGTCAGTTCATCCTATCGGCTCGCAAGACCGCACGGTTGGTGGACCAGTTAAAGGGAGCCGACTGGAAGGGCTCGCCGCGTACCGACGCTGATGGACAGTGTGAGTTCCGCTATCGGCCAGAGGGATGGGGCCAGGCATATCGCTTCATCGCGCTGCGGTACGAGAAGAGGGCCAAGCTGAGCGCATCGAATGAGACGGAGCAGTACCAGTTGTTCGACACACCGGAGTACACCTATCGCGCGTTCGTGACCAATATGAAGGATCCGGTTTACATGCTGGTGTGGTTTTACAATCAGCGCGCGGGAGCCGAGAACCTGATCAAGGAAGCTAATAATGATGCAGGTCTCGCGGCCTATCCGTCGGCCCGGTGGGCGATGAACTGCAACCATTTTCAACTGGCCATGCTGGCCTACAACCTGAACTGTTGGCTGATGCTGTTCAACCGGGAGGAGAAGGCCAGTACGAGTGAACTGAAGCATACAACGTTGGCGACTTCGCGGCTGCGCTTTCTGTTTCTGGCCGCCAAAATCTGGCGTCACGCCGGCCGGGTGGGAGTCAGCTACAGCGATCATTACCCGGAACGGGGAATCTTCCAGCGGTTGATGGATCGGCTGACGGCGATTACGGTCGGCGAAAAGGGGTTCGTGCCGGTGCTGGCGCTGGCACTGCGCTGCTGAACAACTGCGCGTGCATAAGATTCTATGCACTTGGGACGAAGTCAGGCCAACAAGTTACCAGGGAGGGCACGACTTAGCGCAGAATGGGTCGATCCGTAAGAGAGGAGCAAGAGCGAGAGGCTGGCTCATCCGTCAACCTCGCAGCTCCATGCATGCATAATCCGGGTATCAGTAAACCACCGCCGGTCGTGGCTCGCCACTGGGGGGTCAAATTACCCGGGTCATGACTGGTAACGCGATTGCTCCGAAATAGTATCGGAAGAATTAAGGGTATGAAAACTAAAGTGAGCCCCGATGGATCGCGGTGCGGTGGGGGGCAACGGACCGCCGGCCGCGGCGTTAAATAAACAAAAGGGGCCACCTTGAGGAGATTGACCTATGATGGACGCGCTGCTCAACAATTTATTCGGATGTAGCCACAACAAAATAACGTTCCCAATCACGCTGGCACGGAAGATGAAGTCCGCGAATGCCGGTCCTCATCGGCATGGAGCCTATGTGGTGTGTCTCGACTGTGGCCAAGAGTTCCAGTACGATTGGGCGCGAATGCGTATGGGCGAACCCGTGTACATCCGACCTTATGCGCCAGCCGCAGCCGAATCATTCTCGTTGGCGAACCAGTAAGTTCACACGGCGGGCTCAGTAGAGATACAAATTGGCGATCTGAGGGGCTCATGCAGTGCAGTTCAGCAACAAAGCTGTTCATCTCATCACCGAGCTTCACGGATCCAGATGGGTGTGTCGGCGCTGCCCCCCACTTTCCGGGTGGGGAATTCGGCGAAGTGAGGAACTTTCAACCGGCGTTGACAGTTATTACGACTTTCCCTTGCGCATGTCCTTCTTCAAGGTAACGGAGAGCTTCGGCCACGTCGCTTAATGGATGACGTCTATCTATGGCGGGCGCCACTTTCGCGGCTTCAAGAAGGTCTTTCAGAAAAACTAGATCCTTCTGGTTTATATTCGCTATAAAGAAACACATCTTCTTGCTCCCGATCAGTGAGAGGTCCCAGGAGCATACCTTGGAGAATTCGAGCCAAACCTTCGCTTGCGATGCGAGCGCTTCGGAGTGATCCATGTCGTGACTGCGGTAATCACCGCCAAAGGCGCATGCACCATGACGACATCCACCACGGAAAATCGAGAACCGGCCCAGGCCACGGCCACATCTGCTGGGAAAGCCGGAGCCACGCCGTAAGGCCAGAGTCGCCGCGCCGAAGCCCCGCGTTTCGCCCGCCAAGGCGAAGTCGGCCAAGAAGGCCACCCCGGCAAAAAAAGCAAGGCGATGTTATGACACTGAGGGCTTCTGAACCGAGGCCGAAGGTGTCCCGCTTGTCGGGCTGGATCCTAAGTCCTACGGAGGCGATTCGGCCTTAAGAGTGTCCCAAAGAGTTTCCCCCTCCGAACCTGTTCATCTCATCACCGAGCTTCACGGATCCAGATGGGCGTGTCGGCGCTGCCCCCCACTTTCGCTATAAAGAAACACATCTTCTTGCTCTGTAGAGGCGATTGCAGACGGGCTGGTGATGTGCAACTAGCTCCTTATTCCTCGCACTCCGCTCCTTGTAGTGAAGGCACTCGAAAACGAAATACTTCGGCTGCCATTGCAGAACGTAGGGTCTTCGGCCGCTCAAATAATCGAGCAAGGCCTTCTGGATATTGGACGTGTGGCAGATATATATCCATTTGCCCGGGCTGTACAGGCCATAGACTCCGGACTCTTCGGGTGCATTGCGCACTACGCTCGTCCGGGTGAGTAGGAACCCGTGTTGTTCGTCCCACTTCACTCTGAAACCCTAATTGCAGTTTCCCTTGGGCATACGCGAACCAACAATCAGGAAAAGACCCGACGGTTCGTTGACTTCGTGCCACGTGGCTGTTCTTGGCCTAATTCGCCCGATTAGGTGTCACCTGGCATCACTTGGTGTACACACTTTTCCAGCTCGTTTTAAAAGCACAAAAAGCGCATGTGTTGCAAATAGCCAATGAGAACAAATGGACCGATGAGAACCGATCCGAGTGAACGTTTTAGCAGCGATGCCGAGCAAGCGCTGAATGAAATGGATCTGTCCGATGACATCGCCTTTTTCTAACCATCGGACCTGACCCTTGCGAATCATGTGCATCGCCTCGTAGCCGTCGATCGTTCTCAGCGCTCCTTCCACCGAACGAAACCCGAGACTGGCGGCGATTCGCTTCTTAATGAACCTGTGGTCCTGCTCAAGAACATTGTTGAGATAAGGGGATGGTCTACATCGGCAGCGGCGACCCAACTCGCGGCTGTCCTTCAATTCCGAGATGGCCCGTGCGTACGCTGGATGCCCGTCGACATTGATTACGCGCGGTCGAATTTGCCCCGTGCGATGGAGAGCAAGCCGCAGGAAAAGCTTTGCTGCGGTGAGATCGCGGTAGGGTGACAGCATGAAATCAATCGTATTGCCCTCGGAATCAATCGCTCGATATAAATAGGTCCACTTGCACGCCACCCGCACATAAGTCTCATCTCAACCTATCAAACCACCGTCAAAGCTGTTTGCAACAGATCCGATGGTACAGCTCACAGAAGCGGCTGTAGCCATAACCATCGGGTTGAGTTCCGCGATATTCTTCCCAGACCAGTTGCAGAGTCAGGTGCTTGTGCGTCTGCAACTGCCGCCGCACCTCGTCAAAATCCGGTAGCGCACGGGTGAGCTGACTGGGGTCTGCCGGGCGCGGCAGGAAATGACAGCTCCTCTAACCGGCGATCATCCAAGTCTTCCGGCAACGGCCAGGTCAGGCCGGCGGCAGCGGCTTTTCGCAAGTAACGGTGAACGGTCGCTTGACCGATGGAACAACTGCGGGCGATCTGATTCTGCTGCAGCCCCAGACCGAACCGCAGACGCAGGATTTCCTTCAGTTTTCTCATGGACACTCTTTCCTCGGGCACGAAGTTCCCTCCACCTGTCAGTTGAGACCGCTTCGGCCCGCTGGTGTCCAGCGGTGCCAGCTTCGATTAAGGGTTTTTCAGAAATTCATTCCGGGGATGTGAATAATGATTCCGGGCCGAGGGCGATTTGCGTTCCACATTCGACGTGTTGCGCGAACACTCCGATGTCGCGTGGTTCAAACTTGGGTCAACTGACTCCGAGTCAGATCCGAGCCCGGTTGAGCCTGAACGCGAATAGCTCGCCACATCGGAGGAGAGGCTATTGCCTCTAGCAGGTAAGGCGTGGGGTTGTAGCAGGAGATGACAATGGAAACGAGTTCTGGTAGTGGCACCAAGCGTCATCTGCCATCCTGACAACTTGCGCACATGACACCACAATAACGCGGCCTCGCGGGTTCGGACGAACATGTAGAACCGCTACAGGGGGTTGAGCGTTTCATGCAGCTTTTCATTTAAAAGCGCGAACTGTTAAATGGCGCGTTCCAATGATCGAGATTCCGTCCAATGAACTGGGACAGCAACTCGTTATGAGGATGGAAGTGTTGAACCAGCCATGCCAGAATATCGTTGTCGGTCTGATCCAGCATGCCGGGCGCAGACTGATTTAGCGGAGTATAGTCGCACCGCGGCGCGTACCTCGGGTCGGCGCCCACGAACTCGAACAGGCCCCTCATCAGCCCCGCGGGGTCAGTGACGAGATCCTCAAACAGGATGACGCGCAATTGCTCCCGCGGAAAAAGGCGCAGGTATCGCAGGATCTGCTCGTGATAGTAACCGGTATCCAGGTAGGTCCTGACAAACCCGCGCGGATTGGGATAAAGGGATAGCGCGTACTCGCTGTTGGTGATATGTGAAGGCGCGGCACCCGACTGGATGCGCTCCCAATCCTGTTGAATACTATCGCGAAGGGTTAGCGGCTCTTCATTACGGTAGAACCAGTGCCACCAGTGGGAAATTGCCCTTTCAACTGGATTCCGTAGGCACACGATCAGGCGGGCAGAGGGATTATAGCGGAAGATCCGGTCTGGTACATATGGTAGGTATAAGTTGCGGTGGCGCGCGTCGCCGACGATTGGCTCACCTGACCAGTGGCCAAAGTATCGATTGAAATAATAACTTACTCCGCGCTCGTACTCTGACTCGAAGTAAAGTGGTTCCTTCGGTTCCGATACGCAGATCTCGGGATGTTGACCGAAATAGCCGTGCAGGGATGTCGTTCCACATTTTGCCGCGCCCAGGATGAAGAATGAAGGCAATCGCTGTTGTTCGGCGGACCTCCATTCTGCCGGAAAGGGCCGGTTCGTTTGTCCGCAGACTACCGACTCGGAAAACTCCGGCAGCACAACATTTCCGTCGATGGTCAAGACGTCAACCGAGTCAATTTGCGAATACGATTCGGGGATGCTCCACTCAAATCCACGACGGAACGAGGCAATGCCCATCTCTTGCAGCTCCGGACGAGGCCTGTCTGCAACCGCCATGCCGGCATCTGCCCCGTTGATTCGGATCCGCAGCGTCAGCGGCTGCGACTGGCGCGGATCGTATGCCCAACCGGATATCGTACGATATCGTACGGCTTCCAAACAGCCCACAGTTGATGGAAGGGTTTTTCTAAATAACGCCAGTCTTCTCCAAGCTTTAGGAATTCCAACGGAGATTTCCATTCTGCTCCTGATGGACCAATTCGTCTGCAGCGGGATTTCCAGTTTGGCTGCCGTTCTCGATCAGTATACATTCGTATTTGGTGAGCGTCTGCCATTTCTTCCGATAAACTCCTCCAGGCGGCAGCTAAGTACAGCAAATTGGCAACCACGCAGCCGGCGTTAGAAACGCAAGACGAAGGCAACGAGTCTGCATCCAGGTTCGGCAGCGCGGCCTGGCGGTCCTGTCGCGCGCATTTGCTGCCCTGTTCAGGCTTCCCGCATATCCGAGCGCGGCAATCACAAGGATTGTTATAATCTGGCCACGTTCCAAGGGACGCGATGCTTGCAGGAACGGAGCATGGCTATATTGTTCGGATAATCAATGAAACCAATTGGGTTGTAAGCGATAAGAACGGCGACGCCGAACGTCTGGGATTAAGTCGATTGGCACGACGCGCGAAAGAGTCAACTTTTTCATGAACAAGTTGAGCAAGATGGAACCTTAGCGAAGCCCAGATTCGGCACGAGGAATTGCGCGATCATCAAGACTTAGGCGGAACTCATTTGCCATGTGCACAGAACGTTTCGATGAGCTGCTCACCGCTAGAAAGTGAAGTGTTAACCTCGCCCAGCCAATGCACGCTTTGATCCGCAGTCTCTTCACATTGCTTTTCCATCTTGGCGCGATCGGGCTCCTCATCCTTGGTGTGCTCGATTCATCTTTTTTCTTTTTACCTTTTGGCAATGATATTCTTCTGGTCGTTCTCGTCGCTAGAAGTCATGAGAAGTTTCCCCTCTACTTGCTGACGGCGGCCGCCGGATCGACAATCGGAGTACTTCTTCTGGACTTAGTGATCCGAAGCGGCGGCGCCGAGGGGCTCAAAAGATTGATGAATGAGAAGCGAATCAATTACCTAGAGAAGAGAATGAAACAACGCGCAGCCGTCGCACTGGTCATTGCTTGTCTAGCGCCACCACCATTTCCCTTCACCGCAGTCATTGCGGCGGCAAGCGCGTTTCAATTCCCAAAAATGCGGCTGCTCGCTATCGTCTTTGGCGCTCGTACCGTTCGGTTTTCTATTATCGGGCTTGCCGCAATACGGTTTGGGCCACGCATCCTGCGGATTGCGAACACGGCGGAATTTGTTTGGTTTGTGGCAGGATTCGCCACCGTGTGCTTGATCGGAAGCACGGTCTCAATCATTCATTGGATACAACTCTCGAGAGGACAGAGCTGAAACACCCGCCGATTATCGGAATCAGGGGTTGATGGGATTAAAGATCCATCTCCCCACAATGGCATGATTGAAGAGACTTAGATGTCGCATACCGCCAATGTGTCATTTGGCAACGTGGACAATCCTGAGGAACTTCCGCCAATAGTCTCCCCTTGACAGTAACCACGCAGAGCAAGGCCTTCAAGAATCCGGAAGCTTGGGCGTGGAATTTCACCGTGCAGCGGGAGTTGCCATGGAAATCCGTCCTCTCCCTGGCGTACGTAGGCCGCCGCGGCCTGCACTTGCAGCGCGAGTCCAACATCAACCAGCCGACGCCGGATGTGGTCGCGGCCAACCCGGGGGTCAACCTGGATGCCTTGCGGCCGTATACAAGGATACAACTCAATCCGCGAAACTGACAACGTAGCCAGCTCGATGTACAACTCGTTCCAGTTGAATTGGAACCGCCGCTTCACCGCGGGGCTGATGATCGGGTTGTCCTTTCTTGATTCGCCTGGCAGGTGGTTCGCTTGTCGCCGCCCGACTGGCTTGAGACGGATACCCTGGATCGAAATCCAGCCCCCGAGGCGAAACGGGAGGAACCGAGCCTTTCATCTTGCACGTGCGGACTCGAAATCGTCCGGATGCAATCATCCGGCCCGTCGAGAGCGCTCTACGGGCGATCGATTCGCGGCTACCGTTTTTCGAAATCCACACGCTAGCTGAAGGATGCCGTCCGAGCCGCTCTTGGATACGGCCAGGTGGATTATTTCGGAGCGTCCTACGGTGGGGGCGATTGAAGGATGCCGTCCGAGCCGCTCTTGGATACGGCCAGGTGGATTATTTCGGAGCGTCCTACGGTGGGGGCGATGTGACCGCTACGCAACCCGCTTTGGTGAGCACCTACGTTCGGTCATCCTGGACGCCCCCTTCGCTTCTTCACGCTCCCCAGACGGGAGCTGGGTGAAGATCTTTCACGAACGCTGTTAACGCATTATAAGAGGGCGCCCCTTTCAGAGTAGGCTTGGAAGCGTCGGCTCGCACCGACGGAAAGGAGCACCCCGAAATGGATAGTAGAAAGTATATTGGCATGGACGTGCATCAGGGTATGTCCAGTCAAGGCTGGTGTATTCAGCGGGAGTCAACCCCGCCAGGGCAAAAGTCAGAGGCCCTGTAGCTTGGATAGTCAGGAGGAAGGAAACTGAATCCGGAAAGTCTATCGACAAAGCCATCCTTGGGATGGTGAGCGAGCCATCGGGCCGTAACGAAAGTAAACGCATAGGTGGCCTCGAAAACGTTAACCCCGGAGGTCGAGCTCCCCTTGATGGGGTGAAGGCAATATGGACTGTCGAAATCTGACCGATGCGACGGACCACTCCGGCGGGGTAGTAGCGACAGCACGATGGCAAGGATGCGCCGAGCAACTGGAGAAGCCCTCCTCGCCCCGCCGCGAAATCGGCGGAGCAAAGAGAAGCCGTATAACCGCTACAACGGGAAGTCGGTGGAAGGGCGAGAGGGTGACGGCTGGGTCGGTAGTAGCGATGAAGCGGAGTAACGTCCGTGGAGCGAAGCGACCCTGCTGTTTGTGCTGGCTCCAACAACAAGGAAGGCAAGGGTGAGATGACAAAGACGCCCATCAGTTTGCAAGACCTGCGGAGGAGCCTATACGTCAAGGCGAAGGCGGAGCCAACTTGGCGTTTCTGGGGACTGTACGTCCACGTCTGCAAGATGGAGACGCTTCGGGAAGCCTACCAGATGGCGAAAAGCAATGACGGGGCACCGGGCATTGACGGGGTCACGTTTGAAGCCATTGAGGAAAGCGGAGTGGAGAGTTTTCTGAAGCAGGTAC
>WNFD01015284.1_pt1 | contig 10783 bp, 11 predicted proteins | sample 5400491 | NCBI WGS metagenome assembly WNFD01 (sample SAMN13153343, study PRJNA577476) | soil metagenome | isolation source: 120 cm saprolite under Douglas fir tree site 2 hole 2 replicate 2 | place: USA:California | collected 2015-04-18 | reverse complement strand
CTGGCCTGTGCAAACCTCTGGAGGGTAATTCCGGTTTCCAGTCGCCACAAACTTCCACTACGTTCCCTTTTTACTGGTTTCCCCGCTGCCCGAGATCGATATCGAAGTACGTCAGCGCTCGGTTTCCGCGCATCAGCACTAGTTCGGGCACGTAGAGGTGAGCTGTCTCCAGCAGATCAAACTGGTTTTGCAGGTCAAAATACAGCAGCCCTTGCACCGTACTGTGCGGCGCGATGACTCCCGTCGGGACGCTGGCCTCCTGCGCTTGCCGCTGCAGTTCATCCGCGTTCTTGTCCTTGCCACCCTTGGGAAGAGGAATTGGAACAGGCAGCTTCTTGCGCGTAGCGGTTGGGTCCTTGCCTCCGGGTTTCAGCACTGCCTGCACCAATTCTTCCGCGCTAAGGGAGGGAAGCTCCTGCGTATTCTCGGCGTCAAGATGCACGGTCAGGCGAATGCGCGACAGGTTGACCTTTACGCTGTCGTCGGAATCGTTGCGAAACAAGACTTGCAGGGCAAGGATTCCCGCTGCGTATGGCGACTTCTTCGGAAATTTCTCTTTGTACTTGGCCGCATCGGTCCACGGCGTGGCGGAGATCGTCAGGCCTTCGTGCGACTCCAGCGAAGCAGTTCGCAACGGAGACTGCCGCGCGCCGGCAAATGAGCCGAGCAAACCAGCCGCAACCAAGGGAATTCTGAGAGCAGCCCTGCGCATGAGGTTATAATAGACTTTTCTCATCTCGACGCCTTCGATTCCTGGGGGACGTGCAGGGTTGCTCTGCGCTTCGCATGTGTTGCGCGGCGGCAGCGATAAGGGACCGGAGCCACGCTTAGTGTATTTCATCTATAGCTTTCTGATGGGGGCTGCAGCCCTGTTGCTCTTGCCGTATTGGCTGGTCAGGGGCCTGCGGGAAGGAAAGTACCTCGCCAACTTGCGCGAGCGGCTAGGCTTCTCCACTGCCTCGCTCGACAAATTGCCGGCGGATCGCCCTAGCGCGATCTGGATTCATGCCGTATCCGTTGGTGAGCTCCTTTCCAGTATCGCCCTCGCGAAGCGCCTGAAGGAAGCCTATCCCGCCCGTCCGCTTGTCGTTTCTACCACCACGATCACTGGACAATCGCTGGCTCGGGAACGAATGCAATTTGCCGATGCGATCTTCTATTTCCCGCTTGACTGGAGTTTTTGCGTGCGCCGCGTGCTGGCTGCCGTGCGGCCGTCGCTCGTTGTTGTGCTGGAAACCGAAATCTGGCCCAACTTCCTGCGCGGGGCGCGCCGGCAAAATATTCCCGTGCTCTTTGTTGGCGGCAGAATTTCGGACCGTTCGTTCGCGCGATACCAGCGCTACCTCGCTAAATTCGGTTTTTTCCTTCGCCCGTTTCTGCGCAGCGCCCTGGGAAACGCGAGCGCGTTCCTGATGCAAAGTGAGAAGGACGCAAAGCGGATTCGCGCTCTCGGCGCACCTGCCGAGCGCGTCTCGGTCAGCGGCAATCTCAAGTACGACATGGAACTTCCTGCCGCCACGCCCCTTTCAAGCTGGCTCGAAGCGGAAGCGCGGCGGCAAGGCCGTTCGCCGATCGTAGTCGCCGGCAGCGTGGTGGCTGCCGAAGAGCCGCTCGCGTTGATTGCCTTCGGCGTCGTGCAGGGCGAGCACCCCAAGGCCCTTTTGGTTCTGGCCCCGCGCAAGCCGGAACGTTTTGAAGCTGCGGCGGAGTTCATTCACGAATCGCGCCGCAAATTTATTCGCCGCTCTCAGCTTGCGCTACCCGGCCCCGCCCAAGGAGCGACAGTCGGCAACAATGGTTCAATACCCGGCGATGTCACCGTGATTCTCCTCGACACCATCGGGGAACTGGCCTCTCTCTACCGCCTTGCCGATGGAGCGTTCGTGGGCGGTTCTCTGGTGCCCTCCGGCGGGCACAATATTCTTGAACCCGCTGCCTTCGGTAAGATTCCAGTGTTCGGGCCTTCCATGGAGAATTTCTCGGAGATCGCCGCGCGCTTCGTTACTGCCGATGCGGCCATCCAAGTGGAGAGCCCCGAAGACGCAGGCGTGGCTTGGATCGAACTGCTGCGCAATCCGGAGCGCCGCCACAAAATGGGCGAGAACGCGAAGCATCTAGTGGATAGCAGCCGCGGCGCCACCGATCGCGCGCTCGCGGAAATTTCCAAATTCCTCGGCAGCCCGGCCCAATGAAACTGCCGCCGCTCCTCCGGATTTTGCTCTGGCCGCTTTCTCAGGTATATGGAGCATACGTGCGCTGCCGCCGCGCACTATATTCCCGCGGATGGCTTAAGCCGAGGCGCCTGAAAGCCACCGTAATCAGTGTCGGAAATTTGACCGTTGGTGGAACCGGCAAGACTCCTATGGTCTTATGGCTTGCCGAAAAGTTTTTGACGCAGGGAAAGAGGGTCGCCATTCTTACCCGCGGCTATAAAGGCTCTCACGGCCGCAGCGACGAAATTGAGGTGCTCAAACGCCGACTCGGTGGCAAAGTTCTATTCGGCATTGGTCCCGATCGATTTGTATCCGGAAGTCGCTTGGAATCCCAGCATGCCGTCGATGTGTTCCTGTTGGATGACGGCTTTCAGCATCTGCAGCTCGCCCGGAACTTGGATATTGTGATGCTGGACGGTTCACGCCAACTCGAGAGCGAGTGGCTGTTGCCCGCTGGTTCGCTCCGCGAGCCGGTTGCCGCTTGCCGGCGCGCCGATATTTTTGTGGTCACACGCAAATCTGAGAAACCTGTCATTAAAGGGGGCGACGCCGTCGTAGTCCCCATCTTTTATGCGCAGACAAGGCTGATTGGTTTTCAAAAATTCGGGCCCCTGGCAGAAACGAAAGATCGCAGTTATTTGGGCCCTGGACCCTTCCTCGCCTTCTGCGGCATTGGCAATCCCAGCGCATTTTTTGACGATTTAAGCCGTTGGCAGGTGCCGGTGGTGGAGAAAAAAGTGTTTCCCGATCATCACAAATATTCGTCAATGGAATTGGATCAGCTCCAATCGCGTTCCATCGCTTGTGGCGCAGCGGGCCTGATAACCACAGAGAAAGACGCCGAGAACCTTCCGGTCACGGATGTCCGCTTGCCAATCTGGATTGCAGTTATCGAGCTGGCGTTTAACGTTGAAAGGGAACTGCTCGCCGCAATTGACAGCAAGCTTGCGGCTCGCCAAGGAACAGCGGCGTGAAGATTCTGATTCGTTCCACAAACTGGGTAGGCGACGCCATCATGGCGCTCCCCGCGCTGCGGGCCATTCGTGGGTGCTTTCCGGAGGCCAAGATTTCAATTCTCGCCCGGCCCTATGTTGCGGACATTTATCGCGGTCAGAACCTCTGCGACGAACTGATCTCCTACGATCCCAAAGGCCCGCACGCAGCTACGAAAACAAAAGTTTGACGTCGCCCTGCTGCTTCAGAACGCCTTCGATGCCGCTTGGCTCGCCTGGCGCGCCGGCATTCCTGAACGTGTCGGCTACGCGCGCGACGGACGCAGCCTGTTGCTGACCAAGAAGGTCGCCGTTCCAAAGCGCGGCGAAATTCCGGCTCACGAACAGTTTTACTATCTTGAGCTTTTGCGCCGCGTGGGCTGGATCGATTCGCTGCCCGGTGAATCCTTCGTAACCCTCAACGTTTCCGAAGAACATCGCCGCCAAGCAGAAGAAACTTTGTTATCCGCGGGCCCTCGCCCGAATACGTTACGAATTGCCATAGGTGCCGGAGCCTCTTACGGTTCCGCGAAATGCTGGCCGCCTGAGTGCTTCGCTGATTTCGTAAACCGCTTCCGCCGTCACACGGACGCGGACGTAATTCTTTTCGGCACGGCATCCGAGCAGAAAGTGTCCGAAGCGATCGCTGCTGGAATAAACGGCTCGTCAATCAGTTTGGTTGGCAAAACTGCAATCGCCGCTCTCCCCGCGCTCCTCTCGCGCTGCCAGCTATTTGTCGGCAACGATTCCGGCGCAATGCATGTTGCCGCCGCGGTCGGCTTGCCGGTGGTTGCCATCTTTGGTCCCACCGATCCTCACGGCACCGCCCCCATCACTCCGCGCTGCACAGTGGTGCAAGAAAAGCCGTATTGCAGCCCGTGTTTTTTGCGGCGCTGCCCGATCGACCACCGTTGCATGACAAGCGTGCGCCCGGAAACGGTCGAAGCAGCGGCGCGTGGCTGGTTCCGCACCGCGGAGGTGGCTTCTGGCTGAAGCGGCATCTCTTCGTCCGGCCGTCTTCCTTGATCGCGACGGAACCCTCGCCGAAGAAGTCGGTTACTTGAATCACGTCAGCCGTTTTCGTATGTTTCCTTTTGTCGCAGCGGCCATCCGGCGGCTGAACGAGGCGAAATATCCGGCCATCGTAATCACCAATCAATCCGGCGTCGGCCGCGGGTATTTTCCGGACTCGCTGATCCACGCCGTTCACGAGTTGATGACAGAGCAACTCGCCAAAGAGGGTGCGCATATCGACGCGCTGTACTATTGTCCCCACAAGGGTGACGACGCTTGCGCGTGCCGCAAGCCAAAGCCCGGAATGCTGGAGCGCGCCGCCCGTGAGCACGGCCTGGATTTACGCCGCTCCTTTGTTGTCGGCGATCGTTACGGCGATATCCAGTTGGCTCATCGTGTCGGAGCGCGCGCCATCATGGTGCGCACCGGCTACGGGGAAGGCGAAATTCAGTGGCATTCCGCGCAGTGGCCGGCGCCTCCCGATTTCATCGCCGAAAATCTCGCTGACGCCGCGGATTGGATCTTGAGGCAACCGAAATGACTCGTACCGTCGCGCAAACGCCATCGCCTTCCGTGGACCTGCTCGCCCTGGCGGAGTGCGTCGAAAAATTTTCCTCGAAGACGGTCGTGCTGCTCGGCGATTTTGTTGCCGACGAATTCCAGTTCGGGGATATTTCCCGCGTCTCGCGCGAGGCACCGGTGCTGATTCTGCGCCACCGCGAGACCCAGGTCGTCCCTGGCGGAGGCGCCAACGCCGCGAGCAACCTCGCCGCTTTGGGAGCGCGCGTGCTTCCCATCACCGCCGTTGGCCAGGACGCCCAGGGTGACGCGCTGCTCGAATATTTCCGTGGCAAACGCGCGGACATTTCCGGAATTGTTCGCGTGAAAGGTTGGACCACACCAACCAAGACGCGCTTCCTCGCCGGCTGGGCGCACACCGTAGGTCAGCAGGTTCTCCGCGTGGATCGCGAGCCGCAAGCTCCCCTCCCCGAACCCGCACGCAAGAAAATACAGCAGCTCCTGTCGGCCAAGATTCGTTCCGCCGACGCACTCGCGGTTTCCGACTATGGTTTTGGGGTCGCCAGTCCGGCCTTGGTTCGCCAAGCCGCGATGAAACGTAGACGCGGACTGGTTGTGACGCTGGACGCTCGCTACCATCTCGCCACGTATGCCAAGGCCGGAATCATGTCGGCGACTCCAAATGAAGCGGAACTCGAAGCTTTGCATCACACTACCATTGGCGCGAACTTCAACGAGCTGACCCGCTGCGGCCGAACGACCCTCGCGGCCATGAAGCTGCGCGCGCTTCTCGTAACCCGCGGCCGCGACGGTATGGCGCTGTTTGAAACACGCGATCGCGTGACGCGCATACCTGTTCGTGGAAGCGACCAGGCCGTTGACGTCACCGGCGCCGGCGATACAGTCCTCGCCGCATATACTTTGGCGTTGACCTGCGGCGCGTCGCCGTTGGAGGCCGCGCATATCGCGAACATCGCGGGTGGCCTGGTGGTTATGAAGCGCGGCACAGCGACCGTCTCGCGAGCCGAACTCCTCGAAGCGATTCGCCGCGATGCCGGCGGCTCCGGCTCATAACCATGCGCCGCGCGGAATCCAAAATCGTCACACGCGACGGCCTGCGGGAACTCCTTGCGGAACACCGGCAGCGTGGGCAAAAGATTGTCCTGACCAACGGCTGCTTCGATACATTGCACGTAGGTCACACCCGCTACCTCGAAGGCGCGCGCAGCGAAGGCGATATTCTCGTCGTTGCCGTGAATTCAGATTCGAGCGTCTGCGCCTTGAAAGGCCCCGGTCGACCTATCCTGCCCGAAACGGCCCGTGCCGCGTTGGTCGGCGCGTTGCGATCTGTCGACTATGTTCTGCTCTTCAGCGAGCCTAATGTGGAATCCCTTCTGCAGGACTTGCGCCCGGACGTTCATGCCAAGGGAACGGATTACACCGCCGAGACTGTCCCGGAGCGTGCCACGTCTGCGCGACTCGGTATCCGCGTGGCGATCGTGGGCGACCCCAAGGATCATTCGACGCACGACTTTCTCGATTCCGTGCGCAAGGCGCCGCATGCCTGAGCCGCGCTTTCTTGTGGTTCGGCTTGGCTCGCTCGGCGACATCATTCACACTTTTCCCGCTGTCGCGGCGTTGCGCGAATCTTTTCCGTCGGCGCGCATTGTCTGGCTCACGCATCCTCGCTGGGCGTTTCTGGTCCAGAGCAGCCGTCTGGCCACGGAAATCTGGACCGTCGAAACACGCGCGCTATCTTCTGTGCGAGAGACTCTCCGGCGCTTGCGGCAGATTCCCTGGAGTGCCGCGATCGATTACCAAGGTCTGTGGAAGTCGGCCATGCTTCCATTCTTCGGCGGTGTAACGCGGCGCATTGGTTTTTCTTCGGCCACAATTCGCGAATTTGGCGTACCGGTGCTGTACACCGAGCGCGTAAAGACCAGCAAGGCGCACATCGCCGAGCAAAATGGCGATCTGTCGCTGCGCGCTGGCGCGCAGCGTGGCACCGCTCCCGCGAGCCTGCAGATTCCGCAGGAGGACCAAGCGGCTGTGTTTTCTTACCTTCAAGCGCAAAGTCTGGATCGCTACATTGTCTTGAGTCCGGGAGGTGGCTGGCGCTCCAAATGCTGGCCCGCCGAGCGCTTCGGAGTGTTGTGTCGCAAGCTGCGCGACTCTCTGCAGCTGCGCTGCGTCGTCAACGTAGGACCGGGCGACGACGACTTGGCGGCAGCGCTAGTTGGCGCAAGCGGTGATGCCGCCCCTTTTCTCTACCGCGGCAACCTCGGTGAGTTGATGGCGCTTTTGCGAGGTGCATCATGCATCGTCGCCGGCGACACAGGACCTCTGCATCTTGCCGCCGCGCTCGGTACGCCCACCGTTGCGCTTTTTGGCCCCACGGATCCCGCGCGGAATGGCCCTTATCGACTCGGCGAGGCCCAAAGCAGCGAGCACAAAGACTTCGTGCTACGCGCTGCCGGCGTGCGCACAACTCACAAACGCGACTCGCAACCACATCCCTCGATGCTCGCCCTGAATGTAAATCAGGTCTTTGACGCCGTGTGCCGTTGCATTGGTGCCGCGAGATGAGCGCTGCAGCGTTCTTCGCGCGCTGGCGCGTACGCCTGGGGTATCCGCTGGCCGCCGTTGTTCTGTGGCTCGCGCGGCCTTCGCCCAAAAGCATCCTGGTCGGCATGGTTGTTGGTGCGATTGGGCTGTGGCTCCGCGCCTGCGCTGCAGGGCGTCTGCACAAACAAGAAGTTCTCACCACCACCGGCCCCTACGCGTACACGCGCAACCCGCTTTATCTAGGCAGCTTCATTCTGGCCATCGGCGCCGCCATCGCCGCGCATTCCTGGTTGGCTGCGCTCATCCTTTTCTCTTATTTCGCCCTGTTCTATTCTTTCGTCATGTGGCGGGAAGAGCGCGAACTTTACCAACATCACGGCGATGCATTTCGCGAATACGCGCGAGCCGTGCCATTGTTTCTACCGCGCCTGACGCCCGCGAAGCTCTCGTCTGCGACTTCCGCTCCGTTTTCCTTCGCGCAATACAAGAGAAATCGCGAGTACCGCGCCGCGATTGGTTTCCTATTGCTGCTCCTCGTTTTTCTTGTGATCTGGCGCTTGCGCTCGCTGTAGATCACTGCCGCCTACTGGCAAGCAGGGAAGAAAGCAGGTGACTTCCACGCCTTTGCCGTCCATCAGAATGTGCACCGCGCCGTCGCGGTCGGTTCGCAAAACGCGAACGCCGGCGTTCGCCAGCCGCTCCAGCAGTTCGGCATTGGGATGGCCGTACGGGTTGTCTTCCCCCACGGAAATAATTGCCAATCGCGGTTTCACCGCCGCCAAAAACTCCGCAGTCGTCGAATTCCTGCCGCCATGATGCCCAATCTTCAGCACTTCCGCCCGCAGCTCATCCGGACCGCTCTCGGATAGCATTTCGCGTTCGGCGTCTCTTTCCGCGTCTCCGGGTAGCAAGACGGCATGGTCCTCATAGCGTAGCCTCAGCACCAGCGAGTCATCATTCTTCGCGGCCGGCGAGGGAGCGGCCGAAGAGGCTTCCGGCCAGAAAAACTTGCCCTCCACGCTGTCCCACGCAAAACTTCTCGCGCGCGTTTCATGCTCGATCGGAATTTTCCCGTCTCTTGCCATCTGCTCAATCTTGGTTAACGCGGGCGAGCTTACCTCGCGCCCGATCCACAGCTGACCGACGCGAAAATTCTCCAGGATCGCAGGCAAGCCGCCCAGGTGATCCTGATGCGCATGGGTCAGAGCGACAACGTCGACTTTCTGGAACCCGCGCGACCACAGATACGGCGAAACCGCTTCCTCCCCTGGATCGATTCCGCGATTGTTCTGTCCCGGGAACCCGCCAAATGCGCCGCCTCCATCGATCAGCATCGTCTTGCCTCGCGGAGAGACGACGAAAAGCGAATCTCCTTGTCCGACATCCAGGACGCTCACCTCCAGCTTTCCTGCCGACCGTGCTGGAGAAAACGGGAAAAGCACGATAAGCAAGGAGCAAGCCGCCAATCCGCCGCCCAAACCCGAAGCCATTCTTCGTTGCCACGGGTGAGCAACCCGCAGAGTTGCCGCTAGCAGCAGCGCGAAGGTGAAGAATACAACCACAACCCAGAGATGCGGTCCAGGAATCCGGTAACTCCATTTGGGCAAGCGTGCAAACCAATGCACGACGTGCAAAAGCACGAGCGTGATGGAAGCGAGCGGAGCCGCGAGCAACTTGGCCAGGCCCGGGAACAGCAGCGCGCTGCCCAGCGTCACGAATCCCAGTGGCACTACGATGCCTGTAAGAGGCACAGCGGCCAAATTTGCGAACGGCGCTGCCAGCGTAATGCGATGAAAATCCCGCGCCATCAGCGGCAGCATCCCAATTTGCAGCGCCAGCGTCAGCACCATCAGTTCCCAAACCCGCAGCGTGAACCCAATGCCGCCTGCAAGCACATTTTCGAGGGGTGCAGCAACCCGCAGTGGCAGCCGCGCGGAGAGCCAGCTTGCTATGCCGCGCAAATCTATTCGAAACTGCGCCGCGCGGGGTTCGTGCGCCGCATCTCGAGTCACGTCGCGCCAATCACGCAGCGCCCTCGCGTATGGCTGTACATTTCTCTCAAGCCACGGCGCCGCCAGCCCCGCGATGCAGCCAATCGCCAAGAACGTAAGCTGGAAGCTGGAGTCGCGCAGCGCCGGCGGCCGCGCCACCAAAAGCACCAGCGCCGCTATCGCCGCCGAATTCAGGACCTCGAGCCTCCTGTAGAATAGGCTCCCAAGCACCACAATCGCCGTCATCAACGCCGCGCGCAGCACGGGCGGCCGTTGCTCGATCACCGCCACGTACGCGAACAAAAGCGTGAGCGTGAACACCATCGTCGCTGAGCGTGAAAGCCGCAGCTTTCGTCCAAGCCAGTACAGAAAAAATGCCACCGCGCCCACGTGCAATCCCGCCACAACCAGCACGTGGAAAACGCCCGTCTTCTGAAAATCCACCGCCTCGTCCCGCTCGACAAAGCTGCGGTCGCCCAGCAGCATCGCGCGAAGCACGGCCGCGACCTCCGGCTGTCCGTCAAAGAGTCTGTCGACTTCCTCTCGCAACTCGTGCCGCGTGCGCGCCAGCACGGCGCTGGCAGTCCGCGGCGCAGCGGACAAACGATGGATCAACTCAGACGAGCGAAGCGTCGCCACCAGGTCGATGCCTTGCGTGGCCAGGTACGCGCGGCGGTCGAAAGTGCCTTCATCTCGAAAAACTTGCGGCCGCTTTGCTTGCGTGAGGACTGTCACTTCATCCCCCGCATGGAGACGTGGCAGAGGCGAATCTCCGGGCCGAGGAGAGTAGCTCAATCGCAACCCTCCCAGCGTCATAAGGTACTTATTCTCGCACTCCACGCCCGCCAATTGGATTTCCAACCCGAAGCCCCAAGGCAGGTTTGCAGGTTCGTCGCGCAGCGTCCCGCGCCATCTCAGCGGCGTGCGCAAATCAATTCGGCCGCTTTCGATCAAACTGACGATATGGGAGGCGGGAAGCGGCCGCTCGGCGATCCACGCCCCCAGCAAACCGAGCACGATCCAACTGACTCCGGACACAACGGCGGCCAAACCAAGCCGCGCCCGGTTCACCAAAAGAATCCCGGCGGCAATAAGGAAAGCAGCGCCAAGAAAGCCGGCCGCAAGCCAGAAATGAGAAGTGGCCAGCCGTACCATCGGCGGGCACAGGCCGAGAGCGACACCGCAGGCAAAAGCCGCGGTAATCGCCACAGCCGGCAGCTTCACGGAGCGCGCCTCAACCGCACCAGCGTCTCGATGTGGTACGTTTGCGGAAAAAGATCAAACAGGTGCATGTCCACAATTTCATAACGCGTTGACGCACTCGCCACCGCGCCGTTCTTCTTCGATCCCGTCAACACCGCAAGATCCCTCGCCAGCGTCGACGGATCGCAGGACAAGTAAGCAATTTCGGCAGCGCCGAGCGCCGCGAGTTTCGCCGCTGCTTCCGCTCCCAACCCGGAACGCGGAGGATCGAGCGAAACAAAATCGG
>WNFD01028573.1_pt1 | contig 10784 bp, 7 predicted proteins | sample 5400491 | NCBI WGS metagenome assembly WNFD01 (sample SAMN13153343, study PRJNA577476) | soil metagenome | isolation source: 120 cm saprolite under Douglas fir tree site 2 hole 2 replicate 2 | place: USA:California | collected 2015-04-18 | reverse complement strand
GAGCGGGAGACTCGGACGATGGTGGGTTTGCGGCCGTTTCGGCCCTCGGGATTTCGCGTCGCTAAGGAGATGGTGGGCGAGACGGCTGTGGTGCATAACTATGGCCATGGTGGCGGCGGGATTACGCTGAGCTGGGGGACTTCGAAGCTGGCGGTGGATCTTGGACTGCCGGGGCATGTAGGGCCGGTCGCGGTGCTGGGGTGCGGCGCGGTGGGGTTGGCTACGGCTCGACTGGCGCAGGAAGCCGGGTTTGACGTGACGATCTACACGAAGGCGATGCCGCCGGAGACAACTTCGAATATTGCCGGTGGGCAGTGGTATCCGGCGAGTGTGTACGACCCGGAGACGACGCTGACGCCGGAGTTTACCCAGCAATTTGTGGCGGCGGCGCGCTATGGGTACAGGCGGTATCAGATCATGACGGATCCGAAGTATGGGATTCGCTGGATGAGGAACTACTTTATTAAGAATTCGCCGTGGCAGTCGACGACTAGCAGCGGTGACTTCGGGTTGATTAACGACTTGTTGCCGGAGATCAAAAACCTGCCGGCGGGGTCGCATCCGTTTGGGACAAAGTTTGTGCGGCAGTTTGACGGGATGATTGTGGAGCCTCCGATTTATCTGCCCGCTATGCTGACGGATGTTCGGATCGCCGGAGGCAAGATTGTGGTGCGGGAGATGAAGAGTCTGGATGAGGTGCGGGGGTTGCCGGAGAGACTTGTCTTCAACTGCACAGGCCTCGGAGCCAAAGCGCTGTTTGGCGATGAGGAGTTGACACCGATTCGTGGGCAGCTGACGTTTCTGGTCCCTCAGCCTGAGGTGACCTATGCGACCAGCTACGAGAACACCTATATGTTTTCGCGGCGGGACGGGGTGCTGCTGGGTGGTACGCATGAGATGGGGGACTGGAATCTGCAGCCTGATCTGACGACCAAGGCTGCGATTCTGGCGAAGCAGGCAAGTTTGTTTGATGGGATGCGGGATTGCTTGCCGCTAAAATTAGCGCCATAACCTCGACGCTAGCATGTTGCTAACCCACAGAAACAGCAGATCCCTCCACTCCCCCTTCGACTCGTTTCATTCGCTCAGGGTCCGGTCGGGATGACAAATTATGTCAATAACTTTTGAGACAGGACACTAAAAGTAGTGGGCCAGGTCGCCGAAGGTAGCGAGTTCGAGGAGGTGCTGGCCGGCCGGGGGCTGGTTGACGACCTCGTGCTCGAGGACCCAGGTGAAGTCGTGGGGGATGAAGATGGCGTTGAGACCGGCGCTGAGAGCGGGGTTAATGTCGGAGCGGGGACTGTTGCCGATCATCCAGGTGTTGCAGGCTTCGCAACCGTGGTGGGCCGTGAGTGAGAGATAGGCTCTGTGGTGTTTTTCGGGCAGGACCTCGACGGCGGTGAAGTGGGGTGCGAGACCGGAGCGTTGGAGCTTGTCGGTTTGCTCTTCGAGGTCTCCTTTGGTGACGAGGATGAGACGGTGGCGGGTGGCGAGGTCGGCGAGGGTCGGGGCTACGTTGGGGAGGAGTTCGATCTCCTGATCGGCGATGGACTGGGCGAAGCTTTCGATGCGGCGGTGCTTCTCGGGGGTGAGGGGAACGTCGGTGAGCTGCTCGAAGCAGGTGACGAGGGAGCGACGGAAGCTATGCAGGCCGTAGCCGTGGGAGAGGACGGTTGCGTGCTCGACACGGTTGAGGTGGCCGCGGACCTCTTCGGGGGTGTGGACGCGGTGATCGAGGTAGGAGATGAAGCTGGTGATGGCGCGCTCGAAGTAGATGTTGTTTTCCCAGAGCGTGTCGTCGGCGTCGATGAGCAGAGTCTGATTGGGTGCGCGGCGTCGGGGCTGGCTTGGAAGCTGAGCGGCCTGATTTAGGGAGGTCACGGACTGATTATAAGGTGGTTCTGGGTGGCTTTTGTTACCAAGGTGCGGCCGGTATGCCACGCTTGGGGGATATAACCCCCTGCCGGGGTGTGTGAGATTGGAAGCAATGATTAATACAGATATTGCACGACTTGACGGACCGGGTGCGAGGAAAACGACTCATGACCGCAGAGCTTCAGCCGATGTGGGTTATCGAGTGTGGAATCCGTTCGAGGCAGAACTGCGAAGCGATGCGGGTGGACGGCATGAGGAAGTCGTAAAAGTCTTTGCCCGCGTTATAGATGTCTTCGAGCGATAGCGGACAGAAAGCACGATAGAAGGCGAATCAGAGGCATGATTCCTGAGGTTGGCCAGAGGTTCGGGCCGTACGAGATCCTGGGCAGGCTGGGCGGCGGCGGTATGGGCCTCGTCTTCCGGGCGTGGGATGAGCGTCTGCATCGCGAAGTGGCGATAAAGCTGCTGCATGACGACTACACAATGCCGGGGATGCGGGAACGCTTTCTCCAGGAGGCGCGTGCGGCTTCGGCACTGAATCATCCGAATATCTGCACGGTCTTCGATATTGGCGAACAGGACCACAATCCCTATCTTGTGATGGAGCTGCTAGAAGGCGAGACGGTGAAGGACCGGGTGGCGCATGGGGCGCTGCCGGCGGAGGAGATCGTCCGCTACGCGATAGAGATTTCCGATGCGCTGGCGGTGGCGCACGCCAAAGGTATCGTGCATCGGGATATCAAGCCTGCGAATATCTTCCTGGTGGGAATGCCGAATGGGAAGAGCCAGGCGAAGGTGCTGGACTTTGGACTGGCGAAGATCGGGCTGGAGCATCGCGGCGGCTGGGAGTCGCGAAAGCTTGATTTGACGCTGGCCGGGTCGACGGTGGGTACGTTGTCGTACATGTCTCCGGAGCAGGCGCGGGGCGAGTCGCTGGATATTCGGTCGGATCTATTTTCACTGGGAATTGTGCTGTATGAGATGGCGACGCGACAGGTTCCTTTTCGGGGGACGACGAGCGCGCTGGTGTTTGTGCAGTTGTTCAGCCATGATCCGGAACCTGTACGCAACTGGAATGAATCGATTCCTCGAGACCTGGAGAAGGTGATTCTGAAGTTGCTGGCTAAGGAGCGCAAAGCACGCTTCCAGACCGCGCAGGAATTGCACGATGCGTTGGTCAAGGTTGGCAAAAAATTGGGACGGGCTGGATGGCTCAATAAAGGATCGGCCGCGGTGGTTCCTTTAGTGCGGGCAAACGATCCGGTGGCATGGCATAAGGGGCCGCGATGGAGTCAGAGTGAGACGAGGGCCAAAGTGTTGTCGGCGATTGAGGGCTCAGCGCCGAGCTCCGGCAGTATGGTGATTCGTCCGCTGCGTGTGCTGGACAAAGATTGGGGCGGCCTGGAGGCGAGGCAGAAGCGCTCCGTGCCAGGGGGCGCTCTGGCGGTTGAGAGTGGAGAGATGCCGAGCGAGCTGGATATCCTTCACGGCGCGGTTGCGGCAGGCAGTTCCGCTACGGTTGCGGCGTCGCAGAGGATGGAGAATGATTCTCTTGCCGCGAGAGAGCCGTGGCGGGCGGAGTCGGTTTTGACGCAGTCGCGGCAGGTTGCAACGCTGCTCGACGACGGCTTGGATGATGTCGCGCTGGGGCAGGTATTGGTTGAGACTGCGGTTGACGATGGTGCTGATGAGGAATTGATAGCAGCTTCTTTGGCAGTGGATGCGCAGACACGGATTCGCATGGTGGTTGCAGCGGTCTTGATCGTCATTGGGGTTGCGGTGGTGGCGATGCTGCACAGTGGGCTCTTTCGACCGCTCGTGCTGGGGTCGAATGATCATTTGCTGCTGACCGTCATCCAGAACAAGACCGCGGATACGAACATGGATGGGACGGTGATGCAGGGGATTGAGATTGCCTTGCGCCAGTCGAGGTCTTTGAATGTACTGGGAGGCGAGGCGTATCGAACCGGACGGCGGCAGATTGAGGTCGAAGGCGGTGCCTCGACAGAGACAGTTTCCGAGCAGCGAGTGGCGCAGAAGGTTGGCGCGAAGGCGTATCTGTATGGCGAGATCACGCGATCGGGGGCGTCCTATACGATCAGCGTCGATGTGTTGAAGGCTGACTCGAATGACAAGGTGGCGACGCTGGAGGAGACTGCGGCGAGCAGGGAAAGGATTCCAGCCGCGATCGGAAGACTGGCGCGGGATATACGCATCGAAGTTAGCGAGGACACCACGGACGAGGTGCGGAGCAGCGCTCCTCTGGAGGTAGAAGCGACGGCGAACGTGAACGCGTTGCACGCGTATGCCGTGGGTGAAGCGGCGATGCAGCGTGGGCGAGCGGGCGGTGCGTTGGCGGCGTATCAACAGGCTGTGGCGCTTGATCCGAAGTTTGTGCAGGTGCAGATGCGGCTGGCGTGGCTGTATCGCTCCGAGAAGGCTGAGGTGGCGTCGGCTAATGCGGCTGGCCTGGCGCGGGGGGCTGCGGGGAAAGCGAGCGAGAAGGTGAAACTGCTGACGCAGTTCTGCTACGAGATGAATGCGAGCGGGGACTACAGCCAGGCAGTGAAGACGATTCGAGAGTTTGTGGCGCGATATCCTCGTGACGTCGATGGAATGAAGGGCCTGGCGCTGGCACTGCGGGTGCAGGGACTTCTGCCGGAGGCGCTGCAGGCGGCCCAGCGAGGTTTTGGGGAGCATCCTTTGGATGCGGAGACGTATGCGGAGGCTGAGCTTGCCATGATCGAGATGGGCCGCTACGACGAAGCGGTGCAACTGGAGGCGCAGGCGGAGCACGCTGGAGTTCTGTCAGGCCGGCATGCATTGATTGCTGATTATCTGGCCGGAAAGGATGATGCTGTTACCGCACGAGTCGAGGCGGTGCAGGTCGCATTTGCGGGAACGACCAGCGCGAATGGTACACCGATCACCTATGCGGAGCTATACGAGTATGGTCTTTATCTGGATAGCGTCGGGAAGACGGGAGCGGGTTCAGAGCTTTGGAGGGTTACTGCGGCGGTGGCAGGCAGCGTACCGGAGCTTGCTTCGACGCAGGCGTCGATGCTGGCTCAGGGGGCGTTGGATCGTGCGCTGGTGGAAAATTGCACCGTCGCGCTGGAGATGGCTGATGATGTGAAAAGCCTTCAGAAGGGGCCGGTTGCGAGCTTCAATGCCGGAATGGCAGCGGCCCTTTGTGGAGATCGGCCATATGCGGAGAAGACGATCGCAGCGTTGCAACAGACCTATCCGCAAAGTACCGCGGTGGCGCAGTATTACGTGCCACAGTTGCAGGCGGCCGCTGAGATTGGTGTGAACGAGCCCGAGAAGGCACTCGACACGCTGATCGCGCTTGAGCAATACGACCAGATATCGCTTACACCCTATCTGCGTGGGATGGCGGATGCTGCACTGGGGCAGATGCCGGCGGCTATTCTCGATTTCCAGATCGCACAAGCTCATCGCGGCTCGTCGTTTTTGTTGAGCGGCACCGTCTATCCTATGGCCGAGCTTGGTGTAGCGAAGGCGTATACGGCCAGTCGCGATAAGACGGATAGCGTTGAAGCTTATCGGCACTTTTTGATGCTGTGGAAGGACGCGGACCCGGGACAACCTTTGCTACTAGAGGCGCTGGCAAAGAGCAAGTAGCTGTAAGTGCTGCTATCGCTAATTCGGGCGATAGTTCAAGGAACAGACACATCGCCTGCAGGTTGCGTCGGTCTCCATGTCGAGGGACTGCCTGAACTCCTGTGCTGCTTCTCCATTGATCACCTCTTCCAGTGTGGATGAGGTGATGTTTCCTATCGTGCGATGAAAAAAACAGGGACGTACAGAGCCGTCGACTTCCACAACGGCGGAGACCCAGGGGGCATTGCAGATGGGAGCCTGGGGCGTGAGTTGGCCGAGATACTCGCGAAAGCGGCGGGCGATTCTTCGAAGTTTGACTGCTGATTCGACGATGTACTTGTGATCGATGCCGGCTTCATATTGGAGAATCAGCTGTTCGATCTCCTCTTCGAGGGCACTCACTTCTTTGAGGTTCAGACCTATTTCGCTTTGCTTTTCGCCAGGCCATATGAGTGGGCGGTTGAACGCTTCAGAGGTAAGGTCGGCTGCGAGGAAGGAGATGGAGTCGAGACCGAGTGCTCTTGCGGCATCGACTGTTTGGCGCAGATGACGATGGTTGGCTTTCTGGACGGTGGTGCGGCAGGTGATCGGAAGGGAGGGCAGCAACGGTTCGCCGCCTGTGAGAACGACCTGTCGAACACCAAGGCTTTTTAGAGAATTGCGGTGGCGTTCCAGATCCTGCGCACGCATCTGGTCGTTCGACTCGCGCTTCCAGATGTCGCACATGACACAGCGGCAGTTGCAGCGACTGTGGGCGTTCAGGATGAGGATAGGCAGAGTCGCGAGCCGCGCTGGATAGGATGATCTTACGGGAGCTTCACGCAGCGCCGGCATGGTCCACCTTCTTTCCACCGAGACGTATCTCTCGACCTACTACTTTTCTTGCCTCGGCGAGAAGGCTGTCGACGGGAGCGCGAAGCCAGCGCAGATGGCCGTCGATGCTGATAAGCTGCAGACCAGCTTTGAGTGAGTCGGGCAGACAATCGTAAAGCGACGAGCTCGCAAGCTGGACTCGCCCAGCGAGAATGACCAGTTCGACCTGGTCGAAGGTGAGTTGAGCGATCGTTTCGGCCGGAGTGAGAGCCTTATCCTGAACGGCGATGAGATCCGCTACCGAGCCGGTTCGGAGGCGCCCTTCTCCGTTACGCAGACGCAGAACATTTGCCGATCTGGCGGTAACCATCTCATACAGGGAATTGGGAGCGAGGCCGATCTCCTTGTGCGCGAAGTTGATTTCGTCGAGCAGATCGCCGGCGGAGGTGAGCGGAGAGTCGCTGCCCAGGACAACAGTGTTGAGCGATTTGATCAGGGTGGAGGAAGGCGCGCAGTGGAAGAGAAACTGATTGGAGGTGGGGCAGACGACAAGGGCTGAGCGGCGTCGATTGAGAAGCGCGACGGCCTTTGGGTTCAATGCCAGGCCGTGTACAAGTACGGTTCGGTCACCGAGAACCTGCATGCGATCGAGATCAAAGATCTCCTGCGCACTCTTCGCATCGACTCCCTCTGCCGCATGCAGAACGAAGGGCAGATTGGGCGGCGTGTGATCGAAGTTGTGGATCAGATTGGGGTCCATCTCCAGCGAGTGGGCCCAGCCAAATCTGGACAGGACGCGAATAGGGAAGTCGGCGGAGAGCATTTCGCGCGAAAGCGGATTGTGATGACAGACAGTGGTTACGCCGCAAAGCAGATTGCGGAGGGCTCCCCACCATAGACGGACGGCCTTTGGCACCTTGCGATGACGGTCGATGAGAGCGGCGTGGCTGTGGTGAATCTCCTTTGCCCATTCGACGGAGTTTTGATACGGTCCAGAGCCGACGTTGGGGAAGAGGCCAAACTCAAGGTGGTCGTGCGCGTTGATGAGGCCGGGGAGCAGCAGATATCCGGGCAGATCGATGATGGCTGTCGATGGGGAGACGCTGTTGCCACGTTTCGGTGACCTGCTTGAGATGAACTGAATGTGCCCCTTCTCGATCGCGATGGACGCCGTGGTTGCGGCGTCTGGTCCGAGAGCGCAGCTGGCTCCGCTGATATAGAGCATCTCGGAGTTTTCGGGCAGATTGTGCGTACGGGGGGCTATCGCTGATTGTTTTCGCAGTTGCAGGATGTAGATGGCGGGAAGATTTGCGGAGGCCTCGTAGGATTCGAGTCTTCCATTTTGCTCAAAGGTGGTCTTCTCGTGGGAATCAAAGCTTGGTTCGATCAGAGTAAGCAGTTCGAAGCCGCAGGACTGAAAGGTGTCGGTAATTTGTTCGAGAGAGTGGGTTCTGACTTGGATATTTTCTTCCATGTCATTCGCTTTGAATGACCTCTTCCAGTTGCAGGAGGCTGCGGTGTCCGGATGCATGTCGGTTAGAAAGATGTTTGCGCCGGGGCGCGCGACGCGGTGTAGTTCGCGAGCGAACGTGTCCACGCTCTCCAGATAGCTAAGCAGGAAGGAGGCCAGGATGAGGTCGGCTGTGGCGCTTTGGACTGGCAGTGCGGTGCAGCTTCCGAGGCGCAACGTTGACTTCGTTCCGAGTTTGGCGGAGGCGCGCTGCAGCATCTCAGGAGAGGTGTCCACTCCTACTAGACTGGCTGGACGGTGCGACGCCAGAAGCTGTAGCCATCTACCCGTGCCGCAGCCGGCATCGAGCACATCGAGGCCGTTAACATCAGGGAGCATTCGACTGAGAAAGCGTTGCTCCAGCGCGAGGAGCGGGTTCGGCTGCTCATCGTAGACCTGCGCCCAGATGTCGAAGAGGTCGGATGGAGAGACAGCCATGGTGGTCATAGACTTTCCCGTTTGGGTTTGCGGAGATTGATGAACTGATTGGCCCATTGCAGTTCAATGGGAAAGCGATAGATGCCCATGGCGTAACGCCAGGAGCTTAGAGTTTTCAGGAGCGCACGGCTCCACTTTGGAGCAAGTATGTCCTGGACCGTGGGCCAGCGTGAACCTATGACGATCTCGAAGTTATCGATGAGCTTCTTTGTCTTGCGTTTGAGCCACGGAGCCTGAGTGTCGATGCGCAAGATGAAGTTCATCCACTGTTTGGTGGCGAACTCGGCTGGTGTAGAGGGGAATTTGATCTCGGCGTCGATGTTGCCGTACATGTTGCCAGGCTGAGGCACCGGAGTGTAGTGGTAGATGATGATTTCGGAGTCGGGATTGATTTTTTTGAGCTTGCGGATGAAGGCGAGAGTCTCGCGAGTGTCGCGCTCGGGGTCTCCAGGGTTGCCGATGACGAAGGAGAACTCGGGGATGATGCCGAACTTCTTCGTTCGCTCCGCTATGGTCACGGTCTGATCGGTCGTGATGCCCTTCTTCATCTCTTTGAGGGCCCAATCGGAGCCGGACTCCGCGCCGAAGAAGATCATGGTGCAGCCGGCGCGTTTGAGGGCAGCAAAGGTTTCGTCGGAGTAGCGGGACATGATGTCGACGCGGGCCTCGCACCACCAGCGCAGGTTGAGGTGTTCGATTCGCCTGGCTAACTCGAGGGCATGGTCTTCCCTGAGGAAGAAGTTCATGTCGTAGAACTGGACGGAGTCTGCGCCGTATTTTGTGACCAGGTGAGTGAGAATTGCTGCGGTGCGCTCCGGCGATTCCATGCGCTCCTTGTTGCCGTAGGCGGCGTGGACGCCACAGAAGCTGCAATTGAAGGGGCATCCGATGCTGGCGTGATGGACTGCGGTGCGTTTGCCGAAGAAGGATGGCCTGAGATATTTTTCAACGGGCACGCGATGGAAGGGGTGCCAAGGGAACTCGTCTGGACCCTTCATCGGCCGTTCGGCGTTATTGCGGGGGAGGCCGAAGATGTCTTTATAGGAGAGACCAAGGATCGACTCGAAGGAACGGCTACCTCGGATCGCATCGAGGAGTTCGAGGATCGTGTCTTCGCCTTGTCCGCGAACGATGTAGTCGACGTACTTGGCGTTCAGCGCGGAGTCGGGATAGACGGAAGGGAAGTAGCCGCCCCAAACGATTTTGACGTGGTGATGCAGCCGCCGGATCTCTCGGGAGGCTTCCATCGCTGCGACCATCTGGGGGCCGGGCATGACGGAGACGCCGAGCAGTTCGACATCGTGAGTGTCGATGAGTTTAAGAATGATGTCGAGCGGGTTGTCGTCGAGGTTGCCGTCGACGATCTCATACTCTTCGCGTCCTTCGAGCACGGCGGCAATGGCCAGTATCGCAAGCGGGAGACGGCGGTTGCGTGGTCTGGTTGCGCGCGGATTGAAGAGGATGATCATAGCTGCACCCGTTCGAAGTGGAGGAGCACGTGGTCGCCGAGCACACGGAACCCAGGGTAGCTGGAGATGGTCCTGTCGATTGTGCGGAGCATGCTTAGTAACTTCGGATGGTTGCGAATCCAGGCCTCAACGTAGGACGGGGGAACGGTGACGCCAACGCCTGTGCAGGAATGCAGGACGAAGGAAGGAGAGAATAATGTTTGAAGTTCGCGGACGGTGGGATAGTACACATCGACAGTGAACTCGCCTATTTTTGCCGTCGCTTGGCCGGAGCATCTGCGAAAGGCTTTGCGGAAGTTTCCGTGTAGAGCGAACCAGAGCATCTCCCATAGGCAGAAGCGGGTTGAGAGACAAACGAGAAGTGGAGCGCCAGGGGATAGTAGGGGCGCGAGGTTTTCTGCGGTCTGCTTCAGATCTACAACGCAGTTCAGGCCGGAGAAATTGGAAAAGATACCGTCAAATTGAGTTGAGGGTTGGAGTTCTCGTATATGCTCGGTCGGAAGGAGATTGAACTGTACAGGAGCACCAGGAGCTTCCTTACGCAGGCGACCGGAGGCGATCTGGATCATCTGCTCCGATGCATCGCAGGCCGTAACGGAGACACCATTTCGTGCCAGGAAGAGCGCGTCTTCGCCGGTACCACAGTTGAGTTCGAGGATATGGTCGTCGCTTTGAAAGATTTGGGTTAGCACGCTCCACACGGCGTCGCGTTGGGCACGGCCGATCATGGAGTTGGTGAAGACGTCGTCGTATTCCCTGGCCATCTGGCCGAAGACGAGAGCTGCGGGCGGCTGTGCGATGGCGACTGGGGTCACGCTTCCACCTCCATCAGGGTGGAGTGCAGACCTTCGCGTGAGAGCTGGATCTGGTTACGGAGAGTGGCCGCAAGGTCAGAGTCGGCCGCAGGTGTTCCTGCCAGGCGCGCGAGTTGGACCTCGTCTCTGAGCAGTTTGTCTGCGTAGCTGTAGAAGGTTCTGGAGTGGCGGCCTTTGATTTTGATCTCGCGATCGGAGCTGACGCCCCAGGGCTTGAGCTGCACGAGGCGGTCGGAGACT
>WNFD01007525.1_pt1 | contig 10784 bp, 6 predicted proteins | sample 5400491 | NCBI WGS metagenome assembly WNFD01 (sample SAMN13153343, study PRJNA577476) | soil metagenome | isolation source: 120 cm saprolite under Douglas fir tree site 2 hole 2 replicate 2 | place: USA:California | collected 2015-04-18 | reverse complement strand
TTAAAGTTGCTCAAGATCGGGGCCCAGATTCGCATCACGGTACGCAAAGTCTGGGTGTCGCTGTCGAGCGGCTATCCTTACCTGGAACTATTTCGCCAGGTGCACCGGCAGTTGCAAGTTGCAGCTCTGCGCTGCTGAGGGGGAGGAAGTAGCGAGACCAGTTGCGCTGTACAACCATCGGGGGAATGGTGTGTCTTTTCCCTGACCAAAAATCGGAACCCCCGGGGCGAGGACGGCCAGCAAGACCGCCGATGAAGGTCCGCACGATAATTTCCGGATCTTGACCTGCCTCCGTCGCCGGCTCGAGCTACTTTTCGTCGCTACCCTCCCCCGCTGTGAGACATTCGGGCTAAGCATTGGCGTATCTTCACCCCGTGCCATATCCCAGTGAACTCCTGTGGGCAGGCTCTTTCCCACAAACTCCGCGTAGGCGGCCGCTTCATACCAACTGATCCCTGATACGGGGGAAATCGCCCTGTTGCTCTGGATAGTCTCCGGCCTGCCAGGTAGCCGGGCCAGGCTGCTCTAAGGAATGACCGTTGTTCCAAACCCAGAATTTCCAATCGGTGCGCTTGTCCGTGATGCAATCCAACCGAGCAGCCGACGGCCTTTCCAGATCGGAAAATCCGTGATATATCAATTGCTCCGATAAGCGCACAGACCCATTTTCGATCGTGCACTAGCGTGCGGGCAGCATGCCCAACGCTCAGGGTTAGGACTTGGCTGAAAAGAGGTTGGTATGCGAATCCGCCAATTGTTGGCGCCGTTGGTTGTCATTTGCTGCAGCCTGTCTACCCGCTTGGCCGCCTCCACGGGACCCGATGACCGTCCGCTCACTGATCCCAAGTCGGTGGTCTCGTCGTCAAACTCATTCGCCCGGCCTGCGCCCATCGACGACCTTTACTACACAAAAAGTGTATTTGGCGCCGCCTGGTCGCCTGACGGGCAGCAGATTGTATTCACCAGTGACATTGCCGGTCGCTTCAATCTGTGGAAGGTGAGCGCCTCCGGTGGATGGCCGATTCAACTCACCGAGTCCGATGATCGGCAGTACAACGCTGCCTGGTCACCCGACGGCAAGTGGATCGTCTACCAGCAGGACCGAGCCGGCGATGAACTCTGGGATCTCTACGCTGTCCCGAGCGACGGCGGCCAGATCATTAACCTGACTAAAACGCCTGCGATTCGCGAGCAGGATCCGCGCTGGTCCCACGATGGCAGCACCATTGCTTTCGCCTATAAACCGAAGGATGGTTCCCAATATGACATTGCTCTGCTCAACTGGAGCACCCGCAAGGTCCAGCTGCTGACCCATGAACAGCAACCCGGTTACGCCTGGAACGTGGTGGCGTGGAGCAGTGACGATAAGACCATCTATGGCGGCCGCGTGAATCCTCCCTTCACCGACGCGGACGTCTACCGCATCGATGTGGCGAGCGGAAAGATGGAGAATCTCACCGCCCATCAGGGCACGATTCGCTATCTCGGCTCGTCGCTTTCGCCCGACGACAAGACGCTGTTGCTGAGTTCGGATGCCAAGGGCGGTTACATGAACGTCGCCCTGCTCGATGTCGCCACCAGGAGAGTCACCTGGGTCACCGACCTGAAATGGGAAACCTTCGCCGGGAATTTTTCGCCCGACGGCAAACGCTACACCTACGTCGTCAATGAGGACGGAGTGATCGACGCATATCTCATCGATCGCTCAACCAACCATGGGGATAAGGTAGAACTGCCGCACGGCCTGAATGCTTTCTCCGGCAATCCCAACGAGTTCGCGCCGCAGAGCGACCGCGTGATCGTTTCCCACGAGGCCTCCAATCAGCCCGCCGACCTTTGGGTTTACGATTTCCGCACCCGCCATACTGACCAACTGACTTTTTCCGCGATTGCCAGCTTGCGCGCGACCCCGCTTCCGCCGTCTCAGATTGTCCATTACAAAAGTTTCGATGGAAAAATCATCACGGCGTTGCTCTGGGTACCGTTCAATCTGAAGCGCGACGGGAGCAATCCCGCGATCGTACTGCCGCACGGTGGACCCACCGGCCAGATGGTCGACTACTGGAACACCGATGTGGCGGCGCTGGCCTCGCGCGGATACGTCTGCATCGCTCCTAACCCGCGCGGGTCCACGGGTTATGGCCTGGATTTCCAAAAGGCTAACTTTCAGGACTTAGGCGGCGGCGACCTCAAAGACGAGATTGCCGGCGTAGACTTCCTCAAAGCCACGGGTTACGTTGATCCCAGGAAAATCGGCATTTACGGCGGCTCTTACGGCGGCTTCATGACGCTGATGGCCATCGGTAGGACGCCTGATGTCTGGGCGGCGGCGGTAGACGAGTACGGGATCATCAACTGGTCTACGATGCTGAAGAGCTCCGATCCCTCGTTGAACGAGTACCTGAAGGCGCTTTTGGGAAGTCCTGAGGAGAACCGCAAAGTCTATGAGGAGGACTCGCCGATCACTTACATTCGCAGCGAGAAGGCGCCTTTACTCGTGCTGCAGGGCGACAATGATCCGCGCGTGCCGAAGGAGGAGGCGCAACAGGTTGTCGATATCCTCAAGAAAGAAGGCCGGGTCGTGGATGTTCACTATTACCCGAATGAAGGTCACGGCTTCGTGAAACGCGAGAACCAAATTGACTCCATCCGGCGCACCATCGCCTGGTTCGATCAATATCTCAGGGGAACCAACCCCGCACCCTAGAACTGACGGCTCAGTGAACGAGCCAGAAATCCGTTCTAGAAACGTGAAAACCGATTCTGGTCGGTTGACGGCTCATCGATTTACGTCCGGACGGACGCAATTGATGCTTGCATTCGCCTTGGGGGTGGGCACCTCCCTGCTGAGGACTGCTCTTCGCAGAGGCGAACAATAGTCGCTAAAGCCAGTGCTTCGGCAACCCTTCGCAGTGGCAAACGCCGGGCGGGAATCAGCCAGCGGACTTCGCGCTCCCGGTCTACTCCCTGTAGCATTCCAGGGATGAGTCTTGCCAGCGAGCCGATGCCGAGCAGAACTGCTGTGCCCACTGCCGGTGGGCATGGTTATGCATCCAGCATTTTGTTCGGGATCACTGCGTTGGCATTGATTTTCCGCTTTTGCTGGGTCGTTTTGAAGTATGCGGTGAACCTTTTCTTCTACGATGAGTGGAACGCGTACGCTTCATTGTTCGAAAGGCAGCCTTTGTGGCACGTATTCGTCGCCCAGCACGGCCCCCACAGGCAAGGTTTGGGCGTTGTAATCGTTACCAAGCTCCTCTATTTCGCGCATTGGGACAGTCGAGTACAGGCGTTCACCATAGCAGCTGCCATAGTGCTCGCCATGATTCTGGCGACTTATCTCAAGATACGGGCGTTCGGACCAATTTCAGCGTGGGATATCGCTATTCCGCTCATATTTCTGGGCCTTGGCCAATGGGAGGCATTACTGGGTGCGACGGGAGCATCGCCTGAGGCCTTCCCGCTACTTCTTATTGTTGCGTATTGTTTTGCCTGGATCGAAGGCCGCGGCGTAATAAGGAATGTTGCGGTTCTCGTCATTAACTTCCTGCTGATCTTCACTGGCTTCGGCGTCTTCATCGCCGGAATCACGCTGTTGTTGTTCGGGCTTGAGGCGTATCACGGCGCAAAGACACACGATCGCTGGCGGACAAAGACGCCCCTGCTGTCGCTGGCGATAGCAACCGCCTCTCTGGCGTCGTTTCTTCTATGGTTATCAGTTCGATCCGTCGGTAGCGTGTTACCACTTTCCGTATCACGACCCCGCGGCGTATCCCGTTTTCTCGGGACTGATGTTCGCCAACTTTCTGGCTGTGAAGCAGAGCGTGATGCTCGCTTCGATCCTGGGAGTGGGGGTCATGGTTGTTGTGAGCAGCCTACTGGTGTTGCACATTCGAGCCCTTTGGAAAAACTCTTCTGCGGAAAGCGCGAGCATGTTGATTGTCATCTTGCTTGGATTCAGCCTGACATTCTCGGCAGCCACAGCCGTGGGCCGTGTCTGCTTGGGCCCGGAAGGTGCGCGCGCGTCGCGTTATCTCACGCTGTTAATCCCAGCGTTCCTGGGAATATACTTCAGCATTCTCGCTATCCCTAACGAGGGCAAGCGCGTCGTGCTATCGGGGATTTTTATTCTTGTTTTACTGCCCAGTTGTGTACACCGGTATCACAAGGAAATCGAAGCCTTCTCGGCGCTTAAACAGAATTGGAAACAATGCTACCGGGCGCACGAAGGCATCCGGTTTTGTGACGCGGAAGCCCACTTCCAGCTCTATCCTTGTCCAGAGTGCATTCAAATGAAGGACAAGCTCGAATTTCTGAAGCGGAATCGATTGAATCTCTACGCCGACAGCAAATGAGACCGACTGACTGAGAGTTCGCTAAAGAATTAAGAAAGCCCCTTGCTTACGCGAGGGGCCTTCTTCGGGGGAGGGACTTTAGGCCAAGGCGGCCGGTCCCAAACTTAGTTCACTTATTTCGGTTGCTGCTGTTGATCCTGACTGGTCGCCGGAGCGGAGGAACCGCTGGAGGCAAGCTGTTCAAGGTCGTTCTTCAACAGGCTGATTTCCACGCGACCGCCACTGATGCGCTTCGACTTGGCAGCAGTCTCATCCGCGTTGGCAATAGGAGCGTTGCCCATGCCCACGAGATAGATGCGGTAGACCGGGATCTCGTGGTTCAACACGAGGTAGCGCACCACTGACTCGGCCATCTTCTGCGAGTTCGAAATCGCGGTCTGGCCGTGTCCCGAGGAGAAACCCTGGACTTCGATGATGTAGCCGCGCTGGCCCTTCACTGTAGAGGCCATTTGGTCGAGTGCGTCCTTGGCATTCTTGCTCAGCACAGTCTGGCCGGGACGGAAGCGGATTTCGGTCTGATTCGAGGCCTTGTACTGATCGATATTGCCAACCACCTGCTCGACAGTCTGGATACGAGTGGTAGCCTGTTGCGCGGTCTGCTGTGCCATGGTGGCCTTGTTGCCGGCATCCATGGCGTGCTGATCGGCTTCGCTGGCTTTATCGGAGGCTAGTTTGATGCCCTTCTGTGCGCGCTCATCGGTGTCCTTGATCGCCTTGCTGTTGGTGGCGGTCAGGTCATCGAGTTCGTTAACACGGTCGCGAATGGGGTCGGTCTGGCGCTGCACGTATCTCTTGCGGGCAAAGGGATTGACGCGGCCCCAGAAACCTTCGCGGCTGGGTGGCTGCAGAGGCTGTTTGCCGGTGGCCGTGTCAGTAGAGGTGGATTGGGTCGTTTGAGCGGTTGCGGGCTGATCCTGGGTAGACGAGGTGGTCTGCGCAAAGGCCGGAAATGCGAGCACTGCGGCCAGCGGCAGGGCGAGTAGGATGCGGCTATTCATAATTAAACTTCCTCCAAGGTGGGAGCCTTTGGGACTCCACTCCAACACGCCCAAAGGGGCGTGGCGCTTAATTTGATTGCGTCCTAAACAGATAAACCGAAGCAAAACGGTGGTCGATTTGCCGGCTCGCGCTGACGCTACGCGTGCCTAAAATTCGTGGCGCCAAAATCAACGACGCCAAGTCTTTCTGTTACAGGTTAGATGCCAAATCTAAAGCAACGGTCGAAGTGCTAACCCATTGATATACATAGACATTGGAACGCCGTTTCCTCGGATGCGAGAGCAGGGAGTGCAATGGCAGGGTAAATTTGGCGAACCTGATATAAAAACTGCGTGGATTTTTCAAATCTCCGGGAGGAAATCTTGGGAACGACTGGGTCAAGTCGAGGAGCAAGTTGTTGCAACTTGGGGATTTTGCGGAAGTCCTTTGGGGCGTTGGTGATCGCCTGCCTGGTCTTTGGCGGCGGTCCCTGGGCCACAGGCAGATTCGCCGAAGCAGCCCAGCGCGAGCTGCCAGACGCTGGGCTGGCATCGTCGCGCATTCCAGCCGAACATCTGCAGCGGTACTCGGACTTGGCGCTTCAATGGATGCAGGAGTATCTACGAATCGATACGACCAACCCTCCGGGCAATGAAATGCGCGCGGCAGCGTTTTTCAAGAAGATCCTTGACCAGGAGGGGATTGAGAACCGAGTTTTCGAGTACGCGCCCAGTCGGGCCGACCTTTGGGCACGATTGCCGCGTATCAACGCAGGAGAGGCGAAACGACCTATTATTTTGTTGAACCACATGGATGTTGTGACCAGCGATGCGGCGCATTGGAAGGTTCCACCGTTTAGTGGCGAGATCAAAGATGGATACTTGTGGGGCCGCGGCGCTCAGGACATGAAAGACGAAGGACTCGCGCAGCTAGTTGTGATGGTTATGCTGAAGCGCGAACACATCGCACTCGACCGGGATGTGATTTTTCTCGCCGTGGCCGATGAAGAGGCGGGCGGTACCGGCACGGACTGGTTTATCGAACACCAGCGCGAACTATTGGGAAATGCCGAGTTCCTGGTCAATGAGGGCGGGGAGAATTTGCTCGAAGCTGGAAAGGTGAAGTATGTGGGCGTGGACGTGGGCGAAAAGACCACCTTCTGGCTGCACGTTGTGGCGCATGGCCGGCCGGGTCACGGTTCGCGTCCGATCGCCGATTCCGCTCCGAACCGGCTGGTGCGGGCACTTGATCGCATTCTGGCCTACCGTACGCCGCTCAGAGTTCTGCCCGTGGTGGATGAGTTCTTGCGCGACATGGCCCCTCACGAGCTGCCCCAGCGAAAGCGTGAGTTCGGCAATATCCAGAAGGCGCTCGAAGACAAAAAGTTTCAGGACGAAATTGAGAAAGACGAATCGTTGAACTTCCTGCTGCGCGACACCATCTCACTCACCATGATGGGCGGCTCCGAACAGACCAATGTAATTCCGCCGGAAGCCTGGGCGAACCTGGATGTGCGGCTGCTGCCAGGGGGAGACCCGAAAGCGGTCCTGGAGGCGATCCGGCGGGTTGTGAACGACCCCAACGTGACCATCGAGCCGCTGAATGCGGAGTTCCGGGTCGCCAACTACTCGCCCACCAAGACGGCGCTGTTCGATGCGGTCGGTCAAGTTTCTAGGCATTATTTTCCGGGAACGCCGGTGGTTCCCCATATCACCAGCGGATATACCGAGAACCAGCGCTATCGGCCGCTGGGTATCAATGCTTACGGCTTCTCGCCATATGCGGCGACGGATGCGGAAGGACACACTGAGCATGGGAACGACGAGCGTATCCGGGTAGAGGAAGTGCGGCGGGGGCCGAAACTTTTGTTTGATGTGGTTGCGGCGGTGGCGGCGGCAAAGTGATGGTCTTCCAAGAAAACGCAACCCCAGAGGGACAGGGAATCACAGGGTAATGCTTTCTCTACCCTATGATCCTCTGTGTCCTCTGTGGTGAAGGCTCTCTGCCGACACAGTGCTTCTCGTATTGTTCGATGATGAAATTGTCGGTCATGCCGGCGAGGTAATCGCAAACTACGCGGGGCAGTGATTCCTCCTCCGCTTTGTCCTGGTAACTGGGCGGAAGGGCTGCAGGCTTCCGCATCCAAAAAGAAAACAATTCGCTGACGATGCGCTCGGCATCATCCTTTTCAGGCTCCAGCGTCGGACTAAGGTACAGGTTTTCATAGAGAAATCGCTTAGCCGCGCGGCGCTCGGCTTCGACTTCCGTGCTGAATGCGGCGAGGCGTTCGGGATACTGACGCACGTCTTCCAAAGTGCGCATTCCTGCCTGTTGTGTTTTCGTGCGCGTATTTTCGATGAGATCGCTGACCATGCAATTGAGCATACCTTTGAGGGCTTCGTTAAATTTCAACCTGTCGATAGCGTCCGGATAGATTTGCCCCACTTCCTGGTAACAACGTTCAAAGACAGGCACTCCGGTTCGGATTTCGTCCAGTGAGAGTAGGTGGGCCTCATATCCGTCATCGAGGTCGGCCGTGTTGTAGGCAATTTCGTCGGTGAGATCGATAAGTTGGGCTTCGAGCGGCGGTCGCTGATTGAGCAAGTACTGCGCTAACTGGGGATGCTCATCGACGCCGTAGTCTTTGGAATGCTTGATGATGCCCTCGCGGACTTCGAAGCTGAGATTCAGCCCGCGAAAGGCAGCGTAGCGCATCTCAAAGTCTTCCACGATGCGCAGCGCGTGCAGGTTGTGATCGAAAAAAAGACCTTGAGCGCGCATGGCGGCGTCGAGCGCCTTCTCTCCCGCATGCCCGAAGGGGGGATGGCCGATGTCATGCACCAAGGCAAGAGCTTCAGCCAGGTCGACGTTGAGGCCCAGCGCTCCCGCAATGGTGCGGGATATCTGTGAAACCTCAATTGTGTGCGTAAGCCGGTTGCGGAAGTGATCTGAGTAACGCCGGGTGAAGACTTGAGTCTTGGCTTCGAGGCGGCGAAACGCACGCGAATGGATAACGCGATCGCGATCTCGCTGAAAGTCGTTGCGGTAGGGATGCGGCGGCTCAGGAAAGCGGCGTCCACGGGAGTGTTCCACGTGCACCGCGTAGCCGGCCAACATGAGGAGAGTCTAGCACCGTTGACTCTTGATTGTTTGATTCACGTTCTTCGCTATTGCTGTTTTTCCAACTGTTCCTTGGCCAGCCGGACTCTCGCGGCGTCCAGCTTCTGCTGAACCTTGGCCTGGGCGTCGGTGTCAACTTCGGCAGCCACGGTCTTGTTCCACTCCTCCAGGGCGCGCTCCCAGTGAGCTGCAGCCAGCTTTAGGCGTCCCGTCTTCTGATAAAGATCGCCCAAATGCTCTTGCACGGAGGGATCGGAGCCCATGTGCTGCGAAGCCTTGTTAAGATTTTCCTCGGCCAGGTCGTACTTGCCCAAGCGGAAATAGGCCCAGCCCAACGAATCCAGGTAGGCGCCGTTGCCCGGCTCGAGGCTCACGGCTTGCTTGATGTAATTGAGCGACTCCTCCAGCCGCACGCCGCGGTCGGCGTTCATGTATCCGAGGTAGTTGAGGGTGACGGCACTCTGCGGCTCAGCCGCAAGCACCTTCCTGAACTCGGCCTCGGCTTCGTCATACTTTTTCTGGCGCTCGTAGGTCGAGCCCCGGAGGAAAGCTGCGTATTGTTTATCCTCCGGCTTGGTCGAGAGCTGCTCAGCCTTGTTCAGTGCCGCTTCGGCGTCGGCCCAGCGCTTGAGACGCGTGTTCATCTGCGCCAGCGCCACATATACCGGGCGATCTTCCGCTGTTCCCTTGAGCAGCGAGCGAACATCGGCGAGAGCCTTGTCCGCATCGCCGGTGTCGGCAAGTTGGGCGTCGAGCACCATGCGCAGGTCGCGATTGTTCGGCAGCTTCTGAACCGCTTCCTTGGCGGCCGCGGTCGCCTGTGGCCACTGTTTAGCCTCGCGGTACGTATCAATGATTTCCTGATAGCCGCTTTCGGCGCTCTCGTCGCCTAGAGTGAGCATCTTGCGAAAGGTCTCTACAGCGGCCGAATAGTTCGACTGGTCGCGATAAATGCGTCCCAAACGTTCGATGAAGACGGCGCGATTGCTGCGATCGCTCTGACTGTAGTTGTTGTCGGGCTTTTCGGTCTTCTTGAGCAGATCCTGCAGAATCTTCGCAGCTTCATCGCTGCGGCCCTGTGCCTGATAGACGAGAGCGAGGTTGTAGGGAACTTCCATCGAGTCCGGCACCATGGTCTCGGCTTTTTTCAAACTCTCAAGGGCCAGATCATATTTTTCTTGCTTGCGGTAGATTTCGGCTATGCGCAGGTAGGTTTGCGGGTCTTCCGGATTAGCATCGGCGATGATCTTGTATTGGTCGAGCGCAGCGTCCATCTGGCCATCGTTCAACAAGTTTTCAGCCAAGCCGCGGATAGCGTCGAGATTGTCCCGGTCGAGCTGGATGGCTTTCTTGTAGGCCTCAATTGCATTCTTGTAATCTTTCCGTTGCTCGTAGGTAGTGCCTAATGCGGAATAGAGTTTGGCGGAACGGCCGGTGGCGGGGACTGAACTTAACACCTGCAAGGCATGAGCGGTGTCGCCTTCCTCGCTATAAAGCAAGGCCAGTGTCGTGATCGCTTCTTCCGAATTCGGGTCGAGTTGAACCGCGGTCTTGAGTTCGTTTTCCGCTTTCTGCAAATCGTTGTTGAGACGGTAAAGCCTGCCCAGAAGCAAGTGATCGTCAACGTTGTTGGGTTCGATTTTGACGATTCGTTCGTACTGCTCGATGGCCAATTTGAGGACGTTGTCCGATCCGCTGCCGCCCGGCATATCGCCCAATGAGCGCAGATAAATACGGCCCAGCAGCTTGTGCGCTTCGAGATTGTTGGGATCACGCTTGATAATGTCCTGCGCTTCGAGCACAGCATCGCGGATGCGTCCGGTCTTGACGTAGAGCTCGGCGAGTCCGGAAGTCAGAAATTCGGAAGAAGGGTCGGCTTCCATGGCGAGGCGGTATTCGTCTATCGCTTTATTGGCCAGCTCACTACGGCCATAAACCGTGACCTGTTCTTCGTACATGTGCGCTAATGTATAGTGATAGTACGAGGTTGCCCGATCAACCTTGCGCGGCGAAGACGGAGCCGGCTTGGGTTCGATCGGCGAAGGGGACTTGGCTTGACCGGCTGCGCTTGCGGCAACAGAAAGTAGGAAGACAATGCGAAACATTCTATTCATGCTGGACCTGACCACGCGGGACTGGATTGAAGTGCGATCTGCGCTTTCCTAAAACCATAACGATTGGATGCAAAACCGCCGCGAGCGGGGCTATTTTTATTGTAACCTGCGCGAACGCTGCTTCGGGAAAAACCGTACTGCAGAAGGGGCGGTTCCACGCCCGGAGGTACAAGGACCGGTGAGACTTTCGATTTCCAGTTGACAATCCTTTACTGCG
>WNFD01034926.1_pt1 | contig 10785 bp, 8 predicted proteins | sample 5400491 | NCBI WGS metagenome assembly WNFD01 (sample SAMN13153343, study PRJNA577476) | soil metagenome | isolation source: 120 cm saprolite under Douglas fir tree site 2 hole 2 replicate 2 | place: USA:California | collected 2015-04-18 | reverse complement strand
CGTCGTTGCCGAGCAGCTCGTGCGCCAGCGATCGGTCCACATCATCCGGGCGGAAGCTGCCGCGCTCGAGCTGCGACTCGAGCCTGTCCATCTGCTGCAGGCGCTCCATCAGCCCCATGGCCTCGCCCATGCTCAGCGAGTCTTCGCCGAAGAACGGATAGCGCTCGCTCAGCTCCGACGGCGGCATCATCGCCTGCATAAAGCCGGACAGCCGCGCGAGCTCCAGCCGGAGCGAGTCGTCCTGGAGGAGCGCATCCATCATCTGGCGCAGCTCCTCGCGCGCCTCGGGGCTCAAGCTCTGGAACAGCGACTGCATCTGAGCCATCTGGCGCTGGAGGTGTTCGAGCAGCTCGTCAAGGCTGTTGATGCCCGGCGGAAACATATCGCCGAAGCGCTCCATGAAGCCGTTGAAATCAGGCGTGCGGCCTTCCATGCGCTGCTCGAGCATCTTGTTCAGCTCGCGCACCATGTCGCGCACCCGTGACAGGTCCTGTCCCTGCATCTGTTCGATCGAACCTTTCATGCCCTGGAACATCTGGTCGACCATCTGCTTCTGCAGCTGCTGCATCAGCTCCTCGAATTTCTGCCGCGCTGCGTCGTCGACGAACTCGTAATCGCGCAGGGCTTTGACTCGACCTCCCAGGTCGTCGGGCAGCCGGTCGAGCTGCTCGTTGCGCTGGCGCGCGATCCGCTCCATGAGTTTCGAGGCTTCGGGAGTCCCGGCCTCGTTCAGCCTTCGATCGATCCCGCTCCGCTCTGTGTCGATCACTTCCTGCACTTGCTCGCGCAGCTGCTCGACCGTGGAGTCGAGGTTGTACCGGCCCAGCTCTCGCTCACGCGCCTCGCGAAGCTGCTTCAGCAGCTGCTCGAGACCCGGCATGTTGGGCGTGCCCCAGCGCAGCAACCGCTGCAGAGCGGCATTCAGGTCCCCGTAGTTCATCAGGTCGTCCGAGAGCGCGTCGAGCACGTCGCCCGCGTCGAGGTCGTCCAGCTTCTGGGACCCGTCCCAGCGCGAGTACCGGAACTTCATCCGACCACGCTAGCAGGCCGCCAGCCGCCCAGCGCCCGCTCAATCGAATATGCGGCCCGAAGGGCAACATCGTCGTGCCAGTTTCGGGCTACGACCTGGACGCCGATGGGCAGGCCCTCCGGAGACGTACCCGCCCGGACCACTACGCAGGGGTTGCCGGTAAGGCTGTACGGGATCGTGTAGCTGAACTGGTGAGCGGGTTCGACTCTAGCGCGGTACAGGGGAGCGATGTCCGGCGCGACCGGGCTCACGATGAGGTCGAAATCGGACATGAAGCCGAGCATTGCGGTGCGGAACGCGTCCCACCGGTGGAACAGCCGATCGTGGCTCATTCGCTTGTCTCCCCAGTAGCCGAGCGTGACCTGGTGAGCCTCGTGGAGAGAAGGCGGCCGCGCCTCGGTCATGTTGCAGCCCGCTTCGGCAAGCGCGTGAACCGCCGACCGAACGACGTTCGCGATGGCATGAGTCGGCTTCGCCAGACCGTCGTCGGCGTACCACGCGACCTTGAGACCGCGGAGCTTCGGGGTGCGCTTCGACAGCGGCACCGGGACGACGCCCGAATCGATACCGTCCGGCCCTACCAAAAGCGGCAGGGTGAGGGCGAGGTCGGAGACGAAGCGGGCCATCGGCCCGACCTGGCTGCGGGGGTCGGTGAGGCCGCCGACGAGCCCGTACGCCCCGGTGCCGGGCACGAGGCCGGTCGTCGGCTTCAACGCGGCGATGCCGCAGTAGTGCGCAGGCATGCGAATGCTGCCTCCTGAGTCGCTGCCGATCCCGAGTGGCGATCCGCCGGCGGCGATGATCGCGGCCTCGCCGCTGCTGCTCGCTCCCGGAGAGCGGGCAATGTCATACGGGTTGCGCGTCCCGCCGTGCAGCGCGTTGTAGCTGTCGCCCCCGACGCCGCCAGGCGGGCAGTTCGTCTTCCCGATAAGGATCGCGCCCGCCTCGCGCATGCGCGCGATGACCGTGGCGTCGCGGTCCGGGATGTTGGTCTTGAGCATGCGCAAGCCGGCGGTGGTCGGAAGGCCTTCGGTGTCGAAGATGTCCTTAGCGGTGAAGGGCACACCATGCAGAGGGCCGACCACGTCCTAGACGGGCGGGCGCCTGCGGCGCTGAAGCCTGCGTCAAGGGGCCCGGCGCCGCGGAGTCACGCATCCACGGATGCGCTCCTCCTTGCGCCACCCTTTCCTTGGCTCCGGCCGTCGATGCCGCGAAATATGCTGCGGACCTCGGGGTCGGGGACACTGAGAGTAGAACGTTAGACGGTGGCGCCCGGGTTGATGTCGAGCACGCGAACTCCAGGATCGACAAGCTCCTGGAGGGCTTTGGGGCGGCCGACCAGCGGAGGAAACGTGCCGAAGTGCATGGGGACCACCGTCTTGACCCCGAGCAGCTCTACCGCCTTGGCGGCTCGATGCGGTCCCATCGTGAAGAGGTCGCCGATCGGCAAGAAGGCAACGTCGAACTGGCTCAGCTCGGCGATGAGCGCCATGTCTCCGAACACATCAGTGTCGCCGGCGAAGTAGATGGTGAACCCGTTTTCGAACTCGATCACGAATCCCAATGCTTGCCCGCCGTAAACGATCTTGTCGCCGTCCGAGATGCCGCAACTGTGCTCGGCGTGAACGAGAGTGACCTTGATGCCGTCAACGTCGACGGTCCCTCCCAGGTTGGCGCCGGTGATCGTGCTGCCGTCGATTCCTTTCGAGCCGAGCCACGAGCCGATCTCGTAGTTGGTCACTATCTTGGGCTTGGTCGCTTTCGCGATCTCGAGCGCGTCATGGACGTGGTCGAAATGACCGTGGGTGATCAGCATGAGGTCGCAGCCGTCGACTTTCTTCAGAGCGTCCGGCGCCACCGGGTTGTTCATGACCCAAGGGTCGATGTAGACAGTCTTTCCCTTAGCGCTGCGGACCTTCCACGATCCGTGGCCGATCCACGTGAAGCTGACCTCATTGTTGAGCGCCATACCCACCCTCCCTAACTCGTGCCCGAGCGGAAAAGGCGATTTTCCCACAGGCCCAAGACGAAGATGCCGATCGCGGCGAGCGTCCACAGGTTCGGGAAGATGAGGTCGCAAGGCTGCCGGTAGAAACCGAGCAGGAGGACTCCGAGCAGGACAAGCAATCTCACCTTGCGCTGCTCGATGCCGCGAACGAGCAGCAGCAGGACCAGCGGCAGAAGCGGCAGCCATTGATAAGGCCAGACCTCGTTCGGAATGAGCGCGCCCAGCGCGAAACCGACAGACATGCCGTAGCCGGGATTCCACCCGCTGCGCCACGCTGCCCACGCCGCAGCACCAACGAAGCCGATGGCGGTCAAGTAAGAAAGCGCGAGCGCCACCTGGGGGAGGTGCAGCGGGGACGTGACCAGCACGTAGCCGGCGCCGGCCGGCTGGGCGTACTGCTCTCCGCCGATGGTGCGCATGAACAGAGTGCGCACAGAGTCGTACGCGCAGTCGGGGTTGTACGACGCGAGGGATGGCACGAGCACGTGCTGGTAGTAAAAGACGGCGCCGCTCAGGCCAAGAGGGACGAAGCTTGCGACCGTCACCAGCACCAACACCGCGAAGAGCGCGGCAACATAGCGGACACGGTGTTTGGGACTCACCCCGATCACCATCGCGGCGGGGTAGTACTTCAGGGCCGCGGCCAGACCCCCGGCCACGCCGGCAAGGGTTGGACGGCGTGCCTCCAGCCAGATCGAGGCCATGGCACCAAGCAGCAGGACGCCACCGCGCTGCCCGGCGCTGATGTCGGCGAACAGGGGCGGGAAGTAGCCGGCCACCAGCCAGAAGACCGGTCGCGCGAGAGGATGCCGACCGGCGAGCACCCGATACAGCAACGCCAGCGCAATCAACATCGCGGCGGCATCGATGCACGTCCAGACCTGGACGCTCACGTTCATCGGCAGCAGCGCGATGGGAACCGCCAGCGCCGCCAGCGGGGGCGGGCCGATGAACGATTCGAGCCCACCAGGCGGAGCAATGATGTGGAGGCGGGCGATGTAAGCGGCGGCCGAGTCGTACATGTGAGCGGGATCTGTCAGGTAGGCACGCGCGCCTCTCCACATGAGCTCAGCGTCCGGGCGCCTTGGCGTCAAGGCGCTGAGGATCGCCACCCGAAGCCAGAACACGGCAGCGATCGCCCACCAGAGTGCCGGCCGCGACAGCACGTCGCCGGCCGCACGGCCTAACCGATTGATCAATCGGTTGGAGGTCTGACGCGGCCCGGCGCGCCGTTGCGCGAGAGCCAGCTTGTGTCCTTCAGAAACGCGATGAAGGCCAGCACCGAGGCCGGGAGGCGGCGGCGGCGCAGATGGACGATGTGCCAGTCGCGGCGGATCGGGAATCCCTTGATGTCGAGCTCGACCAGGCGCCGGCTTGACAGCTCCAGCGCGCAGGCGTAGCGCGAGATCACGGCCAGCCCGAGGCCTGACTCGACGGCGTGCTTGATCGCCCCGTTGGAGCCGAGCTCCATGGCGACGTTCAGCTTCGCGCCTGCCTTGCGCGCCGCCTTCTCGAGCGACCACCGGCTGCCCGACGCAGGCTCCCGCATCACAAAAGGCTGGCTTTCGAGGTCCTTGAGCGCCAGTCCGCGGCGCCGGGCAAGCGTGTGGCCCGCAGGCGCGACGACGACAAGCTCATCGCTCACAAATGGAAGGATGGCGAGGTCCGGATCCTTGAGTGCCGGCCCGACCACCGCAAGGTCGAGCTCGTTGAGCAAGACCTGCTCCTGGACGCGAACACGAGTCCCGATCTCGAGCGAGATGACGATTCCGGGATGCAGCTTCTTGAAGGCACCCAGGGCAGCCGGCAGCAGGTAGATGCCCACGGTTGTGCTCGCACCCACTCGCAGGTTTCCACGCTTGATTCCGCGCATCTCCTCGAACGCGACCGCGGCTTCGTCGAGGACGTCCAGGGTCCGCCTTGTGTACGAGTAGAGGATCGACCCGGCCTCAGTCAGATGCACGCTCTTACCCAGCCGGTCAAGCAGCGGCAGGCCGAGCGCTTCTTCCAGCTCCTTCACCTGGTACGAGACCGATGGCTGGCTGAGACGCAGATGCTGCGCCGCGAGACTGAAGCTCTTGAGGTCGGCCACCGTCTTGAAAGTTCGCAATTGACGCAGGGTCACGGAGCGGTCGAGATCGAGTGGAGGGCCGTATTCGGGCACGGAACTACGATATGCCCTATGGCAGCAAGGAGACCCAAATCACTCACCCCAGTCCGCCGGACCACTCCCACCGTCGAAGGCGTCGAGGCGCCGCACCGGCCCCAGACCACGGTCTCGGAACAGAAGATCAACCAGTACCGCAAACGCCGCTATCAGGCGCTGCATGCGGAAACTGAGGCTGCCAACAAGCGGCGCGCCGCCGGCAAGGCGACCGCTCGAGACCGCATCGAGATGCTCCTCGACGAGGGATCCTTCGTCGAGCTCGACGTCTTCGCCGTCCATCGCGCGCATGGATTTGGCATGGAAGATCGGCGGATCGCCGGTGACGGTGTGGTCGCTGGATTTGGCGAGATCGACCGCCGTCCGGTCGCGGTTTACGCGTACGACGCGACTGTCTTCGGCGGGTCGCTTGGCGAGGTCACCGCGGAGAAGATCGTGAAGGTGCAGGAGCTCGCACTGCGCAACCGCGTGCCGATCATCGGCATCAACGATTCCGGCGGCGCACGCATCCAGGAAGGTGTGGTCGCGCTCGCGGGCTACGCGGACATCTTCTTGCGCAACGTGCGCTCTTCCGGCGTGATACCGCAAATCAGCGTCATCGCCGGACCGTGCACTGGCGGCGCCGTCTATTCGCCCGCGATCACAGACTTCATCTTCATCGTGGCGGGACAGGGGTACATGTTCATCACGGGCCCGGAAGTGATCCGCGTCGTCACCGGCGAAGATGTCTCGTTTGACGAATTGGGCGGCGGCGACGTGCACAACGCGACGTCGGGCGTGGCGCATTTCTTGCCGCAGACGGAGCAGGCGTGCGCCGAAGGCGTCCGGAAGCTTCTCTCGTACTTGCCGTCCTCGAACGGAGAGCGGCCGCCGTTCGTCCCCACGACAGACGACCTCGAGCGAGCCGACCCTGAGCTGCAGACAATCGTTCCGGCTTCGCCGAACAAGCCCTACGACATGCGTGAGCTCGTCTCGCGCGTTCTAGACAATCGCGAGTTCTTCGAGGTGCAGCCGTTCTTCGCGCCCAACATCATCGTCGGCCTCGGGCGTCTCGGCGGACATGTCGTCGGTATCGTCGGTAATCAGCCCAAAGTGCTGGCGGGTGCGATCGACATCAACGCTTCCGTCAAAGCCGCGAGGTTCATCCGCTTCTGCGATGCATTCGGCATACCGATCATCTCCTTCGTCGACGTCCCTGGCTACCTGCCTGGGCGCGACCAGGAGCACGGTGGGATCATCCGCCACGGCGCCAAGCTTCTGTATGCGTACGCGGAAGCGACTGTGCCGAAGCTGACTGTGATCACGCGCAAGGACTACGGCGGCGCCTACTGCGTCATGTCGCCCAAACAGATGGGAGCCGACCTCAACCTGGCGTGGCCGACCGCGGAGATCGCGGTCATGCCAACCCCTACGTGGCGGCCGAGCGCGGCTATATCGACGACGTCATCGAACCGAGCCAAACCAGGCGCGAGTTGGTGCGCGGCCTTCAACTCTGCCTGCGCAAGACCGTCGAACGCCCGCCGCGAAAGCACGGAAACATCCCCCTCTAACAGCGGGGCCCAACGGCTGCGGTGCGACCTTCGGAGCCTGTCAAAGCGCACGGCGCAAGACGGGCGCAGTCATGTGATGCGATACACCCCGTTGGCGCCAGAAGTGCGGAATTGCGAGCTCCAATACACCCCGTTGGCGCCAAAGGTGCGGAATGCAGCGTTACGCGCTACGAGGATTGCGTGCGCGGCTTCGGCGGGTTGGTGCCCGGAATCGCCGAACGCCGTACGCGCTCCGACTTGCGGCAGAACTCATCCACGGTGACGACCAGCTCGGCGTGGGACCACGTGAGCGGCGACACCGAGAGCGGGCCACCCGTGTTGGGGTCGAGCTGCTCCGAAAGCAGTCCTCCCGGCAGCTGATGTGCGACGACCCAGTTGATCGCGTCGCGCGCGGGCTTAAGGTCGTGGGTGTCCTTGGCGATGGCGATGCACCACTGCGCAAGCCACAACGTGCACATGAACCACGGGTTGCCGGGAGCTTTCTTCGTGTCCGACTCGACTTTCATGTAGTAGTCGTCCTGGTACCTGGCGATGCCGCCGGCAGCACCTTTGTTGGCAAGCTGATCGCGAATCGCGTTCATCGTGGCGGTGATCCTCTGGTCGTCGGGCGGGTACATCCCGAAGCGCCAGAGCCCGTAGATCGCGCTGTCGAGGACCATGTCCACGGTCTGGGTGCCGTCCTCCTCCACGGCGATTCGCCGCACGAAGCGCCCCAGCTCCGAGCTGTACAAATGAGTGTCCGCCGCTTTCTTCAGCCGGTCGGCCGCATCGCGGAACCGAACATAGGCCGAGACGTCGCCGAAGAGATCGGCAAAGTTCCGCGCGGCATCCAGGCCACCCCACACCGCGCCCACGGTGAAAGCGTGGACGCCCCAACGCTCCTCCCACAGGTCCCAGGAAGGCATCAGCAGCCCGTTCCTCTGGTCCATGTACGAGACCATCCATTCGGCGGCGGGCACCACGAGGGTCGAATAAAGATCGACGACGAAGTCGAGATTGCGGTGGATCCGGTAGTGCTGCCAGAGCGCCCAGAGCACCAGGCCCGTCTCGTCTTCCTGGATCGGCAGCGTGCGCTTCCCCTTCGAGTCGATCCAGGGAAGCCACGAGCTGCCGGGCAGGCCATAGGGCGTGTACTTGTGGAGGAAGAATCCCTCTTCCACCAGCGCCTGCTGGCAGAACTGGAAGAACTGGCGCGTGATGTCCTCGTGGCCCGCTCGGTCGAGTGCGTTGGCGACGAGCGCGCCATCGCGCGGCCAGGCGTAGGCATAGGTGTCGCGGGCGAACTTGGTGATATCGAAGTCGGTCGAGGCGATGATCGCGCCGTGGTTGTCGGCGTGAGTGCGCGCGGTCAGGATGCTCCGGCGGTACAGCTGCGTCACTTCGGCACCAAGCTCTTCGTCGATGTGGCGGTGGTCTTTCTCCGACCAGACCTGCCAGTAGGTGACTGTCCTTCCGTGATAAGTGTCAGGCCCGCGGCTCAGGATCAGGTCCTGGCCGTAGGCCGTGACCTCGCTGAGCCGCGTTCCCATGCAGACCCAATGGATCAGCGTCCGCACCTCGCCGGGTTTGCCCGGACCGAAATCAAATCCGACTGTGCAGTCCACCGAGCCCTGCTCGATGGGGTTCCTGCCGAGCGTTCCGTCCTCGGCGTCGACCCACGTGCCGGCGGCCCCGTTGCCCTTCTTGCCGTTGGCCCATGTGCTGATCCCGGATTCCGGTCCGGACTGGCCGCCGATCAAGAAGTAGCGGTTTCCCTTGTAGGCGATGATCCCGCGGTGCCGGGGATCGAAGGCGACGGTGTTGCCGATGTCCGAGCCTTCGATGTACCAGTCGTAGTGGAAGAAAATCCGACCGGTGGTGAAGCCGGCAGCCGACTCGACAGCGACGCTACGGATGAACCAGTTGCGGGCCAGGTCAACGTAGTCCGCGAATTTGGCGGTGATCCCCAGACCGGAATGCTTGAGCGTGACATCGCTGACCAGCGAGTCCTCGGCGTAGCCGAGATTGCGTTCCCACCCTGGAGCGTCCAGCCACGCGAACTTGCCATCGACGAAGAAGCCCGTCCGGCAGATGTTGCCCATCGTCTGGTTGGCATCCCCGACGCGCGGAAAGTAAAGGTCGCGGACCGAGTAGTTGGCATCGAAGCCGACGAGCACGTTGCCATTTCCGACGACAAGGCTTCTAGGCACGTCTTGCGGGCCACATGCTAACCAAAGGGACGGTTAACAACCCGGGTTTTCCCGGCAGCCGCGCAGTGCCTACAATCGCGGCAACCGATCCAGCAACAACGGAGCATCACGTCTTGGAACACGATTCGAATCAGTTCAGCCCGCCAGTACGCATCGTCGCTTCGAAGCGACGGCGGCGGACCGTCTCTGCCCGCCTTCGGTCTGGCGTCCTCGAGCTTCTCGTCCCGTCATGGATGCCGCAGTCCGAACGCCAGCAGTGGGCGGAGACGATGCGCAAGCGCCTCGAGCGCCGCATCGTGCGGGCCCGGCCTTCCGACCACCGGCTGGCGGAGCGCGCGCGCACGCTCAACGAGCGCCATTTCGGCGGCAGGCTGGAGTGGACGTCGATCGGATTCGTGGAAATGGCTCACATCTGGGGAAGCTGCACCTTCACGACGGGAGCCATCCGGATCCCGTACGATCACGTCGAATCGCGTCGCCACTCAGTTCGGCACCCTACGGCGTGAGGACGATCTTGGTTGCCTCGCGCGCGTCGAAGATGCGGTAGGCCTCCTCGGCCTGCTCCAGCTTCATGCGGTGGCTGATGATCTTTTCCGGGTGCAGCCTCCCGGCGGCGATCAAGTCCAAAAGAGGCCTCATGTACGCCTGGACGTTGCACCACCCGGCGCGGAACGTGAGTGACTTGAGCCACATTTTCATGTACGGGAAGTCACCGATCACCGCGCTCGGGACGCCGACCATCGAGATCGTGCCGCCGCCGCGGACACTTTCGATCGCTGTGTCGACAGCCGTCAGCAGCCCCACGCACTCGATGCTGGAGTCGGCCCCGAGGCCACCCGTCTGGCCCTGGATCGCCTCGACTGGGTGAACCTGTTTTGCGTTGACGGGGATGCCTCCGAGTTCCATGGCGATCTCGAGCCGGGAGTCGACCATGTCGACGACGAACACGCGGGACGGGCCAAAAAGCTGAGCGCACATGGTGGCCATCAAGCCGACAGGGCCGGCGCCAACGACAGCGACGACGTCGCCGGGTTTAATCTCGGCCCGTTCGGCGCCGAAGAAACCGGTGGACAGGATGTCTCCGACGAAGATCGCCTGCTCGTCGGTCATGCCTTGCGGGATGAGCTCCATCGAATGATCGGCGAGTGGGACGACGACGTACTCCGCCTGCCCGCCGCCAAGGTTGCCGAAATACTCGCCGTGGCCGAACGTGCCTTTGTTGGCGCACTGGTTGAACCAGCCTTTCCTGCAAAGCGCGCACACACCGCATGAGGTGAAAAAGCTCGACACGACGCGGTCACCTGGCTTGAACCGCTTGACCTCCGAGCCGACCTCTTCGACCACGCCGACGAATTCGTGGCCAAGCACTGCGCCCTGGTTCATCGGGGTGTGACCGTGAAGGATGTGCAGATCCGAGCCGCACACGGCGCCAAGCGTCACCTTGAGCAGGGCCTCGCCTGAACCTTTGATCGCGGGCTTCGGGACGTCGATGACCTTCACGTCGCCGGCTGCCTGGTAGGTCAGCGCTTTCATGCTCGGGATTCTATGCCGACCCGGCGCTAGGGTTTGTGCATGCGGTTGAAGGGAGCGGTGGTGGTGATCACCGGGGCCTCCAGCGGCATCGGAGCGGCCACCGCCGTCGCCTTCGCCAAGCGCGGCGCAAAGCTCGAGCTCGGCGCCCGCCGCATAGACCGGCTCAACGCGGTGGCCCAGAGGTGCCGCGAGGCTGGATCGCCCGACGTGAACGTCCGGCACCTCGACGTCGGCCGGGATGGTGAGGCACGCGCGCTCATCGCGGCTACATTGCGGACGCACGAACGCCTCGACGTGCTCGTCAACAACGC
>WNFD01014248.1_pt1 | contig 10785 bp, 10 predicted proteins | sample 5400491 | NCBI WGS metagenome assembly WNFD01 (sample SAMN13153343, study PRJNA577476) | soil metagenome | isolation source: 120 cm saprolite under Douglas fir tree site 2 hole 2 replicate 2 | place: USA:California | collected 2015-04-18 | reverse complement strand
TCGGTTCTTACGACTTTCGCATAGTTGCGCTGTCAGTTCTGATCTCCATGCTGGGCGCATACGCTGCGCTGGAGCTGGCCGAGCGGATAACCGCGGCTCACGGTCAGGCGTGGCTCTGGTGGGTGATCGGCGGCGCCACCGCGAGCGGACTCGGGACGTGGTCGATGCACTACACAGGGATGCTGGCCTTCAGCTTGCCGGTTCCTGTTCTTTACCATTGGCCCATGGTGTTCCTCTCTTTTCTCCCTGGCGTCGTCAGTGCCGCAGTAGCGCTGTTTCTCGTGAATTCATGGAAGATGCGATCACGTCGGGCTCTGGTCGGCAGCATCTTCATAGGCGGCGGCATCGCGGCTCTGCATTACACGGCCATGACGGCAATGCGATTCGAGGGGATGTGCCGCTATTCTCCCGCACTCGTCACCGTTTCGGTGATTCTCGCGATGCTGTTCTCGCTGATGGCCCTGCAGCTAAGGTTTCTCTTTCCGGATGAGGCCACTGCGCCGAAGTTGCGAAAGGCTGCCAGCGTTCTACTGCTGGGGGCGGCCAACCCGGTCATGCATTACACCGGGATGGCCGCGACCACGTTCCTGCGTTCAGCAGAGGCTCCGGACCTCTCTCACACCGTGCGCATCTCCTTCATCGCCGTAGAAGCGGTCACCATCGTCCCCATCATGTTCCTCGCGGTTGCCGTGGTGACCTCGGTCGTCGATCGCCTTCGGGAGCAGAGAGATCTTCTCGAAGCCGCGCGTGACGCGGCCCTGGAATCCTCGCGTCTGAAGTCAGCGTTCATTGCGAACGTGAGTCACGAGATCCGTACACCGCTGAACGTAATCACCGGGTATACGGAACTAATCGGTGAACACCTGGCCGAGCAGAAAGATGAAAGTTTGAAGGACTACGCGGAGGGAACCCAGCGTGCGTGCGCACGCCTGCTCCGCACCATCGGCAACATTCTGGACATCTCCAAAATCGAGACGGGTGCCTTCAACTTGGTGCCGACCCGGTTGGAGATCGGTCCCTTGCTGGAGCGCCTGCTTGCGGATTTTCGACTTATGGCCGAACGCAAGGGCATTGCGCTGACATATACAATCGACACGCCCGGCGCCAGCGTAGTCTTCGACGAATACTGTCTAACGCAAGCCCTCACGAACCTGCTCGACAATGCGCTCAAGTTTACCGAGCGCGGGGCGATTACTTGCCGGCTGTATCGAGCTCCCGATGGAACGCTTTGCCTTGAGATTCGCGATACCGGGATGGCTATTAGCGAAGAGTACCTGCCGCACTTGTTTGAACCGTTTTCGCAGGAGCGTTCAGGTAGCAGTCGGCAATTTCAAGGCTCGGGACTGGGGTTGGCCCTCACACGCAAGTACCTGGAATTGAATGGAGCCAAGATCTCGGTACAGACTGAAAAAGGTAAAGGGACGACATTTACCATCCACTTTTCGCGGGAGAGCGAAGCCGGAAACCCCTCGCATAAGTAATCCCCTTCCAGTCGGCCTCCGGACATATTGTCCGGCGCCCAACGCGAAGACGGAATCGCCGACGCGCCTAAAGTTTGATTTCGCGCAAAAACGGGCGCAACGCTTCGACCAACCCGCACGGATTGTCGCCCTGCACCGTGTGCGCCGCGTCCTCGACCCGCGCCCACCGCCCGTCGGGCAGCGCGCTCGCGAAACTTGCCGCGCTCTCGTCGGTCAGCACGTCGCTCTTCGCGCCGCGCAGGACCAGCGTCGGGCAGGTAATGTGAGCGATCTCGTTCATGATCTCCGTCTGTCGCGCGCGCATTGACTCGGGCGTGGGATGGAAGCGATTGGGATCGTGCTTCCAGGTCCATTTGCCGCTCGGCAGTTCGCGCAGATTGTGCAACAGGCTGCGGCGCAGCAGCGCGGGATTGCGCAGCGGATTGAACGTCATCGCGCGCTCCACGAACGCGTCGACCGAGTCCAGCTCGCGGTCCTGGGCGAGGAAGTTGCGGATGCGCGCGGTGCCGGTGGGATTGAGTTCGGGCGCGATATCGACCAGCACCAGCCCAGCCATCCGGCGCGCGAACTTCGCCGCGTATGCCATCGCCGCAAATCCGCCCATCGAATGGCCGACCATCAGCGGCCGCTCGAGCTTGAGTTTTTCGATGAAGTGCTCAACGTCGCGCACCTGGCTCGGCAGACTGTAGTCGCCGACCGGCGACCATTCGCTGTCGCCATGGCCGCGCTGGTCGAGCGCGATGCAGTGGTACTCGCCGCGCAGCGCCAGGCATACGAGATCCCAGGTATGCGCGTTGAGCCCGCCGCCGTGCAGGAAAAGAATCGGATGGCGCCCCGCCGTACCCCAATCGAGGTAGTGGAAACGCATCCGGTTGACCACGACATCGTGGTCCTCGGGAAGGATGAGACGCGGCACTTCGAGCCCGGCGACCTCGGCGGCCAGCTTCAGGTGCTCGAGTTGTTCCGATGCTTCCAGCATGACTTTTTTGTCCTCGTGATCGATTTGGTTGTGCGTCCGGCGCGCCGGATCGCCCACAGTTGGATTTTATTGGTTTATCAAAGCTCGCGCTGCACCCGCCAGCACGATCGTCGGTTAACCAATTTGTAATCGAGCGAGCGTGGCTTCCTGAGCCGAATTTGCTTGCAATCTGCCGCACCCCAAGGTTACGCTCGCGCATCCGAGTTGGCTTTTCGCACGTAGCGTGACGTCGCTTCGCGCGGCGCCGGTGGTTGGTGGTGGCTATGCCTGGGCCGTATACCGCTAACGCGTTCACCCTCGCTCCGGCCTCGCCGCAGGCGGCCGCAATTTCGAACCTCTTCGTCGGCACGCTGATTTTTCTCTCCGCGATCCTCATCCTGGTCAGTTTTCTCGTCATCTACGCGGTCATCCGCTATCGCGACCGGCCCGGAGCGCCCGACCCGGAGCAGAAGTTCGGCTCGCGAAAACTCGAAATCACCTGGACGGTCGTGCCGATCCTTTCGCTGGTCGTGCTGTTGGGCTTCATGGTGCGAGCCATGAGCGCCGCCGATCCGCCAACCGCCGAGGCCAAGCCGGACCTCAGGATCGTCGCTCATCAATGGTGGTGGGAAATCATCTATCTCAAGTCCGGTGTAACTACCGCCAACGAGATACACATCCCGGTCGGAAAACGGTTGCTGGTCGATTTTCGCTCGGTCGACGTGATCCACGACTTCTGGGTGCCCGCACTGGGGCGCAAGATCGACATCATACCGGGCCATCCCAATCGCCTGTGGATCGAGGCCGACCACGGCGGCACGTATCTTGGAGCATGCGCCGAGTTCTGCGGCAACGAACACGCGTGGATGCGCATTATGGTGATCGCGGACTCGCCCGACGATTTCGCGGCCTGGGTAAAGCAGCAGGCGGGCATCCCGCCCAAGCCCGTCACGGCGGATGAGCAGCTCGGCGAGAAGATTTACCGCGAGAACATTTGCACCAACTGCCACCTCCGGAGCGTCGGCCCCGACCTCACGCACATCGCGAGCCGCCGAACGCTCGCGGCGGGCGCGCTCGAGAACACGCCGGAAAACCTCGCCGCGTGGTTGCACGATCCCGACGACTTCAAGCCCGGCAGCAACATGCCGAACTTTAAGCTGAGCCCCGGCGACGTCCGCGCGCTGGTCGCGTTCCTGGAGACGCAAAAATGAAAGACGCGGCGGTTCCCGAGGCGCTCGGCGGCGAGTCCTTTGAGCTCGAAGCAAGCGAAGGCTGGCTCAGCTGGGTCTCTTCCGTAGATCACAAGCAGCTGGGGATCATGTACCTGCTGGGAGCGTTCGTCTTTTTCCTGGTTGCCGGCGTGCTCGCGCTGCTGATGCGCATTCAGCTCGCCGTACCCAATAATAACTTCCTCAGCCCGCAGGTCTATAACCAGTTCTTTACGATGCACGGCACCACGATGATCTTTCTGGTGGTGGTGCCGCTGCTGGTCGGGTTCGCGACCTACATGGTGCCGCTGATGATTGGCGCGCGCGACATGGCCTTTCCGCGGCTCAATGCGCTCAGTTTCTGGGTGCAGATCTTCGGCGGACTGATGCTCTATTTCAGCTTCGCCACCAGCGGCATCAATGGCGGCGCGCCGGAGGTAGGATGGTTTGCCTACGCACCGCTCAGCGAGACCGCGTACTCCTATGGCCCCGGGGTGAACTATTGGATACTCGGGCTGCTCGGGATCGGCGTGGGCACGCTCACTGCCGGAATCAACCTGATGGCGACGATCATCTCCATGCGCGCTCCTGGAATGAGTATTCGGCGGCTGCCGCTGTTCGTCTGGATGACGCTGATAACCGGGTTCCTGATCGTCGTGGTAATGCCGATACTCAATGCGGGCCTGGTGATGCTGCTTGCCGACCGGCTGCTCAACGCGCATTTCTTTCGTGCCGACACCGGCGGCTCGGCGGTGCTGTGGCAGCACGTCTTCTGGGCCTTCGGCCATCCCGAGGTCTACATCATGGTCCTGCCCGCCTTCGGAATCATCTCGGAGGTCATCCCGGTGTTCTCGGGCAAACCGATCTACGGCTACGACTTTGTCGCTGCGTCGACGCTTGCGATCGCGTTCCTGAGCCTCACCGTGTGGGCGCATCACATGTTCGCGGTCGGGCTCGGTCATCCCTTCGATCTGTTCTTCGCCATCTGTAGCATGGCGATTTCGGTGCCCACCGGAATCAAGATTTTCAACTGGACCGCGACGATGTACCAGGGGCGGGTGCGGTTCACGACCGCAATGCTGTTCGCAGTCGCCTTCCTCCTGATGTTCACGATCGGCGGGCTCTCGGGCATTGCCTTCGCGGTGGTCCCGATCGACTGGCAGTTGACCGATAGCTATTTCGTGGTCGCGCACTTCCACTATGTGCTGTTTGGCGGAACCGCCTTGGCGCTGTTCGCCGGCGTCTATTACTGGTTCCCGAAAATTACCGGCCGGATGCTCGACGAGCGCTGGGGTAAGGTCAATTTCTGGCTCACTTTCATCGGCTTCAACCTGACTTTCATGATCCAGCACGTGCTCGGGATGCTCGGGATGCCGCGGCGGGTGTTCACTTATCCCGCGTTGCCGGGATGGGAAGCCATGAACATGATCTCGACCATTGGCGCGTTCGTGCTCGCCTTCGCCGTGCTGACTCTCATGATCAACATCGCAATCTCGCTCCGCTCAGGAAAAATAGCGGGCGACAACCCATGGGACGCGTGGACGCTGGAATGGGCGACCACCTCGCCGCCGCCGCCGGAGAACTTCACCCGCGTGCCGCCGATTCGCGGGCGCCGGCCGCTGTGGGACCTCGCCCATCCGGATCGCACCGACGAAATGATCACGAAGCTGGCGGGATGAGCGATAGCGATGATTGAGAAGACGATGCCTGACAAAACCAAGGTCGGAGTCGGCCTGTTTCTTTTCTCTGAGGCGTGGTTTTTCTTGATCCTGCTGATCACCTACGCGTTCTTTCGCTCGCGGCCAGCCGACGGGCCGAGCGCCGCCAACAGCCTCAACGTGATGCACACGCTCGTGTTCAGTATCTGTCTGTTCCTGAGCAGCGCGACGATTCATCTGGCCGCGCGCAGTTTCAGGATGGGCGATCGGAGCGGCGTCAGCCGATGGCTCGCGCTGACCGTGGCGCTCGGTGCGATTTTTCTCTTCGGCCAGACGCGCGAGTACCTGGGACTCTTCGCGCACAGCGTCACGATCAGCACCAACCTGTTCGGCTCGACCTTCTTTACGCTTACCGGCTTTCATGGCCTGCACGTGCTGATGGGCCTCGTCGCTCTTGGCGCGTTGCTGGGTATCGCGATGAGCGGGCGGCTCGGCGCGATCAAGCCGTCGGGTTTCGAGTCCGTCGCGATGTACTGGCATTTCGTCGACGCGGTGTGGGTAGTGATCTTCACAGTGGTTTATCTGTGGCCGCTGATCGCATAGGGGCGGTAATTCGCTGAAACACGGGCGCAAAGAATCGCGAATAGCAAGATGGCTGTGATACTGCGAGCGTGGGACCCGGACCTGTCCGTGCTGATCGGATGCGCGATGCTGCTGGCTGCGTACTGGAGCACGCATCGCGGCGATTTCGCTCGCGCCGGCGATCTCTCTCGTGCGAGCAATCTTTCTCGTGCGGACAATCTTTCTCGTGCCGGATGGTTCGTCGCGGGCGTGGCCGTGATGCTGTTCGCGCTCATCTCGCCGCTCGACACGCTCGGCGACGAATACCTGTTCAGCGCCCACATGCTCCAGCATCTGCTGCTCGAGCTCGCGGTGCCGCCGCTGCTGCTGCTCGGCATCACGCCACGCTTCGCGCGCGCGGTGCTCGATTGCCCCCCGCTCGGCCGTATCGAGCGCGTGCTGGGAAATCCGCTAACGGCCTGGACGCTCGGGGTTGCGACGCTCGCGCTTTGGCATCTGCCGCGGCTCTTCGATGCGGCGCTCGGCAACGAATATATCCACATCGCGGAGCATCTGTGCTTCATGGTAACCGCGATCATCTTCTGGTGGCCGGTTCTCGCGCCGCTGCCGCAGTGTCGGATCTCGCCTCTGTGGGCGCAGGTCTACCTGCTCGGCGGCTCGCTGGCCAACAGCCTGCTCGGCATCTGGCTGACCTTCGCTCCCGAGGGCCTCTACGCGCCGTATTTGCATCCCGCGGATTCGCTGCACGTCGCCGCGCTGTTGCGCACGAGATGGGGCCTTACGCCGGGGCTCGACCAGCAGGTAGGCGGGTTGCTGATGTGGGTGGGCGGCGGCTTTGTGTTTTTGGCGGTGATGGTCGTGCTGTTTCTGCAATGGTTCGGCATGGCCGAGACGGAGGGCATCGCCCCCGCGGAAGCGAGCTTTTAGGGACGATTCGGATGACCCCGGAAGAAGGACCGCAAACACGCGCTGACGAGACAGCCGGGTGGAGCACTCCGCTGCCGGAGAAAAACCCGCCGCCGACCTATGCGCCGGCGTTCCTCGCGCTCGGCATAACGTTCCTGCTTTTCGGAGTACTCAGTTCCTATGTATTTTCCGCCGCCGGTTTGGTTCTGATGGCCGTCTCGATTAGCAAGTGGGTGGGAGAATTGTTGCATGGCGAGTGAAACGCAGCAGCCAAACCGCGGGGAGGCGCTCAGTCCCGAACGCCGCCGCTTCATGGGACGGCTTTGTATCGCGCTCTCCACCGTCGCCGCGATGATCGTCGGTATCCCGGTCGTCGGGTTCATCCTCGGCCCGCTGCTCGCCCCCGAACCAGACGTATGGCGTGCGGTCGGCGCGGTCGACAGCTTCAAGCCCGGCGAAACCGTCAAAGTCAAGTTTCTCGACCCATCGCCGGTGGCTTGGGCGGGGGTGACCGCGATGACGGCGGCGTGGCTGCGGCGTCTGAAGTCCGGAGGGTTTGTCGCGTTCGCGGTCAACTGCTCGCATCTCGGATGCCCCGTGCGATGGCTGGCGCAGGCCAATTTGTTCATGTGTCCCTGCCATGGCGGCGTTTACTATGCCGACGGCGACGTCGCCGCCGGTCCGCCGCCGCGCCGACTGTTCAACTACCCAGTGCGCGTGCGCGACGGACAGGTCGAAATCCTCGCCAGCGCGGTGCCAATCGAATAGCCGCGCGGGAGGGCAGCGCGGTGCTGGTCGCCTTCATGATGCAGGTGGTGACCGGAATCGCGCTCGCGACGCGATACGTCGCGTCGTCAGGGTCGGCCTACGACGTGCTCGAATTCATCACTTATAAGGCGGTGCTGGGAAATTTTCTGCGCGGGATGCACTTCTTCGGCGCGTCGGCGATGATCCTGCTGGTCGGCATCCACATGATCCAGGTCTTCCTGATGGGCTGTTACAAGTATCCGCGGGAGTTCAACTGGGTCAGTGGCGTGATGCTGCTGTTCGTCACGATCGCGATGGGGTTCACCGGGCAACTGCTGCGCTGGGATCAGACCGCGGTGTGGGCCACGGTGCTCGCGGCCGAGATGCTGGGGCGGACGCCGTTCATCGGCGCGTACCTCGCGCGCTTTCTGCTCGGCGGCAAGACGCTCGGCGGCGCGACGCTCAGCCGCTTCTTCGCTTTCCATGTATTTTTCCTGCCGGCGATGATCTTCGCGCTCGTGGCCCTTCATCTCTACCTCGTGATTCATGACGGAATCTCGGCGCCGCCGGTGCCCGGCGAAAAGGTCAATCCCAAAACCTATCGCGCCGAATATGAAAAACTGCTCAAGGAGCGCGGGGTGCCGTTCTGGCCCGATGCGGCCTGGCGCGACGTAGTAGTCGCCGTCGGCGTGGTCGTGACTATCGTGGCGTTGGCCTTCTTCGTCGGGCCGCCCGAGCTCGGCAAGCCTCCCAACCCAAGTCTGCTCGCCAACGATCCCGCGCCAGACTGGTACATGCTGTGGTACTACGCCGTGCTGGCAATGCTGCCACGCGGGATGGAGTCGGTGTTCATGGTCGCGGCGCCGATGGCGGCGATCGTGTTTCTGCTGCTGGTGCCGGTGCTGTGGAACAAGGGCGAACGTCATCCCTCACGCCGCCCATGGGCGGTCGCGGCCGTCTTAGTGATCGTGCTGAGCATAGCCGGGTTCTGGATCGAGGGATCGATAGCGCCATGGTCGCCGAAATTCGACGCTCAGCCGCTGTCCGCCGCCCTGGTCGGCACGAACAGCCCTCCGATTGTTACTGGGGCGCAGCTTTTTCATGACAAGGGATGCGAGTTCTGCCACATGATCGACGGGCAGGGCGGGATGCGCGGTCCAGATCTCACCGACGTCGCGCATCGGCTGAGCGAAAACGATCTCCGGATCAAAATCGCCAACGGTGGCGGCAACATGCCGTCCTTCGCGGGCATCCTGACCCACGACGAATTCGACAACCTGGTGGCGTTCCTCGAATCGCGAGTGACGATCCCGCGGGCGCAGACGTCGAGCGCCGCCGGGGCCGCGGCGCTGGCGCAGTCAACGAGCGCGCGGGCTGCCGACGCTCGCAAGCCTTAGCGAATCGCGGCAGCTTCAGTCTTAGAGAATTCGCGAGGCTTCTCGTTTATTCACTGCACGCCGGAGACTTTGCCCCCGCCGCCGGTTCGCGTAGACTCCTGTGCGCACGAGCCGTTAGCTCAGGCCGGTAGAGCATCTGACTTTTAATCAGAGGGTCCCGGGTTCGAGTCCCGGACGGCTCACCCTTCTCCCCGTAGGACTTCACGCACTTTCGAAGGTTCACGCGCGAGCGTAAATCCGCCTTTTGGGGCTGAATTGGGGCTGAATTTTTACCGGCTTCAAAAGCCACGAAAGTCACCACGGCGGTTGCCCTAACCTCGCCAGTGTGGTCGCATCGCATGCGACCGCGCTTTAAAACACAACAGCGGCGGTCAAAGGGGTAGTGAAAGATGATGGCGAAGGCTAAGTAGAGCAAAACCCATTAAGCCTGCGCCGGTACATGTACTACTCCTTAACGGAATAACGAAGAAGGGAGAACCCAAAATGAAGCGAACGATTATAATTGGTCTGGTTGCGTTGATGGCGTGCGCTGCACAAACGTACGCAGATGATCCCTGCTTACCCAATTCCGCCGGGATCACCGGCGAGATTGACGCGAAAACTGCGGCGTCTATAAAGCCACGGTCGCCAGCGGATTGGGATCAGTGCAAAGAGGCAGGATCCATTGCCGGGGGAGTCGCGGACTTGCGCGATCACCACATCGGGAAAGAGGCCGTGGCGATTCTGCTCATGCAGTCGTACCCATCGTTACATGGTCTGAGCCTAGAGGAGATAGACCGGGCGTACGTCTCACCGGTTTATGAGTCCAAAGAGCCGTGGCATGACATCTGCGTTGAGTACATGAACGCCTGTTACAGTAAGTAGCCGGTAAGCTAAGCGAAGAGGTTCCCATTTTCTTGGGCCGTGACTGCCGCAAGCGCTACGGCATTTTTGGAATCACATCACACGGGTGAGCGGGTCAGATAGCAACAGGTGCTGCCCGAAATCAGGCAGCACAGAACAAGAAAATGGCTGCTTCTTTTGAAGCAGCCATTTTTATTTGTGTCGGGGCTGAGCGGGTCGGTTATCGTGCTTCGTTTATCGGCACCACCTTGCGTGTCTCACGATCCTCCGCGTGCAGCGCCGCCAGCTTCATCACCGCCTCACGCTTCGAAGCTTCATCATCGATACTGTACCGGCGATAAACACTTTCGGTTTTGTGCCCGGTCAAAGACATGGCGGTTGCCCGTGCGATACTGGCGCGGTTTAAGTTCCTCACCGCCGTACGCCTGAAGTCGTGCATGATCTTGCTTATGCCAGCACGCTTGCAGGCCGACGCCCACGCCTTCCTGTAACCTTTGATCGGTGACCCATCATCACGGCAGAAAATCCAAGGGACGATCATGCCGGTACGTCGCTCGATCTCACTGACCCGACTTCGGCGTTATTTTTGTGATGCCCTGATCGACTGTCCACTCATGTTTGCCGCTGTCGAGCATAGCGCTGATGTGAAGCGCCACGTCGCCAGCGGCGATCTGAAGCCGAGTCGAGCGGGAATTGTCCCATCACTCGGCTTTGCCACAAAGGTGATGCTTCGGGTGAGCCGCACTGGTTGTACTGGGCAACCCCACCACCACCGCTGGTTTTGTCAGCGCCAGCAAGCCGTGCAATTCGGTCCAGAACACTGATCGCGCCATAATCCAGCCGGGAGTAATAGTCAGCACCCGTGCATCTTTGAAGCGGGCGCAGAACCACAGCGCGAAAAGAGCGATGGCGAAGGTCAGTCTTCGACGGACCTTCCTTGCTTTGGAAAATAGCCTTGAAAAGCTTAGAATTCAGAAGACGCCGACGAGGTGCCCGAACGATGAC
>WNFD01012511.1_pt2 | contig 10785 bp, 11 predicted proteins | sample 5400491 | NCBI WGS metagenome assembly WNFD01 (sample SAMN13153343, study PRJNA577476) | soil metagenome | isolation source: 120 cm saprolite under Douglas fir tree site 2 hole 2 replicate 2 | place: USA:California | collected 2015-04-18 | reverse complement strand
CCGAAGTCCGGTTCTTGTTCAGTGCTCATCACCAGCCGCCGCCAGGAGTGGCCACCGGAGATGGGTGTGAAGCCGGTGGCGCTGGAGACGCTTCCTCGTGAGAAGAGCCTGGAGATGCTGAGCGATGCGCGTCCGGCGATTGCGCAGGATAAGGCCTAGAAAGCTGCGGCGGAGAAAGTCTGCGACCGGCTGGGCGATCTGCCATTGGCGTTGAGCGTGGCCGCCGCCTATCTGCGGAAATATAAGTCCGACAAGGTAAGTCAGTACCTGGATGCGCTCTCGAAGCAGCCGGCGATCCTCAACCAATCTCTCAAAAAAGTAGGCGCGTCTTTATCCGTCAGCTATAGCAAGTTAAATTCCGGCGACGAAACCGATGCTTTGGCGATGCGGCTTTTTCATCTCGCCTCCCACTTTGCCCCGGTCTCGATCAACCGCGAGCTTCTGGCGGCCTCCGCCAAACTCAAGCCGCAGGAGACGGAGCAGATGCACCGGTTTGAAGACGCGCTGGCCCGCCTGACCGACCTGGGATTGGTGCGCGAGGAAGAAGAAGCTGGCCGTGTATCGCTCCACCGGCTACTGCGCGAGTTCGCTCGGCTGAGGCCGCCGGAAGGGTTGACCGAGAGCGAGGGCAGGGAGGCCGTGGCCCAGGCTCTGCTCGCTTTTGCTTGGCGCGAAAATAATTCGGGTCTGCCGCAGAAGTTCTCGCGCGAGCGCCCTCACCTCCGCGAGGCCGCTACTGAGGCCGAACAGGCCGAGGCCGATTCTGCCGCCGACGTCTACAACGTGCTCGGCAGTCACGGAAAGATCGTAGCGCTTTTTCAGGAAGCCAAAGCTGATTGCGAGCGGGCGGTATCGCTTGGGGAGGCTGCCTTCGGCAATGAGAGTTCCGAAGTGGCAACTTATGTCAACAATCTTGGCCTCGTGCTCCTAGACTTAGGCGATCTAGAGGGTGCCAAAGCGTGTTGCGAGCGGGCGCTGAGGATAGATGAGCGGGTCTATGGCTCGGATCACGCCAATGTGGCGATCCGCGTCAACAATCTTGGTCGTGTGCTCGAAGACCTGGGCGATTTAGAGGGTGCCAGGGCGAGTTATGAGCAGGCCTTGAAAATAGGCGAGAAGGGCGCGAAGGCGAGTTACGAGCGGGCGCTGAAGATCGACGAAGCGGTGTATGGGCCAGACCACCCCAATGTGGGGATTCGCGTTAACAATCTCGGCCTCGTGCTGAAGGATTTGGGCGATCTGGCAAGTGCCAAAGCAAGTTACGAGCGAGCGCTGAAGATAAATGAAGCCGCATATGGACCAGATCATCCTGATGTGGCGTTTCAACTCAGCAACCTGGGCAGCTTGCTTCAAGTTATCGATGATCATGATGGTGCAAGAGCGTGCTACGAGCGAGCACTGGTAATCCGGAAGAAAGTATTCGGCGATGATCATCCAAAAACGCAACTGGTAAGGAAGAAACTCGAAAGCCTTGGGTAAGATTGTCCGTTTCTTCGGCAATCAGTTGGCAATCAGTGCCCACGATTGCTTCCGGCCCGCCCCCGGTCTATACTGTCCACTAGCCATTTCCTCAAAGTTTTTCGGGGAGGACCGTCTTCAGCAGTAGCGGATACCCAATCCGTGTTCCACGCGTTTTCAAGGCCGCGGCCGACGGCCTGTTTTCTGTGCTGTTTCCTTCCGATTGTCGGATCTGCGAGTCGCCTCTTAGCGAAATATCAAGGTTGCCGGTTTGCGTCCCCTGCCTGGGACGGGTGACGCCGCATTCGGGAATTCTGTGCCGCGTTTGTGGCGAGCGGCTGGTGAGCGAGCATACGCTGACCCCCGAGGGACCGCTTTGCGGAATCTGCCGGCAGGTTGCGCCACCGTTCAGCCGGGCGGTTGCCTACGGAGCCTATGACGGCGAACTGCGCGAACTGATTCATCTGCTGAAGTTTCAGGGCGTCCATTCGGTTGCGCCTCGGCTGGGCGGATTCATCGTCGAAGCCCTGAAGGGCGTCGAGTTGCCAGAGTCTTTTGTGGTCGTGCCGGTGCCGCTTTTTTCGGGCAAGCAGCGCAGCCGGGGATTCAACCAGGCCGAGGAGATCGCGAAAGCTTTTGTTGGACTGAAAAGAGGAAAGAGCATCCGCCTGGAGACGGGCTGTCTCATTCGCTCGCGCGATACGTCTTCTCAGATCGGACTGACGCGCCATCAGCGGCGCGCCAATCTGCGGGGAGCCTTTGCCGTGCGGCACCCTGAACGCCTGCGCGAACGAACCGTTCTGCTGGTGGATGACGTTATGACCACCGGCACCACAGCCGCCGAATGCGCACGCCTGCTATTGCGGGCCGGGGCCGGCAAGGTGATCGTGGCGACCGTGGCGCGGGCGATCCGAGAGACGCCGTTTACGCTGGCAGATCTCGCTGTGGAAGCGGCGGGGAAATTTGCGGAGTTAGCGGACGCTTGAACAGAAAGCTTTTAACCACAAAGGACACGAAGAAACACAAAGGAAAACAAATAACCGCGAAGTGAATCGCGCAACCAGAAGCAGTAGCTAATAGCCAGCAGCCACGCCACCACAGCGAGCCTGCTACGGATCCGGTGCCGCCCAGAGGACGCAAGAGTCTTCTGATGCAGACGCCGGTCCTCGTGCTGAACGCTTCCTATGAGCCCATCAATATCTGCGCCGCCCGCCGCGCGATTGTGCTGGTGCTTAAGGGGCTGGCCATGCCCGAGGAGGAGAACCCCGGCTTCCTGCATGCCGCCCGCCTGGCTATGCGTGTGCCGTCCGTGATCCGTCTGCTTGAATATCGCCGCATTCCGCACCAGACGCGCGCGCTGTCGCGGAAGAACATCCTGCTGCGCGACCGCAATAGCTGTCAGTACTGCGGCGTGGTGCTGCCTTCGGGCGAACTGACGCTCGACCACGTGATCCCGCGTTCGCGCGGGGGCTCCTCCACCTGGGAAAACCTGGTGGCCTGCTGCCATTCGTGCAATCGCCGCAAGGGAAACCATCTGCTCCAGGAAACCGACATGCGGCTGACCAAGGAGCCGCGCCCGTTCACGCTGCACACCAGCCGCCATATCATGCGCATGATCGGCCGCTCGGATACTAAGTGGAGAAAGTATCTGTTCTATTGACACGAGCAAAATTGAAGGGCGTAATACCAAAACTGCACCATTCATGGGCATAAGCGATGCGAGCCGGAACCTCTTCCGGCTCGCATCGCTTTTGCGGCAATAGTTTTTCCCATGCAACCAATGATGCCGCGCCTGCCAATGGTAGGCATCGAAGTACTCACACCTCCGGCACGAGGTTTCCCACAGGCTTCGCCCACGCGTTGTGACTGAACGAGTTAGTCCGCCTTTCCCTCGCTTTCCAAATTGGCACTCAAACTGCAATTTATGGAAGTTGAATCGGCACACATTCGTTTATTTCCCATAAATTTTTGATTTTTGGAGCGAGGACCTGACATGTCTGAAAAAGCACTGGATTTGATTCGTGAAGAGCTGGGAGAGGTCGCCGCGCAGGAATTTCCGCAACGGGGCGGATTCAGAAACCTGCGGGCCGTGGGGCATGTCCCCAAGAAAGACCATTTTCTCTACCATGTTTATGCCGACTTTGAAACCGGCAGCGAGAAACTGGCGATCAAGGTATATCGTCCGAACAAGTGCGGAGGCAACGCCCGGGCCGTCGCCAAAGCCGAAAACAGCAACCTGCAGTATGTTCGCCATACCCTGAAAAAGAAGCTGACCGGGGTGCCGCGTCCTCTGGGCGATTTCAGCCGCCACGGCGCGGTGGTGACCGATAAGCTCTCCGGAACTCCTTTGCAGTCGATCATCATGAAAGCGGCGCTGCTGCCTGGCTACGCCGATGAAAAGAGCATCGGACTGGTGGCCCGCCGGGCGGGTGAATGGCTGCGCGCCTTCCACAAAGCCAGCTCCGATATGCCCGAGCCGTTCGACCCCGATGAGATCATGGAAAGCCTGGCCGCGGCCTGCAAGAGCTGCCGCGGGGAAGGGCTCGATGAAACTTCGATTCGTCTGATTCTTGAGAGTGCGCGCAAGGCGCTGGCGCGGGTGAAGAAGCCCATGCCGACCTCCGCTGTGCTCGGCGACTTTACTCCTCTGAACGTGCTGGTGTCGGAAGAAGGCGCGGGATTCTCAAACTTCGCCTCGATGCGGCGGCGCGGCAGCTCGCTGGAAGACGCTGCTCTGTTCCTGGCTTCGGTGGAAGCCCTGGAGAAATATCCCTTCTGCGATCGTTCGATTACCGGCCAGGTGCAGGCCGGCTTTCTCGAAGCCTATGGCGTGACCCAGTCGGAAGCAGCGGTGCTGCGCGTCATGAAGATGAAGGCCCTGCTGAGCATGTTTGCCCAGGGACGCAACGGCAAGACCGAAGCCGAACGCAAACAGATCATCTGGGCAACGGTGATGAAGAAATTCATTCAAAATGCGGCCCAGAGAATGAACTCCCCGGCGGCCGCGGCCTGATTGAAAACAATTTGCCGCTGATTTCGCGGATGAACGCGGATAAAAACTTTTCCATTGGTTTCTATCTGCGTTTATCCGCGTAAATCAGCGGCGAATATGTTTTAAGGCTTTTTCTTCTCCTGCGGCTTCGGCTCGGGCGGCGCTTCGCCCTGGAATGTAATCTTCGTTTTCGATCCGAACCGCTTGTACTTCGTGTACTTGATAATTTCCCGAATATGGACGTCGCCGCTGCTGAAGTGCAGCATATCGTCGGCGCGGGTGTAGGTGGGGAACCAGTAGACGCCGTCGATCTGTTCGCGGTAAGTGACAAACGCGGGCGTGAGGTTCTCCTTGCCCGCATTGCGTTTCCTGCCGGACTTGGCAAAGACGTCCGGCACGTTCCTGCCGCAGGTCTTCACGATCTGAAAGTCGCGATTGTCCACCCAGATGCGCCCCTGAAAATAGCGTTGTTTCTTTTCGATGTGTTTGGGTGCAAGCTCAAAGAGGTAGGTGTCGATTTCGTCGACGTGCTGCTGACCGGTGTAGAGAACGTCATACAACGGCAGCTCTTCGGTGGTCAGCACAAAGGGCAGCCGGTTGCGAAGATCGTCAAAATCTGCGGGAGACATGCTGACGCGCTGCAGAGTGTCCATGGGCGCAAAGGTGACATTTTCGAGACGGGTGCCTTTGTTGTCGTAAGTAATGTCCCAGACCTGGTGGTATTCTCCGTCCACGGTATTGCCTTCCAGTGTCTGGACGGTGATGTCCTGGGTATAGGTGTAATTATTGCGGGCCTGCTTGAAGACGGCTTCGCGGGCCGCGAATTTTTCGATGACCTGCTGCACCGTAAGCCCGGTCGGCTGCGCCGGGTTGATGGGGGTCGTCCGGTCATCGCAGTTGGTTTGCGCCGACAGCAGCGCCGACAGCAGAACGGGCAGCGCGCAAAACGCGGCCTTCCGAAAAAGACTGAACGTATCCATAGGAATCCTCAGGTGTAATACTCACGTTAGATGCGTGCCCGAGCGGCACAGTTGCCGCAGCCAAGAGCTTATCACCGTGCGGGCCAGGTCAAAAACCAGGTCAAAACCAAAAGCAAAACCAGAAAACCTGAAACATGGAGGGAACGGAGGAAAAAAACGGAGGAAACGGAGGAAATCTTTAAGGGGTTCCGGGCAAATCGAAAACATGGCTTGTCCCCCGAAGATATCGATCCCACGACAGCATATTTATGATTTCCTCCGTTTCCTCTGATTTTTTCCTCCATTCCCTCCGTGTTTCAGGTTTTCTGGTTTTGCTTTTGCACTTTGCTATTTCGCGGCAGCCTCGCTCTTGTAATTCTGGTACTTGATCACTTCCTTGATGTGAATCGTGTCGGCGTTGGCGAAGCGCAGATCGTCGTCGGAGCGCACATAAGCGGGCAGCCAGTACTGGTTGTCGATCAGTTCGCGGTAGGTGACGAAGGTGGGCGAGACTTCCTCGGGTACCGGCTCATGCTTCTTTCGCGCCTGCTCCCTCTGCTTTGGAGTGGCGGTCGGATCGGGAACGTTCTTGCCGCAGCTTTTCACCACCGAAAGATCGTGCGTCTCCACCCACACGCGTCCCTTGAAGTAGCGCTTGCCGGGTTCCATTTGTTTGGGCGCGGCGTCAAAAACATAAGTCTCGAGTTCATCCACCTTTTGCTGGCCCACGTAGAGCACGTTGTACTGCGTGATGTCCTGCTGGTTGAGCACGAAGGGGGTGCGTTCGTAGATATCGTCGAAATCCTGTTTCGACATGGTGATGCGCTGGAGCGTGGAGACCGGACTGAATTTGACTTTTTCATGTCGCACGCCGCCGGGGTAGCTGAACTCGCTCACTTTCCGGAATTCGCCATCCACGGTAACGCTGTCGAACGTCCGGACCGAAACGTCCATGGTGTAGCTGTAACGGGTCTGGGCGTCTTTCAGCATGGTCTCCTGCGCGGAGAACTTCCGCACGATCTCCGGCGGGCTGATGTCTTTGGGCACAGCGGGATTCAGCGGCCCCGCGCCTTCGTCGCAACTGGTTTGCGCGAAAGCGGCGGCTGAGACCGCGATCATGGCCAGCAGTTTTATTTTGTGCTTCATCGCCTCGATTTTCCCTTTGCGTCCTTAGCGCCCTTTACGGTGACCAGCTTTTGCCTGAAACCCGAAAGAATTTAGACTGGCCTCCGTTGCAGGAGGGGCGTCAATCAGCCGCGCACTCCCAGGCGCGAGATCTTTGAATGAACTATCGATACAAGCAGTTGTGTAAGACATGATCCATGTGGCCGGGTTGACCGAGTCCCTGACCCTAGATTTCCGGATAGAGGTCGAAAAACGCGGCCACGCTCTGCCGCAGCTGAGATTCGATCTCCTCTTTGCTGCCTTCCAGTACATGCATGGTGACATGGGCGGAGCGTCCGTTGGCCAGTTGAATCGGGGCCTCGCCAATCGATTTAACTTCGCCTTCGGGAAGCAGGCGCATTCCATAAACTAATGTCAGCTTTGCCATGCGAGCATTCTACTCAGAATTGATCGCTGTGGCCGGCAAAAACCCAAAAGCAAACCCAAAACCTGGAAACGCAGAGGTAGCGGAGGAAGCAGAGGTTTTTAGGGGTTTTGTCGCGCAATGAAAAGTATCGCCATCTGCGAAGATTTAGCCCCGTTCAAACTTCCCATAAAAATCCTCTGCTTCCTCCGCGTTTCAAGATTTTGGTTTTGTTCAGCCCGTGATCACAGTTCCCACGGGTTCGCCCGCGAGTGCGCGAGTGAGGTTGCCGGGTACGAGGCCGTTGATGATCTGGACCTCGCGCATAAGCTTGGCCCGGCCCATGAGTTCCAGCACGACGGGCTCGATGGGGAGGGTGGCGAAGTTTTCCTTCAGCAGGTCGCCGGCTTTGATGGACGGAAGAAAGGCGGCTTTGGGGTCGTCCTTCGGATCGGCGGTATACACGCCGTCCACGTCCTTGATGAAGATCACTTTGCGCACGCCGAAGACTTCGCCTATCAGATACGATCCGGCGTCACTGCCATGCGGCGGCAGCTTGCCGATCAGCGGAGGATGCTCCCACAACGCATAGGGTGGAATTCCGTTGAAGACCGCGCCGCGCGCGGCGGCCAGCATGGCGGGAAGAAGCTGCACGACGAACGGGGCTTCAAGGTAGACGAAACCATGTTTGGCCAGCAGGCACGAGACCATGTAGGCGTTCTGCGCGGAATCTTTGGCGCTCAGGGTGGCCAGCGCTCCGGTGGGCAGGCCGAGATCGAGGCCCACGGAGAAAATGTGGCGCGAACGCACGCCCGCGCCCACGCCGATGATCATGCGATGCTTCGCCTGATTGGCGACGATCTCGTCGAGCAGCGGAAGCAGGGCCGAGCGTCCGCGGTCGAGGATGGATCGTCCGCCGATCTGGATGACATTCACATCGGGAAGAATCGAAGTCACCGCCGACTCGGTGGACGCCAGCACACCTTTATCGACCAGCGATTCACGCATCAGGCGGGATTCAACGTGTTGCGCTCCAGGGTTGCGGGTTGTCATTTCATATCTCCATTCTTTCCGTCGCTGTTGTGTCCGTTGGTGTTCGTTGCCCGGTAAATGATGGTGCCCACCGGCTCGCCATTGAGCGCGGCCGTGAGCTGGCCGGGCTTGAGGCCATTCACAAACTGAATTTCGCGCAGATGCCGGCCGCGCATCATCATTTCCAGCACCGCACGCTCCACGATGAGATCGTCGAGATCGCGGGCCAGCAGCTCTTCCACGCTGATGCGGGGGATGTGCAGGCTGGTCGGGTCTTTCTTGGGATCGGCCGTGTGCAATCCGTCTTCGTCTTTCACGTAGATCATGCGGCGCGCGCCGAAGACCTCGGCGATGAGGTAGCAGCCGGTGTCGGTGCGCTGCGGAGGAATTCTGCCGGTGGCCGGATTGTGTTCCCACAGCTTGTAGGGTGGCATGCCCTGGCAGATCACCGCGTTGCGCTCCATCAGGTAATGCGGCAGCGTGCTGAAACCTTCCGGTTCGATGAAGGGCACCCCGTATTGGGCCAGCAGGTAATGCAGCATCTGTGCGTTCTGCCACGCGACGGCGGTTCCCAGCACGGTCAGCACGCCGGTGGGCAGTCCCAGATCGATGGCCAGACTGTAGATGTGGCGGGCGCGCGTGCCCGCCCCTGTGCCCAGAATCATCTTGTGGTGCTTCATGTTGGCTACGATCTCTTCCACCAGGGGATAGACCGCGCTGCGGCCGCGGTCCATGATGCTCTGGCCGCCGATCTTCACCACGTTGACCCATGGCAGAATGGCGAAGTCGGATGTGGCTTCGGTGGCCCGCATGACAGCGGTGTCGGTCAGGGATCCGCCCACCAACTGGTGGCCGAGTGCGTTCAGGATGACGTTCTTGTCGATGGTCTTCATCTGTCTTTGTCTTCTTTCATTTTTCTTCTTTTTCAGAATTCAAAAATATCGAGTTCAAAGGAATGCTGCTCACGAAACACAGCGTCGAGCGATTGGAACTCAGTAGCGGCCCAGGCGATCAGCTCGTCCAGTGCCGCAGTCTGAATTTCCATGGGCAGAGCGGAAAATTGCGCTCCGGTGCGGTGGCGCTCCAGGAACTGTGCCGGAGTGCGGTCCACTTTCCATGAAGCGGCGACATGGTGGACATGGCTACGGGCCTGGGCCTCCAGCCAGTTCAGCGCTTCATCGCGGCGAAGGCGTCCACGCCGCGACTCCGTTCCCATGTACGAGAGAATTTCGTTCAGGTGTCTTTTCATCCGGCGGTCCACGCCGTTGGCGGGCATGGTCGTGTGACCGGCGATCATGAAACCTCCGGGGCGCAGAATGCGGCGGGTCTCATCGAGCAGTCCGCGCCAGTCGCCCGCGCCGCTGAGCACCTGCATGAGCATGACGATGTTGAAGGCGCGGTCGGGGAAGGGCATGTGATGTCCGTCGGCCTGTACAAGGACCGCATTCGCCATATTTGCTTTGAATTCCTGCAGCATGCCCAGCGACAGATCGACGCCGATATAGGGATCACCGGCGGCAACGAAGGCTTTACCGATGCGTCCCGTGCCCGCGCCAAGATCGAGGATGCGAACGGGGTGAAGGTGATTCACAGCGGACCACACGGCGCGGTGAATGGCCTCTGCGACGCCCGGCGGGAAAGCCCGATGACGGTCGAATTGTGCGGCAGTCGCGTCAAAGCGATGCATGGGTTCTCCTGACCGCCGAATGTACGATATCCCTCCGCACAGTTGCCCTACGCACGATAGCCCTCCGCCTGCAGCGCGAACAGCTCCGCATACAGCCCTCCGTGCGACACCAGTTCGCCGTGTGTACCCTGCTCGATGATGCCTCCGTCTTTCAGGACGAAGATGCGGTCCACCATGCGCACTGTGGAGAAGCGATGGGAGATCAGCACCACGATCTGTCCGGCGGTCGATTCCGTGAAGCGCTTGAATGTCTCGTATTCCGCGCGCGCGTCGAGAGCGGCGGTTGGCTCATCGAGAATCAGGGCCTGGGCGTTGCGCATGTAAGCGCGGGCCAGAGCGATCTTTTGCCACTCGCCTCCGGAAAGATCGACGCCGCCTTCGAATCGGCGTCCCAGCATCTGGCGGTAGCCGAAGGGAAGATGCCGGGTCAGTTCCGCGGCCTGCGATTTGTCGGCTGCCGCGATAATGGCCGGATCGCTGGTGAAGTTGTCATGATCTCCTCCGGTCTGGCGGCGGTCGAGGTAATCTTCAACCTGGCTGATTTCGCCTGCGCCGATGTTTTCCTCCAGCGGCAGATCGTAGCGGACAAAATCCTGGAAGATCACCCCGAGCGAGCGGCGCAGCGACGCCAGATCGTATTGGCGAAGATCGACGCCGTCGATCAGGATGCGTCCTTCGGTGGGATCGTAAAGGCGCGCGAGAAGCTTGGTGAGCGTGGTTTTACCCGCGCCGTTTTCGCCCACCAGCGCCACCCGTTCGCCGGGAGCGATGTGAAAATCGATGTGCCTTACCGCCCACTGCGCACTGCCGGGATACTGAAAGCCCACATTCTCGAAAACGATTCCTTTTTGCAGGGGTGAGGGAACCGCCGGCGCTCCGGGCTGTGACACAATCTCCGGCTGCATCCTGAAAAAATCGAAAAGATCGCGCAGGTAGAGGCACTGTTCCAGGATGTTGCCGGCGGTGAGCAGCAGACGCTGCGAACCGTCGCGGCTGCGGGCGAACGAAGCCGCGAGAAATGTCAGCGTGCCGATGCTGATCATCCCGTAAAAGCCGCGCCGCAGAATCACGACATAGGCCGCGTAATAGCCGATGGCTCCAAAGAGGGACAGCGCGATCGCCGCAAGCC
>WNFD01007524.1_pt1 | contig 10785 bp, 10 predicted proteins | sample 5400491 | NCBI WGS metagenome assembly WNFD01 (sample SAMN13153343, study PRJNA577476) | soil metagenome | isolation source: 120 cm saprolite under Douglas fir tree site 2 hole 2 replicate 2 | place: USA:California | collected 2015-04-18 | reverse complement strand
CCTTGCGGCGGACCCTGATCGCCACCCCCGCCCGGCTGGTGAGCCACGGCGGGCAGCTGATCATGCGGCTGGCCCCCGGCGCGGACCTGCTGCCCGCCATCCTCGCCGCCATCCGCGCCCTGCCAGCGCCCGGCTAGCCCCCGGCCAGGACCACTCCGCGCCCCGCACAGCCGCCACAGGCACCCAGACCCCAGGCCACGGCCCCCAAGGCCCCGCACCAGCAGAAAGGCCCGAACCCGCGAACCCGGCGCCAGTCCCGGGCCATCACCATATCCTCCAGCCCAGGCAGCCAACCTCAAGATCATCTACAGGGCTGTGGATAACATCCGCTGCTCTACTCGTGGATTCGGGTCTGAGCACGCGATTGAGGCCGAACGGGTGTGGATGCAGTATGTGCGACTGAGGGAACGTCGTCGCGGCGGTAGCCGGATAGGACGGCGGGTAAGAGTGTTGGCGATCCAATCGCTCCGGCCGGAGCCGGCCGGCAACCAGCAAGGCGGGGCTGGCGCTGGGTGTGGACCCGCCACGGCGCCAGTGTCATCCCAGTTTGGATCTGCTGCCACGTTGAGGGCCAGTGTCCGGCTGGGCGGTTAAGCAGGCGGGTGATCCGCGAAGTCGGTCGCGATGATGCGCCGGTCGGTGATGCCGTCAGAGGCCCGGGAGGCGAGCCAGCAGATCGGCGGCCCCCATGATCGCCGGGTCGAGCCAGGTAGCCCGCACGTCCTCCGGCGCCGAGTCTGGCGTCATCCCGGTTCTGGTGGCGCCGCCGGGAAGTAGCAGGTTGACGTCGATGCCGGTGCCTGTGAGGTCAGCCGCCATGATGCGAGAGAGTGCATCGGTCGCCGCGCGGGACGGTCCGTAGGGCGTGAAGCCCCGGCGTCGCATCGTCACCTCATTGACCGAGATGTTGACGATCTTGCCATGTCCGGCTGCGAGCATGAGCGGCACGACCGCCCGCGCGACCAGGAAGTAGCCGAGCACGTTGGTGGAGAACAGGTCGCGGAAGCCGTCCGGGCTGACGTGCCAGAAGCCCGCCGGTTTGGTCATGAAGTCCGGGTTCACCGTGCGCATGCCGATGCCGGCGTTGTTGACCAGTACGTCAACGCCGCCGAGGATCGCGAGCGCGCGATCTAGGCCGGCGGAGACGGATTGCTCATCGCGGACGTCCATCACGAGCCCGGTCACACCGCGGGCGATCCGGGTGGCGGCCTCCCGGACGCGCGGCTCGGTCCGGCCGGTCAGGGCAACCCGGGCGCCGGCTTCGGCCAGTGCCTGGCTCATGGCGAAGCCCAGCCCGCTGGTACCCCCGGTGACGAGCGCGCGGACTCCTTCGAGTACCGGCGTGGCCCGTGGGTCAGACGGCTCAGTCACGCCGCTGACCTTACCGTGCCGCCGCGGCGCCCGCCTCATGTAAGGCCACCGCCGTCGTGAACGCGCGGCTCGGTTACTTTGAGTTGAGCCTGGGCGCCTTCGTCTGGCGCGCGAATTCGCGCCAGGCAGCTTCTTCGGCGTCAGGCTGCCCCGGCCTCCGTCCTGACGCAGGCATCGTCATACACGCCTGCGGCAACGTCTCCACCTACGCAGAGCACGCAATCGTCGTCATCATCGGCCATCAACCAGGGCGGCACCCTCGGCTGCCAGGGCCTGGAGCAGCTCTGGGAATCAGCTGACGGCTCGCCCGGCGCGGCCTTCACTGCCGCGGAAATGGCCATGGCCAAGTCGACCGGCGAGCAGTACGCTACCGGACCCTACGGAGAGCGCGGGTACTAGCAGATCAACATCAACCATGGCTCGCCTGGACCCAACACCCGACGTACTCACGGGCGAGACCACTAAGCCGCGGGCTGGATCCGGGCGGTCACGACGCAGCGCGCGCCATCGTGGGGTACGAACGTTACTGCTTCCCGGCGGATCCTGGCTGGCCGCGGGGAAGCAGGCCGAAGCGTCACGGCGTGCAGCACCTCGAGAAGGACTATCCGCATCTCGAAGGTGGCGAAGCTGGCACCCAGGCACCGCCGGATGCCGCCGCCGAAGGGAAACCACCCGAAAGCCGGGGGCACCTGGCCGACGAACCGGTCCGGCCGGAACGCGGCGGGGTCCCGGTAAAGGTCCGCGCGCCGCTGGGCCAGGTAGATGTTGGGGCACGCAATCACGCCGGCGGGAATCACATGCCCGCCGATCCTGACGGCCTGGCGCACGTGGCGATCCACGACCGCGATCACCGGCCGGACCCGCAGCGTCTCGGTGATCGTGGCGTCCAGGTACTCCGACGCGCCGCTGTCCAGCTCCGCGACCAGGCGGCCCAGTGCGCGGGGATCGTGCAGCAGCAGGTCGAAGGCCCAGGCCAGTGATGTCGCCGTTGTCTCATGTCCGGCGAACAGCAAGGTCACGAGCTCGTCGCGGACCTCATCGTCGGTCATGGCGCGGCCCTCGTCGTCGCGGGCGAGCAGAAGCTGGGACAGGACGTCGCTGCGCTGCTCGAGGTCGGGCGCGTGACGCCGCTGGCGGATCTCCTCGGTAAGCGCCGCGTACAGCGCATCCCGGGCCCGGATGAACCGCGCCCACGGGGCGTGCGGGCCCAGCTTGCGATCGCGCGTGGCGAAGAGCAGGAACGGATTGCGGCCGATCGCGGTGAGCGTGAGGATGCGACGGCGCAGCTCATTACCGCGCGCGCTCCCGTCGACACCGAAGACCACCCGCACGATGACGTCGAGGGTGATCGACTGCATGCTCGGCCGCAGCGCGAAGGGCTGGCCCACCGGCCAGCGAGCAATCTCTGCCCGCGTGATCTCGCGAACGGAGGCTTCCCAGGCGCGCATGCGATCACCATGGAACGCGGGCAGGATCAGCTTGCGCTGGCGCAGGTGTTCCGGCCCGTCCAGGACGAGAACCGAATGCGGACCGACCAGGGGCTCGAGGATCGTGGCGTTGGCCTCGCCGGCCCGGAGCACGTCATTGTCGCCGCCGAACACGGCCTTCACCAGCTCAGGGCTGGCGATGTGGACCATGTTTATGCCCAGCGGAAGACGCATGGTGAACACGTCACCGTAGGCTCGTGAGCAGCGGTCGAGGAACCATGTCGGCTTCTTCAGCCACAGCCAGGCTTGCGCGATGCGCGGATAGCGGGGACCGTTCGGGAGAACCAGGCTGGACGCACCGTGCCCGGCCTGACGGCCAGCGAGTTCCTCAGGAACCCCGGCGAGGGGCGACGACATTGCCCCATTATTCCTCGCGGGAGGCCCGGTAGCCGTCCGCGCCTGGCCAATCCGGCTCGGCAAGTCGCAGCGGTAGGGATTGACGCCGGACCGGATGGGCGGAATATGGGTGACGCCGGAACTCGGCCGTCGGACAATAGCCCATGCTCATTGATCACTGGCCGCTGCTTGGGCTCCGGCTGATCACTCCTCGCCTTGAACTCCGTCTGCCGTCCGACGAGGAACTCAGCGAACTGGCTGACCTTGCGGCTGAAAGCATGCACGAGCCGGGCAGCATGCCGTTCCTAGTCTCGTGGCCGAGTCTGCCCCCGAAGAAACGAGCTCGCGCGCTGGTACAGCGCCATTGGCAGCACCGTGCTGACTGGTCCGAGGATGACTGGTCCCTTGACCTGGCCGTTTTCGCTGATGGACGAGTCGTGGGTGAGCAGGAGATTTCGGGCCGCGACTACTCGATCCTGCGGGAGGTCAGAACCTTCTCGTGGCTTGGCGTGCGCCATCACGGGAGGGTGCCTGTCAGAGTCACGGGACTGGCACAGTGCCGGCCGCTGTTCGGGCTCCACAGCGATGATCCATCCTGAAGGCGGGGCCCGAGATCCGGTTGACGCCGGTTCGATCCCGCCTGAACCTCGGCGTCGCTACAATCCGCAGCGGGGTCGCACAACTGAGGATGGGAAGCGGCAGGCATGAGCGAATACCAGTACTACGAGTTCCTCGCGCTCGACCGGCCGCTGACCGCGGAACAACGCGCCGAGCTGCGGTCGATTTCGACCCGGGCGGAGATAACGGCCACGAGGTTCGTCAACGAGTACCAGTGGGGCGACCTCAAGGGCGACCCGCAGAAGATGGTGGAGCGGTACTTCGACGCGTTCCTGTACCTGGCGAACTGGGGGACGCGGCGGCTGATGTTCCGGCTGCCGCGCGGGGTGCTGGATTCGGAGACCGCCGAGCAGTACTGCTACACGGACACCGCGTCGCTCATCGAGACCGGCAGCCACCTGATCCTCAGCTTGTACGTCGACCGCGAGCCGGACGACTACTGGGAGGAGCCGGGCGGCCAGCTCGCGGCCATGGTCCAGGCCCGTTCCGAGCTCGCCGCCGGGGACCTGCGGCTGCTGTACCTGGCATGGCTGCTGGCCCTTCAGTCCGATGAGGTGGACGACGAGGACACCGAGCCGCCGGTGCCGGCCGGCCTCGGGAACCTGAGCGCATCGCTTCAGGCGCTCGTCGATTTCTTCGAGATCGACGAGGACCTCATCGCCGTGGCGGCGGCTTCGAGCCCTTCGATCCAGGAGCCCGAAGGGATGGCCGGGTGGATCGCGTCCCTCCCGGCGGAGGAGAAGGACGCGCTGCTGGCGCGGGTCGCGGCCGGGGAGGGCGCGCAGGTCCGGGCGTTGCTACTGCGCCGCTTCCGGACGGCCAGCGGTCCACCGCCGGCGGCACCGGCCCGGACGGCCGCGGAGCTGCGGCAGGCGGCTGGCGACCGCAAGGCCGCGCGGACTAAAGCCGCGGAACAGCGCCGGCGCGAGGCAGAGGCCCGCAGGGCGGCGGCTCAGGCTGCCGCCTACGCCAAGCACCTCGACCAGCTCGCTACCCGGACGGAGGCGGCCTGGGAGAAGGCTGCGGAGCTGATCGAGACGAAGAGGCCACGTGACTACGACCTGGCCGTGTCGCTGCTGCGGGACCTGCAGGCGCTCGCTGACCGGCAGGAAGATTCGGCTGCGTTCAGGAAGCGGTTCCTGGAGTTGCGCGCCCAGCACCAGCGCAAGCCCAGCCTGCTGGACCGGTTCGACCAGGCGGGCCTGCCCAGCTGACGAGCTCGAGCCGTCGGCACGGCACGCGATCGAGGCCCGAACGGGTCCGGTGCGCGCCTTGAAGCCGGTCTCACCACTTGCGGGTTGACGCCTACATACGGCGCAGAAGCGGCAGCTCCGCGAGATAATGAACGGCCATGGATCTTTACGATGAAGAATGGCGGCGCAAGGGTGCGACGCTGAGCGATAAGACGGCTCGTTCGGAGTTCGGGTTAACGCAAGATGAGATCATCGCGGCCATCCGCGCAGGCAAGCTCCAGTATCGGCCCAGCTCGATGCACGGGAACCCATGGCTGCGGCTGCTTCGCCGCGAGGTTGAGGATCTCGTCAGCGCGCGGCATGGCGAGCGGTACCTCCGCGAACGCCTGGCGCGGACCGAACTGGCGCGCATCAACCGCGAGCTGAAACAGCTCCGGACTCAACTCGCGGCACTTGAGGAAAGGCGGGCCGCGCTCCTCTCCGAACTGGCTGAGGAGCGCTGATGACCCCGCCGAACTCGCGGCGTGTGTGCCAGAATCCTCAGTAGCGATGACCGAGACGAACGCGGCCCTGCTGGCCGGCCTTCCCGGCGATGTCCGGGCCCTGCTGGCCAGGCCGCCACTCACCGATACCAGGCTGCTCGAGCTGGCGGCCAGGTGGGAAGACCTTACGCCGGCGCAGGCCAGGATGGCCGACGCGCTGCGGCTGTTCGTGGTCACCTGGGACCCGCTCGAGTGGCTGGCGCCACGCCCGGAGGCGGTGGCAACCGCCAACGCATGGCCGGTTGAGATCGTCGTTTACGTGCCGGTGTGGTCGCTGGCCGAGATGGCAAGACGGCGGGAAACGACGATGGCGGCCGTGCTGGCCGGGCTCGGCGGCCGTGCCGTAACGACCGCCGCGGCCCATGAGGACGCCGTTACGTCCGGGCGGTACGCGGAGCTCGCGGCACACGGGGAGGTGCCGGCGCTGCTGTCCGGGAACCCCGGGGCAGCGCTCGAGAAGGCCGTCATCATGGCCGAGTCCGCGGAGTGGGAAGACATCGGCCTTGGCGCGATCACCGATTTCGTTCAGCAGGCATTCGGCCCCGTCGAACTGGACCGGTCGCTGGTTGAGCTCACTGTGACGGTTGCTCCCCGACCCAGCTGCCCGGCCTGCGCGGGCCGCCGGTTCAAGTTCCCTGCTGACCTGGCCGATTCCCGGGACCGCATGTGCCCGGTGCACCGGAAAGAGGCGGACGCAGTGATCAGGAGGCGGATGGCCCGGGCGGAGGCCAGCAATCCGGCTGGGTGGCGGATGCTCGCGGATGCCTCCGCACGGCTGTCGCTGCCGCACCTGCCCGGCGGGCTGGCGACGAGGCTCGCGGCGGCCGAGAAGGATCTGGTGCGGCGCGCCCGGCTCCTGGCCGAGGCCGCGGCCGGGTTCGCGGGCCGCCCGGATGACTTCGGCAGCGCGCTCGCGGAAAACCAGGATCAGGCGGGCCGGTTCCCGGGCTGGCCGGTCACCCTCATCGGTGACCTCGGCCGCGCAGGCCAGGGAACCGAGGCCGTCATGCTGAGCGAGGCGCTGGCCGTCGTCGACCCGGCCAGGCACGGTTTCTTCGCCGGTGAGGCGGCAGTCGCGCTGGCCGAAGCCGGGCTTGCTGACGACGCGCGGGCGAAGATCGCCGAGAACCTCGAACGCTGGCCCGATGACATCCGGGCCCGGATACTCGCCGGTGACGCGCTGGCCATCCTCGGCGATACCGAAGCGGCGCTCGCCCATTTCCAGGGGGCCTTGCCGCTGGCACAGCAGGCCAAGGACTACCAGGTGATCCGTGACCTGTCCACGCGAATATTCCGGCTTACCCGTCCCGCCACCGGTGAGACGGTGCAGCGCCGCCAGCCCCGGTCCAGGCCGGCCAGATCCCAGCGCAAGGGCCGACCATAACCGGCGTCCGAGCTGGCAGGGCGAGGACCTCATCGGCACGGCCAACGCGGTGAGCTCCCAGCCGCCACCCGGCCACTGACCGAGGAAGAGCTCAAGGTCCCGGTCCGGCAGGCCACTCAAGGTACCGAACGGGCCCGGGTGCGAGCCCTCCGTAAAGCCCCAGAGTCTGAACTGACGGCGTCGGCGGTGAGGACAGCGGCTGCGATCCTGCGGACGCGTTCGGGATCGGCGATCGTGTCGATTCCGGTGATCGTGCCGTCGGCGACGGTGAAGCTCATCACGGCGAACGGCCGTCCGCGTACGGTGATGACCACCCCGGGGGCATGGCTCGTCTCCACCAACTATCTCTTCAACATGAACAACCTCGGGCTGGGGATCGGCTCGGACGGATTGTGCGAGATCAACCGCGGGCCCCAGCCCGCCTCCTCCTCCTCCTCATGATCGAGGCAGGCCAACGCTCTGACACCTATCCCGCAGGGTGCCCTGAGCTGGTGAATCCGTGGCTGCGGTCGTGCGGTGAGATGATTAGGCCGTGGATGCCGAGGAGCCGGAGATACCGCTCACCGGCGGGCATACACCCTGGGTGGTGCGGGTCGGCGAGACGGTTCGTCGGCCCCTAAATGCCAGCAGCGAGCGGATTCACCGGCTGCTCGTCCACCTTGAGAACTGCGGCTTCGACGGCGCGCCGCGGTTCCTGGGAATCGACCAACGCGGCCGCGAGATCTTGTCGTTCATCGACGGCTTCGCGCCGCCGCACAACGGGTTCGAGCTCAGCGAGGAAGGCGTGCGGGCAGGCGCGCGGCTGGTGCGCCGGGTGCACGACCTCACCGAAGGCACCGAGTTTGCCGCCGGGTCCGAGGTCGCCTGCCACCGGAACCTGTCCCAGCCCAACTTCATCTTCCGCGACATGATCCCGGTAGCGATCATCGACTGGGATACGACGGTGCCCGGAACCAGGCTGGCGAACTTCGCCGACTTCCTCTGGGCCTTCGTCCACCCGGGTGTGTACGGCGACGGCGAGCCCGCCGCGCACATGCTGCGGGTAGCCGCCGACGCGTACGGCCTCCCGCTGCCCGGCGGCGATCTGGTCGACGCCATGCTGACCACGGTCCGGCACTTCCAGGCGGTCGTAGCGCCGCCGGATCGGGGAGTCGTGGAATGGGGCGCGGCGGAGCTGACCCACCTGGAGCGCAACGCGGATCTGTTCCGGGCACGCTTGTCCGCATAACTTGGAGGCCGCGCTATCCGCCGTGCAGGTCAGCGACCGGGCCAGCCTATCTGCTGCCTGTCACCGTTATGGGGCGGGAGGCCGTGAATCTTCCCCCGGTAGATCCAGCCGTGGTGCTGGGAAGCGTCCAGACTGCCGGAGCAGCAAGTGCCCGCCATCCAGCCGGCCGCCCCCGGCGGCCGGATCGAGCGCCCAGACCTGGGCATCATGTCGTCCCGGGCCCGGGCGGGGCGATCCACGCCCGTCCATCCGGCTCCCTGGCTTGGGTGCGTTAGAGTCGTGCCGTGACAGACAGCGATGACTGGCGGGTAACCATCTCCCTGGCCGGCCAGGCACAAGTCGAACAGGCGCAGCGGGCGTTGTCCCAGCATGAGGTGGAAGAAGACGTCCGCCGCCAGCTCGGCCGCACCATCGCCGTCGGCGCGGGTGACTCGCAGATCTTCCTGTACGCAGGCACCGAGATCGCCGCCATGGAGGCTGAGCGGGTCGCCCGCGACGTGCTGGCCCAGCATGACATTCAGGCGGAGTTCGCGCTGCATCGATGGCATCCCATCGAGGAGCAGTGGGAGAGCCCGGACGTCGCGATGCCGCAGACCGAAGCCGAGCGGCAGGCGGAGCACCAGCGGCTCGAGGACTCTGAAACCGCCGAGTCCCTGGCCGCCGGGATCGGCCGATGGCAGGCCCGGGTTGAGTTCCCGTCGCACCGCGAGGCGGTCGCGCTGGCGCGCAAGCTGGAAGGTGAGGGCCTGGCGGTGGTGCGGCGCTGGAAGTTCCTGATCGTCGCCACTGACAACGAGGACGACGTCCGGAAACTCGCCGGACAGATTAAGCGGGAGGCACCGCCCGACGCCGTGGTCCGCGTCGAGGAACCCGGTGTAGGTTGGCCCTTCATACCGTCATGACCGACACAGGTCCCACGGGTACGGTTACAGGGACCTTCGGCCCGGCCGGCGCCGGAGGATACAAGGCAAGAGTGGGTTATGCGGACGTTAACCGGCGCCGTTCGGGCCAATCCTGACCGCGGATGCGCGGCGCGCGTTAGTGGGTGGCGTAGAAGCTGCCGACAGCGCTGAATGCCTGCTTGGGCTCCCAGGGCAGGTCAGGATAGGTGCTCCCGTGCCCGCTGGCGTAGGTCTTGACCAGGCTGGTCGCGGTCATGTCGAGGTCGTGCCGCGGGTCGGTGCTGTGGGTCAGCCAGGGGTCGGCGAAGGTCCAGATGAAGGCGCCGTCCGCGCCCTCGGCGTCGAGGATGCCGAGTGTCTCGGTGAGTTCGCGCGCCTGGTGCTCCTCGTCCCGGAGGTGGGTGCCCTTCTTCAGCCGGGGGCGCACGAGCCGGCCCGCGACCGGTATCCGGTGCAGCGCCAGCGATGCCGTGTCCACCTCGCCGAGCTTCATGTGGCCGGGGCGGTCCCCGCGGTAGGGGCTGTGCCCGAACTCCGAGTTGAGGACCGGCTTGCCCTGGCCGAGATAGGGCCTGATCATCTCGGCGTAGCGGTGGTCCTCGACCTTGGAGTTCCGGTAGTGGTCGACGCGGATGACGTCGAACAGGCTCCAGTCGACCGCCTCGAACGGGGTCGAGGCGTAGGTGAGCGGCCCGTGGAACACCGGGCGGACCCGCTGGCTCGCTTCGGCGAGGAACGCCTGGAGCGGCCCGGCATAGGGGCTGGATCGCAGGCCCGCGGTCCGTATGGTCGCCACGCGCTGGCCGACCGACCGGCCCGGGACTATCCCCCGGGTGAACAGGCTCGACTCGGTACCCACGCAGAAGACCAGCCGGCCGGGGAACCGCTGCCGCAGCGGCTCGGCCGCGGCGGCCGCCTGCACCAGGTAGGCCAGGGTCGTCTCGCGGCTCTTTTCGAACATCTCGGGTGAGAGCCACACCTGCAGGCCCAGCCCCAGCGCGCCGGCGGCCGCCGTCATCAGCCGGGTGATGTCACGGCCCTGGAACCGGACCGCGTTGCAGTGCAGGTCGTCCCGGATGATCTGCAGCTCCCGGCGGGTGGCGGCGGGGTCGAAGACCGGGCGGGTAAGGAACCTGCCGCCATAGACCCGTCCCACGTCGTAGCACACGCCCTTGATGGCCATGCGCTCCCCTCGTGCCGCCGGGCGCGTTCACCGTACATCGGTTCTTGCTTGTTAGGCAAGTTTGCTGGATAGGCAAGAAGGTGTAGGGTCTGGCTCATGATTGGTGGTCGTGGGCCCGGCCGGCGCAGCGGGCTGCGGGAACGCAAGAAGCTCGCGGTCCGCCACGCGCTGGGTTCGGCCGCCCTGCGGCTGGCCGTCGAGCGGGGCCTGGAGAACGTCACCGTCGAGGACATCACGGCCGAGGCTGGTGTTTCGCTGCGCACGTTCGGCAACTACTTCTCCAGCAAGTACGAGGCGATCTGCGCCATCGGCACGGACCGCGCCCGGCGGATCGGCGCGGAACTGCTGGCGCGTCCGGCCGGCGAGCCGCTGTGGGAGGCGATATCCAACGCCGTGCTGGCTCATTACGAGGGCGCCGGCCAGGCGCCCGACGGGGAGTGGATGGCCAGGCTCAAGCTCGTCCTGGCCGCGCCCGCCATCCGGGGCGAGTACCTGAAGGTGACCTCGCAGATGCAGGAGGCCCTCGCGGAGGCGATCGCGG
>WNFD01007523.1_pt1 | contig 10786 bp, 13 predicted proteins | sample 5400491 | NCBI WGS metagenome assembly WNFD01 (sample SAMN13153343, study PRJNA577476) | soil metagenome | isolation source: 120 cm saprolite under Douglas fir tree site 2 hole 2 replicate 2 | place: USA:California | collected 2015-04-18 | reverse complement strand
GCCGTACTTCTTGGTAGCGTCGACGAGCTGTGCGGCGGCCGTCACGGCGCAAAGGCTAACGACTTAGGCTTCTGAGATGCCGACGATCTTCACGCTAATCATCGAAGGAAAGCTTCCCGCGCGCTTTGTCTGGAAGGACGACTCATGCGTCGTGTTTCTGTCGAACCGTCCCCTTCGTCCGGGCCACGCGCTTGTCGTGCCCAGGACGGAGATCGACCACTGGCTCGACGTCGACGCCGGGCTCCTGGCACACCTGTCTGAGACCGCGCAGGCCGTAGGCAAGGCGCAGATGGCTGGCTTCAAGCCGGCGCGGATCGGCCTCATGCTGGCGGGCCTGGAAGTGCCTCACTGTCACTTTCACGTGGTTCCGATTCGCGGAGTTCACGACCTCGACTTCGGGAACCAGGATCCGAACCCGGACCCGGCGGCGATGGACGGCGCGGCGGCAACCATCCGCCGTGAGCTGCGAAGGCTGCGTTACTCCCAGGTCAGCGACTGACCGTAGTTCGCGCTGGTTGGCGAGACTAGCCAGAACCCTCGCTCTCGACTTCGCTCAGCTTGCTCGACGCAAGGTCGTACATGAAGCCGCGGATCTTGTCGCGATGGACCAGGTGGGCCGACTCGCGCAGGCGACCGACGTCCTCGACCACCGCGGCCACAGGGTCGGTGAAGGTTCCCAGGTCCTCGGTGAACGGCCGGCCGGTCGCTTGCGCGATCCGGTTGGCGATGTCGCTTTGCGAAAAGCGGCCGACGGCGCACTCGGTGTGATGGATCACCATCACCTCGCGAGTGCGAAGCACGGCCTGGGAGAGTGCTAGCGCCCTGATCGCGTCCTCTGTCGCGCGCCCGCCGGCGTTGCGAATGACGTGCGCGTCACCGGGACGCAGCCCGAGCAGGCCGTAGACGTCGACGCGCGCGTCCATACAGGTGAGCACAGCGAGCTTCAGCCGCGGCTCGATGGTGCGAGCCGCGCTTCCGAGATAGTGCAGCCGTGTGTTCATGACAACCTGGTCGATCGCGTCCACTGTCGGCACAATTGTCGGCTCGTATCCCGTGGGTTGAGCATGGTTCGCGATGTCGAACGCCGGGCCGACGAACTAGCCGCCCAGGGAGCGCTCCAGCTGATCGACGTGCATCTCGAGGTGGTTGATCAGAGGCAGGCGCGCCACGTCGATCGCGCTCATCAGCTCGCCGTTCTCCTGCCTCGCCTGCCGGCGCAGTGACGCCGGCTCAGCGTCGCGCAGGAGTTTGAGCGTGCGGGCGTGGTCGGCGAGCGACATGCGCAGGAGCTCTGACGGCTCGATCTGAGCCATCTGGTCGCCGACCACGTCTCGCAAGTTCACGTTCTCGAGCAGGTCGAGCTCGGTCATCTGGCCGTTCGAGATCTTGTGAACGAGCACCCCGTAGAACTTCGAGAGGACCGCGATGTGGGCGAGCAGCTCGTGCGGGGACCATTCGCCTTCGCCGCGTCCGGCCGGTATGCGCGGACCGAGCGCAGCCAACCGCACGGATGCTTTCTCGAGCCGGCCGGCCAGCTCCTGGCGATCGTGGTCGAGCATCTCGTCCAGGAATTGCTCGACGTCGGCGCGGGTGAACGCGGTGCTCTCGATCTTCATGGCCTGACCAATCTAAGCGAGAATCAAACCATGTGCTACTCAGACGCCGCTCGCGTGCCCCTGCCGCCAATAAGTGGCGCCGCCGCCGACCAGGGCGACCTTGTCCTCACATCATCCGACGGCACGAAGTTTGCCGCCTATTTCGCCCGAGCTGAGAAGCCGACCGGCGCAGGCATGGTCGTGATGCCAGACGTCCGCGGCCTGCATCAGTTCTACAAGGAGCTCGCGCAGCGCTTCGCCGAATCGGGGATCGACTCGGTGGCGATCGATTATTTCGGACGCACGGCCGGCATGGGCGATCGGAGCGACGCCTTTGAATACATGCCTCACGTTGAGCAGACCACGCAGGAGAACATTGCCGCGGACGTTGCGGCGGCGATCACGTACTTGAGGTCGAAGGACGGAGGCGCGGTCACGTCGGTGTTCACCGTCGGGTTCTGCTTCGGAGGTTCCAGCTCATGGAACCAGTCCGCGCTGCAGCCAGACGTCGATGGCGTAATTGGCTTTTACGGACGGCCGCCGAGAAGCGAGCCCTTCATCGCGAAGATGAAAGCGCCTCTCTTGCTGTTGATCGCGGGCAACGATGGTGCGACCCCTCTCGACGTGTCGCATGCGTTCGACAAAGAGCTCACACAGGCGAACGTCCCGCACGAGATGCACATCTATGAGGGCGCCCCGCACAGCTTCTTCGACCGCACCTACGCCCAGTGGAAGGATGCTTGCGACGACGCGTGGCGCCGCATGCTGGCCTTCGTCAAGAAGCACAGCTGACGGGAAGGTTCGACTCCGGGTCCTAAGCACGGGCTGGCGCCGTATAGTCGGGACGTGGCAAAGGTGGCCATCAAGTCCAAACTGGCCAGGGCCCCGAAGGCCGCGCCAACGCTTCCCTCGGCGCTCATTGCCGAGCTCGAGCGGCGCCGTTCGGGCATGGCGCGCCACATGGCCCGAGCCGTGGTCAGCCTCGTGCGCTGGGACGACTCGACGGGAGTGCCTCCTCAGCGCTCCGCGATCGCCCGCGCCTGCGAAGCCGGCCTGGACCTGTTCCTGGCCACAGCCCGCGAGGCGCGCCCGGCCACCAACGAAGAGCTGCGCCGGGTCGCGCAGCTGGGCATCCTCCAGGCGCGCAGCAGCCAGTCGGTCGAGCCGATTCTCGCGGCGTATCGCATAGCGGCTCGCGTCGCGTGGGACGAGATCCTGCGCGCCTGGCGCGGGCACCCCGAGGCGACGCCCGAGGCGATCATGGTCACGGCCAACTACGTGTTCGCGGCGCTGGACCAGGTGGCGGCCGAGGTCACCAAGACCTACCTTCACGCGCGCGAGCAGCACATGCAGCGCGGCACCCGCGCGCATGCGCGTCTGTTCCACGCGCTGATCAGCGACAACTTCGACTCGGAGCTGGAGCTTCAGAAGCAAGCCCTGGCGCTCAACATGCCCATCGTCCCGACCGGCTATGTCGTCGCCGTCTGCAAGCTCATCGTCGGCAGCCGCGACGGTGAGCGTGGAGGGCAGGCGCTGGCCGAGGTGGCAGCTTCGCTCGACGTGCCCCGCGGCGCGATCAGCCACGCGACCGATCCGAGCACGCTCGTCGTGCTGTGGCCCGCTGAATCGGTGGCCAACGTCGACTCGGCGGGACAGTTCGTGATGCAGCTCCAGGACGAGGCGGTGAAGCGCTCGGGCGCAAGTCGCGCTCGCGTGCGCGCGGGCATCGGCGGCTACCACCCCGGCCTGCGGGGAATCTCGCGGTCCTACCTGGAGGCGCAGCAGGCGATCGAGGCCGGCCGCAAGCTGCGCCCGGAAACCGTTGTCCATCGACATGACGAGCTCATCCCCCACCTGGTGTTGACCCAGAATCCGCGCCTGGCCGAACGATTTGTGGCTCACAGCCTTGGACGCCTGATCGACCCCAAAGTGCGCTCCCGAGGACAGCTCCTGGAGACCCTGGAGGCATACCTGGTCCGGGGATCGGTCAAGGACGCGGCGGCCGCTCTCGGGCTGCACCGGCACACCGTGCTGTACCGCCTCGACAAGCTTCGCGAGGTGCTTGGCGGTGACCTCGAGATACCGGCGACCCGCCTGCGCCTGCAGTTCGCGCTGGAGATCAGAAAGCTGCTCTGAGGTGCGGATTTTGATACAGATTTGGACTTGATGTCCAAACTTGGAGCCCGGTTTTCCCACCAAATGCCAATGCGAGTTGGCCTTTGCGTCCGTATGCTGGCTGCATGACATCCAACTCCAACGGTCGCCGTGTGGCCGTCACCGGCATGGGCTTCATCACGCCGATCGGAAATGACGTGGAGACCGTGTGGTCGAACCTGGTCGAGGGCGTCTCCGGCATCGGCCAGATCACCCACTTCGACACCACGGGCTTCGACACCAAGATCGCCGGCGAGGTCAAAGGCTTCAACCCCGAGGACTACATGGACCGCAAGACGGCGCGCCACATCGGGCGCTACTGCCAGTTCGCGCTTGCCGCCTCCAAGCAGGCGCTGGCGCAGGCCGGTCTCAACCCGGCGGAAATGGATCCCGATGACGTCGGAGTGATCGTCAGCTCTGGCATCGGCGGCATGGAGGAGATCGAGAAGAGCCACACCCAGCTCATGGACCGCGGCCCGAAGCGGATCAGTCCGTTCACCGTCCCGATGATGATCGCGGACATGGCCGCCGGCATCGTCGCGATCCACACGCAGGCCGGCGGTCCGAACTACGCGATCGTCAGCGCGTGCGCGTCCGGTTCCCACGGAATCGGCGAGGCTTCCGAGATCATCAAGCGCGGCGACGCCGTGGCGATGCTCGCCGGCGGTTCGGAAGCGACGATCACGCCTCTCACGATGGGCGCTTTTTGCCAGATCAAGGCGACGAGCGAGCGCAACGACGAGCCCGAGAAGGCCTGCCGGCCGTTCGACCTGGGCCGGGACGGCTTCGTCATGAGCGAAGGCTCGGTGATGCTCGTGCTGGAAGAGATGGAGCACGCGAAAAAGCGCGGCGCCAGGATCTTCGCCGAGATCGCCGGCTACGGCGCCACCGCCGACATGTACCACTTCACCGCTCCCCAGCCGGAAGGCAAAGGCGCGATGAGGGCGATGCGCCGTGCTATCGAGAAGAGCGGCGTCGAGCTTTCCGACGTTGGCTACATCAACGCCCACGGGACGTCGACCAAGCTCGGCGACGTCGCCGAGACGAAGGCCATCAAGGCGGTCTTCGGCGACCACGCATACAAGCTCGCGGTCAGCTCGACCAAGTCGGTGCACGGTCACCTGCTGGGTGCCGCCGGCGCCATTGAGGCCGCCGCGTGCATCCTCGCGCTGGACCGCGGCCTGCTACCGCCAACGATCAACCTGGACGACCCAGATCCGGAGTGTGACCTGGACTACGTGCCCAACAAGGCCCGCAAGGCGGACATCAAGGTGGCGGTTTCTAACTCGTTTGGTTTCGGCGGCCACAACGCGACGCTCGTGATCAAAGGCCCACAGGGCCACTAAGGAGAACATCGATGCCAACCCAGCTCGATTTCAAAGAACTGCAAGATCTCGCGTCCGAGATCCTCGGCGTCGATGCCGACCAGGTGCAGCTCGACAAGAGCTTTGCCAAGGACCTGGCGGCCGATTCGCTCGACCTTGTCGAGCTGATCGCAGCCGTGGAGGACAAATACGACGTCGAGCTACCCGAAGAGGAGCTCGAAAAGATGAAGGTCATCGGCGACCTCTGGAAGTTCCTGGAGCAGAAGACCGCCGAGCGGCTGGAGGCATAGCGGCAATGGCGATCACCAGCGCCTACCGCACGCGTTCCGATGCGCTCCCCCTGCGCAGTTTCAAGACCAGGGGCCGGCTGAGCGCGATCACCGGCGTCGGCGTTTACGCACCCGAGAAGGTCATCACGAACTTCGACCTCGAGAAGCTCATGGACACCTCGGACAAGTGGATCACGGAGAGGACGGGGATCCACCGCAGGCACATCGCCGAGCCGGGAACCACCACTCTCGAGCTCGCGACCAAGGCCGCGCGCGGCGCGCTGGATGCAGCGGGCATCACGGCCAAGGACCTCGACATGATCCTGGTGGGCACTTCTTCACCGGACGGTCCTTTTCCGTCGATCGCCGCCCGCATCCAGGACGAGCTCGACGCCCCGGGCGCCGTGGCGTGGGACACGCTCGCCGCGTGCACGAGCTTCATGTACGGGCTGTCGATCGCCGACTCGTTCATCGCGACCGAGCGCGCGGACAACGTGCTGGTCATCGGGGCGGAGGTCCTCTCGCGGATGCTCGATTACAACAATCGCGGGACAGCCGTGATCTTTGGCGACGGCGCGGGCGCAGCCATCGTGCGGCCGGCGCCGAAGGGCGCGGGATTTCTCAGCTGGTGTTTGGGGTCCGACGGCCGCGGCTACGCGCAGGTGACTTGCGGCAACATCGAGAAGGGCGCTTACGCGGCGAAGGACCCGCACCCGTACATCGAGATGGTCGGGCCCGACGTCTTCAAGTTCGCCGTGGACATCTTCATCCGCCAGGCCAACGAGGTCTGCAACGCGGCGGGCGTGGCGCTCGAAGAAATCGACCTCTGGGTTCCGCACCAGGCCAATTTCAGGATCATCGACGCGGCCGCGCGCCGGATCGGGCTGCCGCTCGACCGAGTGGCGATCAACATCGACGAGTACGGCAACACCTCGAGCGCGTCCATCCCGCTAGCGCTCGAAGAGGCGATTCGGAAGGGGCGGGTCAAGAGCGGCGACCACGTGCTGCTGGCCGGGTTCGGTTCCGGCCTGACGTGGGGAGCAACGCTGTTGAAGTGGGCATAAACACATGACATGGGAGTAAAACTCGCCGGCCCGATCGCCCTGCTTTTCCCGGGCCAGGGCACGCAAAAGCCCGGGATGGGCAAGAACCTGCACGACCGCTATCCGGCGGCACGTGCTGCGTTCGAGCGGGCCGAGGAGGTCTTGCAGATGCCCATCCGCCAGCTTTGCTTCGAGGGCCCCGTCGAGGACCTGAACCGCACCGACGTCATCCAGCCGTGCGTGATGACGGTTTGCTGGGCGGCCTACGAGGTGTGGCGCGAGAGCTACGGATTCGAAAACGTAAGCGTCACGGCCGGTCACAGCCTGGGCGAGATCGCCTCGCTCGCGGCCGCCGGATCGATCCCCTGGGAGACTGCGCTCTTGCTCGTGAAGGAACGGGGTCGCATCATGGCCCAGGCCTCGCACGAGCAGGCGGGCGGCATGATCGCCATCGTCGGCCTCGACGAAGCGGCGGTCGAACGCATTCGTGAGGAGGCATCCGCATTCGGCAAGCTGTGGGTGGCCAACCGCAACGCCGACGTGCAGTTCGTGCTGTCGGGCGAGGTGGCCGCCGTGCAGGACGCGGAGCGGCTCGCGCTTGCCGCTGGAGCCCGGCGGGCGCTCATCCTGACGATCCCGCTGGCCGCGCACACGCCACTGATGGCGGCCGCGGCGGCGGCGTTCCGCAAGGTGGTGGACAAACTGCCCATCAAAGCGCCGTCGATTCCGATCCTTGCCAACGCCTCCGGAGAAGCGCTCCGCACCGTGGCCGGCCTGCAGGACGAGCTGCGCCTCCAGATGCTGCGCCAGGTCGACTGGGCGCGCACCATGGTGTCAATGCGGGCTATGAAGGTGAAGACGGTCGTCGAGCTTGGTCCGGGCCGCGTGCTGGCCAGCCTCGCCGCCAAGCACATCCCCGACGTCGACACCTGGAACGCGGAAGAGCTCTTCATCGACTTCGCATAAGTGGGCGAGCTAGACGGCAAAACCGCGCTCGTCACGGGTGGCGGGAAAGGCATCGGACGCGCGATCAGCCAGGCCCTGGCGGGGATGGGCGCTCGGGTGGTTGTCAACTACCGCTCTGACAAAGCCGCGGCCGAGGAGACGGCGGCCTCACTGCCCAACGCAACAGCGCACAAAGCGGATGTGGGAGACCCCGGCCAGGTCGAGGCGATGGTCAAGGCGATCGGGCGGGTCGACGTGCTCGTCAACAACGCGGGCGCGGTGCGCGACAAGCTGCTGATCCAGATGGCACCCGCCGACTGGGAAGAGCTGATCCGCACGGACCTCATGTCGGCCTTCGCGACGACGCGAGCCGCCATCATGTCCGGCATGATGCGTGCCCGCTGGGGCCGGATCGTCAACATCTCGTCGATCGTGGGGCTCACCGGCAACGCCGGCCAGTCCAACTACGCCGCGGCGAAGGCAGGTCTGATCGGGTTCACCAAGTCCGTGGCGCGCGAATACGGATCGCGCAGCATCACGTGCAACGCTGTGGCACCCGGCTACGTCCGCACAGAGCTGACCACAGGGTCGCTGACCGACGAGATGGTGGGCGAGCTTGTGAAGTTGACGCCGATCAAGCGCGAGGGCACGGCGGAGGACGTCGCCGCGGCCGTCGCGTTCCTTTGCTCCGAGGGAGCGGGCTTCATCACCGGCCAGGTCATCGCGGTCGACGGGGGTCTCTCGCTGTGAGCGCGCTGGCCAAGGAACACGCGGATCTGCGGATTGCGGGCAGCAAGCTCCCAGTGATCCCTCTGCCCACCAACTGCCCTGGCTGCGGAGTTGCGCTCGACCTGGAGGCGATGCGAAAGCACAACTACGTCTGCAGCGACTGCGGACACCACTTCCGCATCGGCGCCGACGCTTGGATCGCCTTGATCGCCGATCGCGGCTCGTGGCAGGAGCGATGGGGCGACGTCCGATCGCACGACCTCCTGAACTGGACGGTGCCCAAGCCCTACCAGGAGGTTGTGGAGCAACTGCTCGAGGACGGGCTGAACGAGGCCGTTCGGACGGGCACTTGCACGCTGGCCGGCCGGCCCATCTGGCTGGCCGCGTTCGATTTCCGTTTCGTCGGAGGCACGCTCTCGATCGTGGCCGGCGAACGGCTGGCGCGAGGGATGGAGCAGGCCGCCAGCTCGGGCATCCCCTATGTCCTGGTCTCGGCGTCGGGCGGAGCGCGCATGCAGGAAGGCGTGCTGGCCCTGATGCAGCTCGCCAAGGTGAATGCCGCGGTCGGGCGAATGCATGCCGCCGGAGTGCCGTACTTTTCCGTGCTGACGGACCCGACTTTTGGTGGCACCGCCGCGTCGCTTGCCTTGCTGGGCGACATCAATATCGCCGAGCCCGGCGCCGCGATCGGGTTCACCGGCCCGCGTGTGATCAAGCAGGCGACGTACGCCGATTTGCCGCCCGGTTTCCAGAGCGCGGAGTTCCAGCTCGCGCACGGGCAGGTGGACCTGGTGCTTAGCCGCACGGAGGTGCGCCGGCTGCTGGCGCACCTGCTCGAGATGTACCCGTGACGCGCCACGGGCGCAAGCCTGACGAGACGACGCTGAGCGTCTGGCAGGTCATCGAGCTCGCCCGCCACCCCGAGCGCCCCTACTCCCTTGACTACATCCGGCGCCTGGCGCCCGACTTCATCGAGCTGCACGGCGATCGCCTGTCGGCCGATGATCCCGCGCTCGTCGGAGGCATCGGGACCTGGCATGGCCGGACCACGATGTTCCTCGGACATCAGAAGGGCCGCAGCCTCAAGGAGAGGGTGGCGCGGAACTGGGGCATGATGCACCCCGAGGGCTATCGCAAGGCGATCCGCCTTGCGCACCACGCGGCGAAGTTCCGCTTCCCGATCGTTTCGCTGATCGACACGCCCGGCGCCTATCCGGGCGCAGGCGCTGAGGAGCGCGGCATCGCCGCCGCCATCGCCGAGGCGATCATGGAGTGGTTCCGGATTCCCGTGCCGATCGTCGCGGCGGTCATCGGCGAGGGAGGCAGCGGCGGCGCCCTGGGAATGGGCGTGGCGGACCGCGTGATCATGCTCGAGAACTCGATCTATTCGGTGGCGTCTCCCGAGGCCGCCGCATCGATCGTCTGGCGCGACAATACCCGCAAGGTGGAGGCCGCGGAGCAACTCCAGCTGACCTCGCGCGACCTGCTGGCGATGGGAGTGGTCGAAGAGGTGGTCACCGAGCCAAAGGGAAGCGCGCACGCCGGCTACGACGCCACCGCTGCCGCTCTGGACGAAGCTCTGAACCGTCACATGCAGGCGCTCCTGTCACAGCCCACCGAGGACCTTCTGCAGCACCGCTACGAGCGCTTCCGCTACATCGACTCATTGGTTCACGCGGAACCTCACTTCGGACCAAAAGTCTGAAATATGAGAAGGAACCTGGGCGGTTCCTTCTGCGCGCAAGCGCGATCAGGATGGGACCTACTGATTGCATCGGCCGGTCGGCTCCGCCGACGGGCCTGCTCATCCTCCCCGGGATTGGATCTACTGAATGTTCTCCAAACCATGCGGGGCAGCCAGATGCGCGATAGGGACGGCCGGAGTGAATCCGGCCTACTGGCCACGCGCAATTGAGGGTCGTCGCCCAGCGCGTCGCTGCGGGTTCGGTGAGCTGGGAACAAGACGGTTCCGAGCGCCGTGCAACCATCGGACACGGATACGTGTTGTTGGTGGGTGCGGGATCAGATGACGACGACAACACAGTTCGCAAGCTCGCCGACAAGATCATCGACCTGCGTGTCTTCGCGGACGAGGCCGGCCGGATGAACGTCAGTCTTGTGGACGTAAAGGGAGCTGCGCTGATCGTTTCTCAGTTCACGCTCTTCGCCGACATGAGCCGCGGCCGGCGGCCCAGCCTGCTGAGGGCCGGCGATCCACAGCGCGCGGAGCAGCTCTACGAGACTTTCGTGCAGCAGTTCCGCGAGCGTGGAATACCAACAGAGACCGGCAGCTTTGGAGCTGACATGCGCGTGACCATCGAAAACGACGGTCCCGTCACGCTCGTGCTGTCGACCGACGAATGGCCGACACGTGTTTAGCCTGAGGCCGTATCTGGCTCTGGCAGGGCTCGCGCTGATCTGGGGCGCGTCATTTCTCCTGATCAAGGTCGCGGTCCACGACATGAGCCCTACGGTGTTGCTGCTCATCCGCTCGATCTCTGGATTGATCGCCCTGGCCGTGATCGTCAAAGCGATGGGCCGGCCCATTCTGGGCGCTGGCTGGAAGACCCGATTGGGCTCGTTCGCGATCATGGCCGTCACCAACGCGATCGTGCCCTGGGTGGCGATCGCTTGGGGCGAGGAGCGGATCACGAGCGGCCTCGCCAGCATCCTGAACTCGACGACCACGCTCTGGACGGCCGTCCTCATCTTTTGGGCCATGCCGG